>Ga0080027_10000348_pt1 | contig 19696 bp, 20 predicted proteins | sample OrgsoiDNA2013046_FD_70962 | JGI IMG/M metagenome (GOLD analysis project Ga0080027, IMG submission 70962) | Permafrost soil microbial communities from the Arctic, to analyse light accelerated degradation of dissolved organic matter (DOM) -... | ecosystem: Environmental > Terrestrial > Soil >... | reverse complement strand
GCCAAGGCGAAGAGCGCCCCGCCGCCGCCTCCACCCGCCAAGGCGAAGAGCGCCCCGCCGCCGCCTCCACCCGCCAAGGCGAAGAGCGCCGAGGCGCCGCGTCCGACCGCCAAGGTGACGTTTCCCAAAAAGGCGCAGCCGCCGTCGGATGCCGAGTTCGGCGCGCGCCTGCCGGCCGCGGTGGGCAAGCGCTTCGAGGTCCTGCGGGCGCTGCTTAAAAAACACGCCGCCGTCGAGGACTTCTACTACTACGGTCCGCGCACCGGCTGGGCCTATCGCTATCTGCGCGGCACCCAATCGCTCTGCTCGATCGTGATCCTCCAGGGGCGGCTGGTGGGGATCGTCGCCCTCGATGCGGCGGCCCAGGCCAAGGTCGCCTGGGATGCCCTCTCGGACGTCACGCGTCGGGCACGCAAGGTCGCGCACGGCACGCCCGCGCTGCTCTGGCTCGACATCCCCCTCGACGGCACGGGCGCGACCGATTTCAAGAGTCTTCTGCGGGCCAAGCTCGGCGCCTGAGGCCCGGGCGTGCAACATCCCGTCATGCTAAGTTAGTGCAGACTTCGGGCGCTGCGCTGGCAGCGTCCCCTGGAGGCTCCCATGGCTGCATTCGGAACGCTGACGCTGCTGATTGCGCTGGTCCTGGCGACCTACGCTGGCGTTGCGTCGTTGATCGGCGCGCGGCGCGGCAACCGACGCCTGATCGAGTCCGGGCGGGCCGGCGTCTACGCGCTGGCGGCTGTGCTGGGACTGTCGTCGGTGGCGCTGCTCTACGCGTTCCTGTCCCACGACTACTCGATCAAGTACGTGCATCACTACTCGGACGCTTCTTCGCCGCTGTTCTACCAAATCACCGCCTACTGGGGCGGGCTCGACGGGTCGATCATGTGGTGGGTGTTCCTGCTGTCGGTCTTCTCGGCCGTGGCCGTCTACTCGAACCGCGATCGGCACCGCGAGCTGCTCCCCTACGTCGTCACGGTGCTGATGGCGATCGCGGATTTCTTCCTCTACGTGATCATCTTCCACAAGAACCCATTCGACAGCTACCTCACCGATATCCCGACGGTCGGCAAGGGCCTCAACCCGCTCTTGCAGAACGCCTACATGGTCACGCACCCGCCGGCGCTCTACACCGGTTTCGTCGGCATGAGCATCCCCTTCGCGTTCGGCATGGCGGCGCTCATCTCCGGACAGCTGGACGACGCCTGGATCGCGTCGGTGCGCAAGTGGACGCTGGGCGCCTGGTTCTTCCTGTCGATGGGCCTGACGCTCGGGATGCTCTGGGCCTACGAGGAGCTCGGTTGGGGGGGCTTTTGGGGCTGGGATCCCGTCGAGAACGCGGGTTTCCTGCCCTGGCTGACGGCCACGGCCTTCTTGCACTCGATCATGATTCAAGAGCGGCGCGGGATGATGAAGATCTGGAACGTCACGCTCATCATCCTGACGTTCTTCCTGACCATCTTCGGCACGTTCATGACCCGCTCCGGGATCGTGCAGTCGGTGCACGCCTTCGGTCAGGACACCAAGCTCGCCTGGATCTTCACCATCTTCATGTCGATCACGTTGATCGTCAGCTTCGGGTTCGTCATCAAGCGCGTGCCGGAGCTGCGCTCGCGGGCGCGCCTCGACTCGTGGTTGTCGCGCGAGGCGGCCTTCACGGTGAACAACTGGATCCTCTTGTTCGCGGCGTTCTTCATCATGTTCGCCACCATGTTCCCGACGCTGTCGGAGGCGCTGACCGGGCAGCGGATCACGGTCGGACCGCCGTTCTTCAACAAGTGGATGGTGCCGATCGGCCTGGTTCTGTTGTTTCTCACCGGCGTCGGACCGCTCATCGCCTGGCGCAAGGCCACCGCTTCGCACCTGCGCTACCAGTTCTTCTGGCCCAGCCTGGCGGCGCTCGCGACGATCGGGATCTGTCTGGCCCTGGGGCTCGGCGTCGCGCCGGCCGGGGTCATCTGCTTCGGGTTCTGCGCCTTCACGGGCGCCACCATCACGCAAGAGTTCGCGCGCGGCGTGGCGGTCCGAAAGCGCAACACCGGCGACGACACGGTCTCCTCGCTGATGGGGATGGTCATTCGCGGCAAGCGACGCTACGGCGGCTACGTCGTGCACGTCGGCATCGTGCTGATGTTCGTCGGCTTCGCCGGCACCGCCTACAAGAAGGAAACCGACATCAAGCTGGTTCCCGGCGCCCAGGCGACCCTCGGCCGCTACACGGTCCGCTTCGAGCGCCTCGCCCACGAGGAGGACCGGCAAAAAGAGATGGTGACGGGCGAGATAACCGCGATGGCGGGCGGCAAGGTGATCGACCACATGCGGCCCGCCAAGTGGTTCTTCCACAACCACGAAAGCGAGCCGACCACCGAGGTCGCCATCCGCCGCGGCCCGGCGGAGGATCTCTACATCACCCTCGGCAACTACGACCTCGCCGAGGGGAACGCCACCTTCAAGCTGGTGGTGAACCCGGTGGTCGACTGGATCTGGTTCGGGTTCATGCTGCTCGCGATCGGGACCGGAATCTGCCTGATGCCGGACGCCGTGCTGGAGCGGATTACGGCCGGCGTCGCGGTGGGTCCTGCCAAGCAGGCGGGCGCGGCCGGGCTCGTCGTGTGGCTGGCGCTCGGCGCGGGCGGTCTGCTCGCCCTGTCGGCCCGGCCAGCGCGTGCCGAGGAGGCCCAGATGCCGAGCCAGGCGCTCGAGCCGCCGATGCCGTCGGGCGTCGACGAGAACTGGCTGGTGCACAACATCATCTGCCAGTGCGGGACCTGCCGCCACAACCTGATCGACTGCGCCACCGAGAATTGCGGCCACGCCGCGCAGGACCGGATCGAGATCCGGCAGCTGCTCAACCAAAAGCAGACCCGGGATCAAATCATCGACTACTTCATCCGGAAGTACGGCGGGCAGGTGGCGCTGGCCGCGCCGCTCGACCGCGGCTTCAACCGGCTGGCCTGGTTCCTCCCGTACAGCCTGGGCGCCCTCGGCGCGATAGGGCTCGGTTACGGCGCGTACCGCCTGGCGCGCCGGCCCGCGGCCGCCCAGGTCGGTTCCAGGGAACCGCCGGTCTCGGATACGGACCTCGCCGACAAGCTCGATGACGAGCTCCGCAATCTTGACTAAGATTCCGATCTGGGTCCTGGGCGCCGCCGGCGCGCTGGCGGCGATCGTTTACGCGGTGCTGGTCGAGAAAATGCGGCTCGGCCCCCCTGTGGTGATGCTGGGCCTCGGCGGCATGACCTTGGCGCTCGCCGGCGCGGCGCTCTGGAGGGTCATCGATCCGCTGGCGCGGGCCGCGTCGGCCGCCGCGCCGAGCGGTCGCGGGTCGCGCCGGCCCCGCGAGCTCGAACGCGAAAAGCAGCTGGTCTTGAAGGCGATCAAGGAGATCGAGCTCGACTTCCAGATGCGCAAGATCGCCGAGCGCGACTACCGCGATATGATCGAGCGCTACCGAACGCGCGCGATGCGCCTCATCGGCGAGATCGAGGCCGGCGACGACTATCGGGTGCTGATCGAGCGCGAGCTGGCCATGCGGATCAAGCTGGCGCCCGAGAAATCCAGCGCGCCCGCGCCGATGCCCGCGACCGCGGTGTCTGCACCCTCCCCCACCCCATCCGCCGCTCCGATCGGGCGACCGTCCTGCCCAAGTTGCGGCACGCTCAACGACGAAGACGCACAGTTCTGTAAAAAATGCGCCGCCAGAGTCTCGTAGTCCTCGCCTCGATCGTTGCCTTGGCGACGGTCGCCCGCGCGCAACCGATGATGGGCGGCGGCGGCGGCATGCCGAACCTGGCCGAGATCGTCGGTCGGCCGCTTCCCGATCGCGGCATGCCAACTGGAACGGTGAGCGTTCGCGTCTCGCGCAAGCTTCCCGCCAACGCGGTCGCCGGCGTCGAGGTGAGTGCCATCATCAAGAACGCCGGAGGGGATCTGCGGCGGCGCACCGAAAAGACCGATGCCGGCGGACGCGCGCTCTTCGAGGGGATGGTCCCGGGCGACGAGTTTCGTGCCGAGGTCACCGTCGATGGGAAGACCCTCCACACCGATACGTTCCCGCTGCCCTCCGAAGGCGGCATCCGGACCATGCTCATCGCCGATCTCGGCGCCCTCGGCGAGGCCCCGGCGGCCGGCGCACCGGCGGGCAGCGGCGCCCCAGCCGGCGCCCCCACCGCCGCCGCGGGAAGCGAGCCACCGCCTTTCGTCCTGGGCGCCACCGCCGGGGTCGCGGTGGCGGACGCCGCGCTGCCGGTCGGGACACTGGAGGTGCGGGTTCTCGACGAGGCCGGGGCGCCGATCCGGAATCATCCGGTGCTGCTCGGCATGATCGACAAGAGCAACAAGATCGACGTCCGCCACGGCAAGAGCGACGGGAACGGCCTGGCCCATTTCTCCGATCTGCCGACCGGCGACGGGACCGGGTACGCCGCCGTGGTCGAGTGGAACGGGACGCGTCTCGGCACCGCGCCCTTCCCGATGCCGTCCGTGGGCGGGGCGCGCGCCGAGATCCGCGCCCTCTCCCACACCGCCGATCCATCGGTGATGACGATCGGCCCGGGCGCCCGCATCGTCCTGCAGATGCACGAGGACAGCCTGCAGTTTCTGGAAATGTTCCCGTTCGAGAACACCTCTGAAAAGATGTTCGATCCGGGACCGGGCGCCATCGAGATCCCCTTGCCGGACGGCTTCGTGGGCGCGCAGGCGCAGGAAGGCGATCGCAAGATCGAAGTGCGCCAGAACCACGGAATGGCGGTGCACGGCACCTTCACCCCCAAGCGCGCGATCCTGGGAACGACCTCGAAGAACGCCGGGCACGAGGTGGCGTTCGGGTTCGTGCTCCCCTACCATGGCCACACCCGCGCGTTCGTGCAGCCCATGCCCAACGGAATCGGGCCCTTCACGCTCATCACGGAACAGATTCCCGGCCTGACGGTCAGCGGGCCGGGCATCGGCGATCGCCAGGAACGCGAGCTCGGCGGACGAAAGTACTGGGTCATGCCGGTCGAGGCCGTGCCGCCCGGCGGCGTGTTGGCGTTCACCATGGAAGGGCTTCCGTCGACGGATGCGACCGGGCGCAACGCCGCCGGCATCCTGGCGCTCGCACTGGTGGCCAGCGCGTTTGCCTTCGGACGGCGGACGAGCGGCGGCGGTAAGACCGCGCGCGTGGCCGACGAGCGTGCGCAACTGATCGAACGACGCGAGACGCTCTACGCCGATCTGGTGGGGCTGGAAACGACCGCCCGTGCAGGGGGCGGCCCGGCGCCGCCCGATCGCCGCAAACAGCTGGTCACGCGCCTCGAACAGATCTACCGGGAGCTGGCCGCGCTCGACGAGCAGCGTCTGGCATGACGCCATCGCCCGCGGCGCTGCGCCTGGCGAACGTCGGCAAGATCTACGGCGGACGACGCGCTCTGTCGGGGGTGAGCACGGCCTTCGAGGCCGGGCGGGTCGCCGCCGTGCTCGGCCCCAACGGCGCCGGCAAGACCACGCTGCTCGGGATCCTGTCGACGCTGGTCGCCCCGACCACGGGCGAGGTGCGCTGGGGCGACGACCGGCTCGGGCACGGCTCACCGCTGCGCGCGCGCATCGGCTACGTGGGTCACGATCCCGGGCTTTACGGCGATCTGACGGCCCTCGAAAACCTCACCTTGTTCGCCGCGCTCCACGGCGTCCCCGACGCGCGAAACCGGGCGCAGGCGTTGCTGGCGCGCGTGGGTCTGACCGAAGCGGCGCCGGACGCGCCCGCGCGGACCTTCTCGCGCGGCATGCTGCAGCGCCTCGCGCTCGCCCGCGCGCTCGCCCACGATCCGGCGCTTCTGCTCTTCGACGAGCCGGCCGCGGCGCTCGATCCGGCCGGCGCCGACTGGCTGACGACCGAGCTGGGCGCCGAGCGGGCCGCCGGCCGGGTGGTCGTGCTGGTGACGCACGATCTCGAGGCGGCGGCGGCGGTCGCCGATCAGGTGGTGATCCTTCGCCGCGGGCGGGTGGTCTTCGACGAGACGCCCGCCGGCGGCTTCGACGCCGCCGCGTTGCGTGCGAGCTACGAGGCCGAGACCCGTGCCTGAGTCGCCGCCCGTCGGCCCGCGCGCGCCCGGACGACCTTCGTCCGCCCCGCGCGCGCCCAGCTTCGTCTCCCAGGCGCTGCGCATTGCGGCCAAGGATCTGGCCATCGAGTGGCGCAGCCGCGAGGTGATCATGACCATGACCTTTCTGGCCGTCGTGGTGGTGCTGATCTTCAGCTTCGCTTTCGTCGTCGAGGGGGCGCGCCCGCCGGCGCCGGTGGTGGCGGGCATCCTCTGGATCGCGTTGGTGATGTCGGGAACGGTCGGCCTGGGGCGCGCCTTCGATCGGGAGCGCGAGGGGGAAGCGATCCGCTCGCTGCTCCTCACGCCGGCGCCGCGCGCCGCCATCTACCTCGGCAAGCTCGCCGCCACCTGCGCGCTCATGGCGATCACCGAGACCGTGCTGACCGGGCTCTGCGCGGTCCTCTTCTCGGCCAACCTGGGCGACGTGATCGGGCGGGTCGCGCTCCTGCTGGTCCTCGGCACCGTCGGCTTCGCCGCCGCCGGCTGCATCTTCTCCGCGGCGCTCCTGCGCGCGCGCGGCCGCGACGCGCTGCTGGCCACCCTGCTCTACCCGATCATCGTCCCCATCGTGATCGCGGGCGCGCGCGGCACCGCGCAGCTCATCGACCCGGTCTCCCCGGACTTCGACGGCGCCCGTTTCTGGACCGAGTTCCTGGTCGCCGTCGACATCCTGTTCGTGACGGCCGGACTCTGGGCCTTCGAACCGATCGTCGGCGGGGACTGAGCGTTGATGTGTGAGCCGCGCAAACGGCTGGATGGAGGGGCCGCGTAGGGATCGCCGCCCGCGCGAGGTGGACATCGTGCCGCATTGGCGGCATGGTGGCGCGAATGCCTCCCGGTCTCGCGACGGGGATTCGCCGCGTGGGTGGGCCGATTCTGTTCCTCGGCTGCGCCTTTCTGCTGACCTTGGTCCTCTCGCGCAGCTTCGTCATCCAGTCGGACGAGGGCTACACGCTGAACGCGGCATGGCAGCTCTGGAACGGCATGAAGATGTACGACGACTTCCGCCAGTTCGTCGGACCCGGCTCCGGATGCGCCATCTTTCTGCTCTGGAAGCTCATCGGCAGCCCGAGCTACCTCGCCGCCCGGTGGCTCTCTCTGGTTCTGTCGTTTTCTTCCACGACCGCGTTCTATCTGGTGCTGCGGCGTCTCGGCGTCCGGGGCGTGAGTCTCGCGACAGCCGTCATCGTCTGGCTGTCCGTGAGCTCCCTCTACGTCCTTCTGAACCACAACTCCTTCAGCTCCTTCGCGGCGATCTGGTTCTTGCTGGCGTTCCTGAAAGTCGCGCGCAGGGGACCTGGCGAACAGAATCGGACCCGGGACCACGTCCTGCTGGGGGCTGCCGCCGGCCTGGTTTTCCTGTTTCTTCCGATCAAGGGATCGCTGTTGGCGTTCGGTGCGGCTGCGTTTCTGTTCGCGATCGGGCTCCGAGGGCGCGTTTTCCGCCCGGTGCTCGAGCTCAGTGGTGGGTTCGTCGCCGTCGTCGCCCCGCTGTTTGCGATCTGGCGTCCGGCGACGCTGGTTCGCCAGTGGCTGATTATCCCGATCACCGGCAACTACCTAGGTCACACCTCCGCCTCGCGCGGGTACATCGTGGCCGCGATCGTGGTGGTCGTCGGCATGGGCCACGTGGCGATCCGGCTTCGCGATCGGGCGTTGAAGGCGCTGACGGTGGTCCAGGCCGCGTTGTTCATCGGGATGAGTCACAACATGGAGCTGAGCCACTTCGCCATCAACTCGTTCCCGATCATCGTCTTCGCCTTTTTTGTCATCCACGAACGGACGGTTCGACCGCGCGAACGAGGAGAGATATCGCCAGCGCTGATCACGGCGATGTTCGTGGGGACACTTCTGATCTGGACCGCCACCACGGCCTCGGGCGCCCGTTGGGGCGAGGTGAGCGTGTGGCGCGCCGACATCCTGGGACACCGACCTTCCGTGGTGGTGAGACCGCGGATCGCCGAGGCGCCTGCGATTTATGCGGGGCCGTTCCTTCCCGGCCTTTACTACTTGCTCAAGAAGAAGAACCCATTTTTCGTCTCGGAGACCGTCGTCTGCGACGACGCGTGTCAGCGGCGGCTGGTCGTTCAGCTCTCGGAGGTAAAGCCGGCGTTGGCATTCTTGGATTACGACATGATTGCGCACCTCAAATACCCGCAGACCGGTCCGGTGGACGTTTACCTGCGCGACCACTACACGGCATGTCCCAGTCGTGGCGGCATCCCCGTGCGCGCCATCGCGCCCCAGTGGTGCCCCTGACACTCGACCGCCGCCATCGACGACGCCCGCGGCCCCCGAGTCCATAGCGCGACATTCCTGTCGCGCGTGCAGCCGTCACACCGGCGCGAATGCCCGGGATCGTCACCCGCCGAACATTGGATCGTGAATTGCTTTAGGCTCCCGCGTGGTGGCTCCGGTCAAGCATCGGCACATCTTCGACCTGGCTCCACTGGGGCGTCCGCTCTGGTGGGTGGCCCTCATACTGCTCGTCGGCAACGATCGCTTGCTCAAAGGCGCCGGGATAGCACCCGGCTGGCTAACCGGCAAGCTGAGCGACTTCGCGTTCCTGGTGGTCGCGCCGGTTCTCTGCGGGGCGCTGCTTCCGATCCGGGTGCCGCGGCGACGCGAGCTCGCGATCGCCGCCGTCACCGGGGTCTTCGCCGCTGCCAAGCTATCGCCGGCGTTCTCCGACGGGTTGGTCGCGCTCTTGGCGCGGGCCGGCCTCGCTTGGCGGCTCTGGCCCGATCCGACCGATCTCATCGCGTTGGCGGTCGTGCCGTTCACCTTCCGGCTCATAGGAGAGTCGCGGGCCGCGCCGACCCGCGCCCGGCGCCTCGGCGAGCGGGCCGGCGTCATCTTCGGCGCTGCCGCCTGTCTGGCGACGAGCGCGCCCGCCGAGAACCCGCACAGCGCGTTCCTCTTCAACGCCTCTTCGACGACAGCGACGGTGACGATCACCTGGGTCATGGACGACGTCCCCTGTTACACGCCGAAGGTGGGAGACGAGCCCGATCTGACCTCGAGTGGCGTCACGGCCGCCGCGCTCGCGGCCACGCTGACCCCGAGCGATCTCGACGATCCGCGCACGATCGCGCTCGATCGGGGGCAGGTGTCGGCGCTCGACGGCGCGCCGCCGGCAGGCGTTTCGCCGGTCGGGATGTGCGCCACTTACGTGCCGGGGGGCTCCTATCACTGTGTGGCGGCGATTCTCGAGTCCCCGCCCGCAGCCCCGGTGCTGATGGTGGCGCCCGCGAGCTGGGGCGAGCCGGACGGGGGTGGCTTCTTTTCCTGTCAGAACCCGCCGTCGCCCGTCTCGCTCTGTCGGCCAAGCCTGAACCCCAACGGCAACCCGGGACCCGACGCCGTCACGCTGAAGGAAGTGAACGGCACGCTCACCTTCGTCGCGGGGAAGAGCGTTCGCCTCGGCTCCGTCGATCCGGCGGCGATCGCGGCCCGCGCGCCCTCGCCGAGCGGATGCCGCACGATCTCCGACGCCTATCACGCGCTCGTCGCTTCCCCGGCGACGTGCAGCTCGAACGCAGACTGCCTGGGCTGGACCGACCTGCCGATCCCCGGCGCTTCTCCGACTTGCGGCGTCTACGTCGCGTCGTCGGCGGCGGCGACCCTCTACGGGTGGCTCAGTAAGTGGCAGGCCTCCTGCCAGACAGAGTGGCCGAGCTGTTCATTGACCACGCAGCCGGCCGTCTGCCGCAATGGAGTCTGCGCCCCGGTTTGTCCGGGTGTCAGCCTGCCCTACTGCTCCTATCGCTGCCCGACCTCGATCTTCGCAGGCGGCGCGTGCGAGGTCGGCGAGCTCGGCTGCCAGAACAGCGACACAACAGCCTGCACGTGCGTGAAGGGGAGCTGGAGCTGCGGGCCGGCGACACCGGTCTCGGCCGACTGTCCGCTCAGCTGCGCCTTTGGCGCCGGTGGCACGCTGATCGACGGTGGCGTGATCTTTCCGGCGATCCCGGACGCGGGAACCGGGGACGCAGCCCCGGCCGACGCGTCCGCGGCCGATTGAGCTAGCGCTAGCGGTCGGCGTAGGCGATGGCCGCCGGGTACGAATTCAACGGGACGAGGTCGAGGTTCCAGGTCTGCAAGGTCCCGATCGCCGTCGACGCGGCATCGCCCCGCTCGACGGCAGCGTCGGCCGCGGCGTCGCCCGCGTCCGAGTGGGCGAGCCCGGTCCCTCCGCCGCAAGAGAGCACCACGACGGCGCCCAGCGCGACACCCCATGTCCCCCAAAGGCAGCGCCCCCGTCTCGAACGCTTCAAAGCCCCGATAGGATATCGGTGTTCATCGACCCGCGCCAGATCCCGATTCGTCGATATTGTCTTTATGATATAATTTGCAATATGAAGACAGTTGCCGTGACATTGGACGCCGCCACGTTGGCGGCTCTTGACCGCCTGACTTCCGAACCGGCGCGGCGCAGCCGCTCCGCGGTGGTTCGGCAAGCTGTCCTGGCCCTGTCGGAGCGGACGCTGACAATGGAACGCGAGGATCGGGAGGCGAAGATCCTGCGCGTTCACCGGGCCAAGCTGGGCCGCCAGGCCAAGGCGCTCATTCGCGAGCAGGCCGGTTCGTGAAACGGGGTGAAATCTACAGGACCGCCGCGCGTATACCCGAGCGAGGCGACAAGCCGGGCTTCTACGTGGTGGTGTCTCGCACCTTCATCGCCCAGAACGAGGACGTTTCCACCGTCGTCTGCGCCCCCGTCTACAGCGAGGTTCTGGGTCTCTCCACCGAGGTGCCGGTTGGGCCGGCGGAGGGGTTGCCGCACCGCTCGTCGATTCGGTGTGATTTCCTCACCCTCATGTTCAAGGCCCGCCTGACCGGATACGTATCGGGGCTCGCCGGCCGCAAGCTGGCAGATCTCGACCGCGCCCTGGCCACCGCCCTCGACCTACGTAGTTGACGAGACCCTTCCGTCGTCTTCGTCCGCGAATCCGTTTGTTGCTCCCTAGGAAAAAGCTAGCGTAACCGTCAACCGCCGACCGTCAGACTACCGCGAACCGCCCCATGCCGGGGCGAGCCGCCATCGCCACCATGCGAGGAATCGCGGGCTGACTCCGATCTCGGCTGCGTTCCTTCCTCTGGGTCATTTCTTCGGACTGGGCACGTGCTGATCGATCAGGATGGGGTTGCCGTCGGGATCGGTGAGCATGAGGTGCGCCGGGCCGGTGGTGGATTCATCGGCGGCGGGGTCGGGGATGAGGCCACGGCTCTTGAGGGTTTTCTGAAGGTCACGCACGTCTTCGAAGTCCGAAAGGGTGGCCTTGTTGCTGTCCCAGCCGGGGTTGAACGTCAGCATGTTCTTGGGGAACATGCCCTGGAAGAGGCCAATCTTGGTGGTGTCGTTCTGGAGGACGACCCAGTTCTTGGACGGGTCGCCGGAGACGATCTTGAAGCCGAGCTTTTCGTAGAACGCGCGGGAAGCGAGCAAGTCCTTGACGGCAAGGCTGACCGAGAAGTTTCCGAGCCTCATGGCGGGGTCTCCTGATGGGTGAGTGGCGACGCTGGCAGGAGCGGCATTGACGGATAAGCGCGCGCGCCGAAGGTCACTGCTGGGGAATGTACACACGGCCCCATCCCAGGTGAGTTCTTCATCCTTTCGTTCGCGCCTCCGCGATCATCGTCGCCAGGCGCGCCAGTCCCCCATCGAGGCTCTCTTGCGAAGGGCCGAAGGAGAAGCGAACGTGGCGGCGGAAGCGGGAGGCGCGCTGGCTGCGGCGTTTGCCGGGGTTGACGTCGAAGAACTCGCCGGGGACGACGATCACCTGGTGGTCGAGCGCCCCGCGAAAAAAACCCATCCCCTCGTCGAGCGGCGGCGGGAGATCTTCGACGCGTCCCCAGACGTAGAACGTCCCGTCGGGCGCGCGGTCGGTCTTGATGCCGAGACGCGCGAGGCCGGCCAGCAGGCGATCCCGCTTGGCGCCGAAGGCGGCGTGGATGGCGTTGGTCTCGGCGACGACGTGCGCGTCCTCGAGCAACGGGATGGCCGCGCGCTGCAGCGGCTTCGAGCCGCCGCCGTCGAGGAACGACCCGGCGCTGGCGACCGCCTCGATCACGCGGCGCGGGCCGACGGTCCAGGTGACGCGCCAGCCGGGATAGCGCCAGTTCTTGGTGAGGCCGTCGAAGAGGATCACCGGATCGCGCTCGACGTCCTCGACGTAGCGCGCGGCGCTCTCGACCGGCAACCGGCCCGCGGGCGCGGTCCAGACGTAGTGCGAGTAGAACTCGTCGAAGAGCATCGCGCAGTCGAGCTGCCGCGCCAGCGCCACCCAGCGCGCAAGCTCGTCCCCCTGCACCAGCTTGCCGGTCGGGTTGCAGGGGTTCGACAGCAAGAGGGCCGCGAGGCCGCGCCCGTGCACCTCGCGGCGCAAATCGTCGACGGTGAACGCATAGCCGCGCTCCCCTTCGAGGAGGATCGGGATCGCCGTGAATGCCTTGAAGATGTCGAGCAGCTCTTCGTAGGCGGTGTAGTCGGGCAGGAAGTGGCCCAGATTGACGTGCCCGAGGCTGGCGGCCGCCCGGGTCAGCGACGCGCGCCCGCCCCCCGAGACGCTGACGTTCTCGGCGCTGTACTGGGACGGCATCCCGCGGCGGTAGAGACGGTTGTAGAGAGCCGCGATCGCCTCGCGCAGCTCCCAGATCCCTGGGATCGGCGCGTACTCCTGATCGTCGACGTCGATGGTGACGCTGTGGACGCGGGGCGGCGCGCCCGGCAGCGGCCCGGTCTCGGGCTGCCCCTGGCCCAGGTTCGACCAGCCGGGATCGCCGGCGCGGAATCCCCGCTTGGCCGCCTCGGTGGTGACGTAAATGACCCCCGTGCGCGGAACGGCACGGAAGGCGGACAGCGTCGCGTCGTCGGACATCGACGTCAAACCCGCGCCCGACGGCGGCGGACAGTCAAGGCGGCCAGCAACAACAGGCCGATACCGGTCGGGGGGAGATCGGTCGTCCCGACTTCGCACGCGCAACCCAAGACGGCGCTGCCGCCCGGCGTGCCGCCGCTGCCGGTAGACCCACCGGTGGCCCCGGTGCCCCCGCTGCCCGGTTGACCGTTGCCCGCGCCCCCGCTGCCGGGTTGACCGCCACTCGAGGTACCGCCGCTGCCCGGTCGACCGCCGCTCGAGGTACCGCCGCTGCCCGGTCGACCGCCGCCGCCGGTCGCTTGGCCGCCGCTGCCCGAGGCGCCGCCGGCACCCGTGACGGTGCCACCCGCGCCGGTCACGCCGCCAGCGCCTCCCATGCCGCCGCCGCCCGTGGTGTTGCCGGCGCAGGACGCCGCGGGGGCCGAGGCGAGATAATCGCTGCTGCAGGCGGTGCCGCCCACCGAGAGGGTGATCGCGCCGGTGGTCGGATACGCGACGGCCGCGCCGGACATGTCCTTGGCGGCGATCCAGTAGTTGTGGCAGCCGGCGGTCAGCGCAGCCGTCCCCTTGTAGGTCGCGTTGAGCGTGTCGGTGCCGATCTCGCGCGTCAGCGCGGTGCAGACACCGTCGATCACCACGTTCAACGACGACGGCGCGCCCAGCGCCGGATCGGCCCAGGTGGCGTAGAAGGTGAATGTTCCGGCGGCGCCGCTGGCCGGGCTCACCGCGGCGGTCGGGATCTTCGGGATCACGGCGCCGGTCAGCTTGCCCGAGTCCGAGACGTCGAACGTCGAAAAGCAGCCCGATCCGGCCTGGTGACCGTAGCCCATCGTGTTCGAGGAGATCCCCTGATCGGTGAGGTTCTTGCGGTGGCCGTCGTTGCCGGCCGCTTCATCCATCCAGCCATCGACGACGGTCATCGGGTTGGCGTAGCCGGCCGCCGCGACCTCGCCGTTGGCGCTCACGCCCGAGCCGGAGGTGAAGTAGCCGATGCGAACGAACGGATCGGTGCCGCAGGTGGTGGTGCCACCCGCGGCGGCGCAGCTGGCGCAGGTCGCGGGGACAGGCGAGGCGCAGGCGCAGCTCGGATCGCCGGTGCAGCCGCTGGTCGCGACGTTGGTGTTCAGCGTGCACGGCGACGGGTGCATCAAAGTCACGTCCGACAGGCCCAGGCTGTTGGCGTGAAAGCGCGCCGATTGATTGAGCACCGCGCTCCAGATGACCGGCGGGCGCGCCGGGTAGCTCGCGGATTGCGCGCCCTTCACCGTCTGGGGATCGGAGCGCGCCCGGTTGATGGCCATGAGACCCAGCCGCTCGAGCGCCGATGGAAAGCCGTTCGTCGGCTCACCGACGGCGCTGCGCCGCTCCGTGACGGGCTCGTCGGGCGATCCGATGCACCCGGCGAGCCCGGCGAGCCCGGCGATCCACCCTCCCGAAAGGACCAACAGAAAGAGAGGGAAACGTCGCATCCCACCCATGGTAGCAGCACTTTCGGGGTAGTATTTCCCGATGCGATCCGTGGGCACCGGATTCCTGGTCGCAGCGACGGTCGCCGCGGCCGGGTTCCTGCTGGTTCCCCGCCTGATCCTGGGCGCGCCGGTCGAGCCGGTGATGGGCTTCGTGCAGAAGATCTTCTACTTCCACGTCCCCTGCGCGACCATGCTGTTTCTCTCGACCTTCACCTGCGCGGGCGGGAGCATCGCCTACCTCTTCAAGGGATCGGAGGCGGGGGATCGGGTGGCGGTCTCGGCGGGCGAGCTGAGCGTGCTGTTCGGCATCTGCACGCTGGTGACCGGGCCGCTGTGGGGGCGCAAGGCCTGGGGCGTCTGGTGGCAGTGGGACGCGCGGCTGACCAGCTCGCTCCTGCTGGAGCTCATGATGATCGCCTACCTCCTCGCGCGCCGATACGCGGGCCCGGCGGGCCGCAAGCTGGCGGCGGCGCTGGCGCTGTTCGCGGCGATCGACGTGCCGCTGGTCTACAAGAGTGTCGACATCTGGCGGACCGTCCACCCGCAGACGACCGTCGTTCCGACCCTCGATCCGCGCATGCGGCCGGCGTTCTGGAGCGCCTTCGCGCTCATCACCGTGGTCTGGTCGCTGCTGCTCGGGCTGCGTGTGCGCCTGGAACGCGCGCGCGCGGAGGTCGAGGCGCTGCGCCTCGACGCGGACGAGATCCTGGAGGCCCGCCCATGACAACGACCCAGAGGAACCAGACGACCCGCTCGACCCAGTCGCTGGCGCGCAGGTTGTCCGCCCTCGCCTGGTTCGCGGTTCTATTCGCGCTCTCGCCGGGGGCCGTCCTGGCGCAAGACTTTCAGAAGGTCGAAGGGCCCCTGCGGCCCGAGCTGCCGTCGGTTCCCTTCGTCGCGGCGGCCTACGGGTTCATTTGGATCGCGATCCTGGTCTATGTCCTGGCGGTCGCGCGAGGCCTGTCGAAGGTGCGCAAAGATCTCGCCGAGCTGCGGAAGAAGATCGACGGCGCGGGTCCGCGTCCATGATCGCGCTGGCGATCGCGGCGCCGCCGTCGTCGCACTTCATCTACATCCCCGTGATGTTCCTGCTGGGGCTCTCGATCGGGTTCATGCTGGGCGCCAAGGCGACCCGCGATGCGCTCCGGCTCGAGCAGCGCAAGGCGGCCGAGCGCGAAGAGCGGCGGGTGCGCCGGCAGGCGGAGGCCGAGGCGCGGAAGTAGCCCGGTTGCCCCTATAATCTGCCGCATGCCCAGCTTCGAGTTCTCCGAGGAAGAGAAGCAGCTCAGCGAAACGGCGCGCGAGTTCGCGCGCAAGGAGATCATCCCGGTTGCCGGCGAGATGGACGAGCAGGGGAAATTCCCCACCGAGATCTGCAAGAAGGGGTGGGAGACGGGCCTGATGAACTGCGAGATCCCGGAGGCCTACGGCGGCCTGGGGCTCTCCTGCCTGGCGCACTGCCTGGTGCTAGAAGAGATCTCGTACGGCTGCACGGGCGTCAACACCACCATGGCGGGGAACATGCTGGGCACGATGCCGATCATCCTGGCCGGCACCGACGCGCAGAAGAAGGCCTATTTCGGGCGCCTGCTGGCCGAGCCAATCTTCGCCGCCTACTGCTGCTCGGAGCCCGACGCCGGCTCGGACGTGGCGGGGATGAAGTCCCGCTACCGCAAGGTGGGCGACGACTACGTCCTCACCGGGCAGAAGCGCTGGATCACCAACGGTGGCATGGCCAGCTTCTACACGGTGTTCGCGCGCGAGGAGGGCACCACGCGCCACAAGGGGATCAGCTGCTTCGTCGTCGATCGTGACACCGCGGGCGTCTCGGTCGGAAAAAAAGAAAACAAGATGGGGCAGCGCTGCTCGAACACCACCGACGTGATCTTCGAGGAGGTCAAGCTCGGCAAGGCCAACCTCGTCGGCGTCGAGGGGGAAGGTTTCAAGCTGGCGATGCGGACCTTCGATCGCACGCGACCCTGGATCGCGGCGGGCGCGGCCGGGATCATCCGGCGCGCGCTCGACGAGTCCCGGAAATACGCGCTCGAGCGCAAAACCTTCGGCGTGCCGATCGCGCAGCACCAGGCGATCCAGTTCATGCTGGCCGAGATGGCGATCGCCTACGAGGCCACCCGCCTGCTCTGCCACAAGGCCGCCTCCGGCATCGACGCGGGCAAGCCCGACAGCATCGTGTCGAGCTACGCCAAGGCCTACGGCGCCGACGCGGCGATGCGGGCCTCCACCGACGCCGTCCAGATCTTCGGCGGCTACGGCTACACCAAGGAGTACCCGGTCGAGAAGCTGATGCGCGACGCCAAGCTCTTGCAGATCTACGAGGGGACCAGCCAGATCCAGCGCATGGTCATCGCCCGCAACATCCTGGGCGGATAGATTGACCACCCGGTCGGGCCCATGTTAGGTCGCCGGGCGTGAAGCTCTCCATCGTCATTCCGGTCTACAACGAGATCGCGACGCTGCGCGAGATCGTCCGGCGGGTGGTCGCCGTCGATCTGGACAAAGAGCTGGTGATCGTCGACGACGCCTCGACCGATGGGGGCCGCGATCTCCTGATCGAGTTGCGCGACGGAGGCCTCGAACGCTGGCTCGTCGATGCGAGCGGATGCCGGGGCGCCAACGAGGTCCGGGTGCTGCTGCAACCGCAGAACATGGGGAAGGGGGCCGCGCTGCGGGCGGGCTTCGCGGCGACGACCGGCGACATCGTCCTCATCCAGGACGCCGACCTCGAATACGATCCGCGCGACATCCCGGCGCTGATTCAGCCGATCCGCGACGGCCTCGCCGACGTGGTCTTCGGCTCGCGCTTCATCGGCGCGTCGCACCGGGTCCTGTATTTCTGGCACATGGTGGTGAACCGCGGCCTCACCTTGATGTCGAACATGTTCAACGACCTCAACCTCACCGACATCGAGATCTGCTACAAGGCCTTCCGCTCGGAGGTCATCAAGGCGATCGTCATCGAGGAGAGCCGGTTCGGCGTCGAGCCCGAGCTGACCGCCAAGGTCGCCAAGATGCGCCTGCGCATCTACGAGGTCCCGGTCAGCTACGCGGGCCGGACCTACGACGAGGGAAAAAAAATCGGCTGGAAGGACGGCGTCCGCGCCATCTACGCCATCGTGAAATACGGCGTCCGGCGCACCGGCTGACGCTGGCTCAGGGAGAAGCGCTATCCAGACCCCGTGGGCATCCGTCGGTCCGTCTAATCGATTTGCCGTTCAGCTGCGGGCCGAGCGCCAGGTTACCGCGCGAGCGTACCACGGCCGCGAGGAGCTGGGGGCGCAGCCCGCGCCGTCGCGGCACGCGCCGCCGTCGGACGGGCGGCGATGCTAGGCCCGTCCGCTGCAACGCCTGGTTAGACAGCTCTGACGCCGCTATACTGTGGGCATGTTGGAGTTCACCGCCGTCTACAAGAAGGTCGCCGAGGGCTACGTGGCCTACGTCGAGGAACTACCCGGTGCCAACACTCAGGGTGACACGCTCGAGGAGGCTCGCGAGAACCTCAAGGAAGCCGTCGAGTTGGTTCTCGAATCGAATCGAGCCCTGGCTCGCGAAGAAGCGGGCAACGACGACCTCATCCGTGAGCCGCTCAGGCTTGCTACCGGTTGAAGCGCCGCGATCTCCTTCGACACCTTCAAGCGAACGGCTGCGAGCTCCTTCGCGAAGGTGGCCGGCATTCGGTCTTCGTGAATCGGGCCAACCGCAAGGTCTCGACCGTGCCCCGCCACTCCGAGATCAAGGACTTCCTGGCCCTCAAGATCTGCCGCGACCTGGAGATCCCTCCGGCTGTCTAACGTATCGGCGTTCAGCTGCGGGCGCCAGAGGGAGCGAAGCGACCGAAAGCCCGTCCGCTGCAACGCCTTGTCGGGCAGCGAACACCGCCTTACCGTTCTAGATGTGAGCTCAATCGCCGATATAGCTCCACCGACGCGTCAATCTCCGACCTTCGAATGGAGACGCTCTCGACGTTGATGCCGATTGGCAAGCGCTTTTCGCGAGCATAGTCCTGCACGTCGGTGAATACCCTCTCGCACAGGTCGACGGAGCGTTCCAGCGTGTCGGCCGAATGGCGGAGTTCGTTTTCGAGCCAGCGCGGGAAGGCGATGCCGAGCCACTTCATGAACTCGAGCGTACGCACCGAGCCACAGGGCGAGAACGTGAGCACGACGGGAACGGGCGAGCGACCGGCCCTTTGCAACGACAATGCGTAGTCGGACAGCAAAGATTTCGTGGAGCCGGCGTCGTACACGGACTGGGTGATGAAGAATCGACAGCCGTGGTCCTGCTTGGCGAGCATCCGATGGTGCTCATCCTCTTTCGCGACGTGTCGCTCCGCGATGGCGATGCCACCAAGGACCAGGTTGGAAGCAGCGCGCGCGAGCGCATACGCCTCGGCCAGCGGCAAACCCGGGTGGTGCGATCGGCCACGTGGGGCGCCGACGAAAACGCTGATGTGCCGGCCGGACATCGACCGCACGCCGTCGATCCAACTCGAAAACGCCTCGCGCGGGTGCGCGCCCACGCATCGGTACACGATCTTCGGAATCGCAAGCTCGGCGAGCGCGTCGCGTGCGTAGACCTCGGGGTCGACGGTGGGTAGGAAGGGGAACGGGCGATCCTGGCCAGCGCGCCCCGGCTCGTCCTGAATGTCGTAGACAACCAAGCCGTCGGGCGCGAGCAGACGAAGTCGGCCTACCTGCTCGGCTGCGATGTCATGCAACCGCTCGGCGGTCGATGCGAGTTTCGGCGGCGCGATTCCGTAGAGACGAATCCCGGCGCGCCCATCGTCTAGTTTTTCAAACAGCGTACTCAAGGGGAGGTGTTGCTCCGCGTCGACATGCTCATTCGAGCGAACGGCTCACCATTTCGTCTGCCCAACGATACTGCCGTTCAGCGGCGGGCGGTAGAGGGAGCGAAGCGACCGACCCGTTCGTCCGACTGCAACGGCGGGTTCGGCGGCGTTCCCGTGATCATCAGGTCCACTTGCGCCGATGATCGCCAGGTCGGGTCCGACGTATCGGAGTAACGCGACCGTGAACCCGCCATTCGCAAGCATGCCGGCATAAATCGCGAAGCCGCGTGTTTTCGGCGCGGTGACTCATGGTAGCGCCCCTTGCATCAACGGGACAACGATCCGAATATGATCCTGTGGCTGCCACCCCCAATTCGGCCCGTGCCATCCTCCTTTCTGCGATAGTTGTCATCGGCACTGGGTGCACCTCGAATAGCCAGCCCGCCAGTGGAGCCC
>Ga0080027_10000342_pt1 | contig 19912 bp, 15 predicted proteins | sample OrgsoiDNA2013046_FD_70962 | JGI IMG/M metagenome (GOLD analysis project Ga0080027, IMG submission 70962) | Permafrost soil microbial communities from the Arctic, to analyse light accelerated degradation of dissolved organic matter (DOM) -... | ecosystem: Environmental > Terrestrial > Soil >... | reverse complement strand
CAGAAGCTGGCGGCGGCGGTGGAGCTGATGCGCCGCCACGACATCTCGGGTCTCCCGGTGGTGGCCGCCGACGGCCGGCCGGTCGGCATCCTGACCAACCGCGACATCCGGTTCGAGCGCAACCTCGACCAGCAGGTCAGCGCCATGATGACCAAGAAGCTCATCACCATCGGCGAGGGGACCACGGTCGAGGCGGCCAAGGAGCTGCTCCACAAGAACCGGATCGAGAAGCTCCTGGTGGTCGACGGGGCGGGCTACCTCAAGGGGCTCATCACCATCAAGGACATCGAGAAGGCGCAGCAGCATCCGTTTGCGGCGAAGGACGAGCATGGGCGGCTGCGGGTGGGCGGGGCGGTCGGGGTGGGCAACGACCGCGACGAGCGCATCGATGCCTTGCTCAAGGCCGGCTGCGACGCCATCTGCATCGACACCGCGCACGGGCACTCGCGCAGCGTCGTGGAGGCCGTGGCCCAGGTGCGCCGCAATTTCCCCAAGGCGCAGCTCATCGCCGGCAACGTGGCCACCGGCGAGGGGGCGCTCGCGCTGGCCAAGGCGGGCGCCGACGCGATCAAGGTCGGCATCGGTCCCGGATCGATCTGCACCACCCGCATCGTGGCCGGCGTGGGGGTTCCCCAGATCACCGCCATCAACGACTGCTCCAAGGCGGTCGCGTCGATGGGCGTCCAGATCATCGCCGACGGCGGCATCAAGTATTCGGGCGATGTGGCCAAGGCGATCGCCGCCGGCGCGAACACCGTCATGATCGGCAGCATCTTCGCCGGCACCGACGAGGCGCCGGGCGAGATCGTGCTGTTTCAGGGGCGCAGCTACAAGGTCTACCGGGGGATGGGGTCGATCGGCGCGATGCGGGCCGGCAGCCGCGATCGCTACTTCCAGGGCGAGGTCACCAGCGACGCCAAGCTGGTCCCCGAGGGGATCGAGGGACGGGTGCCGTACCGGGGTCCGCTGTCGCAGTCGATCTACCAGCTCATCGGCGGTCTCAAATCGGGGATGGGTTACACCGGCTGCCGCACCATCGAGGATCTGCGGACCAAGGCGCGTTTCATGCGGGCGACCGCCATGGGGTTACGCGAGTCCCACGTGCACGACGTCATCATCACCAAAGAGGCGCCCAACTACCGTGTCGAGCAGTAGCCGTCGCGATCTGATCCTGATCCTGGACTTCGGGGGGCAATATACCCAGCTCATCGCGCGCCGCGTGCGCGAGCAGAAGGTGTACTCGGAGATTCATCCGTTCAATCTGTCTGTTGCGCGGATCCGCGAGCTCGGGCCGCGCGGGATCATCCTCTCGGGCGGCCCGGCCTCCTGCTACGACCCGGAGGCCCCGCACATCAGCGACGAGGTCTACGACCTGGGCGTGCCGATCCTGGGGATCTGTTACGGCACGCAGCTGACCGCGCTGCAGCTGGGCGGCAAGGTGGTGCCGGCGGAGCGACGCGAGTATGGGCGCGCGACGCTGCGGGTGAAATCTGCGGGCGGCCTCTTCCACGGGTTTTCCGCGGGCGAGGAGCTGCCGGTCTGGATGAGCCACGGCGATCGGGTCGAGACCTTGCCCCCCGGTTTCGAGGTGATCGCCGAGAGCGCCAACTGCCCGGCGGCGGCGGTGGCCGCGCCCGATCGAAAATTCTGGGGCGTGCAGTTCCACCCCGAGGTGGCGCATACGCCGCGCGGCCAGGAGATCCTGGCCAACTTTCTGTTTCGGATCTGTGGCGCCGAGCCGAGCTGGACCATGGCCGGCTTCGTGGGCGAGGCGGTGGCGGCGGTCTCGGCGCGCGTGGGGACGACCGGGCACGCGGTCTGCGGGCTCTCGGGCGGTGTCGATTCGTCGGTCGCCGCGGCACTGGTGCTGCGCGCGATCGGCGCACGTCTGACCTGTATCTTCGTCGACACGGGCCTGCAGCGGGCGGGAGAGTCGGCGCAGGTCGAGTCGCTGTTCCGTGACGCCTTCAAGGCGGATCTGCGGGTGGTGGAGGCCAGCGAAAGATTCCTGGGGAAGCTGGCCGGCGTCACCGATCCGGAGCGCAAGCGGAAGATCATCGGCGGCGAGTTCATCGCCGTCTTCGAGGAAGAGGCCAAGAAAATTTCGGCGGCAATCGGTGGGGCCGATTTTCTGGTTCAGGGGACGCTCTATCCCGACGTCATCGAGTCGGTGTCGGCCAAGGGCCCGTCGGCGACCATCAAGTCGCACCACAATGTGGGCGGGCTGCCGGAGCGGATGCACCTGAAGCTGGTCGAGCCCCTGCGGGAGTTATTCAAGGATGAAGTCCGCGCGCTGGGCGCCGAGCTGGGGCTTCCCCACCATGTCCTGTGGCGGCAGCCGTTTCCGGGGCCTGGCCTCGCCGTCCGCATCATCGGCGAGGTGACGCGCGTCCGCTGCGACGTCCTGCGCGCCGCCGATTCGATCATCGAGCAGGAGATTCGCGCGGCCGGTCTCTACGAGTCGATCTGGCAGTCGTTCGGGGTGCTGCTTCCGGTCCGCACGGTCGGCGTGATGGGCGACGAGCGGACCTACGCCGACACGCTGGCGCTGCGGGCGGTGCACTCGCGGGACGGCATGACCGCCGATTGGGTGCAGCTCCCTTACGACCTGCTGGCCACCATCTCGTCGCGTATCGTCAACGAGGTAAAAGGGATCAACCGCGTCGTCTATGACATCTCGTCGAAGCCCCCCGCGACGATCGAGTGGGAATAGCGCCGCGCTCGCGGTGTTGCTGTCGCTCGCGTTCGGCGCGCGCGCCGCGCAGTCGCGCGGTGAAGGCGGCTCCTTGCAGGAGACCCGCGGTGGCGTGACCATCGACTGGCAGGCCGGTACGCTCGGTGCGACGGGCGGCGCGGCGGCCGATCTCCGCATGCCGAGCGTCGACCTGGCACGTCCAGGCGCCGAACGCCGGGCCCACGACGCCGCGCTCGGCAAGCTGCGGGCCGCGCTGGCGACGCTGCCGCTCGGTGGCAGCCGCAATCTCGGAGCCGCCGGCGTCGATCGGGCACTCGGCCGCGCCAGGACGGTCGACACCCAGTACCAATCCAACGGCGGCGCCGTGACCCGCCTCGAGATCCGTTTTGCGGATTGGCTCGACGACAAGGAGCCGCAGACCGTGATCCTGTCGGCGCCTGCCATGCATCTTGGCGCGGCCCCGCCCGCCACCGTCGACGGCCGGGAGATCGCGATCGGTGCCGCGACCTTCCGCCTCGGCGCGCCGCCGCCGGGCTCGAACGCGGTGGCCGCCCACGTCGATCGCGCCGGCCGGCTCGTGATCGAGCACGGCGCCGTGCCGGCCGCGAAGCTCGCGGCAAGTCTCGCCGTGATCTACGTTCAGAAGGTGCAGAAGTGAAACGGTCGGTGCCGATCTCCACCTGGATGCTTGCGGGGCTCGCGCTTGCGGCCGGGGCGGCGCGCGGCGCTCCGCCGTCGACTTCGCCCCCCGCATCGCCATCGGCGTCTCCACCTTCGGGGACGCCCGCGCTGGCGCCGGGCGCGCGCGTGGCCACGGGGCAAGCGCCAGTGGTGGGCGGGAACGCCGCCGGTGCCCGCGAGCGGGCGCTCGACGAGGCCATGCGACAGGCGGTCGATCTGGCGCTCGGCGACATGACCGATGCACCCACGCGCGCGGCGCAGGCGAAGGCCATCAAGGGGATCGAGGCCAAGGCCCGAAGCCTGGTGCCGCGCTACCGGACACAGGAAGAGGGGGAGGCGAACGGGGTCTACTCGGTGCGGATCGAGGCGGAGGTCGATGAGGTCGCCCTCCGGCGCAAGATCGACCGCTGGACGGCCGTTTCGGTGTCGGCGTCGGCCGCCCCCCCGCCACCCGGGACCCCGGGGCTCCTAATCGTCCCCGGCGACCGGCTGGAGGGCACCACCGCCTTCCTGGCGAGCCTGGTGACGGCGCTGTCGCCTTCGAAGGTCCGGGCGCGCGTCGGAGACGCGGGGGATCTGACCGTCGCCGCGGCGGCGCAGGCGGCCGCCCGCGCCGCGCTCGGCAACGCCGCCCTGGTTTCGGCCAGCCTCACAGACGAGGGGGCCCTCCGTGGCACCGGGCGGGTCGCCACCTCCTGCCGCGCCACCGCGCGCCTGCTCGCCGCGCCGTCGGGCGCCCCGCTCGGCGAGCGCACCGCCACCGCCCGGGTGTTCACGGACCGCGCCGACACGGGGCACACCAGCTGTCTCGTGCGGCTCGCACACGCCCTGGGAGACCAGGTCGTCGCGACCCTCTCCCCGTCCGGCGTCGGGTCCGGCGATCTCAGAGTCCTCACCGTCGACGCCGACGTCGTCGAGCCACAAGCGATTTCGGCGCTTCTCAAGAGCGTGCGATCGGTGGGTGCCGTCTCGGCGGCCGAGCTCCAGCGGGTGGGGGCCGGTCACGCGGAGATCCGGGTGCGGACGCGGACCGCGGCGGGCCCCCTGGCCGCCGCCTTGTCGCGGGACGCCGACGCGCTCATCACCTTGAGCGACGTGCAGATCTCCGCCGACGCGATCCACCTCCGGGCGCGGTTGCGTTCGCCCCCTTCGCCTCAACCCGGGAGCAATCCATGACCTCGAGACCGCTTGGAGCCGACCTTCGGTTGGCCGGCTTGCTGCTGGCTCTGCTCTCGGTCGGCGCCGCCTGTGCCCAGACGCTGCCCGAGGGCGGCAGCGTCCGGGTGGACTGCAACCTCACGGACGCGACGGTCTGGATCGACGACGTGCCGGTCGGCAACGCATCCAGCTGGAAGGCCGAAGGCCGGCAGATTCGCGCCGGCTTCCACCGGATCGAGATCCGCCGCCCGGGCTACTACTCGGTCTTCAAGGAGGTCGACCTTCCCGTGGGTGGCCACAGCGTGGTCGAGGCCAAGCTCCGCGAGACGATTGATTGACCCGGTGCCCGACCGGTCTCGAACCGGGGATCGGGTCCGTCAGCTGAGCTGTTCGCAGAATTCGATCTGCCGGGGGACTTTGTATGGCGCGAGGTTGCGCGCGCAGTGATCGATGATGTCTTCGGCGCGGCAGATGCCCGCGCGTACCACCCGCGCGACGACCATGGGGCCCCCGAGATCGTCGGTGATCACCCGGGCCTGAGCGGCCTTGACCTTCGGAAAGGCCTCCAGGCAGCCTTCCACTTCGCCGAGCGCGACGCGCTTGCCGTCGACCTTGACCAGATCGTCTTCGCGGCCGGTGATGGTGGTGCGCCCGGTCTTGTCCTGCTGGCCGATGTCGCCGGTGCGGAGCCAGCCGTCGTCGAGCCCACCAATCGGCACGCCGTCGCTGCGTTTGGGCAGATGAATCCGCGGAACCGAGACCACCGACAGCCCGCGTGACCGGACCCAGATCGGCCCGGTTTCACTGGCCTGCAAGCGGTCCCCCTTCGGGCCAGCCACCCGCAGATCCACGCCTTCGAATGACCGGCCGACGCTCTCGGGATCTTTGCCCGACCGATCGAGCGCCAGCGGTCCGGCCTGGGTGCTGTGGTAGCAGGACAGCAGGCGGATACCGAAGCGCTGGTAGAAGCTCTCCGCGATGTTGGCCGGCAGCGCCGAGCCCGAGCTGATGAAGCGCGCGCCGACGGTCTTCAGCGGTTTGACGGTTGGAACACGAACCAGCGATCCGAACAGCGCCGGTGTGCCGGCGAAGAAATCGATGCTCTGCTCGCGCAGCAGCTTCGCGATCCGCTTGGGTGAGACCTCGTCTTCGAGGAACAAGGTGGCGCCGCTCGCCAGCGTCGTGAGTAGCCCGAAATCGAAGCCGTAGCTCGCGTGCAGCGGCAGGGTGCAAAGGATCCGGTCCGACGCCGACACGTCCAGCGTCTTGCCGATCGACTGCGCCGCCGCCGCCAGGTTGGCCGAAGTCTTCACCACCCCTTTGGGGTCCCCCCCGATGCTGGCGGTGAGCTGCACGACATCCGGGGAGGCGGCTCCGTCGGCGAAACCCGCCAGCGAGGCCCGCTTGTAGAGCCCGCAGGTCAGCAGCGTCCCCTGCAAACGCCGACGAGATTCGGGGACGAACTTGGAAGGGGGGCCGGCCGGGGGCCGCGCCGCCGCCGGGGCCGCGTAGTACGGAAGCCCGGCGGACGCCTGTCCGCCCTCGCCGCCACGCGGGCGGGTGATGAGCGCGCGCAGGGGCGCCGCCTCCAAGATCATCTCCAGCTCTCGGTTTCCGGTCGTCGGGTCGAGCGGCACGACCACCGCATCGATCTTCGACAGCGCGAGCGCCAGAATCACGAAGTCGGGCACATTGCCGAGCATGAGCCCCACCCAGGCGCCCGGACCTATCCCGAGGGCGTGCAGCTCCTGGGCGCGCCGATCGACCCGGTGGAGCAGCCCGCGCCACGATAGATATGTGTCTCGGTAGACCAGAGCTTTGGCCGTGCTCTGGCCCGAGGCGACGTTCGAAAGCCACTCGTAAAGCTGCATGCTACGGGACGGACGCCTTTGGGAGCCCACCGAGTCTATACGCCGACTGGTCGGCGCCACAAGCACCGATCTGGCTTCCGGGCCTGCCGGCGGGGTATCCGGCTCGCCGGCTCGGCCGCTACCTTGCCGCGACGAGACGCGTTCCGGCCCGGTCGGCCTTCTCGGCCAGGTATTCGGTCACGATGTGGCGGCCGACGTAGGTGGCCTTGATTCGCCAGGTCGGGCTGTTGCCGAGGACCACGGCGAACGCGATCGTCGGGTGCTCTGCCGGCGCATACCCGACGAACCAGCTGTAGCCAATCGGGCCACGATCGGTCTCGGCCGCGAGTGTGCCGGTCTTGCCGGCGACCTCGATGGGCAGGTAGCGCTGCCCGCGCTTGTTGCGAAAGGTGGCCTTCGCGGTACCGATCCGCGTGGTCAGCTCCATCATCCGTCCGACCTCGGTCGCGGCGGCGGCGTTGGCGACGTGCCGGGGCGAGGCGACCGGAAGCTGCACCGGGTGCCCGGCCCCGTCGACGGCGCTGTCGATCAAGGTCGGCGCCGGCATGTCGCCGCGGTTGGCGATCGTCGCCGCCAGCAGCGCGCCGTGCATCGGCGACAGCGTCGAATGCCAGAACCCGGCGGCGGCCCGGGCGAACTCCAGATGATCGGCGGGAACGTCGAGGTGCGACGCCTCGATGGGGAGATCGAAGGGGATCGCTTCGTCGAATCCGAAGCTGCGCCCTTCGCGCATCAGACCGTCGCTGGTGAGGTTTCGGCTCACCAGCTTGGCGATGATCGCGTTCTGGGACTTCCCGACGCCGAATGCGAGCGTGTCGCAGCGGTGATCGATGGCCGGAATGTCGATCAGATTGTCCGGGAGCACCGCCGACACGCCGCCGTGGTAGCAGGTGCGGGTGGCGCCCGAGAGGCCGCTCTCGACCAGCGCCGTGGCCGAGACGACCTTGAATACCGACGCGGCCGGGGCCCAGGGTCGCAGCGCCAGGTCCGCCGGGCCGAGGCGCGGATCGGCCGCCGACCGCCCGACCATCGCCAGCACGCGACCGTCGGGGATGGAGACAACCACCGCGCCTCCGTACGGAATCTGGAACGCGCGGAGGACCTCGTCGGTGCTGGTTTGCAGGCGCGGATCCAGCGTCAGCTCGGCATGTCCACCGTCGGTGAGGTCGGCCACGTAGTGTCGGCCCGCCAGTCGAATCGTCTCCGGTCTCAACGACCCCGATTGGCCGAAAACGGGGGCAGAAGCGGCCAGGAGGGTGGCGACCGTTACAAGAGCCGAGGTGTGTGACATATTTACACCGTCATACATGTAGGTATATGTGTCAAATTATCCTCCCCTTGCCGCCTCGCTGGGTTTGACCTAGCCTGCTTCGCCGAGACTGTGGCGCGACACCCCCGCGATCCGAACGACACTTCCGAATCGGACCACGTCCGAGCGAAGACCGTCGTCACCAGCATCAGCCGCATCTCCGAGCGGCCGGCCGGCAATGAAGCGTGTCTGGTCGTGATCTACGGTTCGGAGCTGGGCAAGAAATACAATCTCAACGCCGCGTCGCTGGTCGTCGGACGCTCATCGAAGTGCGACATCCAGATCGATCAAGAGTCGATCTCGCGCAACCACTCGAAGATCGTCAACACCGGCAAGTCGATCCTGGTGCGCGATCTGGGATCGACCAACGGGACCTACGTCAACGACGAGCCCGTCGACGAATACATCCTGCGCGACGGCGATCTCATCAAGATCGGGCGGACGATCTTCAAGTTCCTGACCGGCGGCAACATCGAGAACGCCTATCACGAAGAGATCTACCGGCTCACGACCATCGACGGGCTCACCCAGATCTTCAACAAGCGCTACTTCCTCGACACGCTGGAACGCGAGGTCGCCCGCTCGCACCGTTACCGGCGCGCGCTGTCGCTGGTGATGTTCGACATCGATCACTTCAAGAAGGTGAACGACGGCTACGGCCACCTGGCCGGCGACTACGTGCTCAAGCACCTGGCGCAGACGGTCCGCGCCAAGATTCGCCGCGAAGATTGTTTCGCCCGCTACGGCGGTGAGGAGTTCGCCATCGTGCTCCCTGAGATCGACAACGGAAACTGCCTGCCGTTCGCCGAGAAGATCCGCGAAATAGTGGAGAAGACCGACTTCAAGTTCGAAAACGCGCGCATCCCGCTCACCATCTCGATGGGCATCGCCACCGTCGATCCGGAGCTGGGCGATGCCGCCGCCATCATCAAGCGCGCCGACGAACGTCTCTACGAAGCCAAGGCCAGCGGCCGCAACCGCGTCTGCGCTTAGGCGCGCCCGGACCCCGCCTTCGATCAACCGCGTCGATCGCGCAACCGCGTCGATCGCGTCGAGGGAGAACGAGCTTTGCTCGTTCGAGCTCATCGCGGGAGGTGTGGAACCCTCTTAGGGTTCCACGTCTAACGAATGCTGGGTTCGAGGACGCCGTCCTCGTCGACTTTTTCGGGTCGCTCGGCCTTTTCGGGCTTGTTGGGGGCCACGCCGCGCACCCGGCGTGCGCGGGCCGCCGCCGCGGAGGCGGCTTTTTCGCCGGTGCCACCGCTGGCGCCCTCGCCGGTGGCCGATTCGACATCGGCCCGGCGCAGGGTCGCAAACATCGGGGAGGGGAGATTTGGGACGACGTACATCGTCTTGGGCTCGTAGCCCGCCTTCTTGAACAGGAACTCCACCGCCGAATCGCTGTAAGCGACTTCGATCGAAAGGGGCGTCAGCCCCAGCGTCTTGCCATCGGCCCGCGCCACGACCGCCCCATCCGGATCGGAGTTGAAGTTGACCCGCACGGTGGCCGGGTGAAGCGGCAACGTCGCCGCCGGCAGAGGACGCCGCGTCTCGCGGCGCGGGTAGATCAAGAAGATCGCGGCCACGGTCGAAACGACTCCGAAGAAGAGAAGCAACCGGCTGCCGGGTTTGGTCCGGATCAGGTTGTCGATGTTGTTGATGAGCTCGCCGCGTCCCGACGGGGTACCGCTTGAGGCGGGGGGCTTGGAGCCGAGGCCGGACCTGTATCCCAGGAGCGATCGCCCCTCGAGCTCGGAGCGGGCCATGGGCGCCGCGGCGCGGGCGATGCCGGACAGATCGTCGGGGATGCCGACCTCGGGGGCCGAGCTGGCGTAGCGCTCCGGATCGAGCAGCGCCTCGCGCAGGTCGGCCATGGTCTGGAACCGTTGGTCGCGATCCTTGGCCAGCACGCGATAGAGGAGCAGATCTAGGTACTCGGGCAGGTCCGGCACGATGCTGCGGACCGACGGCGGCGGCATGGTGACGTGCTTGACGATGATCTCGCCGTACCCTTCGCCGCCGAACGGCACCTTGCCGGTCAGCATCTCGAAGATCAGCACGCCGAGCGAGTAGATGTCGGCGCGATAGTCGATCTCGGTCTTTCCCTCACACTGCTCCGGAGACATGTAATAGGGCGTGCCCATCACGGAGCCGGTGCGCGTCTTGTGCGTCACCTTCTGATCGTTCTGAGTCAGCTTGGCCAAGCCGAAGTCGAGCACCTTGACGAAGTCGCGGCTTCCCCCGCGGGTGCAGAGGAAAATATTTTCCGGCTTCAGATCGCGGTGGATGATCCCTTGCTGGTGTGAAGCATTGAGCGCGTCGGCGATCTGCGCGCCGATCGACATCGCCTCGCCGATCGGGATGTGTTTTTCGCGCTTGAGGCGATCCGAGAGCGACTCGCCCTGGAGATACTCCATGACGAAGTAGAATTCGCCGTCCGACGTGTTGCCGAAGTCGGCGATGTCGACGATATGCTCGTGTCCGATCTGGTTGACCGCTTTTGCTTCTGTGATGAAGCGGGACACCACATCGGAGTTCTTGGAGAGCTCCGGGTGAATCGCCTTCATGGCGACTTTTTTTCCGATGACGGGGTGCTCGGCCAGGTAAACCACCCCCATGCCCCCCTCTCCGAGCTTGGCGGTGATCTTGTAATTCCCGATCGTGTGGCCGATATCGATCATGCAGCCGCGCGGTTAAGCCCCCAATTTATAGCGGGAAGTATAAATCGCCGCACGAGTATAACGTACGAGAAGGCAAAACTTTTCCGAGGGTCAGCCGAAAAGAATCGAGCGCCGCTGGGCGAGCAGGTCGGCGATCATTCCGTCGATGGCGGTGCGAACCGCCTCTGCGACCTGGACCGTTCCCGCCTCGTCGCCGATGGCCGGTGGGGGGATCGGCGGCCCGATCTGGATGGTCCATTTCGTCGGCACTGGCAGCAGTCCCAGGGGCCCAAGCCACGGAAAGGTTGGAGTAATCGGGATATAAGGCAGCCCCAGGGGCTCCGCCAGTCGGGTGATCTTGCCGATGACGGGGTGGATCTCTTCGGCCCCGACGATCGCCACCGGGAGCAGCGGCACCTGGGCCTGACGCGCGAGCCGGACGAACCCGCCCCGGCCGAAACGGGCCAGCCGGTAGCGCTCCCGGTACAGCTTGCCAACTCCCTTCAACCCTTCGGGAAAGACCGCCACCAGCTCGCCGGCGCCGAGCAACGGCAACGCCGTTTCCGTCGAGGCCCTCACGCCCCCGATGCGCGCCACCACGTTCGCCATCCAGCCGGCCCGGAACGCGAAGTTGGCGATCAGCGGCCGGACCCGCCGGTGCTTGGGGTGGTTACGGTACATCCCGTAGAGCAACATCGCGCCGTCGTAGGGGATCCCGCCCGAGTGGTTGCCGACCAAGAGGGCGGCGCCACCGTCGGGGACGTTTTCGATGCCGAGGAGGCGGACGCGGAAGTAGCGGGACCAGAGGAACTCCAGGAGCGGCGCCGCCCGCTCTAGGAAATGCGGATCGTGTCCGCCGTCCGGGAGATCGGAGGCCCTCTGCGCGTCCGTGCCGTAGGCCGAGCGCATGGCTTCCACCACCGCGGCGAGCGCCGATTTGATCGTCGCCTCAGAAGCCGCAGTCGCCACGCGAGCCTCCCAGGGATTCGAGGACGGTCAGGAAGTCGTCGGGCGGCGGCGTGCGCAACTCGATCGGCGCGCCGGTCACGGGATGCGGAAACCCGAGCAGGGCTGCGTGCAGCATGAGGCGCGGCGCGGAAATTTGGGGGCGGTCGGCGCGGTAGAGCTCGCGGTTGTAGACGGTTTCGCCGACCAGGGGATGGCCGCGCTCGGAGAGGTGAATCCGAATCTGGTGGGTGCGTCCGGTCTCGAGCCGCACGCGGCATAGGGTTGCGCCGTGCAGCCGTTTGAGCGGCTCGACATGCGTGACCGCCTCCTGGCCTTGGTCGCGATGTTGCGTCGAGCCCCGAATGCCGTCGCCGCGATCGGCGACCAAGCGCGATTCGATCCGGGCGGCGGCGACCTCGCCGTGGGCGACGGCCAGATAGAAACGGTCGGCGGTGTGGCGCTGAAATACCTGGTGCAGCGCCCGCTCCGCCAGCCGGGTCTTGGCGAAGCAGAGCAGACCGGACGTGTCCTTGTCGATCCGATGCACGATGTAGAGCGGCGTCGCCGTCGCGCGCTTGCCGCCATGGCGCCAGGTCGCGCGCACCAGATCCATCGCGGTGCCGGTTTCTTTTCGCTCGTAGGGGACGCTGGAAATGCCGGAGGGTTTCTCGATCACCACGAGGTGGGCGTCCTCGAAGGCGATCCGGAACCCCGCGGGGGTGCTCACCGGTCTGGGCGCCGTCAGTCGAAGCTCCAGGTGCTGCCCCGCCTGCACGCGAGCCGCAGGGTCGAGGATCAGATCGCCGTCGAGGCGCACCTTGCCGGTGGCGCACAGCCGCTTGACCTCGTTCCAGCTCTTGCCGGCCAGGCGGCGTCGCAGGGCGGCGGCCACGGTCCCGCCCACGTCCTCTGAGCCCACCACGATCGTCTCCGCTCCGCCCAATCCTGCCAATCCGATGGTCCCTGGGTCAGCCACGAATCATGTCGAACACGCGCTCGAGCGCGCCGTCGAGCTGCTCGGGCCGCGATCCGCCCCCCTGCGCCATGTCGGCGCGCCCGCCGCCCTTGCCGCCGATCGCCTTGGCGACCTCGCCCACGATCTTGCCGGCGTTGAACCTGCCGGTGAGGTCGGGCGTCACCATCGCGACGAGCGCGATCTTCTCCCCTTCGACGCCCGCCAGAACAATCACCCCCGAGCGCAGCTTGTCGCGCAGCTGATCGGTGACCTCGCGCAGGGCCTTCGGATCGGCGACGTCGGCGCGGGTGGCCAGCACCCGCACCCCACCGATGTCGCGCGCCTCCGAGAGGAGATCGCGCCCGCCGCCCGAGGCGAGCTTTCGGCGGAGCTTCTCGATCTCCTTCTCCTGCTCGCGCAGATCGGTTTGCAGCTTGGCGACGCGGGCGGCGATCTCGAAGCTGCCGGCGCGCAACAGCCGGCCGGCCTCGCCGAGCTCGCCGTCCATCCGGCGAACGTAGGCGAGCGCGCCGGCGCCGGTGACCGCCTCGATGCGGCGGACGCCCTGCGCGACGCCGGTCTCTTCGGTGATCTTGAAGAAAGCGATGTCGCCGGTGCGCGCGACGTGGGTGCCGCCGCAGAATTCCTTGGATTCGCCCATTGTCACCACCCGCACGGTGTCGCCGTATTTTTCGCCGAAGAATGCGATGGCGCCGGCCTGTTTGGCCTCGGCGATGGGGAGGACCGCGGTGTCGGTCGCGACGTTGCCGCGCACGCGCGCGTTGACCAGATCCTCGACCCGTTGCTTCTCGTCGTCGGTGAGCGGGGCTGAGTGCGAGAAATCGAAGCGCAAGCGATCCGGCGCGACCAGCGAGCCCTTCTGGGTCACGTGGGTGCCCAGAATCTCGCGAAGGGCCGAATGCAGGAGGTGCGTCGCCGAGTGGTTGCGCCGGATGTCGTCGCGGCGTTCGACGTCGACCGCGAGATCGACCGCATCGCCGACCCGCAGCTCACCGGCTTCGATCTCGCCGAAGTGGACCCACAGCGTCGACACCGGTCGCTTGCAGTCCCGCACCGTCAGACGGGCCTGGGTGGAAACGATCGTGCCGGCGTCGCCCACCTGGCCGCCCTGCTCGCCGTAGAAGGGGGTCTCGGCGACGATCACGGCGACGTCCTTCGAGTATGGGCCGACCACGTCGACCTCTTTCCCGTCGGCGATCAGCGCCGCCACGCGCGACTTCGCGCCGGTCTGCTGGTAGCCGAGAAACTTCGTCGGGCCGATCCGGTCGACGATGCCCTGGAACACGCCGGCGACGGCTACGTCGCCCGAGCCTTGAAATTCGCTGCGCCGCCTTTGCTCGTCCATCGCTCGGGCGAAGCCGATCTCGTCGATCAGATAGCCGTGCTCCCCCGCGATCACGCGGGTCAGATCGAGCGGGAAACCGTAGGTGTCGTAGAGCATGAACGCCATCGCACCCGGGATCGTCCGCGCCGTGCCGCCAGCCGCGAACACCTTCTCGTCGAGTAGGCGCACGCCCCGATCGAGCGTTTCGCGGAAGCGGGTCTCCTCTTCGCGGGTGATCTTGGCGATCAGGCTCGCGCGCTCGCCGAGCTCCGGGTAGACATCGCGCATCTTCGCGACCACGTCGGCGGCGATCGCGTCCAGGAACGGCTCTTTGATGCCGAGGAGCCAGCCGTGGTAAACGCCCCGCCGCATGATCCGGCGGAGCACGTATTCGCGTCCGGTCTTGTCGGGAAATACGCCGTCCCCGATCAGGAATGCCGCCGCCCGCGCGTGATCGGCGATGGCGCGCAAGGAGACGCTCGGTCCGTGGTAGTCGGCGGGGGTGAATTTCTTCGCCGAAAGCGCCGCGGCGCGATCGACGAGCGGGCGAAGCAGATCCGTCTCGTAGTTCGATCGCACGCCCTGCAACACCGCGCACAGGCGCTCGAGACCCATCCCGGTGTCGACGGAAGGCTTGGGCAGCGGTCGGCGATCGCCGGGCGCCACCTGCTCGAACTGCATGAAGACCAGGTTCCAGATCTCGACCCAGCGGTCACAGTCGCAGGCCGGACCCTCGCACTTTCCGCCGGCCGCCTCGACGGCGCAGGGGATCCCTTGGTCCTGGTGGTAGTGGATCTCGCTGCAGGGACCGCAGGGGCCCGTCTCGCCCATCGCCCAGAAGTTGTCCTTGTCGCCGAGCGAGATCACCCGGTCGTCGCCGATGCCGGCGATCTTCTTCCACAGCGCCCTCGCTTCCCCGTCGGATTCGTGGACCGTGTAGATGAGGCGTTTGGGATCGATGCCGTAGGTCTTCACCATCAGCTCGTACGCGAACGCGATCGCGTCGGGCTTGAAGTAGTCGCCGAACGAAAAGTTCCCCAACATCTCGAAGAACGTGTGGTGGCGCGCCGTGCGCCCGACGTTGTCGAGGTCGTTGTGTTTGCCGCCCGCGCGGACGCACTTTTGCGAAGTGGTGGCCCGCGCGAAGGGCGGCTGCCGCTTGCCGGTGAAATAGTCCTTGAACTGGTTCATCCCCGCGTTGGTAAAGAGCAGGGTCGGGTCGTCGGCCGGCACCAGCGACGCGCTGGCGACCTCTTGGTGGCCTTGCTTGCGGAAATAGTCGAGGAACGCCCGGCGGACGGCATTCGATTCGATCGGGGCGGATGTCGACACAGACTTCGACAGGGAGTTCGAGACGGACATGGGGCCGTGAAGACTAATCGGGCTCGGCGTCGTCCTCAACCGCTGGTTGCGCTTGCGCGGTCGCGCCACGCCGCCGCGGGCCCGCCGGCGGCGCCGGCTCGAACGGCGTGCGACCCGGAATCTCCTGGGCGGCCCCGGTGGTGGGCGCGGCCCCGTCCAGGATCCAGCTGCGCGTCTCGGGAAGGACGCGCAGAAGCTCGCCGGCGGCGATGCGGCGTTTTCCGTCGGTGCTGGCCACCAGCCGCTGAAACACTACGCCCCGCAGGGCGGCGGCGAGTCGTGCGCGGATCTCGGCGCGTGCCTCCGGCGCCCAAAGTCGGGTGAGCCGCCCGATCGCGCCGGCCACGCTTCCGGCCGCGATGCCGGCCAGCACCAGCTGCCCGGTCTCGGCGGCGGCGAGAGCCAGCTCGGCGGCCTCGAGATCGCCCAGGGGATCGACCGCCACCAGGTCGGCATCCTGCCGAGCCGCCGCGCGTAGCGCCGCCGCCGCCGTCGGCGCGTCCGTCCCCACCTCGCGCTGCACCACCGAGGTGCGGCGGTGCAGATACTCCGCGGGATCCTCGATGGACAATACCCGGCAGGTTCGTCGCGCCCCCACGTCGTCGATCATCGCCGACAGCGTGGTGGTCTTGCCGTTTCCCGCGGCGGCGGCGACCAGGATCAAGCCGGCGCCGGCATCGGTGAGGTCGTGGATCTCGGCGGGAAGCCCGAGCGTGTCGAGCTTGGGAATCTCGGCTGGAATCAGTCGAAGCGACAGGCCGAGGCCGCCCCGCTGCTGGAAGATGTGAATGCGCTGTCGGCCGGCCGCCGTCGCGAACACCACCGTGACATCGCCGGCGCGTTCCAGCGCCTCCCGGCGGCGATCGCTGAGCAGCGAGAGCGCCAGGCTCTGCAGGAAGTCACGCGAGAGCGCGGGCACGTCGGTGAACGTGCGCAGCTCGCCCGCGATGCGCAGGATGGGAGACTGCCCAGGCTTGAGATGGACGTCGGATGCCCCCAGGCGGCGGGCTGCCGCCAGCGCCCTGTCGAAGAAGGAATCCATTTCCGATGCTCTCGCCGAACCCAACGGCCTCACCCTCCAGAGTACCTGAGATGGGAGGATCTGGAACCCTCCTGGGGTTCCAGGGTAAGTTGTTCATCGTGCCCACCGAATCCGCCTCCGCCGGGCAGGAGATTCTGGTCGTCGATGCCGACGATCAGGTGATGAAGGGCCTCGACCGGTTGCTGACGCGGGTGGGGCTGATCGTCACCGGCACGCACGATCCGATCCGCGCCCGCGATCAGATCCTCAACAAGTTTTTCGCGGTCGCCCTGGTAGACGCCGACACGCCCACGCCGGGCGGCGGGATCGAGCTGCTGCAGTTCGCGCGCGACAAGTCCCCGCTGACGTCCGTGGTGATCATGACCGCGCGCAAGTCGTACGAGACGGCGGTCAAGGCGTTCCGCGCGGGCGCGGCCGACGTGGTGCTCAAGGAGCCGGACGTGGTGCCGTACCTGCGCGAGCGGGTGCTGGAGGCGGCCGGCGACATCAAGGCGACCGCCGACCGAAACAGCCTCTTCGAGGAGGTTGCCGAGACGCACGAGGAGTTCTTGCGGCGGCTGCGCGATGTTTCGCACGAGCTGCTGGACCTGGAAGATCGCGTGACCGGGCGCACGGCCGATGATACGGCCGGCGGGGCGGCGACCGTCAGCGTGGTCTTGGTCGACGACGATCCGGACGCCCTCCCGCCGATCGAGCGGGTGCTGCCGGCCGACCAGGGATGGCAGTTCCGGGTCGCCTTCACCGGTGGCGAAGCGCTGGATGTCGTGATGCAGGTGCGTCCGCAGATCGTGATGGTCAAGGAGGACCTTCCCGATCTCCCGGGGAGCATGGTGGTCAACACCGTGAAGGCCAGCGCCCCCGATGCGCTCACCCTCCTCTATAGCCCGCCCGGGAAGAGCGGCCGCGCGGGCGAGGTCAAGCTGGTGGACGCCGGTCGGGTGATGAGCCTCATCGGCAGCTACACCGAGCCCTCGCAGCTGGTCGGGCCACTCAACGAAATTCGTGAGGCGCTCAAGCAGAAGACCCACGAGCGCCGCTACCTGCAAGCCTTCCGGCAGCGGCATTTCGAGTTCCTCCAGCGCTACAACGCCATCAAGCAGCGCCTCAAGGAAGAGCTAGACCGCCGCAAGAAGCCCCGCTGAACCAAAGCCCCCGGACCCGCTCAGGGTTCCAAGACGCATATTCCGGGAAGATTTCGATAGAGCTGGGCCGCATCGAGGCCGTAGCCGACCACGTAGGCATCCGGGGCGTCGAATCCGACGAAATCTAGCGGGGTGCCGGAGTGTCGATTTCGGTAGGACGGTTTGGCCAGGAGCACGCAGGTGTGCAGGCTGGCGGGGCCGCGCGCCCGCAGCAGGTCGAGGAGGTACCCCAGGGTGAGGCCGGTGTCGGCGATGTCCTCGACCAGCAGGACGTGCCGTCCCGCCACCGGCGCGCCGAGATCGCTGGTGATCTCGACGACGCCCGAGGAGACCGTGGCGTCCCCATAGCTGCGCACACCGAGAAAGTCGCAGGTCAGGTCCCTTGGAATAGCCCGGACCAGGTCGGCCATGAACATGAAGGCGCCCCGTAGCACGCCGACCACCGTGAGGGCCCCGGCGGGCAGGCGGCTGTCGATTTCGGCGCCCAGCTCGGCCACCCGCCGCGCGATGGCGGCCGGGGAGATCAGCTCGCGCGGCGGCATGGTCCCAAGGTGCCCGACTGGAGGTCGTCTGTAAACCAGCCGATGGAACCTGCGGCCATGGGCGTTGTCTCATACGATAGGTGGGGATCCGCATGAAAAGGCATCTCTCGGTCGTCGCGCTTGCCGGACTCGCCGGGCTCACTTTGGGCGGGGCCTGCGCGGGCAAAAGCAAAAACGAGGTCGCCGTGGTTCCGCCCGGAACGCCGGTCGAGCAGATCGAGATGGATCCCATCAAGATCACCGCGGTGCGGGGGCCCGATGGCACCCACCTCGAGACCTACGACATCACCGAGCTGTTCGAGCAGGCCGGCGCGGCGCTCTCCGCCAAGCGCTACGACGACGCCGCCCGCGGCTACGACCGCCTGCTCAAGGAGTTCCCGGACACGCGCTTCACCAAGGCCGCGCTCTACAACGGCGGGCTGGCTTACCAGGGGAAGAAGGACTGGCAGACGGCGATCGCCCACTTTCAACGGCTGGAGAGCGAGTTCCGAGGCACCTCGGACGCCAAGGACGCCCTCTTTCAGATGGGCGCCTCCTACGCCGAGATGGGGAACTGGCCGACGTCCGCGACCATGTTCGCCGAGATCCTCGAACGCAAAGATCTGACGGCCGACGACAAGATCGAGGCATTCGCGCGGCGGGGCTTCGCACAGTTCGAGCTCAAGGATCTCGACACCGCCGAGCGGACGTTCCAGTCGGCGATCTACTACTTCCACAGCATCGAGCACGACGAGCGGCTCGAGACCGACTTCTATCTCGGCCTGGTGAAATATCACCTCGGTCAAATCCCGCACGAGCGCTTCCGAGCCACGCCGCTCCGCCTTCCGGTCAAGCAGATGGCCGTCGACATGGAGGACAAGGCGCGCCTGCTGCTCGCGGCTCAACGCCTCTACATCGACGCGATCAAGCTGGGTAACCCGCAGTGGGCGTCGGCCTCCGGCTATCAGATCGGCTCGCTCTACGAAGAGTTCTACGACGCCTTCATCCATGCGCCGATCCCCGCCGAGCTGCAGGGGGACGGAAATCAGGAGAAGCGCGAGGTCTACTACGAGGAGCTGCGCAAGCGGATCCGGATCCTGCTCGAGAAATCGCTGCGCACGCACGAGCAGAACCTCCTCATGCTGGAGCGGCTCGGGGTGCAGAACGAGTGGCGGGACAAATCGAAGCTCTCGTTCGCCAAGCTGCAGAGGCTGCTCGACCCGAGCTACAAGTTCGAGTTCGCGGATCCGGCCGCCGCGGGGACCGAAACGCCGACGCCGCCCCCGCCCCCGGCGCCCACACCACCCGCGGGCCGCTCCGGAGCGCCCGCCGACGAGCCCTCTGCGCGCGATCCGCGCGATCCGAAGGAGCGGCCGGTCGGTCCAGAGCGCCAGATTCTTTGAAGAATCCGGGATACTAACGCGTCGCGCCTTCGAGCTCCTGGCAAGAACCCGGCCAGGTTCATGATTGACGCTTGACACTCCGACGCGATCGAACTATACGTTCGCGCTCTGCGCGCCGGCCTGGGGATAGCTATGCCGATGCCGGAACAAAGTCAAACTAATCAGAATCATACGAAAATGCAGAGGGAGATAAACGCGAGATCTATCGCAGGAGGGTTTGGGAACCCTCCCCGGGTTCTCACGATAGCAAACCGGCGCTGGCGTAGCTCAATGGTAGAGCAGCTGATTTGTAATCAGCAGGTTGCGGGTTCGAGTCCCATCGCCAGCTCCGCCGCGAGAGATTCACACGGAGGGATTCCCGAGCGGTCAAAGGGAACAGACTGTAAATCTGTCGCCACTGGCTTCGAAGGTTCGAATCCTTCTCCCTCCACAAACACGATCAATTGAAGACCAACCCATGAAGACCCTCAATCGAACGCACGCGGGAGTAGCTCAGTTGGTAGAGCTCCAGCCTTCCAAGCTGGTTGTCGCGGGTTCGAGACCCGTCTCCCGCTCCGCCCACGTAGCTCAGTTGGCAGAGCACGTCCTTGGTAAGGACGAGGTCACCCGTTCAATCCGGGTCGTGGGCTCGAGGCCAAGCAGGTAGCCAGGCAGCAATCAGACCGAGAAAACGAGGACAATCTAGATGGCCAAGGAAAAATTCGTCCGAAACAAGCCGCACCTGAACATCGGGACGATCGGTCACGTCGACCATGGGAAGACCACGTTGACGGCGGCGATCACGAAGGTGCTGACGAAGAAGGGGTTCGCGAAGTTTCTG
>Ga0080027_10000341_pt1 | contig 20030 bp, 19 predicted proteins | sample OrgsoiDNA2013046_FD_70962 | JGI IMG/M metagenome (GOLD analysis project Ga0080027, IMG submission 70962) | Permafrost soil microbial communities from the Arctic, to analyse light accelerated degradation of dissolved organic matter (DOM) -... | ecosystem: Environmental > Terrestrial > Soil >... | reverse complement strand
TTCAGTGAATACATATTGAATGCGTAAATTTAGACCTTCATTATTAAATATTAGTTTTGGGCATGAAAGATACCCTCCGTCAGTATGAAAATGCGGTGAAGAGCAGCCGGGATATATTCCTGAAAAAAACAATAGATTATGGAACGTCCTGGCGCGTTCTGCGCATGATATCCATCCTGGATCAGTTATTCATCAAAGCTAAACGCATTCGCACCGTCCAGGAAAAAGGTTCCCAAAGGGTGGGGGAAGATATTCGGGGGGAATTCCAGGCCATCGTGAATTACGGAGTGATAGGACTGATTCAACTCGCACTGAATGCTGAAGATACTGAGGATCTAAATGTTGATAAAACAGCCACGCTTTATGATGAAAAAATTTCAATCGTGAAGAAAATCATGGAAAATAAAAACCATGATTACGGGGAAGCCTGGCGGGAAATGAGCCAGGAAAGTTTTGTCGATTTAATTTTGATGAAACTCCAACGGATGCGCCAGATTCTTGCCAACGATGGTATAACGCTGATCAGCGAAGGCATCGATGCCAACCTGACGGATATTATAAATTATGCAGTGTTTGCACTGATTGGAATCGCAGAGGGGCGCCATACAGCTTAACATCCTCCCATGAAAAAAACATTTCTGAATACAACCCGTCTCCTGGTAGGTATTTTATTTATTTTCTCCGGACTAATCAAAGCCAATGATCCACTGGGGCTCAGTTATAAAATGCAGGAGTTTTTTGAAGTCTGGAATATGCCGGCGTTGGATACCTATACCCTGGGATTTTCCATCATTATGATTGTATTTGAAATTCTGGCAGGCGTAGCGGTTATTCTCGGTTGGCGGATGCAGCTCTTTGCCTGGTTATTACTTCTGCTGATCATTTTTTTCAGTTTCCTTACCGGCTACGCAGTTATGTCCGGCAAGATCCGCGAATGCGGATGTTTTGGAAATTGTATTCCCCTGCAGGCGATGGGATCCTTTATTAAAGATCTTGCATTACTCCTGCTGATCGGAATTCTGTTTATTTACAGGAATGAAATCAAATCCGGTTTTTCAGCGAGAAGCAGCCAGATCCTCCTGGCCCTTACCCTGGTTTTTTCTTTTTCCATTCAATGGTATGCTTTACGATACTTGCCACCGGTAGATTGTTTGCCTTTTAAAAAAGGTGGGAACATTTTCGAAAAAATGAAACCGCCGGCGAGCGCCGTTCCGGATAGTAGTGTGATCAAGTTTGTTTATGAAAAGAATCATAAAACCATGGAATATATGGCGGACCAATTGCCAGCCGATCTGGACAGCAGTTATACATTTATCAAACGCTACGATAAATTGATACGCAAAGGAAATGCGGAGCCTGAGATAAAAGATTTTTCGCTGATCAGTGCATCCGGAAATGATAGTACCCAACAAATACTGGGAAGACCCGGATATCAATTAATGCTGATTTCCCGGAGTTTTCCGCAAAGCAATCCGCATTGGAACAAGGCATTCATGTTATTGTATACACTGGCCAAATCCAAAAATATTCCGGTGATCCTGGTAACTTCCAATCGCCCGGAAGGAGAGAACTGGCTGAATGCAAATGCATTGAACAGTGGAATTCCTGTATTCGGATGTGATGCCACGGCTGTGAAAACGGCGGCCCGTGCGGATCCGACTTTATACCTGCTAAAAAAAGCGACCATCCTTAATAAATGGAGTTATGCAAACCTGGATCTTGCGATCCCCACAGTGGCTGAACTTCCTTTGCAATAAGTGGAAAGCGCTCATTAACAATGATCAATCAATTCATCTCACGTCTTTTTTATGGTAGCCTTGTTATGCTGGGCGTTGTGGTGATGGTATTTTTTTTATTCCAGGGATTTGGCGATCCGGCACGCCTGATTCTGGGACAACGGGCCGATGCCGGCACACTGAATAATATCCGGAAGGATCTCTACCTGGATCAGCCCAAATGGAAACAGTTTGTTTATTACCTGAATGATGTTTCACCGGTTAGTATTTATAAAGAAGAGGAACTCAAAGAAAAAAATATTCATTGGATCGGAGTCGGGGGAAATACTAAACTTGTCATAAAATTCCCCTATCTGCGTCGTTCCTATCAGACCAGAAAACAAGTTTGGTCCATGCTGATGGATGCATTACCCGGAACAATCATCCTGGCATTCCTGGCCATGTTCATTGCCACTGTTTCCGGTATGGCTTTGGGCATTCTGGCGGCAGTTAAAAAAGATGGATGGATGGATACGACGGCCATTTTTACTAGCATACTGGGCATTTCAGCGCCTTCTTTTTTTATGAGCATCGTGATCGCATATGTTTTTGGTTTCGTACTCAACAAATATACTGGACTGCAAATGACAGGTAGTTTGTTTGATACTGATCCTTTTACCGGTCGTCAATGGCAACTCCGCAATGCGATCCTGCCGGCTCTCACACTGGGTATACGTCCCATGGCCATCATCGCTCAATTAACAAGAGGCTCGATGCTTGATATACTGAACCAGGATTATATCCGTACGGCATACGCTAAGGGGTTATCGCAGAAGCAGGTGATCTGGCGGCATGCACTACGGAATGCTCTGAACCCGGTGATCACGGCCATAACAGGATGGTTTGCAGAATTACTGGCAGGCGCTTTTTTTGTTGAATATATTTTTGGCTGGAAGGGAATTGGAAAAGTAACCGTAGACGCATTGACCAAGCTGGACTTTCCCGTAGTGATGGGATCTGTACTGGTGACTTCTTTTTTCTTTATCAACATCAATATCCTTACTGACTGGCTATATCATGTTGTAGATCCGCGTCTAAAACCTAACACGTAAAGCCTAAAGCCGGTTATTTCAGGGTTAGCGAATAACAACCTCGCGTATCAGGTTTTCTCCGAGCGCCTCGTTTACTCTTTCTCTGATTTTATCTTTTTTATAAAGCAATTCCTGTTTTAAGGGCGCCACTGCAGTTTGAATATATAATGTCGTTCCGTGAATTTCAATCTTGTCGGTATAACGCGCAATCGTTTTTCCCATAATCTCCTCCCACACTTCGGTGATTTGAAGTGCCAACACATTCCCCTTCAGCCTGCTTTGTTGGAGAAATTTACGCATTGCTTCAGCCATTGAATATTCGCCCATAAGTCAAAGGTAAGGATTGCTAAAGCATTAGATCTTACGTTTAACGCTTCATAAACCAATTAGTGAATAATCGGCCGACAATTTATCCAGGTGTGCCCGGATGCGATCGGAATGTGTATCCGTAATAAAAAGTTGTCCGTTACCTGGTGCGCAAACTCTTTCAAGTAACTGATGCATGCGTTGGGAATCCAGTTTTTCAAAAACATCATCCAGTAAAATAATGGGAGCAAAGCCCTTGGTGATTTTCAACATATCATACTCCGCCAGTTTCATAGCAAAGAGCAGGCTCTTGCGTTGTCCCTGGCTGGCTATATTTTTAAATGGTTGATTCCTGATGCGGATATCGATATCATCCCGGTGAATGCCTGCGTGGGTGCGTTGAAGCATGAGGTCTTTCTCGCGGGACTTGTGCAGTAGTTCTGCGTACGGCAACGATAAAAGATCGCTTTGATAACTGAGTTGAAGTCCGTCGTCAGCCCCGGCGATATATTGATAAATAGCAATTATGGAAGGTAGGATCTCGCGGAAAAAATGCTGTCTCTTAACGAAAATATAAGTACCTGGACGCAGCATCTGAGCATCATATACATCGAGCAGGCTGCGGTCAGTTGAAATCCTTTCCGCGAGGGAACGCAGAAGCTGATTGCGTTGCTGCAGCAGCCGGTTATATTCAATCAGATGCTGGAGATATTGTGCATCCATCTGGCAAAGCAGCGCATCGGTATATCTCCTGCGTTCATCGCTTCCTTCTGTAATGATTCGAGCGTCATCGGGCGTGATGATTACACAGGGGAATTTACCGATATGTCCGGAAAGACGCTGGTATATTTCATTGTTGAGGAATACTTCTTTTTTGCCCGTTTCACGAAGTATGCAAACCACATTCTGGTCAGCTTCGTTCGTTTCGAAATTCCCTTCGATACGGAATCCTGATTTTCCATGATGAACATTCTGCAGATCAGATTTAAAAAAATAGCTGCGGGTAAAGCACAGGTAATAGATAGCATCAAGCAGGTTGGTTTTACCAACACCGTTTTTTCCAAAAATGCCGATGATCGGTTTTTCGAAGGAAAACCTTTCCTGCAGATAATTCTTGTATTGAGTAAGTGTTATATTCCTAAGAGCAAGCATAAATGATCCGGGTGAACGGAAATGTAATTTAGCTATTACCAACCATCCGGATGATCTGATCTCTTCCACCCGCAATTCCTTCTGCATCATGATGGATGATCAGATCCATCAGTCTGTCCGTAGTTTATTTTAGCGGTTCCTTTGCTGGCAGATTTTGCAAACCGATTGATGGATTCGGTGGATTTGCATGTCCAACAAATACCGGACCGGCGATCGACGCCTTTTGAATAGAAAATATTAAGGGTTAAGCTGTTGTGAAAGGTGAAAAACAGTCCCCAAAACTCGCCATTTCCAGAAAAATTTCCCGTTTACCCCTTATCTTTGCCCCCCGCCCGCCGATCCGGCAGGTATAAATCAAATTTAAGCAAGTGGCTACCAAGTTTTCCAAAGAAACCTACTTATACTGGTATGAACTCATGCAGTTGATCCGGCAATTTGAGACAATGGCCGAAGAAAAGTATAAAATGGAAGGAAAGATCCGCGGATTTTTCCATGCTTATATCGGTCAGGAGGCAATTGCTGCCGGATGCATGACTGCTACAAGACCTGATGATCCTTTTATTACCGGTTATCGCGACCATGGTCTGGCACTATCAAAAGGTGTAAGTGCCAACGCTTGTATGGCTGAACTCTATGGAAAATCCACCGGCGCAGCCAAAGGGAAAGGTGGCAGTATGCACTTTTTCGGAGTAGACGTAAAATTTTTCGGTGGCCATGGTATCGTGGGTGCGCAGATAGGAACCGGTGCGGGACTTGCCTTTGCAGAAAAATATAAGGGAACCGATAATGCGGTACTTACTTTTTTTGGAGACGGCGCTGCCCGTCAGGGTATGCTGCACGAGGTTTTCAATCTCGCCATGATTTGGAGTTTGCCGGTCGTTTTCATTTGTGAGAACAACAATTATGCAATGGGTACTTCAGTGGAAAGAACTTCCAACGTGGTAGACATTTATAAATTGGCAGATTCTTATGAAATGCCCGCAGATTCAATCGACGGGATGAGTGCGGAAGCGGTGCATGAAGGAGTATCCAGGGCTATCAAAAGAGCCAGGGACGGGGGAGGACCGACTTTACTTGAAATTAAAACCTATCGTTATAAGGGTCACTCCATTTCCGATCCGCAGAAATACAGAACCAAGGAAGAAGTGGAAGAATACAAACAAAGAGATGCAATTGCGCAGGTGACCGATACTATTCTTTCAAAAAAATATGCGACACAGGCAGACCTAGATGCCATCAATAAACGGGTGGCAGAAACCGTTGCCGCCGCTGTAAAGTTTGCAGAAGAATCACCGATCCCGAATGACGATGAAGTGTACAAAGACATTTACATCGATAAGAATTATCCATTTATTAAAGATTGAAAAACAGGAACCCTGTTTCATAATTTCCAGACATGAGCGACATTAAACATCGTGAGCATTTAGAGCGTGAGATTTCACCTGTTGACAAGTGGAAACATTTCCAGGATAATTATGGTAAAAAGGCCGCTATTGGTCTTGCTGCGATCCTAATAGTTATTCTGGGTTATTTTGCATATAAGCAATTATTCCTCGATCCAAAAGAAAAAGACGCATCCGGCGCAATGTACCGGGCCGAGGAATATTTTCGTATGGATTCAACCCGACTTGCATTAAACGGAGATGCCATAAATGCAGGTTTTGTAAAAATCATTTACCGCTATGGCGGTACGAAAGCTGCTGACCTGGCTGCTTTTTATGCAGGCAGTTGCTACCTGAAACTAGGTGATTTTAAAAATGCTGTGAAATACTTAAAAGATTTTAAAACATCTGCTGTACAGGTGCAAGCCAAGGCTTATGGACTTTTAGGGGATGCCTACTCTGAACTGAATAAAAAAGAAGAAGCCGTAGAACAGTATAAAAAAGCCGGAACCTATTTTGATCAGGATGAAATCATTTCTCCGGAATATCTTTTCCGCGCTGGTTATCTGTATGAAAGTATGGGCAAGAAACAAGACGCCATTACCATGTACGAACTCGTAAAAAATAAATATCCTGCTTCACCCCGCGGTTTTGAAATAGACCGCTACCTGGCCAGGCTGGGAGTAGTTAAATAACGTTGCATGTCTTCATCCGGAAAATCAAAAGTCGCAATACCGAAAATAAAAAATGCATCTGTCGTTGTGATCAGAACCGAATGGAACGCGTCCATTGTGGATGAATTATTTGCGGGATGTAAAAAAATTCTTGAGTCGGAAAGAATTGAATTCCTTGATTTCAGGGTTCCCGGCGCAGTTGAAATTCCCTTTGCGATAAAAAAATACTGGGAGCAGGCTGGCAAAAAAAAGCCTGAAGCTTTTATCGCCCTCGGTTGCGTAATCAAAGGGGATACTCCTCATTTTGAATATGTGTGCCGCGCCGTAACTGATGGTATTGCTGCCTTAAACCTACAACTGCCGGTTCCCGTTATCTTTGCAGTTCTGACAGTAAATACAGAGGATCAGGCAAAGGAAAGAATAGGTGGTATCCACGGTCATAAAGGAGAAGAAGCAGCCAATGCAGCATTGAAAATGATTTCTTTTTCAAGATCCCTTCAACGATAACTATTGAAAATCCAGCTTTTCATACCATGCTTTGTTGATCAGCTTTATCCGGATACAGCTTTCAATATGATCCGGGTACTTGAAAAAGCAGGATGCACTATTCAGTATAATGCAGAGCAAACCTGTTGCGGCCAACCTGCTTTCAATGCGGGATTCCGGGAAGAAGCCAAAGAAGTCTGTTTGAAATTCCTGAAAGATTTCCCCGGTACGGATTATATCGTTTCGCCGAGTGCTTCCTGCACCGGATTTGTAAGAAATTATTATCCTGCACTATTCATTGACTCCTCTTACAATAAGGAAGTAAAAAGTACAGGAAAACGGATTTATGAATTTTCAGATTTCCTGGTGAATGTGCTGCAAATTGAAAATTTCAATGCAAGCTTAATGGGTAAGGCTACCTACCATGATTCCTGCGCTGCATTAAGAGAATGCAAAATAAAAGCCGAGCCCCGCAAATTATTATCCCAGGTAAAAGGACTGGAATTGATTGAAATGGATGACGTGGAAACCTGTTGTGGATTCGGCGGAAGTTTTGCCGTAAAATTTGAATCCATTTCCCTGGCCATGGCAGACCAAAAAGTAAACCATGCTTTAAAAACCGGAGCCGAATACATGATTTCTACGGATCTCTCCTGCTTGATGCACTTGGATGGTTATATCAGGCATAAGGGCCTGCCTTTAAAAACTCTCCATATTGCTGACGTGCTGAGCAGTGGATGGTAAAAATAAACCACCCACCATGCCACGAAGGCAGGCGGGTGGTGACCTTAAAACAACCTGTCGCAAAAGTTTAGCCGTTTTAGCAGCTTTAAATGATATATACGGACTGATTCCTGAAATGGATGCCTTAATAATTGTATTATTTGGGCATTAAAACCCGGTCAATCACAAAAATCACCCCGTTGCTCTGATAAACATTGGGAATGGTCACGGTGGCCATATTTCCTTTTTCGTCCTTGAGCATAATCTTATCGTTCATCATCATGGCCCAGATCATACCGCCCTGAATAGTGGTAAGCTGTGCAGTGCCATTGCCTTCCTTGATTTTTGCCATCAGCATTTTTGCATCCCATTTCCCTGAAACCACATGATAAGTAAGGATAGTCGCGAGTGCTGCCTTATTTTCAGGTTTCAGCAAATTATCCACGGTTCCTGCAGGTAACATAGCAAAAGCTTCATTGGTAGGAGCAAAAACTGTAAAGGGACCCGGTCCTTCCAGGGTTTCTACCAGCCCGGCAGCTTTTACAGCAGCTACCAGAGTAGTATGGTCTTTCGAATTCATTGCATTTTGAATAATGTTTTTAGTGGGATACATCATTGCTCCCCCAACCGTAACGGGCGCCTGTGCAAATGAAAATCCTGTCATACAAAAAGCGATAACGCTAGTAAATAAAAATTTAAACTGTTTCATAATAAAAACTTGTTGATTGAATAAAAAAAAGGATTTGAAGTTGTCGATACAATTACGGTGAAACCTAAAGTCTGGATTTTTATTTCTGAAAATATTACCAGACATGCCCTGCGTTAACAGTTAAGCATAAAGCGTTAAGCCCTACCTTTGATCGTTATAATTAACAATGACAATTAACTATTAACATTTACAATGGCGCACTGGCTTATCAAATCTGAACCGGAGGTTTATAGTTGGGATCAGCTAAATAAAGACAAACACACCCGTTGGGACGGGATCCGCAACTATGCAGCACGTCTGCATCTCAGGACAATGAAAAAAGGGGATGAAGTGTTTTTCTATCACAGCAATAAAGGAACAGAAATTGTAGGCATTGCCACCGTTATAAAAGAAGCTTATCCGGATCCGACTAGTGAAGATCCTGCCTGGTTTGCCGTTGATATAAAACCATTGAAAAAATTAAAGCAGCCGGTCACCCTTGAACAGATCAAAAAAGAAAAAAAGCTAGCGAATATGGCACTTGTCCGGATCGGTCGATTATCCGTTCAACCGGTTTCGCATGAAGAGTGGCAAATCATTATGAAAATGGGAGGGATGGAATCGGCATCATGAAAAACAAAAAATATTTTTTATTTATTTTCCTGGGTATCTCTTCAATCAGTTTTTCCCTTGCCCAGATGGTTCCTCCGAATCCTTCCTTAATCGGCTTGCAGAACTATGTAACGAAAGTGCAACCAAATACTTTTGACAGAAATTACACGGACCTGCATTATGTTATCGGAGAAAATATTAATTATCTCTATCCGCTTTACCAATTGCTGGGTGACGGCAAAAAATTCATGGGAGATTTTTCAACTCCCATCTACTATGACCTGCTCAGCCAGTCGGTTTCATTTGTAGGTGATTATGCGGGGGCACTTGAATATCAAAAAAAGTCTGATACGACCCATCTCACAGATGTTGAATACCGGCAGATTGGAAAAAGTATACAGCAGTTGAAGGATATCAAAAATGCAGATGCTAAAAGATTTATCACTTTTATTGCATCCAATTATAAAGTGATCATGCTGAATGAAGCAAGTAATAAACCGCTTCACAGGGCTTTTGCTTATTCCTTACTCGATGTTTTATATAACAGGGGGTATCGTTACCTGGCAATGGAAATGCTGAATCCGATGCCGGATCATGAACTGACCAAACTCACTTATAAAACCGGGCATTTTGCAACCGAACCGGTAGCGGGTGAATTGATACGCCAGGCTCTGGAACTGGGATTCAAGCTAGTGGCTTATCAGGATCCGCAGGGCAATAGTCATACACCCACCGAAAGGGATTCAATCCAGGCACTGAATATTGCAAAAATTTTGAAGGATGATCCGGAAGCAAAAATATTCGTGTATGGCAGTTATGGAAATATTGCAGAAAAAAGCATAACACCTGATTTCATTCCCATGGGTATGGCGTTCAAAAGAATGACAGGTATTGATCCGCTTACCATCGATCAGACCGATATGTCAGAGGAAAGTAATTTTTCATTTGGGAAAGCTTTTTATGATGCCTATGTTGAGAAATTTCCATTAACCGTACCATCTGTTCCGCTAATAAATGATGAACCTGTGAATGTAACAGGAACAACCTTGTACGATCTAACCATCATTCATCCGAAAACAACTTACTATTTTGCGAGGCCTACCTGGCTGGCTTTATCCAATCGAAGGCAACCTGTTTCGATTAAATCTAAAAATCAGAATATTTTCCTGGTGCAAGCTTACTACCAGTTTGAATCCTTCGGCACCAAACCAGGCCAGGTGGTTCCGGCGGACCAAACTTATTTTTCATATGGAAATGGTACGTATACGCTTTATCTGCGCCGTGGATTATATATCCTGATATTCAGGGATATGCAATATAAAACCCTGTATACCCAGCATCTGGAGGTTAATTGATTTCCTCTTGGAACAGAATGCCTTCCAAAGCAAGTTCATCCAGCACCGGTTTATAAATTTCGGGTATGATGGGAATATGCAAACCCTGCAGGTTCAATTTATTTTCGAGCACCAACTTGGCCGCAATACCAAGGGGAAGGCCCACCGTTTTTGCCATTGCGGTTCTCAAAGCATTTTCTCCCTTAACCACAAGGCTGCTCCGCAAAAAATGTTTTTGGTTGTTCTGCTCAAATTCAAATTCATGCAACATCAGGATCATGTCTTTGTCAGTCTCTTTCATCATCCAGTTTTTTTCAAGCAGGGATTGAAGAATTTTTGCTGAGGTTGAAACACCAACCGGTAATGGAACTTTCTCAAAAAGACCCAACTGATCGTACAAATATTTATTGGATCCATCCACATAGGGTAATAAGGAACTGCTCCAATCCGAAATCGTTTTCACATTGGATGGAATAATTCGTTCATCATTGGTTAATCCCGCTTTCACCAGGTTCTTCCAGCCAAAACAATAATCCCGGTGACGAAGTGTGGTCCTGATAAAACGTTTTACTGATTCCAACCCATAAATTGGCATATAGGCCAGTGAATCCCGGTTAGGATACCAGGCATAATTGCCCATCGGTTTAATTTCTACCAGTTCGGTATTATCGAATAGAATATTATAATCCAGCTTTTTAATTTCACCGGCCTCTTTATAAATGGCACCTGCAGAGCCCGCTTTTACCACATTGGCGGGATTCCAGCTTATTTTATAATGCCAGGGATTGTCGTCACTTTCAGGAGCAACCAGACCACCGGTATGAGAAAGGAATGAAATTATTTTTCCACCAGCTCCCTGGATGCGGTGTATGATTTGCATCGCACTCATATGATCAATGCCAGGGTCCAGTCCCATTTCGCAAAGAAATAAAAGTTTTTTATCTGCTACCGCAGAAGCCAGATTCCTGATTTCATCGTCCACATAGGAAGCCGTGAGTAAGTTTTTTGAATTGAGTACACAATCCTGTGCAATCAGGAAATGCAAGGCAGGAGGAAGTAGGGAAATTACAAGGTCAGCATTTTTTATAAGTGCATTTCTTTCAATTGAATTTTCAACATTCAGCTGTACCGGATTTACTACCGGAGAATGGACCAGTTTTTTTTTCATGACATCGGCATTCGCGTCGCCGATTGTAAGGATCCAATTCTTTTCTGCACAAATTCTCGTAAGATAGTCAATCAGGTAGGTTGCAGATTTTCCCGCACCAAAAACTACGATGCTTTTCATATTCAATGTTAAAACATTTCAGGCGGAATGCCAGCTGGCAGGGAAGCCGTTTTTTGTTCTTCGATTGAAAATTATTGGGTCAGCCTGATTTCGCCCAGATTTGTGCGTTTGCCTTCCGATACCTGAACTTTTTTTTCTGTAGAAATGCCATTAAATTCTTTAATGGCGAAGATGAGTCTCCAGTCACCGGGTTGAAGGTCCATACCAAAATGACCGTCATTGCTAATTACTCTAACTGAATCATTTCCCCGTATAGCAATAATTGAGGGGGAAGCTATGGCAGGGTAAACCTTGCCTTCTATCGAACCGTTGTGAAGTAAACGTTCTGCATGAATACCAATCACCACGACAATGATGAGGCAAAGTTCCAAAATTCCTCTTCGCATCTTCCTACTTATTAAGTCATTGAAAAATCTGATTATCCGGCGATAATCACAGCCGATAGTGGAATTCGGGAATTTGCACAGGAGGTGGAACCTCTACTGAATTTCAACTATTATGCCAATGATGGAATATGGTATGATTATAAAAAGAAATGAATGTTAACCGTTTATTAATTGGAAGAACTAAGATCCGGCTGATGTGTATTCACAACATGGATATGCGCGGTTATTTTAATACCCCTGGAACTCTTGGGGGCCTTGATGGTGACCGTTTCTCCGGCTTCAAGATCATTAAAGGAAAGATTCTCCGTTTTATAAACCTTTTCATTGTTTTGGACATAATCTATGCTCACCACAACCAGGTCCATCTTGACCGACGAATTATTTGAAACCGTAACCGGGAAGCTAGAAATACCTCCGAATAAACCCGTAGAATAGCGGCCAGTCACCAGGTTGACATAATTTTCAGGATGTGCTTTGATCTTCTGGTAAAGTGCTTCCGTTTTACTGATGGCATTTTGTTTTAAACTGTCATTTAATTTGAGCGAGGAGAGAATGGCAGGTCCAGTATCAATGGAATCTTTATTGACTGCGTTATTTTTTAAATTCTTTTTCCCTGATCCGTTCGTTAATTTTTTTGAACTCGGATACAGCTTTTTTACAGAATCGGCATTCAGCGCGCCTGTTTCACTGGTTTTATTTCCGGGATTGTGGTCGATATTGACTGATGAATTATCTTTTTTACCCCTTAATACAACCTGTTTAAGGACGGGATTATTTTGCGGATGATTCGCATCTGATGTGAAAAATTTTCTACGATCTGAAATAAAAAACCCGGTCAGTATGCCGGCCCCGAATAAAAGTAAGACCGTACTAATCCATAAAATTTTCCCGGAATACCGGATCGTTCTGGAAAGTTGTTTTTTATATATATCCGAAAAATCATATTCCGACTCCTGGATGCCTGAAGAAATAAAAGCCGTGTCATGCAAAACCCGCGTAGGTGGAACGATCGCTGATTTTATTTCAGCAGGCAGATTTACATAAACTGAACGACTGGCATTAGAACGCTGACCGTTGACCGTTGATCGTTGGCCGCTGGTAGAATCTGGTTTTTTATTGTTAGCGGAATCAGGTGCCGAATTGTCGGTATTCGGCATTTTTAGTAAGAAATCTGCCGCCTGTTCTGGAACAGCCGGGGCGAATGACTTGAGTTCGGAGACTTCTCCGGGATAACGCCAGGCAGCACTTTTCCCTACTACCCAAATCAGGTCGTAGGCCTTCAGGGACATACCCTTGATCTCATCCATAGTAAATGGACCAGATTCCTTATTATTACGAAGCAATAAATAGCTGCTCATGGTTTAGACATAAATAGGGTAGGGCACCAATCAGACCATCCCAAAAGTATAAAATTTATTGTTTCGAGCCATAATTAAGCTTAAAGGCCAAAGCATAAGGCTTAAAGCTAATTTGGAACTTTAAACACCAACACCAAAAGCCACCGACAAGTTTTAGGCGTTGGGTGTTAAGTGTTTAGCCTTAATAAAAGAGAGGTAAAAATCTCAACCCTTTCAGCTTGCTCCATTCCAAGGCAGGTGCCGGTATCTTTGAGAAGCGGGTCAGGTAGGCGGCTGCATTGTAAACCAATGAATTGGTCGGTATACTATATAGATTTGCATCCGGAGCAAAATAAAATTTACGGTATCTGGGGAAATCCGGTATAGGCTTCCCATCGATCATAGCTGGATTCGTTCTTGCGCCGATCATACCTTCAGCCCCATAACCTACACTCATATTAAGCCAATAAGGAAATCCACTATTAGTTGGTAAAAAAGAAGCTATATTAAAGGATAGCCAGTAGGTCTGTCCATTGTAATCTTTTAACATCCGCGAGAAGAAATTAGATCCCAGTTCAGCCGGATAGAGTTTAGCATAGGGCGACATATGAAAGGACCATTTCAAGGAGATTCTTTGCTGATTCCAGCCTTTTTGTTGGGCTGCAAATAAAGCAGCTCCAAAAATATTAGCCAGCATATCTCCGTTGGAAAATCCCCATTTGGAAGAAAAACCATCGAATATCTCTATGATCGACATATATCCGAGGGCCGTTAATCCCCCGACCGCAATGGATGAATTATTATTTACTCCGCACCATCGCATCAGGTCGTATTGAATGGTACCGATATTGTAAGCCGTGGTGGCATGACCAATTTTATCCATCTGGAGCCATTCTCCGTTGTCATTAAAAAAATGAAAATGACTTCTCGGGTGTTTGCGGTACCAGAGAAAGTATAGTCCAGCCGAGATGGCAACGCCGGTTGCTACTTCAGTAATTACGACGGTTTTCAGCCGGTCCGGCTGATAGACAGCACTGGGCGGAAGAAAAATATCCTGTGCATAACCGATCGTGGATGTGACCAGTAGGCAAATGATAACCAGGGGTCTCGTTATTAAATTACTCCATCTGTAATCCAAGGAAAAAAAATCAACCAATCAAAAATAATTTTATAGGGGAGTGAATGAAAAGGAAGATTTGGTTCATATAAAAATCAATATCTTAGGTTCAAATTTAAAGCAAGTTTTATGGATGCGGTGATTCTGGAAAAAGTGAATAATTGGTTATCCGGAAATTATGACCAGGAAACAAAAAATGAAATCATCCGGCTGCAAAAAGAAAACCCGGATGAATTAACAGAATGCTTCTACCAAAACCTGGAATTTGGAACCGGCGGACTCCGCGGCATTATGGGAGTAGGGACCAATCGGATTAATAAATATACAATTGGCATGGCCACCCAGGGATATTCAAATTACCTGATTAAATCGTTTCCAAACCACCAGGTGAAGGTTGCTATTGCGCACGACAGTCGTAATAATAGCCGTTTTTTTGCAGAAACCGTAGCTAAGGTTTTTGCTGCCAATGGCATTAAAGTTTTTCTTTTTCAATCCCTTCGGCCCACACCAGAACTTAGTTTTACCATCCGATACCTGGGCTGCCAGGGCGGGGTAGTGTGTACGGCTTCTCATAATCCGAAAGAATACAATGGATATAAAGCTTACTGGAACGACGGGGGACAACTGGTTCCCCCACATGATCACCGCGTTATTGAAGAAGTTGAAAAAATAGCTTCGGTAAATGAAGTGAAATGGACAGGCGGTGAATCACATATTACCATGGTTGGAAAGGAAATGGATGAAGCTTATATCAGTATGGTAAAAAATCTTTCTGTTTACCCGGAGATCATCGAAAGGCAGCATAATCTCTGTATTGTTTATACGCCCATTCACGGAACCGGAATTAAACTGGTGCCTGAGGTATTGCAAAGATTTGGATTCAGTAATGTGCATGTGGTGGATGAACAAGCCACACCGGATGGTAATTTCCCAACCGTCGCTTATCCGAATCCGGAAGAAAAGGAAACAATGAGCCTGGGTTTGAAAAAAGCCAGGGAAATTGATGCAGATATTTTATTGGGAACAGATCCCGATGCGGACCGTGTTGGAATCGGTATTAAGAATGATAAAGGAGAGTGGACACTCCTGAACGGCAACCAGACTGCCGTGCTGGCTTTTAATTATATGATTGAAGCCCGAAAGGAAAAAGGCATAGCCCAGCCCAACGATATGGTTGTTAAAACCATTGTTACCACCGACATGATTGATGAAATCTCGCGCCAGTCGAAAATTCAATGTTATAATGTTCTAACAGGTTTCAAGTGGATTGCCGAACTGATCAAGGAGAAAGAAAAAACAGAAAATTATGTAATCGGGGGAGAAGAAAGTTACGGACTGATGATCGGGGATAAATTACGTGATAAGGATGCAGTGAGTGCCGTTGCTATCCTATGCGAAATGGCAGCTTATGAAAAAAACAAAGGAAAATCGCTGTACGATAAAATGATCGACCTTTATCTGAGGTTTGGTTTTTATAAAGAATCCCTGATTTCAATTACCAGGAAAGGAATGGACGGACAAAAACAAATTTCGGATATGATGGCTGTTTACAGGAACCGGCCACCTGCAATCATTAATGGCTCTGACGTTGTACATCTGCTGGATTACCAAACCAGCACCGGCAAAAATCTCAAAACCGGCGAGACTTGGGAAATTGCCCTTCCGGTAAGCAATGTACTTCAATTCATTCTCGATGATGGTAGCAAAATTTCAGCCCGCCCCTCAGGAACCGAACCCAAGATAAAATTCTATTTCAGCGTGCATGAAAAATTGGACAGCCGTTCTTTATTTGATGCAACGGATGCATTACTTCAAAAAAGAATAGATGCCATTATCGCAGATTTGAAATTGATATAATCCTGCTTACATTCTCAAGAATATGAAACAAATATTGCTATTACTGACAGGTTTTCTGTTGGCCAACCCAGGTTTTTGCCAGGTGAAACTACCGGGTCTCTTTGGCGATCACATGGTGATTCAGCGAAGCCAGCCGGTTCCTGTTTGGGGATGGTCATCTCCGAATGAAGCGGTTGTTGTGAAATTCAATCAACAACAAAAAGAAACCAACGCTGACAAAAACGGAAAATGGAGAATCAACCTCGATCCAGAACCTGCCGGTGGTCCGTTCGAACTCAGTATACTGGGTAAAACCAGTATTACTTTTCACGATGTTTTGGTAGGAGAAGTCTGGCTCTGTTCCGGCCAGTCGAATATGGAATTCCAATTGAAATCTGCTAAGGATGCCGAATCTGAAATAAGTTCCGCGAGCTATCCTCAAATAAGGCAGATCAAAATTCCACTTACTGTTAGCAGTTCACCTAAAGAAGATATCCTGCCTGCGAGATGGGATGTATGTTCTCCAAAAACGGCCGGGGATTTTACAGCGGTGGGTTATTTTTTCGCCAGGGAAATGGTAAAGCGTTTACATGTGCCCGTGGGTCTGATTAACTCAACCTGGGGAGGAACAATGGTAGAAAGCTGGACCAGCCGGGGTGCTTTTGAAAAAAGTCCGGAATTTAAGTCCCTGGTTATTTCCATGAGTGGTAAAGATGTGGAGCCCGTTATTAAAGAAAGACGGCTGAAGCTGGAAAATCAAATCAAATTATTGGAAAAAAGCATTCATGATTCGATACCGGAGAATGACTGGAAAAATCCCGATTATAATAGTCAGGAATGGCCGAAAATAAGTATCGCTGTCAATTGGGAAAAGCAGCAATTGGGATTGACCGGACTGGACGGGGTCGTTTGGTATAGAAAAGAGATTGAACTTGATTCAAATGTCGTCAATAGACCAGTAATCCTTTCCCTAAGTAAAATAGATGATAATGATGAATCCTATGTGAATGGGATTTGGGTGGGTGCTACAAAAAACTGGGAACAGAAAAGAATTTACCATGTGCCGGCGGGTATTTTCAAATCCGGTAAAAATATAATAGCCGTTCGCGTGGAAGATACAGGCGGCGCGGGTGGTTTTTATGAAGATTCCACGGCTGTAAATCTAAAAACAGAAAATGGGATCATTCCCCTTGGTGACAATTGGCATTTCCGTATTGCTAAAATCGCTGGCAATAGCGGGGGTGTAGGGCCAAACGATTATCCGAGCCTGCTGTTTAATGGAATGATCAATCCATTGATTCCTTATGCCATTCGTGGTGTTTTATGGTACCAGGGAGAAGCCAATGCGGGCCATGCCTATCAATACCGTACGGCGTTCCCGTTGATGATTACAGATTGGAGACAACATTGGGGTGAAGGCAATTTTCCATTTTATTTTGTTCAATTAGCCAGTTTTAACGCAGGCAATGGCAACAGTGATCAAGGAAGCAGCTGGGCTGAACTGCGCGAAGCGCAGACGTATACACTAAGCCTGCCCGCTACCGGAATGTCTGTTACGACCGACATTGGAGAATCGAATGATATTCACCCGAAAAATAAACAGGATGTCGGATTGAGGCTTGCAGCCATCGCAATGAATAATATTTATGACAAACCCATGGAGTACAGTGGCCCTGTTTATGAATCCATGAGTGTGCAGGGAAATAAAGTATATCTGATTTTTACCCATACCGGAAGCGGACTCATGGTAAAAGATAAATATGGTTATATCAGGGGATTTGAAATTGCAGGTTCAGATCATCATTTCCATTATGCAAAAGCTTTTCTGGAGAATAATAAAGTAGTTGTATTTGCCGATGAAGTGGCTTCACCCGTATCCGTTCATTACGCTTGGTCAGATGATAACGGAGACGCCAATCTGTATAACTTCGAAGATTTTCCCGCAGTTCCTTTCCGTACTGATCAATGGAAAGGGATTACCGAGGGGAAGAGTTACGCGATCGGGAATCCCTGAGAAGTATGGGAGTGTAGGAATGTGGGAATGAAGTAAAATTAAATCTAGTTTCAATTTCACTCTTTGACTCCCATACTTTTTATAGAACCCTTTCGCTTATTATCCCCGACTTCTTATTCTTAATGATCAGTTTCTTCGCACCGTAATGTGTTGTTTCTTCTTTAATCAAATAATGTTCCGCGTCGTATTCAACGAGATTGCTCGGCTTTGAAAGACCTGTTTGACCACGCCAGATATCGAGCTGTACGGGTTCCCAGAGTTTTGTCTTTGCAGATTTATAAGACGCATCGAGCACCGCATTTACCACATATCCGTCATAAAAAGTTTCTTTCGGTTCAATGCCTTTTTCTATTGCATTGAACATATCGTTAAACATATGATTATACCCCAGGTCGTTTAATTCATCGCCTACCGGAAATAGCCAGCCCGAATTGGATTCGGCTTTTTCTGATACATAGCCGGCGCCCTTCCCCGTAGTGAACATTTCAAAACCGGTTCTTAAAAAATTATTGATCCAGATCGTTCCTTCTGTTCCCATCACTTCATCGCGTAGATCCAGTCCGCCGCGAAATGTCCAACTGACTTCGAACTGACCAATCGCTCCATTTTCATATTTCACCAGTCCGATGGCATGGTCTTCTGCTTCAATTGGCTTTACCTGTGTATCGGCCCAGCACATCACTTCAACTGGTTTGATATCCTTACCAATAAACCCGCGGGCTATTTCTACACAGTGACAACCCAAATCAAGTATACAACCGCCACCTGCCTGTTCCAGGTCCCAAAACCAGTCGCTATGAGGACCAGGATGTGTTTCTCTTGACTTGGACCAGAGAATTCTACCCAACGCACCGTTCTTTACACTGTCAAGTGCCTTTAAAAATTTGGGGGTATAAACAAGGTCTTCCAGGTATCCATTGAAAATACCTGCTTTTTCTACTGCTTCAAGCATGCGTTTTGCTTCTACTGCATTTCTTCCCAATGGTTTCGTGCTGATAACTGCTTTTTTATGTTTGCAGCATAACCTGACCGCCGCTTCGTGCAGGTTATTTGGGAGAGAGATACATACTACGTCTACATCCGGATGAGCAACTGCTTCTTCCATTTCGATTGTCCAGTGTGTGCATCCATAATCAGAAGCAAATTTTTTCGCTGATTCTTCCCGCCTGGAATAAATACTTACAATTCGGTCCCGGCTTCTTTGCCCGTGTAATGATTCAGCATAAAACCGGCCGATGAATCCGGATCCTAACATGGCAATTCTCATATGTTCAGTTTAAATTTTTTTAGAATAGATTCTAGGAAGAAAAGCGCAGATTTCCAGCTGATCTCTTTTCTCGGAAGAATAATATAAAATAAATCACGACAGCAAGTGCAATATAGACCGGAACGTACCAGATTTTCGTCCAGTAGTGCGATACTTTTGTCGTGTCAGTAACACCTGGTATTTTATAACTATCTACAACAAAACCAGAGAACCATGTTCCGATGAACATTCCTACACCGTAAGTCGCAAAAGTAAATAAACCTTGGGCGGCATTTTTGATGGCTGCACCCGCTTTTTTCTCTGTATACATATAGCCGGTAACAAAAAAGAAATCATAACATACTCCATGAAGAATGATGCCGGCGTATAACATCCAGAGGTTCACGTTCATATTGCCATAAGCAAAACAAATGTAACGTAGAATCCATGCGACCATGCCCATTAGTAGCATATTTTTTACGCCGATCCGGTTGAAAAGAAAAGGTATTGCCAGAATAAATACGGCTTCTGAAATCTGGCCTAGGATCATTTTAGAAGCTGCACCCTTCATCCCGATTTCATTCAGAAAACCGTTAGCGAACCCATAATAAAAAGAGAGCGGTATGCAGACAAGGATAGCCGC
>Ga0080027_10000339_pt1 | contig 20049 bp, 16 predicted proteins | sample OrgsoiDNA2013046_FD_70962 | JGI IMG/M metagenome (GOLD analysis project Ga0080027, IMG submission 70962) | Permafrost soil microbial communities from the Arctic, to analyse light accelerated degradation of dissolved organic matter (DOM) -... | ecosystem: Environmental > Terrestrial > Soil >... | reverse complement strand
AATTCGACATTTTAAATTATTATTCGGCGGGGTCAGAGAATTTAAATATCCTGTCCATCAATAACCATTTTTCTCCATTTGGTGCCCAGGGTAAAATCTGTTGAAATCCCGACATGATTTCTTCCCATTCCTGAACGACGGGATTTGCCAGGTCCATGATCGCCTTACGGACGAAATTAAATTCATGTGTAACCAGAATGATCATAAAAAGACGGTTCCCGGTTCTGTATATTTCCATATCCAGGATACCAGATTCTTTCAGACTATCCTTTACTTCAGGCCAGACATTTTGGTGAAAATGATCATAGGCCCTGATGCCCATTTCATCTTCTTTGAGGTCGCAGGCAAGACAATATTTTTTCATACGAATGATTAATGCGCTATAGAAAGTTTCAATTTTTCAATATCCCTGTTTTTCAGGGCAAAAAGCAGTACCACGATAAAACAGACTGCAGGAACCAGATAGGCGGTTTGAATGGAGCTGGCATCAGAAACCCGACCCATGATCACCGGGAAAATAGCACCTCCTACAATCGACATGATCAGGAGAGACGAACCTTCCTTGGTTTTTGATCCCAGTCCGCGTATACCAAGAGAAAAAATTGTCGGAAACATAATAGACATAAAAAATTCAACCCCTATCAAGGCATAAACAGGAATTCTTCCGTGGGTAAAAACTGCCAGTGTAAGCAAACCCATGTTGATTACACTGTATGCGGCTAAAAGTTTAGCCGCAGAAATGTAACGGATCAATGCAGTTCCGATAAAGCGCCCGATCATAAATCCAAATAAAGCAATGGAGAGGAAGAAAGCGGCAGATTTTTCTTCCAGTCCGGCCACCCTTCCTGAAAAACGAATAAAAAAACTACTTACACATACCTGGGCCCCCACATAAAAAAATTGTGCCAATACCCCAAACATCAGGTTTTTTTCTTTGAAAATTGAACCTTCGATTTCCAGCGAATTGTCTTCTTCCACGATTTCAGGCAAATGCGTTTTATACAATAGAAAAGCCACTGAGAGAACAACCAGACCAATAATCAGGTAAGGAATTTGCACGGATGCCGCTTCATGATTCAGATATAAATTCAGCTGATCCGAACTCATCGCAGATTGCTGACTTGCGGAAAGCGTTTTACCGGAAAGAATGAAAGTTCCTCCGATAATCGGTGCCAGGGAGGCCGCCAGCCCGTTAAAAGACTGGGCAAAATTTAAGCGGTGGGTTGAAGTAGCCGGATCGCCCAGTACACTGATATATGGATTGGCAGCGGTTTCCAGAAAAGCCAGACCGCTCGCTATAATAAATAAAGCGGTCAGAAAAAAAGCATAAGAGCGTGCAATTGATGCAGGGTAAAATAAAAATGCGCCAATTGCAAATAATAATAAACCGATGATGATACCTCCCTTATATCCATATTTTTTCATAAATAATCCTGCGGGAACTGCCAAAAGAAAATAGGCAATATAAGATGCAGAATCTATGAATGCAGATTGGGTATCTGTTAACTGGCAGGCTTTTTTTAAATGCGGAATCAGGATCGGATTTAGATTTAAAGCAAATCCCCATAGAAAGAATAAAGCAGTGATCAGAATAACGGCTGATGATTTTTTATTTGCTGGCATATTTCAATCGTTCATTTAAATTCCGGTTGAAAGTACGCATTCAACGCAAAATAAACGGGCAACCCCTGCTCTATTTTTTTCGTAAGTTGCAATATGATTTTTAAAAAAGGAAAAATTTTCCGAATTGTTTTCATCGTTTCTCTGATATCCTGCAGCAAAAGCAGCCAGCCAAAGACAACCCAGCCCATGGTGGGAAACTGGACATGGACTGAGACCTACGGCTCAACGGGACCCGTTTGGAATCCGACAAACACAGGTATTTTAAAAACAGTAAACTTTCAGGCAAATGGAAGTATTATGATTAACCACAATGATTCATCGGGTCCCAATGAACAATTTTCTTTAATCGTGGTTCAAACTTCATTGCTGCCAAATGCTTCTCAGGAGACGGGTAATTATCAGACTGAATCAAGGTCTGCCGGATGTGTTCCAATAAGTTTTAGTGCATTGAATATTGATACGGCTTCCGCTGCAAATGAACGGATATATCAATATATAATTTCAAATGATAGTTTATATATCACCAATCCGCCTTGTCTGGCTCCGATTACATCTGTTTATTTAAAATCCAAATAACCCCGTATTGCGATTGTCATTTTGCAAACAACGGATCAAAAAATAGGCTAATCAAATAACTCAGGCTGGTCCGTTTTTTTCTTAAGTTCCCATTCCATTGTAACTGATTTTGCATATTCCGTCAACTTAACGCCTGATGCTTTCCAGCCCATCACATCAACGACTTTAACTGCTTTAATTTTAGCCTTCCTCACCTGTGCGCCCCGGCCGGATTGCATGATAAGTATTGGCTCATCTTCTGTGCTCACAGTTTCCAGCCTGTTGCCTTCACCTTCCCTGATAAAGAAAAACTTATTATGCAGTGAATTTGTTTCTATTTTAAAACGTTTAATACTGTATTGCGCCTTCTCGCTATCCAGATAGATTGCGGTCACAATTTTTTCAGGTATAAATTTTTCAATCAATAATATCTTATCCACATCAAACCGCTGACTCAATTCCTGATCAGTAAGTTCATAATTCCCGTCAGAATAAATTACAAGCAGTCTGTCCTCCGCAGAGAATTTACCCAAATAAATTCCTTTTTCTTCTGTATTCAGTCTTCCGAAAACTTCGTCAAACCAAATATTACGTGCCTGGAGTGTCGCCTTCCCTGCCTGTTTAAGTTTTACCACCCGTATTGGATATTTCGTTACCTGGTTGCCCAATGATGTTCTGGCTTTAATTTCCAGTGTTTGAAAATCAAAATCAAATTCTTTATGTCTTGCCGAACAGCCCGGATTTAATATTACCCTGACCAGTTCAGCTTCGCCATTTGGATTCACTGAAAAATAATGAACTTTTGCTTTTTCACTTTTGGTCAGGTCATATTCCTTTTCTCTGGTTACACCGGTCACATTAAAACGCTTTGCATAACTGATACCGGTTTTCCCGTCAACATAAATCATATTGTATGTGGTTCGCTCATCATTCTTTTGAAAAATACCCACATGTACGATATCTTTTCCGATAAAAGTCTTTTCTGCTACTTTCACAATTTTCATGGTCCCACCACGTGTAAATGCAATGATATCATCCAGGTCAGAACATTCCGTTACCAGTTCGTCCTTTTTTAATCCGGTCCCGATAAAACCATCGGAGCGGTTCACATAAATTTTAGTATTTGCAATGGCAACCTGCTTAGCCTGAATCGCCTCGAATGGACGGATCTCCGTTTTCCTTTCTCTGCCTTTTCCATATTTTCTAAGGAGTTCTTCAAAATAGTTTACTGCAAAATCAACCAGGTTATTCAGATCATGTTTCACCTGTTTTATTTCCCCTTCCAGGGATTTGATCTGTGCATTGAGTTCATCAATATCCAGTTTATATATTCTGCGCACCGGCTTTTCAGTAAGTTTAATGATGTCTTCCCGGCTGATCGACTTTTTCAATTGTTTACGGAAGGGTTCAAAAGCTTTGGCAATGGCGAGCAGCACTTTTTCCCAGGTCTCGTGCTTTTTTTCCAGTTCCTTATAGATCTTTTCTTCAAAAAATATTTTCTCCAGGGAAGTGAAATGCCATTTATCCTGAAGTTCATTGAGTTTTATCTCCAATTCCCTTTTCAAAAGATCCCGGGTAAGATCAACAGAGTTTTTCAAAAGTTCCGACATGGATGGAAACTCAGGCCGTTGTTTGTTGATTACACAGGCACTTGGTGAAATACTAATTTCACAATCCGTAAATGCATACAGGGCGTCGATTGTAATATCCGGTGAAATACCTGCAGCCAGATCAATTTGTATTTCCACTTCCGCTGCTGTATTATCCGTTACCTTACGCACTTTTATTTTACCCTGGTCATTTGCCTTAATGATAGAATCAATGAGCTGGCTGGTCGTAATACCGTAAGGAACATCTTTTATCAGCAGTGTTTTTTTATCAACCTCCTCAATATGGACACGCACACGCACACGTGAACCACGTTTGCCTTCATTATAATTGGTCACATCGATCATTCCGCCGGTCTGAAAATCCGGATTCAATTCGAATTTTTTTCCTCTCAGATGCTTAACAGCCGCCAGACAGATCTCACAAAAATTATGGGGAAGAATCTTAGTGGCAAGACCAACAGCGATCCCTTCTGCGCCCTGTGCAAGGAGCAATGGGAATTTCATTGGCAGGTTGATGGGTTCATTCTTCCGGCCATCATAACTCTGTTGCCAGTCTGTGATTTTAGCATTAAAAGCGACTTCCAAAGCGAATTTGCTCAGTCTTGCCTCGATATATCTGGCCGCTGCAGCATCGTCGCCGGTGCGCACATCTCCCCAGTTTCCCTGTGTTTCGACAAGAAGATCTTTCTGTCCCATATTTACCAGTGCTTCCCCAATAGATACATCGCCATGCGGATGATATTGCATGGACTGGCCAATGATATTGGCTACTTTATTAAAGCGTCCATCATCCATTTCTTTCATAGAATGAAGAATGCGCCGTTGTACGGGTTTCAAACCATCCTGCAGGGAAGGCACAGCTCTTTCCAGAATGACGTAAGAAGCATAATCAAGAAACCAGTTTTTATACTGATTGGATATTCCGGTTTCATTCAGTAAAAACTCTTTATTGTTCATAGAGATAACAAAGATAACCCGCCTTTTCCAAAGGGCATGCATACTTAGAAACGATGATCGCCAATAATAAATTCATGAACAATTCCTATATTCGTCACGCATTTATTTTCTCTCTATGGCGAATTATGCCGGTCAAACACATGTACTTGCAGCAGTAGATTGCATCATATTTGGATTTGACGGAGAAAACCTGAAAGTTCTGCTGATGCGGCGTGGCATTGAACCGGAAATAAACAGGTGGAGCCTGATTGGCGGGTTCCTGGCAAAATCTGAAAGTCTGGAACAGGCTGCCACACATGTTTTAAAGAAATTTACCGGCATTGAGGGATTGTATATGCATCAGCTGCGCACCTTTAGTGATCCTTCCCGTGATCCAATGGAAAGAACACTTTCTACTGCTTTCACTACTCTTATTGATATTCATCAATATGAAAAACAAATTATCAAAGATTATCACGCAGAATGGTTCCTGCTTCGCAAAAAGCCAATTCTAATTTTTGATCACGATATCATGCTGAAAATGGCTCAACAGGAGCTTCGCTATCAGGCAGCTTCTCATCCCATACTCTTTGAACTCCTCCCGGAGAAATTCACCATTCCCCAATTACAAAATCTCTATGAAGGAGTATATGAAACAAAATTTGATAACCGGAATTTCAGTCGCAAAGTTTTATCTACCGAACTACTCATCAAACTGAGTGAAAAAGATAAGTCCGGTTCCAAAAAAGGCGCGTTTTATTATAAGCTCAACAAAAGAAAATATAAGGCAAGTTTCCGCGCTTTTATGAATTTCATACCCAATCCGGACCAGTTTGCGCTTTGATTTAAAAGGAATTATCGGTTTTTTTTGGCGGCTACTGAATAAATGTTAATTTGACATGAATTCGATTGAATAGCTATATGATCAACACATCCTGGGTAATCGGCATTGATTTTGGAAGCGATTCAGTACGAACGATTATAGCAGATGCAAATTCTGGCGAAGAAATTGCCACTTCACTTTTTTATTATCCACGCTGGAAGGCCGGATTATATTGTAACCCTTCTGCCAATCAGTTCCGTCAGCACCCGCTGGATTATTTAGAGGGCCTTGAAAACAGCATCCGGGACTGTCTCAATAAAGTTTCTATTTCCGTAAGAGAAAATATTAAAGGAATTGGTATTGACACCACAGGTTCTTCACCTGTAGCTGTAGATAAAAGTGGTTCACCGCTCGCATTGCTTCCTGCATTTGCTGAAAATCCAAATGCCATGTTTGTATTGTGGAAAGACCACACTGCCGTAAAAGAAGCAGCTGAAATAAATCATCATGCAAAAAAATTTCCGGTTAACTACCTGCAATATGTAGGCGGCATCTATTCTTCTGAATGGTATTGGGCTAAACTATTACATGTGCTGCGTTCCGATGATGCTGTACGGAATGCATGCTATACCTGGGTGGAACACTGCGACTGGATCCCTTTTTTATTAACCGGAGGTTCAGATGCAAATAAAATAAAACGCGGCGTATGCAGTGCCGGCCACAAGGCATTATGGTCGGAAGATTTTAACGGATTTCCTCCAGATTCATTTTTCAGTTCCCTTGACCCGCTGCTGAAGGGCTATGCAGCAGGATTATCCACGAAAGTTTATACTGCTGATCAGCCTGCAGGAACTCTGAGTCCGTCATGGGCTGCAAAATTAGGCCTCAAAGAAAACGTATTCGTTGCCGTAGGTGCATTTGATGCACATATGGGTGCAGTCGGAGGACAAATTGAGCCTTATTTTCTAAGCAAAGTAATGGGCACTTCCACCTGCGATATGCTGGTTGCTCCTGCTGATGAAGTGAAAGGGAAACTGGTAAAAGGAATCTGTGGCCAGGTGGATGGATCAGTCATTCCCGGAATGGTGGGTATGGAAGCCGGACAGTCAGCTTTCGGAGATGCCTATGCCTGGTTTAAAAATCTGCTGACCTGGCCCATGCGCATGCAGTCACAAAAAGACCCCATGCCGGATTTGATTGACATGCTGAGTAAGGAAGCAGAAAAAATAAACGTTCATGAAAATTCAGAATTGGCGATAGACTGGTTCAATGGCAGGCGAACACCGGATGCCAACCAGGAATTGAGGGGAGCCATCATGGGCATTAATCTTGCGAGTGATGCACCTGAAATTTTCAGGGCAGTAGCGGAATCCACCTGTTTTGGCGCAAAAGCCATCGTGGACAGATTCATTGCAGAGGGAATTCAGATCAAAGGGTTAATCGGATTAGGCGGTGTAGCAAAAAAATCTTCTTTTATCATGCAGATGATGGCCGATATAACGGGCATGCCTATTCGCATACATAAATCTGAACAAACCTGCGCACTCGGCGCTGCCATGTTTGCAGCCACCGCTGCAGGTCTTTACAAAAATGTGGAGCAGGCCATGGCCTCCATGGGAAAAGGATTTGAAAAGACCTATTTTCCCGAAAAGAAAAGGAAAATGATTTATGAAAGCAGATATCTGTTGTATAAAAAAATGGGTGCTTCCATCGAAAACCTTACTTTACAATCCGAATGAATACATATCAACAAATACGGGAAGAAGCCTGTTCGGCAAACAGGCAACTGCCCCTGCTGGGCCTGGTGATTTTTAGTTTTGGAAATGTAAGTGTAGCAGACCGTGACGCCGGTGTTTTTGCAATAAAACCAAGTGGTGTACCCTATGGGGAACTTCAGCCCGGCAAGATGGTTATCGTGGACTTCGACGGCAATATTAAAGAGGGCAGTTTAAGGCCTTCTTCTGATACCCAAACGCATGCGCTACTTTATAAAAGCTGGAGAAATATCGGTGCCATCGTACATACCCATTCCACTTATGCAACAGCATGGGCCCAGAGTCAAAGGGAGATTCCGATTTATGGAACAACACATGCCGACCATCATACGGGGCCCATTCCCTGCGCACCACCTATGGCTGATGAAATGATTCGCGGCGATTATGAATACCAGACGGGTCTTCAAATCATCCATCACCTGAAAGAAAAACAACTTTCTTATGAGGATGTGGAAATGATACTTGTTGGAAATCATGCACCATTCACCTGGGGAAAAAATGTAACCAAAGCATTATACAATAGTGCGGTGTTGGAAACCATCGCTCATATGGCGCTCCTTACCGAGCAGATCAATCCAAATGCAACACCCCTGAAAGATGCATTGATAAAAAAACATTTTGAAAGAAAACACGGGCCAGATTCTTATTATGGTCAATAACTTCAGTCTATGGCGGATTTAAAACATTTGGAAGTCTGGTTTCTGACCGGAAGCCAGCATTTATATGGAAAAGAAACTTTAAAACTTGTTCAGGACCATGCTACAACAATGGCTGCGTCTTTAAATGATCATAAGCAAATGCCCGTGAGGATCGTTTGCAAACCGATTGTTACAACGCCCGAAGAGATTTTCAAAGTAAGTGCTGAAGCAAATGATCAGTCAGCCTGCATTGGGATAATTACCTGGATGCATACTTTTTCACCTGCAAAAATGTGGATCAATGGTTTGAAAATAATTAGAAAACCCATTCTCCATTTTCACACCCAGTTTAACCGGGATATTCCATGGAGTACGATTGATATGGATTTCATGAATCTGAATCAGGCTGCGCATGGAGACAGGGAGTTTGGATTTATCATGTCGCGTTTACGTATCAACCGGAAAGTCATAACCGGCCATTGGGAGGATCCCCAGGCAGTGGCTCAGATTGCCTGTTGGGCCAGGGCAGCGGCAGGGTGGAACGATTTACAGGGAGCAAGGATTGTGCGATTTGGCGACAATATGCGTCAGGTAGCAGTTACCGAAGGAGATAAAGTAGAAGCCGAATCAAAATTTGGATATTCTGTAAATACACATGGCGTGGGCGATCTGGTCACAGTCATTCAATCTGTTTCTGATTCAGATATCAGTGCCCTGGTTGATGAATATGCAGCGTCTTATACCCTGGCCGATGATCTGAAAAAAGGAAATTCAAAACATCAATCGCTCAGGGATGCAGCAAGGATAGAATGCGGAATTAAAAAATTTCTGCATGATGGAAATTTTAAAGGATTCACAGATACGTTTGAAGACCTGCACGGCTTGAATCAGTTGCCCGGCATTGCAGCTCAGCGTCTCATGCAGGCGGGATATGGCTTTGCAGGGGAAGGCGATTGGAAAACCTCAGCACTGGTACGCGCGATGAAAACCATGGCAACGGGTTTACCCGGAGGAAATTCATTTATGGAAGATTATACTTATCATCTGGAACCTGGAAACGAAATGGTATTGGGTGCGCATATGCTGGAAATCTGTCCATCCATTTCTTCAGATAAGCCATCTTGTGAAATCCATCCCCTGGGCATCGGAGGAAAATCAGATCCGGTGCGGCTGGTATTTAACGGGAGCGCCGGAAATGCATTGAATGCATCGGTTATCGATATGGGTGAACGGTTTCGCATGCTTGTGAATACGGTGGAGGCAGTAAATCCACCAGAGGAAATTCCCAAACTTCCTGTAGCCAGGGTTTTATGGAAACCCATGCCTGATATGAAAAATGCGTGCACGGCATGGATACTTGCGGGAGGTGCTCACCACACCTGTTATAGTCAGAATCTGAGTGTGGAAACATTGGAAGATTTTGCATCCATGGCGGGCATTGAGTTTGTATTAATTGGAAAGAATACAGATATTTATCAATTCAAGAATGAATTGAGATGGAATGATATTTATTATAAATTGAAGTATTAGCCTATTATTTAACAGGATATATTAAAGCGGTTGCCCAACATGAATAATCAACTTGTTTTCTCAGATTACCTCATTTTTGTACTTTATCTGGTTCTTGTAGGATCCTACGGATACTGGGTTTATTCCAGACGCAAAAGCAAGGAGCATGATTCAAAAGGATTTTTTCTTGCAGAAGGATCACTCACCTGGTGGGCCATCGGTGCAAGCCTGATCGCATCAAATATTTCTGCAGAGCAATTTATCGGGATGAGTGGCAATGGATTTTTTGTAGGCATTGCAGTCTCGGCTTACGAATGGATTGCAGCCCTTGCGCTGATCATCATCGCGGTTTGGTTTATTCCAATTTATTTGCGAAACAAGATTTATACCATGCCGCAATTTTTAAAAACGCGGTATAATGAAACTGTCGCAATGATTATGGCCATACTCTGGCTTTTTATTTATGTTTTTGTAAACCTCACTTCCATTTTATATCTCGGTGCTGTGGCGATCAGCGGACTCCTGCCCGCTTCTGCAAACCTTGACTATCTCCATATTGTAATGATTGCCCTTGCTGTTTTTTCCATCTTCATTACCCTGGGTGGAATGAAAGTAATCGGTTTCACTGATGTTATTCAGGTAACTGTGCTTATCATTGGCGGACTCGCAACATCCTATATGGCGCTTGATAAAGTGAGCGGTGGTCATGGTGCTGTACAGGGTTTCAATACCCTGATGCAGGTAGCACCGGAGCATTTTAAAATGATCTTCAGCAAACCAACAGCCACTTCATCACAATTGGAAATTGATAAATATCTCCTGCTGCCCGGAATATTAATGTATGCTGCGGGTCAATGGATCGTAAATCTGAATTACTGGGGATGTAACCAGTATATAACGCAAAGGGCACTCGGTGCAGACCTTACCACAGCCCGCAATGGTTTGTTGTTTGCAGCATTGTTGAAACTCATCATGCCACTCATCGTAATGCTTCCGGGCATTGCAGCATATGTACTGATGAAACAGGGACATCTTCCATCGATGGAAAACACAAACATGGATCATGCATATTCTGCAGTTTTAGGTTTCCTGCCCGCCGGATTAAAGGGACTTTCTATTGCAGCCCTGACAGCGGCTATCGTAGCTTCGCTGGCTGGAAAAATTAATAGCATTTCAACAATCTATACACTCGATATTTATAAAAAATATATTAATAAGGATGCATCTGAACAAACGACCGTTCGTATGGGCCGGATTGTGGCCTTAGTGGCACTCATCATCGCAATTATGTTTACCTGGAAAGATGTTTTAGGCATCAGTAGTGCAGGTGGATTTACTTATATTCAGAAATATACAGGATTTATCAGCCCGGGTGTTTTTGCCATGTTTCTGCTGGGTATGTTCTGGAAACGAACCACAGGCGCAGCGGCAGTGGTCGGTGTAGTTACCGGCGTTACGCTTTGTCTGTTCTTTAATGAATATGCCCCGGCCTGGTTTGGAAATAATACCTGGTTCTGGACAGCCTACCCCAATGGAAAAGGCGGATACGAGATCCCCTTCCTGATTGCCATGGGTCTGTCCTTTATGTTCACCGTATTCATAATGGTGATCATCAGTCTGGCAGGACCTAAAATAAATTCAAAGGCATTTATCTTCGAAAAAAATATGTTTAAATTAAAGCCGCAAACCATTGCATTGATCGTCATGATCCTGCTGTTACTTACTGCGCTTTACGTTAAATTCTGGTAGTCATTAAAAAAAATGCCTGTTGAAAAATAACAGGCATTTTTTTATTGATAAATCTGTATTATTGAATTCCCTGCATGGCATCCTGCGTACCTGAAGAATTCATATTCTTCCTTTTGAAAAGAGATACATCCATTTTTCCGAAACGATATGTAAAATTAATACGAACCAATTGCGGATCACGAAGCCTGTTATATTGCTGTGTGAAAAATTCACTATGTGAGTATTGATCAGACCACCTGCTACGAAATATATCACTCATGGAAATGCTCAGTGAAGCCGCATCGTTTTTAAGAAAACTCTTGCTTAAAGCTGCATCCACTGCCCAGAAGGGTTCAACATATCCTTGCGATGCACTGTTGATTGCTCCATTTCCGCCAGGACCACCACCCATTCCACCACCACCCTGATTTACCGGAAGATTGGATTTCGCCTGATAGAATCCCGTGATTTGCAGTTTTAATTTCCATGGGAGCTTAAAATTTGTATTTATTTTTCCAAACCAGCTCCATGACGCAGGCTGGGAAGGCGCAATATTATCCGTATTCACATAGGCATTATATATATTGACATTTGAAGTAACATCCCACCATTTGTTTATCGTATTCACGGCCGTTAATTCAACGCCGTAAGTCTGACTGTAATTTGCATTAATATACGTGTTCACTAAATCCGGCTTACCAGAAATAGCATTGGTAAATGTGTCTATATACCTGGTAATGAGTTGTTCCGTTCTCTTGTAATAAATGGAAGCCAAAAGGGTATTGTTCCCTTGTAGGGTTTTCAGATAAGAAAACTCCAGCGAATTGGTGAATTCAGGAAGCAGGGCAGGATTTCCCCTGGTAATATTTAAACTATCTGTATAGTCTGTATACGGTATTAGCTGAAAGAAATTCGGACGGTTAATTCTCCTGGTATAACTGATCTGTATTTCCTGTTTATTATTTAATTTCTGGCTTAGGAATAAAGAAGGAAACAAACTGATGGGATATGAATTACTATATGTTTGTCCAACATTTAACAGTTCACCAGTATAGTTTGAGCTTTCTACGCGTAAACCTGCCTGGTATCCAAAGTCCTTAATCGCACTGGTAAAGGAAGCATATGCTGCGTAAACATTATTTGTATTCTTATAATTTGTAGAAGCAGCAGGTACTGAATAATAATCCCCGTTTCCGGTCGTATCATAAAAGGTATAGGTATTACTTTCAAGATGCTGGGTATTAAACCTGAGACCGGCCTCCAGTTTTGATTTTGCGTTGAAAGGATGTACATAATCCGTTTGAATGGTTACGTTTTGGTTTGTTCCTCCCCCGTTAACTTTCTGATTCTGCACTCCCGCAATATCCGAATCAGGCAAACCAGTAAAATAATTTGTTGTGGTTAAAGCATTATTATCATTTTTACCACCGAAATAATTTACATCTGCCGTAATATTTTCGCCTTCCTTTGGAAATAAGTGTTTAAAAGCCACCTGAAAACCCGTCGCATTGAAAATTCTTTTTGTATTTACCATACGCTGGCTATAATCCGTTTCTTCTCCGCTTGGGTAAAATGTATTATTGGTAATATTTAAAACCTGTTCAGGAGTGAATTCGCCATGGACCCTGGTACCTGAAATCGAAAACGTGGTTCTGTTTGTCATGAAATAATCCAGACCGATATTTCCAAATACAAAAGCCCCAGTGTTTTTATTATTCATTGTCTGATAAATCGAGGTGGGCGTATCCAAAAAATTATATCTGTTTACATTTCCTTCAGTAACAGAATGGTTTTGATTATAAAATCCTGTTGCAGTAAAATTAAATTTATTCTGGCGCAGGTTAAAGTTCAAACCGCCATTTATTGCACCATGGCTATCCACGCCGCCACGAACATTACCATTGTATCCGGTTTTTCGGTTCTTTTTCAAAACAATATTTACAATACCCGCTCCACCACCGGAAGCATCATATTTTGCAGAGGGATTGGTAATGACTTCCACGCTTTCGATTGCATCGGCAGGAATCTGGTCCAGCGTGAGCGTAGTGGGTCTGCCGTCAATATAAAGAATGGGCGGGCTATTTCTAAGCGTCAGATTTCCATCAATATCCACATTTACAGAAGGCACATTTTTCATTACGTCCAAGGCAGTTCCTCCGGCATTTACAAGATCTTTTTCAACATTATAAACCTTCTTATCAATATCAAGACGCAGCGTAGGCTTAGCTGCCGTAACCGTTACGGATTGCAGCTGGGAAAAATCAAGATTCAATTTTATATTTCCCAGATCCTTATCAAATCCGTTGATCGTACTGCTCATCGCACTCACTGCCTGGGCAGGGTCGGTTACATTCTTAGGAATTCCCCCTGCTGGCATTTTCATTTGAAAAAGAATGGTTTGTTCATGTGGTTTAAAACCAGTTGCTGATATTTTTAGTTTAAGTGCTCCGAATACAGGCAGGTCTTCAAAACTAAATTCACCATTGGAATTAGTGGCAAGTCCTTTTAGTAAAACTTCCTTGTTCTTTTTTGAAACCGAATCATACTTATTATGGAGAAGAATCACGGTTGCTTCAGCTATTGGATGACCTGTAGAGTCAATAATTTTCCCATACACATGACCCATATTCGGAACATTCTTTCCACCTGCACCCGGATACTGGGCCTTTAAGGAAAAAACACCCCCAATGAAAACCAACATCAGCAACAAATTTTTCATAATATCATTTATTGATGTAAAACTAATCCTGAAAAAACACATAAAAGGCTGAATTGAGACGAGCGGTTAAAATCCAGCGACCAAATGCAGTCATTTATTCCCCTGGCCGATTCCCTTCATCAGGTCATCTTTATAAAGATCGCTTAGAGGCAGTTCCAGGGTCCCAAGAAAAACGGAATTCCTGCGGATGGAAGTAATATGAGAGATTGAAATAATATAAGATTTATGTATGCGGAAAAATTTACCCGGAGGCAATTTTTCCTCGATCCCCTTTAAGCTCATTCTTATAATCAATGGCTTTGTATCGGTGGTCTGAATTTTCAGATAATCTTTCAACCCTTCAATCAGACGGATTTCTGCAAAGACGATCTTGGTCAGTCCGTATTCGGCATGTACAAAAAAATACTCGGGCCACGGAAGGGATTCTGATTGAAGATTATTCTTCAGTTTATAAAAATCAATGGCTTTATTGCATGCTTTTAGAAATCGTTCAAACGGAACAGGTTTTACCAGGTAATCGATCACATCCAGATTAAATCCTTCAAGGGCATATTTTTCATAGGCCGTTATTAGAATGACCATTGGTCGTTGTGCTAAAGATTGTAATAATTGAATCCCAGTCAGACCCGGCATCTGGATGTCCAGAAATATAAGGTCCACTTCCATTTCATTCAGTATTTTGAATGCTTCCATAGCAGTTCCACAGGAAGCCACAAGCTCAAGAGAGGGTACCTGTCTGATATTATCCTGCAAGAGCGCAAGCGCAAGAGGTTCATCGTCTACTGCAATACATTTCATGCTTAATGAAGTTTAATCTGAAGGGAAACAGTAAACCGGCTATTGTCCTTATTGATGGATAGTATATGTTTATGATCATATAATAATTTCAACCTTCTTTCTACATTGGGTAATCCGATGCCGGAAGTTTTATCTTTTATCTCTTCATTTTTATTATCAAATTTATTTCTTACCCTGAAATCAATCAGGCCATCAGAAATCTTCAGTGAAATTTCAATTATCGGATCTTCAATATTTCCTGTACCATGTTTAAATGCATTTTCAATAAATGGAATCAGCAGCATCGGTTCAATGAGCTGATGATCTCCGGGATCCATATCTACACGGATGATCAGCGATTTTGCAAACCTTATTTTCTGCAATTCGATATAACTATTCACATATTCGGTTTCACGAAGCAGGGTAACACTTGCTTCATCTGATTCATATAACATATAACGCATGAGTCCGGACAGTCTGATCAGCGAAGGTTCCAGTAAATCAGATTTCAATCTTGCCATGGCCACCATATTATTCAGCACATTGAATAAAAAATGCGGACTCACCTGCGACCTTAAAAAGGAAAGTTCCGTTTTCAGATTTTCATTTTCCCTGTCTTTTAAAAGTTGTTCAGTTCTTATTTTGTCCCTGACAAACCAATATACCGTACTCATGGCCCAAAAAAATAAAAAAGGCAAAATGGCAAAAAAATACTCCCGCTGAAACCCCTTTTTGTGACCTACTACAGGGAGAATATTTAATAAATAAAGAAAAACAAAAAACAAGGCAATGATCAGTGTGATGTAGACACCGATCTTTTTTCTGTTCAAAAATCTTGGAATCAATACCAGTGAATTGAGATAGAAAAAGGAAATACTGCAGGCATCAAAAATGAAAGACCGGGGATTAAGAATTGCATTCCAGTTCAGATGGCTCTGATCCGGCTCACGGTGAAAGAGTAAGGGCAAACAAAATAACAACAGCCATGCAAAAACATGAAAAGCAATGATTGCAAATTTAGTGCGGTACCAGCGTGTACTCATTCCCCGCAATGTCCGAATAATTCATCTATCAGGTTGCCATGCTGCGACAAATAACCTCTTTTCTGAGATGAAGCGGATAAAAAACAGGTATTGCATAGCAGATCCACTCGAATCAAAATAAAAAAACCCCAGTATGAAACATGGGGTTTTAAAGATTTAAAATGAAAAATTATGACTTAGGCATGTCAAAGATTGCCGGATCTACCGGTTTGTTTAATTCTAATTTATTTACCGTTGTCACTACGCTGAACTGTCCTCCGTAACTGATTTCAGTAGAATATGGAAAAGTAATGTCCATGTCCCCCTTTTTAAAATTTGAAAAAATCAAATTGATTTCCATACTCTGCCCCATCATCTGACCCGTTTTTGAGATTTTCGTAAGATAGAATGTGGTGGTATCAATATACGCATAGGATTCCCCTGCATCAGGATTCGTGATTTTCAATTTAAAGGTATTTCCATCTTTACCTACGAGTTCAACTTTATTGCCTTTTGCAGCATAATTGTACAAGGCACCCGGAAAATCAATCTGTCCCCTGCTCTGCTTATACAATTCATCAGGGAGCGGTGATGGTTTTGTAGCACCCATATATGGATTCACCTGCCACCCACCCTTATCGGTCAAAACCTGAATCATTTTTTGCCCGTTCACATCTGATTCAAGACGATATCCCTTTCCGTTTAATATGACCGTGGAACTGGTACCCTCATTTCCCATCACCTGTACTGTACCTGTCAATGAAATCGTTTTGATCTGATCTAATTTTTCCTTACCCCCAAGGGCAGTAATATATTTATTAATGATTTCATCCACCGTTTGTGCATGAACGGCACCAATACCTGCAATCATAAGCGAAAGGACCATCCCCATTTTTACCAATTTCATAAGTCTGTTTTTATTTAAGGATAAATATCCCGAATTTTCTTTAAAAAATCATGCCGGACATTTTTCCTCATTGTGTAAACTAATTTTCCAATACCGTAACGGTTCCTGGGTTATAAATGATTCTTTTGGGGGATGAAATATGTGTCTTCCCTGGTTCTGCTATTTATTTTTTATACCGAAACAACTCAGGCTCAACAATTTACGACTACAAATGCCCAGAAACTTATATTTACAAACGAAGATTCTCTGAATGCCGGGTCTTCCACGCAAAAAACAGTGATTTCTGGTTATGGATCTGCTTTTTACCAGCGGAACTTTAACCAGCAACAGTCTGTTATGACACTTGAAAGAGCCGTACTCTTCCTAGGCCATCAGTTTTCTAACAAAATTTCTTTCTTCTCAGAACTTGAAGTTGAAAATGCAAAAGTTGAAGGCGGGGTTTCAAATAATGCCGAAGTGTCGATGGAACAGGCATTCCTGAAATTTAACCTGAATGCGAATCAGTATTTAGTCGCAGGATTATTTGTTCCCAGAATCGGTATACTGAATGAGAATCATCTCCCGGTTAATTTTAATGGTGTTGAGCGCCCCATGGTTGAAACACTGATTATTCCGGCTACCTGGCGTGAACTGGGCGTTGGTTTTTACGGATCCAGTGAAAAAATTCCTTTAAACTACAGCATCGCAGTATTAAACGGACTGGAAGGTGAAAATTTTGAGCATGGCACGGGTATCCGTGGTGGCCGCCCTGAAGGAAATCTGGCTTCTGCAAACAATATTGCAGTAACTGCTTCGGTACAATATTATTGGAAGAATTTTAAATTCCAGGTTTCCGGATATACGGGCGGTACCGTTACCCTGAGTCCGAAAGGCTCTGATAGTCTGGGTCTGAACAGTGGTGCTTTTGGAACACCGCTTTATTTAGGCGAAGCAGATGTTCAGTATGAATCCAAAGGAATTTCTTTTAAGGCGCTTGGTGTTTATATCGCTTATCCTGAGGCGGGAAAAATGAACACGGTATATGGAAACAATACGGCTACGGGCATGTATGGTTTTTATGCTGAGCTTGCATATAACTGGTTGCACAAATCAAATTCCAAAGCAAGTTTTATAAGTTTTGCGCGCATTGAAGCACTGGATATGAACGCAACGATCGCCGCCCATGGGGAAGGCATTTATGATGGAACTGAAAAACAAACGCATCTGATAGTCGGCTTTGGTTATTTGCCGATGCCGAATGTTGTTATCAAAGCGGATGTTCGTCTCTTACATACTGGACCACAAAATCCGGCATTGATCATAAACCCTCAACCTAATGCATTGCCTTACCAGCAAAACAACCAGTTTTTAAACCTGGGTATCGGATATTCATTCTAATACAAATTCCAATCTATGCAAATGGAAAGAAGAAAATTTTTAGAGTCTGCCTGCAGGGCCTGCCTGCTTGCCGGTGCTGGTCTTCTTATTTCAGATCTTACTGCCTGCAATACATCGTCTAAAATCACACAGCTTCCTATTTCACAGAATACCATCAGCCTGCCTGTAACTTCTTTTTTAAATGATCCGATACAAATCGTAAGACCGGATGGCTGGCTCTATGATATCGCTGTCCGCAAAACAGGTACAGAACAATACGAGGCTTTACTGATGCAATGCACCCATCAGCAAAACCAGCTCATCAGGGGTTCGGGCGCATATATATGCACGTTACATGGCAGTCAGTTTAGTTTAGACGGACAGGTAAAAAAAGGGCCGGCCGAACTTCCTTTAACAAAGTATTCAACCCGAATTGATCAGGGGCAATTAATTATTCAACTCAAGACTTCAACCCGTTAAAAAATTATTTTGAAAAACATACTTCTATTAATCTGCATCCTTTTATTTAGTCTGACTGCCTGCCATAAAGCAGTAGAGAACACAGGCAATACGCAAACCTTTGACAGTGTTGAATCAGAAGTGATAAATGATTTTACCAACGATGTGGTTTTTTTCAGATACAGCGCTTTGCTGAATACGAGTCAGACAATGGCAACTTCTGTAGCGACACTGGTAAATGCTTCTACGGATGCAAATCAGGCGCAGGCAAAATCTGATTGGAAAAACCTTCGGTCAAACTGGGAACAGAGCGAAGGTTTTTTACTTGGGCCGGTTGAAGCAAAGGACTATGATCCAAATACGGATACCTGGCCAACGGACTATGTTCAAATGGATTCCCTGCTAAACAGTAATAATCCGCTCACAACAGATGATGTAAAAGACCTCCCACAAAGTTTGCGGGGATATCATCCGCTGGAATATATGATCTGGGGTAAGGGCGGAAGTAAAACTGCGGCGCAGATTACCGATCGTCAGAAAAAATATATGACCTCACTGATCTCAGATATTCAAATCAACAATGTACAGGCACTTTATAACGACTGGTTCCTGGGAACAGATAATTATTCAAACCAGGTCTTAACGGCAGGAAAAGGAAGTTCAGAATTTTCGACCAGACAAATTCTTTTCCTCAATATCGTTTCCGCAATGAGCGATATCTGTAATGAAGTAGGTACTTCCAAAATGTTTGAACCTTTTACGGCAAAAGATTCCACCATTACCGAATCTCCATATTCTAACAATACCCTGATTGATTTTAAAAATAATATTCTCGGATTGCAACAGGTTTATATGGGACTGAATGGCGGAACAGGGATCCGCAATCTGGTTGCAGCAAAAAATCTTCAACTGGATCAGCAGATACAGACGAAGATCAATGCTGCACTCATTTCATTTGATCAGATAACGGAGCGTTACGAGCAGGCCATCTTTGATCAGCGGATTCAGGTTCAGAATACAATGGACCAGTTGGCAGCGCTGGATCTTTTACTTGAAAATGACCTGCCGGATTTTATCAAACAATATGTCAAAGACTGAGGAGTAAGGGATGAAGAAAATTTTTATTATTTCACTGGTCAGCCTGCTGACCATTTCATTGAGCCGCTGTCATAAAGCTGAACTGGCCCCTGAATCCGCATATGATGACCGGTTAAGCGGTGGAAAAGCCACCGTCTTTGATGAATCTTCCCATGCACTGACCCATTCCATTGAGGGAATGGGTGAAAGGGATCAGCGTGTGCATGAATTGGGAGATCAGACTTTCGAAGCAAAATTTGTAGCACCGCCGGCAACAGTATTTGGCGGACTGGGTTCAATCTTTAATAATGTTTCCTGTATTAATTGCCATCGGAATGATGGTGGCGGATTTCCTTCAACAGGTGCAGCCACTTCAGGTTTGTTGATGCGCATCAGTCAGGCTGGTTTTGATCCACATGGTGGCCCTCTGGCAGTAGAGGGATATGGTACGCAGGTGCAGGACCAGTGCGTATTGGGATATTCGGCAGAAGCAAATGTAATCATCAGCTATACTGAAATACCATTTACCTATCCA
>Ga0080027_10000335_pt1 | contig 20199 bp, 27 predicted proteins | sample OrgsoiDNA2013046_FD_70962 | JGI IMG/M metagenome (GOLD analysis project Ga0080027, IMG submission 70962) | Permafrost soil microbial communities from the Arctic, to analyse light accelerated degradation of dissolved organic matter (DOM) -... | ecosystem: Environmental > Terrestrial > Soil >... | reverse complement strand
CTCTCGTCTCCGCTCTGGCAGATCGCTGCGCTCATCCTACTCTCCTGGTGGTCCGTCGCTGGGAACTGCGGCCTGCTTGTGCAAGAAGCGTGCGCCACCTGAGCCGTTGGGAGAGCCCGGATCTAGCGACTCGATTGGCGCGAACTCTGCGCTGTCTCGAAACTGGCCTGCAAAGGTTGCGCGGTCTGGTCGTTTCTACTGGGCAAGCACCTGCATGATCTCGCCGAGCATCTTCTTCGCGCTGGCTTCGGGACGTTGGAAGGAGTTGCGCCCGATGATGCTGCCGAAACCGCCACCTTGCCGGATGGCCCGCGCCTCTTCGAGAATCTCCTCGTCGCGGGCTTTTAGGGCGCCCCCCGAGAAGATCACGACCCTTCTCCCGTTGAAGGTTGCCTGGACGACATGGCGCACGCGATCCGCCAGCGTCGCGATCGGGATCTTCTCCCGTTCGTAGACCTTCTTCGCCTCTGCCTGCTCGACGTATGCGGCCGGTATCTTGACCTTGATGACGTGCGCGCCCATCTCGGCGGCAATGTGGGCCGCGTAGGCGATCACATCGACCGCCGTCTCGCCCTCCTTCGAGAGTGAGCCTCCGCGTGGGTACGACCAAACGACGACACAAAGACCACGGGCCTTTGCCTCCCGCGCGATATCCCGCAAGCGCTCGTACATTGCGAAGCGCTGTGCCGACCCCGGGTAGATCATGTACCCGACGCCGACACACCCGAGCCGAAGCGCGTCGTCCACCGAAGCGGTGACCGCCTGGGTGGGCTCTTGCTCCTCGCCCAAGGTGTCGTGGCCGTTGACCTTGAGGATGAGCGGGATCTGCCCCGCGTATTCGCGCGCTCCCGCCTCGATGAACCCGAGCGGCGCCGCGTAGGCGGAGCAGCCAGTCTCGATGGCGAGGCGATAGTGGTAGAGGGGATCGTAAGCGGGCGGGTTAATCGCGAAGCTACGTGCCGGCCCATGCTCGAATCCTTGATCGACCGGGAGGATCAGGAGCCGACCCGTCCCCGCGAGCCGCCCGGCGGTGAACAGACGCGCCAGGTTGGTCAGGGTCCCGGGATTGTCGCTCTCGTACCAGCCCAGGATCTCCCGCACGCGCTCCGTCATGGCCTTCATGCGCAGACCTACTGCGACGGGCATGCCATCCCGAGGAGCGCATTTGCGCGGCAACTATGGTCTTCATCTTGCAATCACGTTTCACCCGAGGTGCGGTGATGAACGTGCGCGAAGTGATGACGACCGAAAATCTGTTGACCATAGGTGAGGACGATACGCTGGCTGCTGCCGCGCACAGAATGACATGGGGGAAGTGCCGGCACCTGCCGGTCGTGCGGGACGGCGAGGTGGTTGGCATCCTCTCCGAACGCGACGTTCTCGCCTGGCATGGCGACGGTCACCGGCTCGACGGACCCGAGGATCTTGTTCGCGCGGCTATGGTCAAGCCGCCGATTGTCGCCGTTCCCGACGAGGATCTGGGCGAAGTCGCGGCCCGGATGATCTCGGAGCGGATCGGCGGCCTCCCGGTCGTCATCCACGGTCGACTCGTGGGCATGATCACCAGCAGCGACCTGCTCGGGCACATCGTCGCCCAGAAGTACACGCCGGAACCTGATCGCGGTTGAAGGGCGCGCCCGGCAGCGGCCTAGATTGCGCGGCGTTCGAATAGGACCGCAGATCTTGCGTCTGACAGGCTCGTGCGCACGTTGACGGCGAATGGCACGCGGCCTGGCACCCGGGCACAATTGCTGCTCTCCATGACCGGCATGAAAACGACCGGCTGCTCGGCCAGCGGCTTCGGCCCCAGAGAGCCATGAACGACGGCACTATTGAGGCGATCCGAGGATCGGTCCTCGACGTGGTGTTCGAGGAACACGCCCTCCCGGCGATAAACGAGGCTCTCGAAGTCGATGGCCTCTCCGGACGGCGCTTGGTCGCCGAAGTACAGAGTCATCTCGGACCGTCGCGGGTCCGTGCTGTCGCGATGCAGGGGACAAGCGGACTCCGCCGTGGGACGCGCGTCCGACGCACAGGGACTCCCCTCTCTGTTCCGGTCGGCGACGCCGTGCTCGGTCGAGTTCTCAATGTCCTTGGTGAGGCGGTGGATGGGGGACCGCCGCTGGATGCCAGCCTCGTACGAGCGCCGATCCACCGGTCGTCGCCACCCCTCGCGACCCAAACGAGCAAACGGGAGCTGCTCGAGACCGGAATCAAGGTCATCGACCTGCTCTCGCCGCTGGTTCGGGGCGGCAAAGCGGGTATGTTCGGCGGCGCGGGCGTCGGCAAGACGGTGTTGGTGATGGAGCTCATCCGCAGCACCGCCGAGCGCTACCGGGGCATTTCTGTTTTCGCGGGCATCGGGGAACGCTCGCGCGAGGGACAGGAGTTGCTCGCCGACATGCGACGCTCTGGCGTCTTGGCGCGAACGGCGCTGGTCTTTGGCCAAATGAACGAGCCGCCGGGTGCCCGGTGGCGGGTCGGATTGACCGCCCTGACGATCGCCGAGCACTTCCGGGACCATGACCACCGAGACGTCCTGCTGCTCATGGACAACGTGTTTCGCTTCGTTCAGGCCGGGAGTGAGATTTCTGGGCTCCTGGGCCGATTTCCCTCGCGTGTCGGCTACCAACCTACCCTGGCGACCGAGATCGCCGAGATCGAGGAGCGAATCGCCTCCGTCGCGGGCGCCGCGGTTACCTCGATTCAGGCCGTCTACGTGCCTGCCGATGATTTCACGGACCCGGCCGTAGCGGAGCTTTTCAGTCACCTCGACAGCTCCGTGGTCCTGTCACGCGGTATGGCGGCCGAGGGAATGTACCCCGCCATCGATCCGCTGGCGTCCGGATCTGTGCTCCTCGACCCCCTGGTCGTCGGCGAGCGGCACTATCTGGTAGCGGAGGAGGTCCGGCGGACGATCGCCCAATACCGCGACCTTCAAGACGTCATCGCCCTGTTGGGGATCGAAGAGCTCAGCGCTGCGGATAGGCAGATTGTCGGTCGCGCGCGGCGCTTGCAACGCTTCTTGACCCAGCCCTTCAAAGTCACCGAGGCGTTCACTGGTCACCAAGGCGCCGCAGTCGGACTGGCGGACACGATCGCCGGCTGCGGAGCCGTCCTCAATGGCGAATGCGACGGTTGGGCCGAAGGGTCCCTCTACATGGTGGGCACGTTAGACGACGCGCGAGCGAAGGAATCTGCGTCGCACAAGACCGGTGTCTCGTGAATCTGGTCATATCCACGCCACTCGAGACGGTGGTTCAGACGGAGAACGTGCGGTCTCTCCGCGCGGAGGACGAAAGTGGCTCGTTCGGTATCGAGCCCCGTCATGCATCCTTCGTAACGGCTCTCGCGATCTCGGTCGTTTCGTGGCGCGCTGCCGACGGCGGCGAGCAACACTGTGCCGTACGCGGCGGTGTGTTCACTGTGGCGGGTGACACGATCTCGATCGCGACCCGCGAGGCAGTCGCCGGGCCTGATCTCGCCCAGCTCGAACGCGATGTTCTCACGCGCTTTCACCAGGCTGTGGACGAGACCGCCCGGACGCGCGTCGACACCGAGCGCCTTCGCGCCGCAGCTATCCGAACGATCCAACGCTTCCTGCGCCCGGAGCGGTCGACTGGCGGAGGTGGCTCGACGTGACCGACGAGCGCCATGAGGAACGTCCGCCTTCGGAGCCCTCAGACAGCGAGGTGCGAGCCCGAGACCTGGCTCAGTCGGTCGAGCGTCACCGGCAAAGGCGAGAACGGTGGGACCGCGACGGGAGACACTCCTTCGCTCAGAACTTGGCACTGGTTGGATCACTTGGTTGGTCGCTGGTGGTGCCGATGCTGGCAGGTGCGTTCCTCGGGCACCTCATCGATCACCGCTACCAGACCGGCGTCTTCTGGTCGGCAACGTCCATCTTCTTGGGGACTGCTGCCGGCGCCTATTTCGTCTGGGAAAGGTTGCGTAGACAATGACCGTTACCGCCCAGAGTCTGGTGCACGCGCTATTTTGGCTGGGGGTCGGCGGTGCTCTGGGTGGGGTGTTCTTTAAGCTGCTGCGCGTAACCGCCGGCTTCTATGCGACGGGACGGAGTTGGCCTTGGGGCGTCGCCCTACACGTCGCGCGGTGGGCCCTGCTTGTCTCGGCCCTGATCCCAATAGCCCGCGCGGGCGCGCTGCCACTGCTGGCGACCAGTTTCGGCGTTTTCGTGGCGCGTGCGTTCATCATCCACGCGTCGGGCCGCGCTCGGCAATGAACGTCGGCCCCCATTCACCGTTCGATCTCCCGATCGAGTTTTGGGTTGGACCTGTTCCCGTGACCCAGCCGGTAGTCACGACCTGGCTCCTGGTGGCGAGCCTCGCGATCCTGAGCTTTCTCCTCACGCGACGTCTGCGCATCCGCCCGACGCGGACCCAAGCAGCTCTCGAGATCCTGGTGACCACGATTGATGACCAGATTCACGAGATCATTCCGGCTGGCGCCGGCGACTACCTGCCGCTCCTCGGCACGCTGTTCCTGTACCTCCTTTGCGCGAACGTCAGTGGGCTCGTCCCCGGTGTTCATGCGCCGACGGCGCACATCGAGACGCCGGCGGCCCTTGCCCTGATCGTCTTTTCGGCCGTCCACGTGGCGGGCATGAAGCGTCGGGGCGTCGGCGGCTATTTGCGCCAGTTCGCCAGGCCTTCGGTCCTGCTTCTCCCTCTCAACGTGCTCTCCGAGATCACCCGCACCTTCTCGCTCATGATTCGACTCTTCGGCAACGTGATGAGTGGAGAGTTCATCATCGCGATCGTGCTCGGGCTGGCGGGGCTTCTCGTACCGATACCTCTCATGGGTCTCGAGCTGCTCACCGGCCTGATTCAGGCCTACATCTTCACGACGCTCTCGGCCGTCTTCATCGGGGCCGCCGTGACAACCATGGAAAGGAAAGTCACATGACCATCGAAATCATCAGCATCATCGGCGCCGTCGTCGCGGTCTCGTTCGGCGCCATAGGACCGGCGCTAGCCGAGGGGCGGGCGGTGGCCGCAGCGATGGAGGCCATGGCTCGTCAGCCGGAGTCCGCGCCCACACTCTCTCGCACCCTCTTCGTTGGGCTCGCCATGATAGAGACCATGGCCATCTACTGTCTCGTCATCGCGCTCCTGATCCTATTCGCCAATCCGTTTGTCCACGCGCGGTGACCACGGTGCACGCACATCTTTGGACCTTCGTCTTCCAGATCATCAATTTCCTGGTGCTGATCTGGGTACTGCGCCGCCTGCTCTATCGGCCCATCAAGCTCGTCATCGAGCGTCGCCAGCAAGAGATCGCCGCAACCCTAGCCAAGGGCCAGGCAGATCGGACCGCAGCAGCGACCGAGCGCGCCGATCTCGCCAAACGGGAGGCCGGGGCAGAGGTGGAGCGCCAACGGGTCATCGAGACCGGACGGCAGCAAGTCGAAGCCGACCGGACGGCCTTCTTGGCCGAGGTCCAAAGAACGGCAGGCGAGAAAGAAACCACTGCCCGCGCCGAGATCGAGCACGAACGCGCGACTGCTGTGTCGGCCCTGCGCGCGGGCGCCGCCGACCTGGCCGTATCGGTCGCCGAGCGGCTTCTGTCCGGGATAGGACCTGTCGACGCCACCCCGCCCCTTCTCGATCAGGCCCTGGCCGCGGTGGGCGCTCTCGACCCACGCGAGAAGGACCGGATCGTCGCGGAGCTCAGAGCTGGCCAACGACTCCAGATCGTGACGGCGACCTCCTTATCAGAAGACCGGCGCGCAGCCTGCAAGGCGACGCTCCTGACCGTCCTTGGCGTCGAGGCGGAGGTGGACTTCGCGGAGGATCTGGCCCTCCTGGCCGGTGCCGAGATCCATCTTCCGAGCGCGATCGTGCGTCAGAACTGGCGCGACCAGCTCGGTCGGATCCGGAAGGAGCTGGACGCCCAATGACGCTCGCTGAACCAGTCGAAACATGGATGCGTCAGGCCCGCGCTCGCGTCGCGGGTCAGCCCCTCGCACCTGTCGTCGAGCGCAGAGGACGTATCGAGCGAATGGGCGACGGCATCGCTTTTGTGAGCGGACTCCCAGACGCCGCACTCGACGAACTTCTGCAGCTACCTGATGGCACGGTCGCTCAGGCGGTCGAGCTCGGCGAGCACGCCATCGGGTGCTTCCTTCTCGACAATACGAGCCGGGCAGCGGCAGGCGACAGCGTGATCGGCACCGGGCGAGTCGTCTCGGTACCCGTGGGTCCCGAGCTACTCGGCCGCGTTCTAGACCCGCTCGGCCGACCGTTGGACGACAAGGGAGCGCTCCGCGCCGAGCGGTTCGAGCCGGTCGATCGACCCGCACCCAGCATCATCGACCGCGACTCCGTCACCGTCGCGCTCGAAACGGGAATCGCTGTCGTCGACGCGATGTTCGCAATCGGGCGGGGGCAACGTGAACTGATTATCGGCGATCGCGCCACAGGAAAGACGGCCCTGGCAGTGGATGCGATCATCAACCAGCGCAATACGGGGGTAATCTGTGTCTACATCGCGATCGGCCAAAGAGCATCCGCCGTCCGCCGTGTGATCGACGAGGTGCAAGCCCACGGAGATCCGAAGAGCTGCATCGTCGTCGTCGCCGACCCGCAACAGGCGGCGCCGGGCCTACAGTGGTTGGCCCCGTACGCAGGATTCACCATGGCGGAGTTCTTCGCCGAGCGTGGACGCGACGTCCTCGTCGTCATCGACGACTTGACGAAGCATGCCGACATACATCGCCAGCTTTCGCTGCTCCTGCAACAACCGCCTGGGCGCGAGGCTTACCCAGGCGACATCTTTTACATCCACGCGCGCCTCCTGGAGCGGGCGGCTAGACTGAATGCGGCTCGCCGAGGGGGATCGCTGACAGCGCTCCCGATCGCCGAGACGCAAGCCGGCAACTTGAGCGGGTACATCCCCACCAACCTCATTTCGATCACCGACGGCCAGCTCGTCCTCGATGCGAAGCTGTTTCACGGCGGTCAAAAGCCTGCGGTAGACGTAGGTCTCAGCGTCTCCCGCGTCGGAGGGAAGACCCAGCGGCCGGCGATGCGTGCGCTCGCCGAGCGGCTCCGTCTCGAATACGCTCAGTTCCTCGAGCTCGAGGTCTTTACCAGATTTGGCGGTCTCTCCGACGAACGAACCCGGAGAGCCGTCGAGCACGGACGGCGCATACGTGCGGCGCTGGTGCAGCAACAGCTGGCGCCGCTCTCGTTCGAGCGACAGGTGACAATGTTGCTGGCCCTCACCGAAGGGAGCCTCGATGGGTTGCCACTCGAACGAATCGGGGCGTTCCGGACGCAACTGGGCGAGCTTCTCAGCCAAGCGTCGAACCGAGACTTGGCGGCACGACTTCGGTCGACCGGAGACCTCACGGATGAACTCCGTTCGGAATTGCGCCGCCTGATCGGCGCGGCGCTCGTCTCCGTCCAGCCCAAGGTGGACAGCAATGGCTGAACGAAAGGTCGAGCTCGAATCACGCATCGAGAGCATGAGCGAGCTGGAGGAGATCTTCGGCGCGATGCGGGGGATTGCTGCCGCCCGCGTGCAGCAAGGAGCAACGACGCTGTTGGCCGTGCGTAGCTTCGCCAGCACCGTCTACGGTGCTCTCGACCGGATATTGACGCTCCGCTCATCCTCCGCCAGGGGCGAAGAGAAAGACCGTCTCGCCACCCGGGTCGTCGTCGTCTTTACGACCGAACACGGCTTCGTCGGTGGCCTGAACGACACCATCTTGCGGGAGGCTGCCCGCGCGCCGGGCCCGAACGAAATGTTTTTCCTTGGGACGCGCGGATGGACCACGGCCGCGGAACTTGGGCTTCGCGCAACATCGATAGGACCGATGTCCATCCACATTGCCGGTATCGGCGAAGTCGCCGACCGAACCGTCGACGTTCTCCTGCGGCGCTTCACCAAGGGGACCATCGGCACGATCGACGTCATTTCGGCCCGCCGAATGCCGACTGGCCAGGTCATGGTCGAACGTCGATCCATTCTGCCCGTCCAAGCGGATCCGGGTCCCGCCACAGCACTAGCGCTCGAAGTGCTGCCTCCCATCGCGAACGTTCCGCGCGACGTTCTTCTGCCTCATCTAGTCGAAGAATACCTCTATGCGCAGCTCGTCGAGATCGCAGCCGAAAGCCTCGTCGCGGAAAACGCCGCGCGGCTGGCTGTCCTCGAGTCCGCCCACGAGCACCTCGACGATATGCTCGACTCGCTTCGGCACGCCGACCATCGGCTCCGCCAGGATGAAATCACCGCCGAGGTCCTGGAGCTCGTCGCAGGCCGATCGCCTTCCCAGGCGACTCGAATGCTGCCATGACGACGTGAAGGCAACCTGGCCAGCCACGTAGCATCGAGCTACTTGTCCCGGTAGCAGCGATCCGGTTACTCCGCTAGCAACCCGTCAGATTCCCTGCGACGGGGTACTAGGTCCAGACTTTCAGCGCCCTGAGACGGGACGTCTTCTTGTGCTGGTGCCCTTGCATGCGGCGGAAGACCTCGTCGACAATCGTGATAGCTTCGGGAAGAAACTCTCCCTTATTGAGCATCACGCACTCCGCCCGTTGGGCCATCACGATGTCGCTGATCTCTGCGCGGGAGGGCGTCCCCTTCTTCACGAAGCTATCGAGCACCTGGGTCGCCCAGATGACGGGTATAAGCCGCCTCGGCCAACCAGAGAAGCTCCTCCTGGAGCTCGGCAAGCCGCTGAAAACCGACCTCAACCGCCAGGTCACCCCGCGCGATCATGACGCCGACCGACGTCCGACCCGCAGCCGCTACGATGAGACCGGGCATGTTATGGACCGCCTGTCTCGGTTTCGATCTTCAAGATGAGCCCGGGCAGCGGGCGTCGGGCGCGCGCGATCCGCGGCTCGACTTCCTGCCACAACGTTTCAATGTCCAATTCGTTCTGGACGAACGAATAGCCGATGAGATCGGCATTCGACGTGACGACATCCAGATCCTCCCGGTCCTTGTCGGTCAGCGCCGGAATTCCGAGGGCGGTGCCTGGGAAGTTCAAGCCCTTGTCTGGCCTCAGTTTGGCGCCTCCCTGCGGCGTCTTCACCACACGGGCCAGGACGCCCTCTTTTCCGACCGATTCTACCCGTGCCCGAATGCGCTCCTCGTCGATCGACAGGACCGTACCTGCGACAAGTTGAGGGAAGATCTCCACAGGGAGGCATTGCACCTGGAAGGGGTGCTCGCTGAGTCGTGGGTCAGGCGTTGCTCCGCGGAGCAACAACGAGTCGCCGCTCAGGAGCTGGCGTCCATCGCGCGCAAAGACCGCTCCCGCACGAGCGCGAGGGCCGCCAAGGTCCATGAGCACCCGACAGGTGCGCCCGAGCTTCGTCTCTGCCGCTCGGACATGGCGGACCATCGCCACCCACTCGGCATGGGTCCCGTGTGCACAATTTATTCGCGCACAGGACATTCCCGGCTCAACCAGTGATTCCACGAGCGCCCCGTCTTCAGAAGCGCACTCGGGTAGGGTCACCATGATGTGCGTGTCTCGACCTTTGGGAGGGTGCCCGAACAAGAGTCGTGTATTCCGGGCAAGGAGGCGCTCGCCGAGAGTAAACGCCGTGCTCTTCGGCCGTCGCGGAAGTCGGAGATCCGTGCGGCCGGTCAACCCCGCGAGGCTGATCAGAACGGCATCCAGGTTGGCGAGCACCCTGGCCTCGCTCCGCCCGAGGGACGAAAGGCCCCATGGCGTCAGTGCCTCTTGCAGTGGACGCATGTCCCGTTCTCTCAGCGCGAGGTAGTGCGCCATGTTGAGTGCCCCGGCTCGGAACGCCAAGCCTTTCAACATCGGCGCCAGCGATCGAATCTTTTCTGACCTTCCATCTCGATATGTTGGCGCAACTCAAAAAGCGAATCGACCAGCGGGACTTGCGTGTCAGGCGAAGGATCCATGGTCGACGACCCAAGAGCCTTCTTCGTTCGTGTTGTGGGCATGTCTTCTTGTGAAAGCAGGTCTGAGGCCGTTGCGGCCCTCACAGCCAGTTCGAAACACAATCGTCACAGGTAGGTGGGATACGTACGTCAGACCGAAGGCTCGTCACCTGACGGGGCGCGGCGCCATCACGCCAATTGCCCGGGAACACGAAGGACTTGCGCCCCCGCAGCAGGCGCGGCGCAAGATCTTCGCAAACCGACTTCTCCCAGGTCTCGCCGGAAGAGCAGTATCGATGAGTTGGTCCACCCCACGCGAGTGGTTCCCGTGTTGCATCACCTCCTACCGGCCTATCAATAAAGGAGGCGTCATGACGAATCTCGGTTGGTGTGCACCCTCACGTCGCATCGATGCGCCGACGGCAAGGCAGAACATCCACACCCAGCACGACCGGATCCGGGGCCTGTTGGACAGGGCGCGCGCCGTCGCCGAAAAGGCCCTCGATGGGCACTCTCCCTCTCCGGATGCAGTGGCTTCTGCGATCGGCGACATTCACACCACGATAACGGTCCACCTGGCGTTCGAGGAGCATGTACTGCTACCGATTCTCAACGATGACCTGCCTCTTGGACCCGAACGGGCCCGGCGGCTGGTCGACGAACACGCACGGCAACGTGCCATGTTGGGAACTCTGCATCGGGAAGCCTGCGTCGGTCCCGAGCTGCCGACACTGGCCGCCAAGTTGGCGTTCCTGACCTCCTGGCTGTTGACAGACATGGAGGAAGAGGAACGGACGTTGGTGACACCGGATGTGATCCGCGACGACGCCGTCTCGATCGACCAGGACGCTGGGTAGCTGTACCTTCCGAGTCCTCGATCAGCCACGCCCGACTTTATATCGCGGTCGGTGGCCTCGTGGCCCTACGATCGAACGTCCGTACCGGGCTCACGCAGCCAGGGCGAGCGCCTCATCCTCGGACCGAGCGTGCCGCAACTGAAAATCAAACGGCAATATTTGGGTCTGTTCGCGGTCCACCAGCAGCCCAAGAAGGTCCGTGGACGTGACGAGCCCCGCGAGCGCGCCAGACGGGCTGACAATCGGGATTGAGTCGATCCTATGTTCCAGCATGAGTTGCGCGACACGGCCGACAGATGAGTCCGGTGAACAGGTCACCGGGGCGGGAGTCATTGCTTCCGCACAGGCAACGCCACGATCGTGTTTGAGAAGGTCGCGGTCAGAAAGAATTCCGACGAGCCGACGACCTTCGACGACCGGGAGGTGACGTATCCTAAGCCTATCCATCATGCGAGCTGCGCCGCCGACGCTTACCATCGGCGATACGACGACGACGTCCCGGGTCATGACAGCGGTAGTTTTCATCGATGGACCTCCTCCACTCCTGAACGATTTTTGAAAACACAGGCCGCATCTCAGCGGCTTGTGCACAGGGTTGGTCGAGCGGTGCCATTCATTCAGCGTCGCTCGATCCTTAGGGAAACGGCGGACAACAGACTCGCGCGCAGGCAACCCTGCTCTTCCTCTTCCATGTCCCGAAGTAGATCTACCGCTAGGCTCCGCAGTGCACCGGCCAGCCGTTCGACATCTTCTCCCGATTCGAATCTCTCCAGGAGGGCGTCGAGATCCTTCCGCTGCCGGGCATGCTCGTTCTCCAGGTCCCTGATCCGCTCGGGCCCCCAAGCGTCCAGGACTGCGAACACCGGCTTGAGAGCCTCGGCTTCGAAGGTTAGGTGCGCGCGAAACCGCTGGCCGAGATCGAGCGCGGCCGTTCGAAGCCGAACCGCATCCGGCCCAGACGCGTCCGAACCCTCGGGCGCGGCATAGGCGATCACGCGATGCAAGAGGTTGCGCAGCTCGACGTGCTGCTCCAGCACCTGGTCCCGCACGTGGGTCGGAAAAACCAAAGAGCTCATGGCTGCCACCTCCAGTCCCTAAGCGTTAGCCTTGCATATCGGGTGCCGCCCGTGGCTCACCTGATCGTCGCAAGCACGCCAGGGTCTCGCAGCCGACCAAAGGACATTGGATCGTTGGGATCAATCGGTCAGTGCGAAGAGTTGTCCTCGAGAGAGGGCGCGCACGACGTCCATGGGCGTCACGATTCCGGCTGGCTTGCTCTCTCTGTCGAGCACCACGATCCGGTGGATGTCGCGCTTGGCCATCTCGTCGACGGCGGCCATCGCGGGATCGTCCGCATAGAGGGAGACGACATCCGGGTTCATGAGATCGCCGACGGTCGCCTCGCCTTTGATCCACTGCGCTGGCTCCGGGTTCACGAGGTCGGACTTGGAAAGAACGCCGACAAGATTCCCTGTCGCGTCGCGCGCCGGCGCTCCGCCGATGTGGCGACGGGTGAGGCCCCAGGCGGCCTCCTCGGCGGAGGCGTCGACGTCCAAGGTGTAGACGTTCACGGTCATGATGTCTTTGATCCTGAGCATCGTCGTTTCTCCCTTGGGATCGCTCTACTCAAGAGGCGTGCCAGAGCTCGACCACCCGGATCTCGGGAGCAGGCTCGTCTCCTTCGCGCACGATTTGCCGGGCCACAGAGGGAATCCGCAGGAGTTGCGCTCGAAAGCCCTCAGTCGCGCCTCGCGTCGAGGTACCCGTCGTTGGCACGATGCGTGCTGCTCTGGTGACGCTAGGAGGAAACCGACCATGAAGTGCACAGAAATCATGAACAAGAACGTGGAGACGTTGAACGAGCAGGACAGTATCCAAAAAGCTGCGCTCGTGATGGCCGAGACCGGGGTCGGGTTCCTCCCGATCTGCGACGCGAGAATGCACGTGATCGGGGTAGTCACCGATCGTGACCTCACGACGCGCGCGCTGGCGAAGCAGGTTGCCCCCGAGACGACGTCGGCGGCGCTTGTCATGACCTCCCCCGCGTTGACGTGCCTGGCGACCGCCGACGTGCGCGAAGCGGAGGAGTTGATGGCCAACGAGCGCAAGTCTCGTTTGATCATTGTGAACGCCGAGGGAAGGCTCGCCGGCGTCCTCAGCCTGGCAGATCTCGTCGAGCACGCCCGCGGCCGCCAGACCCTTCAGACGGTGAGCGCCGTATTGTGGCGCGAGGCGCTGGGACCCCGCGGAGGGGCGACCAGGAACCAACCCCTCCTCAAGGACGATCCCGTCGCGTGCAGCCTGCCGGTTCCGTCGGACGATCTCAGGGTGCAGCCGAGCGTATTTGCGGGTGGAAATCGAAACACGGACACGAAGGAATTCCCCGGCTGATCAACGTCCCCAATCGTCGAGGTCTCAGAGCCTCGGGCAGGCGCGGCGGCAACCGCGGTCGCCGAAACACTTAGCTGGACCGGAAAGTGAAGGAGCCGGGTATGCGCAACTGGGGACAGGGTTGAGTCGTCTGCGACAAGCGCGTCCTTCGAGGCGCCAACTTCTGGCGGGAGGTGTGGCGGCGGCCAGTTGGATTGCCGCAACGTGCAGCCGGCGGGGGCTCCCAGAGGTCGACGCGGCGCTGCCCGCCGCTAGCGGCCATCCGACGCACCGGCCGATTAGCCCGATCGAGGTGGCGCTCCGTGCCCAGTCGGCGGAGGCCATCCTAGACTCCGCCGGCGCTCGGGCCGCGCAGGTTTGGCGATTTGAGGGAAAACTCCTCTCGGGTGGCACGGAGGCGCTCCTCCCATCGACGAGCTATCTCGGCCCCACGTTCCGCGTACGACGTGGACAACGTATTCGTGTCCATTTCGACAACGCCCTCCAGGAACCGTCAATCGTTCATTGGCACGGCCTCCAAGTGTCGCAGGAGAACGACGGTCATCCGCGTCTCGCGGTGGGTCCCGGCGGCGGTTACAGCTACGACTTCACCGTCGACAACCGGCCCGGCATGTATTGGTACCATCCCCATCCGGACGGTCGCACGGGGCCGCAAGTCTACGCAGGACTGGCCGGGCTCTTCTTGGTGGTGGACCCGGATGACCATTCGCGAGGTCTCCCCACCGACGAGTTCGATCTTCCTCTCGTGGTCCAGGATCGATTGCTGGGTTCCGATGGCGAGCTTGTCTACGCGCCGAACCAGATGGTTGGTTTCCTCGGAGACAGGATCTTCGTGAACGGCCGCCAGACACCGGACTTTACCGTCGGGGCGGGCAGCTATCGGCTTCGAATTCTCAACGGATCCAACTCGCGCATCTACAAGCTCGCCTTGAGCGACGACAGTCCCATGACGGTCATCGGGAGTGATGGTGGCCTTTTGGGAGCGCCCGTGCGCAAGCCCTACGTAGTACTGGCACCGGGCGAAAGGGTCGAGCTGTGGGCGGACTTCGGTAAGTCGCCTCGGGGTGGGGAGGTGTGGCTCGAGAGTCGCACCTTCTCGACCGGCGGCGGAATGATGGGGATGAGCGGGATGATGAGCATGGGCTCGATGGGTGGCGGCAACCGCCTGCCGAATGGTGCAGCTTTCCGCATTTGCCGGTTCTTGGTGCGCGGGCCTGGTCGGAGCCTACGAGTTCCGCGTCAGTTCGATCCTCTGGCGTGGCGGCCGAACGCGGAGGTCGTGAACTATGGGCAGCCTCGCCGCTTCGATGTGTCCATGGCGATGATGCGCTGGACTCTCAACGGCCGTCCTTTTGAAATGACCGACGTAGCCCCTAACGAAAGGGTCAAGCTTGAGACCACGGAGGACTGGGAGTTCCGAAACCTCGACGGCATGATGGCGATGCCCCATCCCATTCATCTCCACGCCGGCCAATTTCAGGTGGTCGAGCGCGTGGTTGCGCCGGCGTGGCAAGCGACCGCCGAGACTTTGCAGGCTGGGTTGATAACTGAAGGATGGAAGGACACGTTTCTTCTGCTACCCGGCGAGCGGGTCCGCCTACGCATGCGCTTCGAGCGATATCCTGGGCTCTTCGTCTACCACTGCCACAACCTAGAGCATGAGGACGCTGGCATGATGCGCAACTTTCTCATCGAGGCGTAAGCGTAGCGGCTCCGGGCCACTTGAACTCTCGCCGCTCGTTCTCTCAATCCATGAGCTGACTGCGGAGGTGCGCCGTCCCGACGAGTCGCACGATCTCCAAGTTCGTTCGCTGTACCTGTCTCGAGATGCGGTCCAGGTGGCGTTCGATGTTTGCGTTTCCCGGCGACGCTTCTGCGCTGTAGCGCCCTACCAGGTACGCGGAGGTTTCGATCACGCCCAGCGCGTTGAGGATTCTCGCGCTCGTTTCGCTTGGCATCGAATGCAGAGGATCGACCTCGGTAGTCGTGGACGCGTCGCCCTCCGTGAGGTCCCGATCGAAGTGCACGAGCGCGACCTCCAGATCGAAGAGACGGGCGAGCGCATCCGCGATTTGCTCCCGTCTTGGTTCCAGCTTCGCCGACCTCATCGTCGCAATCTCCGTGAGCCGTTGGCGCACACGCCCAATGACGAGAACGCAGATAACAGACGGCAGGTTGGACCAACCCCGCATGCCGGAGCGAACCCGCTCGTCAAACCACCGCCTGTCGTGGGGTCCGCGAAGCACCGCACGGAGCCAGCTCTCGAGATCGAGCCGCGACCGGCGCTCACCGTCCCGCCGTGGCGCGAAACGACCCGCCAGGTCGCGTGCCTCGCTCAGCACAACCGACAGAGACTCCCTTTCGGTCTGTTCAAACGCGTCGAGGGCATTGCTGACGTCCGGATCAAGTGCGACGTGGTCCCACATCGCGTCTAGGAGCGGCTGATGCTCTGATTCGACCAGCATGACCATCACCAGCAATGCAATCCCGATGCCTTTCCTGCGCGCGCCCTGGCGTGCTGGCCTCTCTCGACTGGAGGACGGATCTAGCGAGGCACGAGTGCGCAGTCCTTGCCGACCAAGACCGCCATCCGCAAGGATTGCGCGATGTGAAGCTCAGCCAAGCCGTCGGGCAAGCTTGCCAGCTCTGGCACGAAGGTTGCGTTGACGCCTCGCCATGCAAACCCTGACCGACAGCCTCCGACGAGAACAAATGAGGCCAGCAGGACTACGAATACCCCGAATCGCGGTGCTCTCAGATCAGGGCCTATATCGAGATGGGATCGTCGAGATACTGAGGCAGCATGGCTTCAAGCGCGTCGATGGCTTCGGCGACTGCGAGAGCCTGATAGAGACAGCCCGGGCCGCGCCGCCGGATCTCACGCTCGTCGACCTCGCGCACGAGCGAGAGGATGCCCAGCAGGTCGCGCGCCGCTTGCGAGCCACCTGGCCCAACCTGACCATCGTGGCAATCGGAACGCCGGTGCAGCTAGCGGCGAGGGCGGTGGGCGTCGATGGGTGCGTCGAGATCCCGAACGATGGCTCGGCCCGACTCTTTGCGATGGCGGAGGCGGTCGCGCGTCGACACCACGGTCCGATCAAGTTCTCCGTCTCGCCGGAGCTTTCGCGGCAGCGTCTGACGTGGGCGTCGCTCACGCCCCGCCAGCGGCAGGTCCTTGGACTTCTCAGTTGTGGCGTGGACAACCCGAAGATCGCCGCATCTCTCGGCATCTCAGAACGTGCGGTGAAGGGACACGTCGGCGGTCTGCTCGAGAAGTTCAACGTGAACAATCGGACGGAGCTTGCGCTCATTGCCTGTCACGCCGGAGTCGCGCGAGCATAGTCGCTCCGATCTGCGGGGGGGCAACCGGACAGGACTCGCTCTAATTTCTTGCCGTGCCGGGCTTTCCACGGTCTGATCTGCGGCTGTCGGTCTGCAGCCGCGGAGCGTCCTGGAGAGGGGTTCCCTTTAGGACCTATTGAGGTTCGTGTCAGCCGCGTCATAAGTTACCCGGTGATGGCTGCTCAAGACAACGGGAACCCGGCGCGGGTAGTCATCGTCGACGACAACTTGGCGCTTGCTGAGAACGAGATTCTGATTCTGGAGGGATTCCCGAGCGAGGTTTTTGGTAGCACCGAGGAGGCGCTTCCCACGGCGCTCGGCGAAGGCGTCGCCATCGTCGTCACCGACTATCGGCTTTCGGGTATGACTGGCGCGGAGCTCGTCATGAGGATCCGGGCGCAAGGCAAACATCTGCGCGCGGTCGTGCCTACAGCGACGAGAGGACCATGAAAGGCCGCGAGCGACGCAGACGCTCACTTCCTACCCAAGCCCGTGGACTACGCCTGGCTGAGCAACTTCGTCCGCGAAATCGGCTAGATGAGTAAACCGGGCGCCGCGCAGGCAGCGTGGGCCAAGCGACTGCTGGCGGTCGAAGGGAATTCCGGCGACAAGGCGGAGGAGTGTGCGGCGGCAGCTTGGCGCGTCTACGAAAAGCTCAACGCTCGATTGTCCTCACTTCTGGGCTCTGCCGGTGTCCAGGCGCTGTTCGTGCGCAGCGCGAAGCTGGCGCAAGCGGAGTTCGCCTGCCTCGCCGAGGTCGCTGTCCCCGAGGGACTGACGAACCTCGGGGCCTGTCTGCAGGCGCTCGAGCCCGCCGTCGCGACCGAGGCGGCTGCGACCTTGTTCGGAACCTTCATCGATCTCATCACCACCTTCATCGGAGAACGGTTGGCGGTCATGGTCCTACGAAGCGCCTGGCCGACGATCGAAGATACGTCACTCATGGAGATCAAGACATGAACGACCGCGTTCCGATTCGTCAGCTGCCCTCCGGCGTGCCCGGCCTCGACGAAGTGTTGGGCGGGGGGATCCCCGAGTTCTCGTTCACCCTGATCGCCGGCGGCCCCGGATGCGGCAAGACGACGCTCGGCCATCAGATCATGTTCGCCAACGCGACCCCCGAGAGAAAGGCGGTCTACTTCAGCGTCATTGGGGAGCCGCCCATCAAGATGCTGCGCTACCAGCAGCAGTACGCCTTCTTCGACGCCTCGAAGATCGGCGACGGCTCGGTGCGCTTCATTCACCTCGGCCAGCAGGCGCTCGAGGGCGGGATGGCCCAGGTGCTCGAAGCGGTGGTCGAGGAGAGATGGAGAGATCGAGCCCGGCCGTCGTCGTGGTCGACTCGTTCCGGGCGATGGTGCGCAGCGCGCTTACCGGCGGTGGGCGGGAAGAAGCGAAGAAGCTGACTTGGCAGCACTCTGGGCGGATGCATCGTCGGGACTTAGGGGAGTGAGCGTGACTGAGTCGGAGTTCCAGACTTTCGAAGCTGTAGGTGCCCTCGTCGTCGTGCTCGACGTCGAAGGCCGGATCGTCTATTGGAACCGGTCCTGCTCCGACTTGACGGGCTACGCGCTAGAGGAGATTCGAGGCCGCAAGCTCTGGGATTTCGTCCTTGCTCCAGAAGAGGTGGAGTCGGTCAGGGCGGTCTTCTTCGAGACGTTGCGGACGGCGGCGGTTCCAAGCGCTTTCGCGAACTACTGGGTCACCAAGACCGGCGAGCGACGGTGGGTCGCCTGGTCGCACACGTTGACCAGGAATCCGGACGGACAGATCCAGTACATCATCAAGACTGGAATCAATCGAACCGAGCGCAAGGAAGCCGAGGATGCCCGTCGCGCCAATGAAGCCAAGCTGGGCGCTCTCGCTGCCGACAATGCGCGGCTCTACGAAAATTCTCGACGCGCTGCCGCCGACCTTCTCGAAGCGAACCAGCACATGGTCCGAGCGACGATCCAGGCGCAAGAGCTGACCGAGAACGTGGAGGCCGCCCTGAAGCGCGCAGAAGCGAGCGAGCGAGAGCTGCGCGTTGTGGCCGAGTTCCGAGAGATGTTCATCGGCATCGTGGGCCACGATTTGCGCAACCCGCTCGGGGCGATCAGCATGGCGACCGGGTTGATGCTTCGGCGCGGCAACCTCGACCCGGAAGCCGAGAAGCAACTCGCGCGCATCATCAGGAGCAGCCAGCGCATGAGCCGGATGATCTCTCAGCTGCTCGATCTAACCCGCGCACGTCTCGGGGGTGGTTTCCCGCTTCAACCGAAGCCCACGGATTTGCGCGAGCTGTGCCGGAGTGTCGTCGAGGAATTCGGGGCGGCTATCCACCTGGAGACTGAAGGCGACTTGACGGGCACGTGGGACCCGGATCGTTTGGCGGAAGCCATCTCCAACATCGCGGGGAACGCCGTCGAGCATGCGACGCCGGGTACGGCCGTCGTCGTCAAAGCCCACGGCGACTCCGGCGAAGTCGTCGTCGAGATTATCAACCAGGGAGATCCTATTCCGAGCGATGTCCTCCCTTTCATCTTCGAGCCTTTCCGCCGTGCCAGGCAACACGAAGTGTCGACGACCGGAAATCTCGGTCTCGGTCTCTACATAGCAAAGCAGATCGTCAACTCGGGTTGCGGGACGCTCGCCGCGTATTCTGTCGACGGCACGACGACGTTCTTGATGCGCCTGCCACGCGAACCGCCTGCAGCTCCTCAAATCCAGAGCGGCCCTTCCTAACATGATCGTCGAGATGACCGTTCCGACCACCGCGCCGCCGATCGCCGACATCCTGGCTGAGCGTGGCCTCGTACCCAGGGCGCACCGGGAACCATCGGCGGGCGGTGCGCAGTTGGTGCGCGGATCGCGCGGCTCGACGCGGTAGTTGCGCGAATGTCGGAGACCGTCCCCCGGTGATGGACCAGTACGATCTCGGTCCGCCTGCCGCCCCACGACCTTCGGACTTGGCCCCGGGCTTGCTTGTCGTAGTCTTATGCTCTCGAATCCGCGTTGGGTGTTGGTTGTGGACGACGACGACGATCATCGCGACGTCATGGTTGAGACGTTGGAGGACGCCGGCTATCGGGCTGTCGGCGTCGCGAGCGGTGGTCAGGCCCTCAAGGCCATTCGCGATGAACCCTTTCTAGTGTTGGCGGACCTGCGAATGCCGCGAATGGATGGCTCCGGGCTCCTCAATGCGATGCAAGCCGAGTTGGGCTCCCGCGTGCCCCCGGTGGTGTTCATCACCGGAGCGTCGCCATGGACGATCGAGAACGTCGCCGCGCCGGTCTTATCGAAACCAGTCGATATCGATCAGCTCCTGAGCGTGGTGGGTCGCCACTCTCCCGAGCTCGCCGTCCGGGATCCGCGTAATCAGGTGGGTATGAAAACATCACCTCCCTGTTCGTGACCTGACCGGAGATCCGACCCCCACGGCTTCGGTTCTGAATCCTTCTCCTGGCGGTGGGCACCGTTTTGATCGGCGTGTGCATCGCCTGTCGCGCCGGATTTCGCGCGAGCATCGTCGCTCCGACCTGCGATGCCGCAGCGGCGGGACCGGGGTACCCCTTTGTCCATGGTGGGTTCCCTTTCGTCCATATTGAGTCTTCAGGTCTGCCAGGCTAAGTGAGGCAGCGATGGCTGACCACACAGGGAACCGGCCCCGTGCGGTCATAGCCGACGACAGCCTGAACCTCGCCGAAAACATCGCGGTCCTCTCTGACCGGGCGCT
>Ga0080027_10000334_pt1 | contig 20279 bp, 13 predicted proteins | sample OrgsoiDNA2013046_FD_70962 | JGI IMG/M metagenome (GOLD analysis project Ga0080027, IMG submission 70962) | Permafrost soil microbial communities from the Arctic, to analyse light accelerated degradation of dissolved organic matter (DOM) -... | ecosystem: Environmental > Terrestrial > Soil >... | reverse complement strand
TTGGTAACTGTCGCTACAAACCGATGCGTGCCCGCGGGAGCCGTCACACTTCCCGCCAAAATTGTCCGGAAGGGAACGAGTTTGCCGTACAGAATGCGGGTGTCGTCGTCGTCCTGTTTGATCACAGCTCCATTGAGTTCGAGGCCGGCGAAGATTCCTCGGGCGCGCGAATAGGTAAGAACCTCGGCCCGCATCTTCCAATCGGTATTTGCTTCCGCTTGGCGGCCCACCGGTCCGGCGGCAGCCGACCCTTCAGCGCCGAGCTTGAATTTGCTGGAGAGCAAGTTCTGCATGCCCTTGTCGTTCATGACCAGCATGACCAGATCCACGGCTTCGCCCCCGAACTGCAAGCCCCAGCTTCCGCCTGTAATTGTGATAGGAGCTGGCGCACTCCAACCCGTCGAAGACGTCCGGCACGTTGCCACCCCTTTGCCATAACGCGCGCCGATGATGAACCCACCCTTAATCATCGAGGGAACTACGGCAACGCATTTCGCGGATTCCAGAACTTCCCGGGGGATGCCTTTATCGGGCGTTCCCATGATCTGGTCTAAAACCGTGGCAGCGGATTGCACGCGCCTAACTTCAGCGGAAGTATTTTTATCGTCGTCGTCCGCCGCGTACATCGCAGCCGTCATTCCCACAACGATGAAACCGATTCCGAGCAGTTTGCCGAGTGACTTCATAGACCTACCTCTTTTCCATAGGTGAAGGTGGATGCGACAAGTAGAGGGTATGGCAGGTGGTCGCAGCTATCCATCGATGGGATGCTGTAGAAGAGGGACAAACAAATATTGAGGTGCGGAGAATTTGCAGGGTAAGCAGGCGGGAGCGCTTAGCCTTGATGCAGGGCGCCCAGCAATTCCAGCGGAGATCCGGCAAATACGTCGCTGGAGCCTTCGATGGCGTGCTCCAGGGAATGTTCCAGGGGCACCAGTTGCAACCCGGTGACCGGTTCGAGGACGAGCGTCAGGTCCGCGGCGCAGGAACCGCAAAGCCAGTAATGAACTCCCTCCCGATGGGGGACTTCGTCGAAGTCACGCTTTTTGCCGTCGTCGGCCGCGACTGAGATGGAGAGAATTTCGAAATGGAACAAACGCCCTTCCGAGAAAGTGGCGATCGGCCGACTACAGTTGCGATTGACACAGGACATCATCGGGATACGCCTCCGGTGCGATTCTCGCATCATAGGAGGGTCTTGGGGGGGATGCCATACGGTTTCTTGTGTATTTTTCCGCCGAACTCGAGGGTTAACATCCTCAGTTACATAAGTTTACGAAGTCAGGACGCAGGCAGGAAGGCCTGACGTTTCCAGCTAAAGAGACTCTGATTAAGTCTCGAAGTCGATTTTCATTGTCATCTTGAGCGCAGCATTCGCGCGCGCCGCGCGGGAATGCTGCGCTCAAGATGACAGAGAAAGAATTTCGCAACTTCATCAGAGCTTCCCTAATCCGTGATGGGGACAGGCAGGCCATTAGCGTACTCTTTTCTCCTCTTCTCCTCTTCTCCTAGGGAAACTCTGATTAAGTCCTCTCCAAACTAAAAGCAGGTCCCTCCACTTCGCGGAAATCGCCGGAAAACCGGCGATTCCGCTGAGGTCGGGATGACAAATTGAACTTAATCAGAGTTTCCCTAGCTGCTTGTCTGCCCCCTTGTTTGGGCCGTACACAATACACCCTATGTACAGGTAGCGAATGCGACCGTAGATTACCGGAGACGTAAGGAGAATAATCGTGAAAACAATGACTTTAATCGGCGGGGTGCTGCTGCTGCTGGGGTTGCTGTCGTTTGTTGTTCCAATTCCTCATCATGAAGATCACGGCATCCGCATTGGCGACGCCAAAATTGGCGTGCAAACCGACCATAGCGAGCGCCTGCCACCGCTGGTCAGCGGGGTTTTGGTGCTCGGCGGCGTGGTTGCCATGGCTGCGGGGTCGCGGAAGGCAGCCTGATTGCCTGAAAGGGTTTGCAGTCGAGGGGTGTGCCAAAAACGTTTCGAGACGCTCGCGGCACGAGTTGGTTGCTCTGGGACAACTACAAAAAGGAGAGGTGGCTCGATATGCTTTGGACGATCTTTATTATCTTGCTGGTACTGTGGTTGCTCGGCATGGTGAGTTCCTACACGCTGGGCGGATATATCCACTTGCTCTTAATCGTCGCCGTGGTGGTAGTGTTAATCCGGCTGATTCAGGGCAGAAGTCCAGTGGCTTGAGGGCGCGGTTGGAGCTACGGCGCCCGGCTGCAATGCACTTGTGACTTCTGTTCAAGCCGCACAATGCACAGCCTGCGAGGCTTCCTACAGGATTCAGGGTATAGACTTCCTAGTCCCTGGAACCAAAAATACAGTGGTCGGCCTAACGTTCAGAGTGTTTCCGGATTGTCATGGGGGGTAAATGAATAAACTACGGGTTCTAATCGCTGATGATCACGAGATAGTGCGCAGGGGGCTGGTTTCCCTGATCAAGTCTCAGCCGACGTGGGAAGTATGCGCCGAGGCGGAGAATGGCCGGCAGGCGGTGGAACTGGCCAAGCAGTTGAAGCCAGGAATTGCCATTCTCGACATCGGTATGCCCATGCTCAACGGCCTGGAGGCGACGCGCCAGATCCTGCGCGAAAATCCTCAGACTCGCGTGCTCATCCTGACGATCACCGATACCGATGAAGCAGTGCGCGCGGTGTTGGATGCCGGAGCACGCGGATTTCTGCTGAAGTCGGACGCTGCGCGAGATCTGATCTCCGCCATCGAAGCCCTGCAATACAACAAGACCTTTTTCACGGCTCGCGTGGCGGAGATGGTGCTCTCCGGCTACCGGGGCACACACGGAACGACCAAGAAGAACGTGCTGCCGAACCTGACCCCGAGGGAGCGCGAGGTGGTGCAGCTTCTGGCCGAGGGCAAGTCGACCAAGGAAGTGGCCAGCCACCTCGACTTGAGCGTAAAGACGGCGGAGACTCACCGCAGCAATATCATGCGCAAGCTGGGGCTGCATTCGATCAGCGAACTGGTCCTCTACGCCGTCCGCAACAGCATTATTCAGGTTGCGACCGGCGCGGTGGCGCCTGCTCTCGAGGCTCAGGCTGTGGCGGACGTTACCACCGCATCCTAGACCCGTCTCTTTCACTTTTGAGAACTTCGGGCGCCATAGTGTCGGCAACTTCGACACCGGGATCGGCGTCTCGCTATCCTAGACAACATCTATGCGGCAGCTCCGCCAGATCCTCGCTTTTTTTCTACTTTCGTGTGCGCCGGCGATGTTGCTCTCGTTACCGGCGCTGTCGCAACAACCGCCCCAACCAACGCCCCAACAAGCGAAGGAAGAGACCATCGTTGTCGACGGCGGAGCGCCGGCGCATCCGCTGCCTCACTTCTGGGAACAGATGTTTGGCTCCGGCCGCGCCATCCTGGCATTGCGCGAGGGCTACCGGAGTGACCTGCGCGCGGTGAAGCAGGTGACGGACTTCAAGTATGTCCGTTTCCATGCCATCTTTCACGATGAAGTGGGCGTCTACGATGAAGATGCGCAGGGGAGTCCCCTTTACAACTTCTCTTATGTGGATCAGATTTACGATGGCGTGCTTGCCGACGGCGTGCGGCCTTTTGTCGAACTGAGCTTCATGCCCCGGAAGCTTGCGGCGAGAGATGCTCCGCATGCCTTTTGGTACAAGCAGAACGTGGCTCCGCCGAAGGATTACGCCAAGTGGGACGCGCTGGTCACCAAATTTACCGAGCACCTGGTGGCCCGGTACGGGATCGAGGAAGTAGCGCAGTGGTATTTCGAAGTATGGAACGAACCGAATATCGACTTCTGGGTGGGCGATCCGAAACAACCGACCTATTGGGACCTCTATGATCACACCGCGCGCGCCGTCAAGGCGGTGAACCCGCGCCTGCGGATTGGCGGACCGGCGACGGCGCAGGCGGCCTGGGCCAAGGAGTTCATCCAGCACTGCGTCGATCACAACGTCCCGGTCGACTTCGTTTCCTCTCACGTGTATGGCAATGACGGCGCTAGTGATGTGTTTGGCACCACCGAAGACATCCCGCGCAATCAGATGGTATGCCGCGCCGTCAAAAAAGTTCACGACCAGATTCAGGCGTCGCCCAAGCCCAAGCTGCCGCTGATTTGGAGTGAATTCAACGCCAGCTATAAGAACGAGGCCGACGTGACCGACACGGTCTACATGGGTCCCTGGTTGGCCGACACCATCCGCCAGTGCGACGGCCTAGTCGATGTGATGTCCTACTGGACGTTTTCTGACGTATTTGAGGAACAGGGAGTCGTGAAACAGCCTTTCTACGGTGGCTTTGGCTTGCTGGCGGAAGATGGAATTCCGAAACCAGCGTTCGCCGCTTTCCGGCTACTGCACGAACTGGGCGAGGAGAGGTTGGCGACCGCCTCCGATCACGCTCTGGTGACGCGGAGGAAGGATGGAACGCTGGTGATCGCGATCTGGAACTATGCGCCGCCCAGCCAGCCTGGGACGGAGGAGAAGGTCACGCTGAAGTTTCAGGGGATCAAGGTGCGCCATGCATCGATTGCGAGAGTCGACTCGACGCATGGAGATGTGCAGGCGTTATATGAGCAGATGGGAAGGCCGGCGTACCCGACGGGGGCGCAGATCGCAGCTCTGGACAAAGGCGCGCAGCTTCCGGCACCGGAAAACGCCAGCCTGAAGGATGGTGAGCTGACCTTGACGTTGCCGACTTACGGCCTAGCGGTCATAGAGGTCAAGTAAGGTGCTCTTGCCGTCCCACTAAGCTACCGCGCGTCTTCGCGGAATGTCCCGGCGGCGCACATGGGCGACAGGCTTCTCGTGAAGCAGCAGTTCAGTCGCCTGCACGCGGCGATCCGAGTGGAACCATTCCTGGACGACGTCGTCGATCAGGAAGTTGGCCAAGGCCAGCAGGCTCATTCCCTGGTGGTGAGCCATCCAGCACTTCACCAACTGGGGACGGGTTCTCCAGAATCTGCGCTGCGTTCCGCTGAAATCCGCGGCCTCATAGAAGCCGTGGCTGCCGAACCAACCTAGATCCGCCATCCGGCGCAGATTTTGCACCGCCCCGGCGGGATCGGTGCTGAGGGACAGAAAAGTTGAGTAGGGAGAGATGACCAGGGACTTCGTCTCCCGTTTTCTCAGCGCCAGATGCGGCAAACCAAAAGCGTAATACTGGTAGTTGCCGGCGTCGTCCAACTTGAAGTAGGCGGACTCGGAAATCCCCCAGGGGACTTTTTTCCGGGCGGCGAAGGCTTGCTGGGAACGGACGGCTGCCGTCCGCGAACGCTCGAGAAGCGTGTTGGGATAAGTTCGCAGCCAGAGCGACGGCATCAGGTATTCGAACATCGTCCCGGTCCAGGAGAGCAGGACGGGCCGTCCGCCATCCAGGGTGTGGGTGCGGCCAAGCAGGAACCAGCTTTCCTGCGGAATGTCCTCCTTCGCAATGGCCACAAAAACAGCGGTACGGGATTCGGTGCCGAGCAGGTCATAACAGGCAGCGTGGAGATGATTCGAATCGACATCGAGCCCGACGGAAATGAGGTTGCGTCGCTCGTTGAGGAGGCAAGCGAAATCCATTTCCTCGGCAAGCTCGCCGGCGACTTTGGCGAGCCGGCGCAGGTCCTCGAGCAAGCGAACCGTGTTGTCGCGGGCCATGAGCAGTTGGCTTCGAAGACTTTTATAGAGGCTGCTTTGCGAATTCGCGGGACTGTGGCTGGTCCATTGACTCTGGGCGAGAAGCTGGTCAATGAATTCCGGGACTTGCTGCAAGGCCAGGTTGTCCATCAATTTGAGGTTGAGTTTGGAATCCTCGCGCAAGGTGGCAAATTCCGGAGAATGCCAGGGAGCGTAGTCTTGAACCGTGCGCTGGATCTGGCGAATTCGCAGCTCGGCCTGTTCCGCGAACCATGCCATTGAATCGGCGTGGGATCCGCCGCGCTTCGACTTGGCCAACGCCTCACGAATGCGCTCGAAAAGACGGTCCGGCAGGGTGAGCATGGAGTGCAGCCATGCGTCGGTACTGCGTGTTCGCTCACACGAGGAAACGTGTTTCTTCAGAAAAGAAGCGCCTTCTCCCAGCACGCGAAGATGATCCAGAAAACCCTCGGTCAAGCACGGCTGCATGACGGGCTGCCGCAGGCGATCGAGACAACCCTGCTGCAATGTCCACAGCGATGCCAGCAGGTTGCCGCTATCCACCGATGAAACGAAAAGAGGAGCCATGGGCTGGAGAGTACGAGTGTCGTACCAGTTCAAAACGTGCCCGTGGTGCGTTTTCAGCTTCGAGACCGTTTCCAGGGTGCGGCCGGTGAGATCGGCCAATTCCGGCACGGTTAAATATCCGAACTCACACGCCACTTGCCGCGCGTTGAGGAGCAGGCCAATGTTCGTGGGCGAAACGCGGGCGGCAATCGCGGCGGGTTCTTCCTGAACATTGTCGGGCACGAGCCAGTTGTGCTCCGCCGTGCTGTATTCGGCGAAATATCGCCAGGTGTGCAGGGCAGCGCGCCGCAGGAAGGTGGCGGTCTCCGGTGAGGCTTGATGTCGCGCAGCAGAAGGAGAACCGTTCAGCCAGATGGAAATCAATTTACTGCAACCCCACAGGAGCAAAACAGGCAGCGCAGCCGGCAAAGCCTGCGGCCGCACGGCCCAGACCAGGAAGCCCAGGGAAACCGCCAAGAGCGGCATCCAACTGAGGTAGACATCGACCGAAGTGCGTCTGCGGACGTTCAACTCGGATTCGGCCGCCGTCTCCCATTCCAAAAGTCTGTTCTGCGTCACAAACCGGCGCACCAGCGCGCGGACAACGGCATCGAGAGCAAGCATCATCTGATGAGCTAGAAAGACCACGGTAAAGCAGAGATTCAGCGTCGCTGTAAACAGTGTGCTGAGCGCATCCCGCACCGCATTCCAATTCGGTTCGACGGCTGCGCGCAGCAGGTTCAGAGCGAACTGCCCCCAAGTCGGCAAGAACAGGATGCACAGCGCGACGAAAGTCCATTCCCAGGCCTTGCCCGGCATGAACCACCCAAGCACGAGCAGGAAAAAGGTTGCCGGTTCCACCAGACTGCGCCGCAGATTGTCAAAAATCTTCCACCAGGAAATCAGCGAGATCGGATTCGGAACGCGCGCCACCGATTCTCCCGGAACGTAGGGAAACAACCAGCCTGCGATCTGCCAGTCGCCGCGCAACCAGCGGTGCTTGCGGCGATTGTAGGCGCTGTAGTGCGACGGGTAGTCTTCGATCACTTCGATGTCGCTGGCCAGACCAGCGCGCGCGTAGGCCCCTTCCAGCAGATCGTGGCTCAACAGGGAATTTCGGGGGAAGCGATGGTTCAAGACCTGATGAACCGCGTCCACTTCGTAGATTCCTTTTCCCGTGAAGCTGCCTTCGCCATACAAGTCCTGATAGGCATCTGAAACCGCGCGGGTGTAAATGTCGAACCCGGTCTCACCGGCGTAGATCGCCGCCATCCGCGAACGCGAGGTGCTCTGCACGCTGACGCCGACACGTGGCTGCAGGATGCCATATCCATCCACGACTGTATTGGTCTCGGGATCAATGACCGCCTGGTTCAGGGGGTGCGCCATGGCGCCGATCATGCGGTGAGCCGCCCCTCGCGGCAATTCCGTGTCGGAGTCGAGGGTAATCACAAAGCGCACGCTGGGCAGGATCGTCAGGTCGCCAATTTTTACCGGGAAACTGTCGAACTGCTCGCGCAGGAGTTTATTCAAGTCGAGCAACTTCCCGCGCTTGCGCTCCCAGCCCATCCACGATTTCTCGCGCGGGTTGTAAATGCGATGGCGATGAAAAAGAAAGAATGAGCCACTGTCCTGGTCTCCGTATTTCTCATTCAGCTCGGTAATCAGGTCAGAGCACAGCACGACCAGCGGATTGTCTTCGCGTGCGGGCTCGCGGGAGTCCGGCAAATCCGTCAGCAACGCAAAATGAATATTGCGATCGTGGTTCCCGAGATAGCGAACTTCCAGACTCTCGACCAGTCCGCGGACTTGCTCTTCATTCAACAGCAGGGTGGGGACTGCGACCAGCGTGACGCAGTCGTCCGGAATGCCCTCGATGAAATCAAGTTTGGGCAGAATCTGGGCCGGGAGGACCGCCGTGACCCAGTCATTCATGAGCTGCACCGCAGCCTGAGAACTCGGCAAGAGGAGGAGCAGCATGGAGAAGAAGATCAGCCCTAACGAGTCGTAGAGGTCAGCCAGAAAGAAAACCGCCACTCCCATGATGGCAATCGACAAGACCTGGATGCCCATGAGGAAGAATTCATCCGGGTGCCGGCGCAAGATGCCTTGAATCCTCGGTACGAAGGGCGGGCGGTAGCGCACCTTCTCATATAACTGCGCGGTACCCTCTTCCAAGAGGTAGAACCCGACGTGGGATTCGCGCAGCGCGACCCGCGGGTCCAGATGTTTTCGGTCGGCGGCTTTTTTGGCCAGAGCGACAACTGCCTTCGCAACCGCCAGCTCGGAGCAATCCGAATGCTCAGAGATCCTGGAGAGACGAGTCCGGTAGAGATCGCGGCTCTCAAAATCCATTCGGCCATAAGCGCCGGAAGGATCTTCCTGGAGGATTCGATCAATTAGCATCAAGGGTTCGAGGGCATCCTTCCACGTCGTTTGTCCCAAATCCCGGAGGCTCCGCACGCAAACGCCGGCCCCATGAGATTCGTCGTGAGGATCCCGCAAGAGGAATTTCCCGCGCGCCACGATGTGCTCCAGAAGAACCAGCTTCAGAACCGGAACCAGCATCCAGAGTTCGCGAACCTGTAGCGGTGTGGTTTGCTGAAATGCCTCCAAAAACAAAACCAGGTCCCGCTCTGTGAACGAATAAGACACAGCCGCCAGAAACCCCTCGGCGATGCCTAAGACCCGGGGAACGGTTTTACCGTCGCTGCTGCGAACGTGCGGAATCTGATCCTGAGATTTCAGGGTTTCCGCCGCACTTTGCAATTCCGCATAGAGGAGCGGGCTATTTTCGTAAAGCCAGCGGAAGTCGTCGGAAATCGGCGACTCCGGCATGGGCTTTTCCAGGGCGGCAAGCAGGGGCTTCAAATCGTGCTCCAGCCGGCTGCTCATTTGCGTTAAAGTGTTGGAAGACGGGGAGTTGGGAAGCCAGGCGAACGAACTGGCAAGCTCGGTGGCCTTTTGGCGCAGCAAGAGTGGGTCCTGCGCCGCGTGGTCGGGTTCCGGCAGGCGGTCCATCTCGGCGGTGATGGCGGCTAAATGTGTATTCTGCGGCATTTGTTTAGTCAGTCATTTCGAGCGTATTGTATTTCTACCGATAGCTCGCGGCCTGCATTTCAAACATTCCGGCATAGCGTCCCCCGAGATTGAAGAGCGTCTCGTGGTTGCCATCTTCCACGATGTTTCCGTTTTCGAGAACCACGATCCGATCCGCCATGCGCACAGTGGAAAAGCGATGCGAGATGAACAAGGCGGACTTTCCCGCGGTGAGTTCGGCAAAGCGCTGAAAGACTTCAAACTCGCTGCGGGCGTCGAGCGCGGCGGTAGGCTCGTCCAGAATGAGGACCTGCGCATCCCGCAGGTAAGCCCGCGCCAGTGCCACCTTCTGCCATTCGCCACCCGACAAGTCCACGCCACCTTCAAAACGCCGCCCCAGCATCTGCTCGTAGTCGCGCGGAAGCCGTTCGATGACACCATCCGCCAGACTCTTGACCGCGGCAGCTTTCAGCGAGGCCAGATTGTCCGTCTCGTCAATTCGTCCCACCGCGATATTTTCCCGCGCCGACATTTCGTAGCGCATGAAGTCTTGAAAAATGACCCCAATTTCGCGGTACAGATCTTCCAGATCGTACTCGCGAAGATCCACGCCATCCAGCAAAACCTGGCCTTCCACGGGATCATAGAGACGCGTCATCAGCTTGACCAGGGTCGTTTTGCCTCCGCCATTTTCGCCGATCAGGGCGACCCGCTCCCCGGCCCGAAGGTGAAACTCCAGGTTGTTGATCACCATGCGGGAAGCGCCGGGATAGCGAAACGAGACATTGCGGAATTCGAAACCTTTTACAATCGGGCGGGGCGCGGGTAGAGCGTTCGGCTTCGAGCGGATCGTTGATTCCATCCGAAAGAAGGCCAGCAAATCCGTCAGGAATAGCGCCTGGTCGGCAATGCTGGACATGGTGGAAAAGACCAGTTGAATGTTGCTGCTGGCCTGCACAATCGCGCCGGTTAAGAAAATCAACGTGCCGATGCTCAGGGAGCCGCTCACCGTACGCCAGATGACGTAAACGTAGGCCGAGTAATATCCGCCCGTGCCGATCATTGACAGAAAAGATCCGGCAATGAGGCGGCGGCGCGCCAGGGCGACGTTCTCGCGGTAGATCTGATCGGAAAGGCGCGTGAAACGATCCACCAGAAACTTCTTCAGGCCAAAAAGCTTGAGTTCTTTCGCCCCTTCACGGCTTCCGCCCAGCACGCGCAGATAGTCGAGTTCCCTCCGGATCGGGGTCTGGCGAAAGTTCCTGGCATAGCCCAGGAAGGCGAAGTGGCTCTCGCCAAGAAACGCAGGCAGGATGCCGAGGATCAGCAAAACCCACAGCCATGGCGAAAACAACAAAATCGATACCGACAGGGAAGCGGCGGTGATGATCTGTTGTACCAGCCGGCCGATGGACTGAATCATCCCCAACCGGTCCGTGGCCTGTACGCGGGCCCGTTCCAGGCGGTCGTAGAACACCGGGTCTTCATACGCCGTGAGATCCAGGTCCGCGGCGTGCTGCATCACCTGAATGCTGATGTGGCGGGTGTATTTGTCGGCCAATAGAGCATCAAGGTAGTCGATCATCCGCCCCAGAAAGCTGCCGAAAATGGCAATCGCGAATTCCGCCGCCACCAGCCACCAGAAAACTCTCGGCATCGGCTCGTGAGTGGAAAGCGCGTGCGCGATCCGATCAATGATGAGCTTGGTGATCCACAGGGCGGCCAGTGGAACCAGAGAACTGACCAGCCGGAAAAAGAGTCCGAGCGAAACCACCAGCGGTCCCGACTGCCAAACGATCGCGAGAACAGGTGGGACATTGCGCAAAGCCGTAAGGCGCTCGCGCCAACCTCCCCAGAAGCTTTCCCGATCAGCCATTGTTGGTCCCATGGGATAACGCGTGGATTGTTAAAGATGCCGAAAATAGGGCCGGAGGTTTGAGCAAGGGGAATAAAATACGAGATGCGGTTCAGCCTTGCATTCTTGCGCACCCTTCCCGGCTCTGCTAGTTGTCAATCGATTCCGGGGTGGAGAAGACCGCGAATTCGACACCCCGATTGTACGCCGAGAAATCAGGACGTAAAGAAATGCTTTATTTCATTTATAATGTGCAGCATACAATCTAGATATCAATTAATACATTCATTCAGGAGCGCGCGAAAATGAGGGCGCGGATTTCAGTACTTCTTGAACCCGGCCCGCTTCATTCCGCGCTGCGCGGTCTCGTTTCTCATGAATGTATCCCAAACGAAGCCGGTCCTCAGGTTCTCGGCCATGACCATCGTGATTCCGGTGTCGATGGCGATCACATCGGAGTCATACCATTTGGTGAGCGGGTTAAAGGCGTTCACGAATCCGTACTTGCTCCAGGCGTCCGGATAGCTATCCTTGATCGTCCGCAAAACACGCATGACTTCATCTGGCAGAAACGGTAGGGAACCCGCGGAGGCGCTGGGCACAATGGTTCCATCAATTGGGCCGGTGGCGGGCGGGCCACCCCAGACCACGTATCCGTTGGGCGAATCGGAGGCGCTGATTCCCCACAAATTGTCGCCGTAGCTGGGAAAGTGCTTGGCCAGCTCCAGGCAGAAATGGCGATGGACCTCGGTAGCGGTTACGGAATTGCGAAAGTAATCGGCATACTTATCGCGCTTGCCGCGGAAATCAAACCAGGCCTGGGAGTACTGATGGACGAACAAGGGGGCGAAGGACCCAATGTAGCGCATGCCATCGTATTCGAAAGTCAGGCGTTTCCAGGCTTCCCAGGTTTCGTCGCGCAGGGGATAGGTGGTGGACCCGAGGCCGAGCAGGTACATCATCATCAACTCGCTGTAGTTGTCCCAGCGGTAAGGGAGGAAGCCCATTTCCGGGGTCCAGCCGTGGGGCAGCAAGGAGGTGTCCTCGGACAGCCAGGTCCATTCCACGCGATCGAAGACTTCGTCGGCGAGCGCCTGAATTTCCACGGTTGGGAAGTACTCGCGGCAAGCGAGGACGCCGCAAAGCAGAATCGCGGTGTCGACTGACGACACTTCCGCGTCCCAGACGCGCTCGCCCGAGTTGATATTCGCCCAGTGGTAGAAGAATCCGCGATGATGGGGGAGCTTGCCCCAAAGCGTCATCAGCGTGACCTGCGCACGCTGTTGGGCGGCGGCGCGGGAAATAAATCCGCGCCGCTCGCCGATGCAGAGCGCGGTCAATCCAAATCCCGTGGCCGCGATGCTGCCGACGATCCCTTTATCGGCGGTCTTGACGTTGCTTCGGTCCTTCACCAGACCCGTTTTCGGATTGGTCTGCTCCCAGAAGTATTGGAAGTTCGCCTTTTCCAGTTCGTTGAGGAACTTGTCGTCGTCCGTGGAGATGGAGAACGGGCCGAGTTTGGAAGGCGCGGCGGGGCGCTTGGGCTGGCGCTTTGTCTGCGCGAGAGTGAAAGGAGCGAATGGCAGCGAGCCGAGCATGCCCAAAATCTGGCCCACAAAATCCCGGCGTGTTGTCGCTTTGAAAGGGTCAGCAGGCATGGTTGCGCTATTGCAAGCTTAAATGATCCGGGCCATCGGATGGCAGCAAAGTGAGTTACGCTCGGCGTCGACCGTGCATCCGGTGGCACCCTCGATGACACCCAGACTGCCGCTCGACCGTCATATCTCGTAAACTGCTTAGGGATCGAAGATTCGAACACATGAAGACGGGAACAAGACGCTCGCTGTGGATGGCTGTCGCTTTGCTGGCCGTAGTGGCGCTGAGCACGGTCCTAATCCGTCGTCGTTTGCTGAAGCCCTGGACCATCATGGGGGCCGTGACCGTGCAGGATTCCGACACCCGCAAACAGCTGCCGATTGCAGACGTCGAAATCACCCCGGCGAGCCCGAGGGAGATCGCGGGCGGGAAATCTGATGCAGCCGGCTTTTTTAAGATCAAGTTAAGCAAGAACGTAAAGAGGGGGACGCTCATCAAGCTGAGGTTCCGGCACCCGGACTACCGGCCGCTCGACGTCGACGAAATTGCGAACGACAGAATCATTATCGTGCATCTTGTGCCGTTAACGAAGAGTACGGACGACAACGCGGGAAGACCCGCCGTTGGGGTGGGAAACATCCGGGTGCGGTATTCCATGAAGGCGATGAGAACGGTAAACGTGGGCAGCGCGGTCAAGACGTTTCAGGTGGAGAACGAGGGCAACGTTCCCTGCAAGCAGCAACCGCCGTGCTCCCCGGATGGGAAATGGAGAGCCACGCTGGGAGCGGCGATGCTGGACGCGGGCCTGAGCAATGCGTTTCAGAATGTCCGCGTGTCCTGCATTGCCGGGCCGTGTCCTTTTACGAGGATTGAATATGACGAGGCCGCCGCACCGAGCCAGAAGATCACGGTTTCCGCGCGGAACTGGTCGGATCCGGCCACGTTCCTGGTCGAGGCCGAAGTGATTCACACGATGCAGAGCCCGATTGATCATCAATCGTATCCGGTCATCTACGGTCCTTCGCTGAACTTCACGCTACCGACGGATGCGGAAGGCGTGAGCCTGGAGGCAGACCTGGGAGGGAAGACGATCATCTTTCCCTTAGGTCCGGATCTGATTTTAAGCTGGGCGGGCTGCACCGCCGTTGTGAGCCGGAACGAAACCAGCCGATATCGCTGCGTTCTGAAGCCGGGATACAAGTTCCAATGATGCGGTTGGTCTTACCAGATGCCCTTGTCATTGCCGGTGATGCCATGAGCGAGCACCGCCGAGACCGCCAAAGGCGGCAACAGCGGAAGCCGCGCGATCGCGCGCAAATCCCCCTTCCGCCCAGCGCGCAGTAACTGCAAGCCATACAGGCGCGCAGCCGTCAGCTTGGAAACTCGCAGGAAGCCCCCGGCGAACTGTACGCCAACGGCGCGAGAGCGGGCGGAGTCCAAAACCTCTTGCGGAAGGGATACCCGCCCGCCATAGGACTCGACATAGTTCTGGACAAGCGCGAGGAAGGTGGCGACGCCGGGCCAGATGGCCGCCATTTCAGCGGATCGCCGAAGTTCGGAAAACTGAACGTCCTCTGTTTCGAGGAGAACGGCAAAGTCGATCATGTCGCAAAGGCGGAAATAGAAATGCCGGTAGACCCTCTGAAGAGTGGAGATCACGATGCGTTCTTCCGGAGCGGGAACGTGGAACGGCAGCCCGCCGACCTGTTTCCGGACCCTCCGATCCACCACCCGCCGCGCCATCTGCGAATGCTCGCCGGTCTGACCGAGGTACTGGACATGAATCTCCACCAACTCGCAGAGGCCCGGGACGCGGTAGTTCCATTTATTGGCCAGGCGGTCTCCCCAGCTTCTTTCGACGGGATGGGCCTTGAGTTGTGCTCTCATCACTTCCTCAACGGCCTGCTGAGGCGCGGTGGTGTAGAGGTCCAGATCGGAACCGAGGTCGGGCCAGTGGTCGAGGGACTTGATGACGGAAACCGGACAATCGCGCGATTCCAGGGCATCGCAGATGGCGTGGAGTCGACCGACGCTGTGCTGAATGTGCGGGCGCTCATTCGTCAGGCGTTCTGCGCACCACTCTGCCATCGGGCTGTCGCCAAGCGCCGCCGCCGTTGCCTCCAACACGGTTAGAGTTCGGACCAGCACATGGTGTGTGTCCGCGAGATCGAGGAACTCGGCGAGATGCGAGGGGTCCAGGTTAGCGACATACTTTAAGGCGGGCTCAAGGAGATCGAACGGTTCGAGTTCGATCTGCGCCGGCGCCGGACCGACGGCAGTTTCGCAATACGCGAGAACCATAAACCGCGAGAGCACATCCATGTGTTGCTTCTGGCGAGTTGCGACGTCCACGAATTCACCTTGGAGACCCTGAACTTGGAGACCCTGAAATTGCCAACTCCGCTTCGATGCGAAGAATGTCCCACGGTTTGCAGCGGATCCATAGGGCCATATCTTCTCGAACTTATTCCTGAAGGGTTTGCAGGACGAAGGGCCCCGTTCCGTGAGTTCCGAGATATTGAGTTCGGAGATCCTGAGTTCCGAAAGTTCATCGTGCAACTGCCGGTGTCTCGTTCCCATCCAAACTCGGATCACGTAGGAAATGGCCCACGCAGAACAGAACCGCGGGTTCCTGTTGACCGCTCGACGCCGGCCTCACCTCGTTAGTTTTTCAGGCGTGGATGGCTCGGGAAAGACCACTCAGATCGACGCCGTAGTTGAGGGCTTGCGCCAGGCGGGGCTGAAGGTGTGCCTGCTGCGGTTCTGGGATGACGTCGCCGTCCTGGGCCGTATGCGCGAGGCGGCTAGCCACAAATTGTTCCGGAGCGAAAAGGGAATTGGAGCGCCCGGGAAGCCAGTTCAGCGGCGCGACAAGAATGTTCGCTCCTGGCCCATGTCCCTGATTCGACTTGGTCTCTATGCGTTGGACGCATTGCGTCTGACATATGTCGTTGCGGCCGTGTCATCGCGAGATGAAGATTTCGTGGTACTGGACCGCTATCTCTACGATGAACTTGCCAACCTGAATCTCAAGAATTCCGTCAACCGAGCCTACGTGCGCCGGCTCCTGAAGATGGTTCCCCAGCCCGATGTAGCATTCCTTCTCGACGCCGATCCGGCGCAGGCGCGGGCGCGGAAACCGGAATATCCGCTTGAGTTCGTGCAGAGCAATCGCGCAGCCTACCTTGCTCTTGCCGAATTGGCGGGAACGATCGACGTTGTCGCACCGCTTTCTACCCGGGAGGTTCGTGATGTGGTCCGGCAGCGGATGAGGGTGGAATTTCCAGAACTGATGGGGGAGCTGGCGCCGGCGGCCTCCTTTACGGGACCGTGATGGCGGCTCGTGGGAGCTTCGGCTGAATCCAAGTCCCTGCCATAGCAATAGGCCCTAGCAACACCTAGACCTCCAATGTCATCTCAATGCTGCTCAAAGAAGAAGTAGGGTTTGTGTGGCTTCGTCGCGATAGCAGAACGACTACGAGAGAAGGCTATGCCGGATCAATTGTCAATCCATCGCTCTTCATCAACTCGCAGCGGAAGAAAGGCCCAAAAGGGGCAACTCTATATCGCACTGGGGATTGGCTTGGTGTTCCTCTCTGGCTGCCGTGGTTTGGGCAACAACAGCGTTAGCAGCGGCCCCCCAGGGGGCGGGGCAACTGGTCTTCAGCAAGTCAATCACATCATAATTTTGGCGCAGGAGAATCGTGGTTTCGAGCACTACTTCGGCTCATTGCGGCAGTATTGGGCTGCCAACGGTTATCCCGACCAGTCGTTCGACGGCTGGCCACAGTTCAACCCGACGTCCGGCGCCGCCCCTCTTCAGGCAGCCGCGCCCACGAATCCGGGTTGCGATCCGGCATTTCCCGCTCCCGCCAACGATTGCACCCTGGACGCCAGCAGCCCACAGGTGACCCCGTTCCACATGCTCTCCATGTGCGAAGAGAATCCGAGTCCTTCCTGGAACGAAAGCCACGTGGACTGGAACTTTAGCGATCCACTTTCGCCAACTCCGAAGCTGGACGGCTTCGCCTGGACGGCGGCGCATGACGGGCGCAGCCTGAATTATTTCGATGTGGATGGGAAACGAGCGCTGGGCTACTACGACGGCACCGATCTGCCGTACTACTACTTCATGGCCTCAAACTTCGCCACTTCCGATCGCTGGTTTTCTCCGGCAATGTCCCGGACGCAACCGAATCGGATGTTCATGCTGGCCGGGACCTCGGCTGGTTTTGCCTATCCTCCGCCGCCAGGTTCGGCGCCACTCCCGAATCCAACCATCTTCGATCTGCTGCAAGCGGCCGGAGTTACCTGGAAGGTCTACGTCACCGATCTAACGCTGGCAACGCCGCCAGCGCAGGACAGCGCTCTCAATTTCTTTGCCACGGCCACCAAGTATCCGGGCAACATTGTCCCGGTAGCGGACTTCCAAAAGGACTTGACGAACGGTACGCTGCCCTCGGTCGCGTATATTGAGCCTGGCTACAATGGCGGACTCGACGAACATCCTGGCGTTGACGATGGCATCCCCGGCGCTAACGTGCAAACGGGAGCGCAGTATGTTTCCACGCTGGTGAATGCTTTGATGGGCAGTTCCTCCTGGAAAGATTCCGTTTTCATTCTTACGTACGACGAGTTCGGCGGGTTCTTTGATCACGTACCTCCGCAGCCCACCGTCAGCCCGGATGGAATTAAGCCGGTCGACCTGCTGCCCGGCCCTCCGCCGAACGGTCCTGACGTCTGTGCCGGGGGTACGACCGGTCCAACCTGCGATTTCGTCTATACCGGCTACCGCGTTCCCTTGATCGTAATCTCGCCTTTTGCGAAGAAGAATTATGTTTCTCACACCGTGGCGGATTACACAGCCTGGCTGAAACTGGTGGAGACACGTTTCAAACTTCCCAGCCTGACCGCGAGAGACGCGGCGCAAATGGATATGACGGAGTTCTTCGATTTCCAGGCGCCCCCTTGGCAGACTCCGCCGACGCCTCCGGTTCAGCCGACAGGCGGTCCGTGCTACATGAACCAGTTGCCATAGAGCCCGCAAGTTTCATCGGGGGCGATTTGCGTGAGTTCGCGCCGGACTGGCGGCACTGTTCCGAAAAGAAGCTACCCGCAGGATCAAGAGAAGACCGCAAGACGCGGGCTAACGGCCAGAGGACTTCGCCGCGCCTTCGCACTTGCCCAGCCCGCGTTCAATGGCAGAGCCTTCTTCATAGTCGTTCCAGGTTTCCACCAGAACAAAGGGCAGGGGACGGGTCGCGGGAAAGAACTCATGCCGTAATTTCGTCGTATCGTCAAAGGTTGCGCCGCAGCGTTGGGACATGTAGCGCCCTAATCCCCACGAGGCCTTTCGATCGTCAAAGCCCGTCCAGGACGCTCCGACAGCAACCTTGGCGGGGTACTTCGTCAGCATCGTGTGGTAAAAATCGCGCAGATAGTCCTCGCCCCAATTGCTCCCGTCCGCGGCCCAGCCTTTCTTGCCGGGGTTGATCCAGGCGTAGAACCCATCGAATATGTCGTCCGCCGAGGACGGAGGATATTCCTGAATCAATAAAGGCGGGGTTTTCCAACGATTCGTTTCGGCGCGGACTCGCTTCCAGTCCGTATGCCCGCCCTTGGGGAAGATGAAGATTACAGGCTGTCCCCGATATTCCAGGTAAGCCTTGCGTCCGGCAGCCCCCGCGGACAGATAAGCTTCGTTGAACTTGTCGAATGCGGCCAGAGCGTCGTCGGTGGCCTGATCGGCAGGCTGGTCGGCTTCGTCGAACATCATGGCGACATGGAAATCCTGCTGCGCCGCGACGTTCTGGATGAGGGCATAGCTTTTATCCAGAAACGGCTCCCGGTCTCCGTACCAGTCAATCACGAATCCCGTAATCCCTAGTTTCCTGGCCTGCTGCATCTGCTTCTTGATCGTTACCGGGTCCTGAGAGGAATAGCCCACCTTGATGTGAAGAGGATGCCCGAACCAAGGCTCGTAGATGGCAAGGGTCTGGGTTGGCGCGGTGTTCACTTGAGCGGGGGTGCCCGAAGTGGGGTTCGCGGCGGTGTCTGCAACGGAGAGGGTGCGGCGCAGGCTTGCGGGCGAACAGCCCTGGGGCGGGAGGAGCAAAAGGAAAGCCAAAAGACTCCTGAATCGGTTGGGGTTCGCCATGCGCCTCAGCCATTTAGAGGGCTCGGGAGGCGTCTCGGTTGCACAACCAACGGAGTCTATTCGGGCGATCCCACGCAGCCCTGGGGCGGAGATCCGCATCTGAGAAGGTTCTTAGGAACCGGCTAGCTCACGCCTGCCGGTGCGCGGACGGAGTTACGGAGAAGACGGCTTTGCCCAGTGACCGGAAGGTGGCCGCACCCGACAGCGCTCCCGACGATACCACCGAAAACTCAGCCATAGCGTTGCGGACGCCGCAGGAGCGCGTGCTCAGTGGCAGCGCCATCATGCTGGCGGGTTTGGCATTTGCCACGATCATCAATTTTGGCTATAACATCGCGGTAGCGAGGTGCCTGGGCCCGGCTGCCTTTGGCCACACCACCGCGGTTTACACGCTCCTCATTCTGATCTCCTCCGTAACCCTATCTTTCCAAATTCTAACCGCCAAGATCGTGGCCCAGCAGGCTTCCGAAAAGGCGCGCGCCATGGCTTACCAGGGACTGTATTGGCGGGCCTGGAGCGCAGGGATCCTGGTCGCCGTCCTGCTTTTCTTGTTCCGGAACATTATCACGGTTTACCTGAATCTACCCGATCCGTTACTGATCACCATGCTCGCGGTCGGCACCGCGTTCTACGTTCCACTGGGAGCGCGCCGCGGGTACATCCAGGGCGTGTGCAATTTTCTTCACCTGGCTCAAAATCTGGTGCTGGAGGGCTTGGTTCGACTGTGCGGATCGCTCTTTTTGATCTACATGGGAGAAGGGGTTCGCGGGGTGATCGCGGCGAATGCCGCCGCCGTCGCCATTGCGTACCTTTTCGCGAAACCCAAGCTCGATCCCGCTCTGCTCTCCGGTCCGAAAATGCCGGTTGCCTTTCGCGAGGGGCTGCAAGCGGCGGTATTCTTCACCGGACAAGTGGTCATCAACAATTGCGACATCGTGGTGGTGAAGCACTTTTTCCCCTCCGAGGTGGCTGGCGTTTACGCCGCCGTTGCCATGGTCGGACGCGTAGTGTTTGCATTTTCGTGGGCCGTGGTAAGCGGCATGTTTCCGATCGTTGCGGAAAGCACGGGGCGGGAAGACCGCGAAGACTACGGCGTTCTCGGAACCTCGCTGGCGCTGGTCACGGCCATCTGCCTGGTGTTCGTGGTTGCGCTTGCGCTCGCTCCCACCGCGCTATGGAGCTGGCTGTTCGGCAGCCAGTTCGGGATCGCGCGCGGAATCAATCTCTCATACCTGCTCCTGCTTTACGCAAGTTCCACTGGCATCTACGCGCTCTGCGTGGTGATGATCGCCTACGAAATGTCCCGGAAGATCGCCAACACGGGGTGGCTGCAACTGGTGGTCAGCGGTTTTGTCATCACGGGGATCTATGCCTTTCACCAGTCACTGGCGCAGGTCATCTGGGTACAGGTGGTCACCATGATTGTGCTTCTGC
>Ga0080027_10000332_pt1 | contig 20332 bp, 20 predicted proteins | sample OrgsoiDNA2013046_FD_70962 | JGI IMG/M metagenome (GOLD analysis project Ga0080027, IMG submission 70962) | Permafrost soil microbial communities from the Arctic, to analyse light accelerated degradation of dissolved organic matter (DOM) -... | ecosystem: Environmental > Terrestrial > Soil >... | reverse complement strand
GACGCGATCTACCAGAGCTTGAACCTGGTCTATGACGAACGACCCGATTACATCCTGGTGTTCGGCGCCGACCACATCTACCGTATGGACCCACGCCAAATGCTCGATCAACACATCGACTCAGGCGCGACCGCGACGGTTGCGGGCATCCGGATCCCTCGCAAAGAAGCGTCGGCCTTCGGTGTGATCCAGACTACGCAGACCGGGCCCGACGCCGGACGCCGCATCGCGGCGTTCCTGGAGAAGCCGCAGAACATCGAGGGCATCGGGTTGCCAGACTCGCCCGACGAAGTGTTTGCGTCGATGGGCAACTACTGCTTCTCAACCGATGCGTTGCTCGATGCGGTGAATCGCGATGCTGCTGATGAGCGATCCGCGCATGACATGGGCGGCAACATCATTCCGGCGTTCGTCGATCGCGGCGATGCTCAGGTATACGACTTCAACAACAACATCGTGCCGGGTGCTACGGACCGCGACCGCGGCTATTGGCGCGATGTCGGAAGCCTCGACGCGTACTACGACGCCCACATGGACCTCATCTCGGTGCATCCGATTTTCAATCTCTACAACGAGAACTGGCCGATCTACACCCATCACCGGCCGTTGCCCCCAGCCAAGATCGTGCACGACGACACCCGGGTCGTCGATTCGATGTTGTCGAACGGGGTGATCGTCGCCGACTCGACGGTGGCCAGTTCGGTGCTGTCGCCGAACGTGCACATCGAGAGCCGGGCCGACATCGACGGCGCGGTGCTGCTGGAGAATGTTCGGGTCGGGAACGGCGCGGTGATCCGCAACGCCATCATCGACAAGAACGTGGTGATTCCGGCTGGCGCGAAAATCGGGGTCGATCTCGCGCGCGACCGCGAGCGGTTCACCGTGTCAGATCACGGCGTGGTCGTCATCGGCAAGAACGCCATCGTCGACGTCTGACCGCGGCCGCCCCACCTGACTCCGGTTCGGCGCGATCGTGGAGTGCGTGGGTAGCTAGAACAACCCACAGACTCCACGATCTCGGGTGGATGGCGGGGCGCGGGCGACTTAGAGGGCGTCGCGCTGCTCGTCGTTGGCGAGTTGGCGCTCATCGAGGTCCTCGAGCATGCGTTGCAGTTCGCCGCGGATGAAGTCTCGAGTGGCCACGTCGCCCAACGCGATCCGAAGAGAGGCGACCTCGCGCGCCAGGTATTCGGTGTCCGCGATATTGCGTTCGTTGCGCGATCGATCGTCCTCGAACTGCACTCGGTCGCGGTCAGCCTGCCGGTTCTGGGCGAGCAGGATCAGCGGCGCGGCGTACGACGCCTGTAGGGACAAGATCAGGGTAAGCAGGGTGAACTTGTTGGCATACGTGTCGAACCTGAGCCCATGCGGCAGGACCACATTCCACACAAGCCAGGCGATGATGAGGACCGACATGGCAATGATGAACTTCGCCGTTCCCATAAAGCGCGCGAACCGCTCCGACAATTTGCCGAACGCCTCGGGGTCGTAATCAGGGCGCAGCGTTACTCGACGGTCGGCCTTCGGCTGGTCGAGGCGGGCGCGTTGGGGCTCACGTCGCGCCATCAGCGCCACCCTCGTTCGGGTCGGTATCGCGCCAACCGTCGGGCAGCAAGTGGTCGAGCACGTCGTCGACGGTGACCGCGCCGAGCAGCCGGTCGTCTTCGTCGACGACCGGCGCCGCTACCAAGTTGTAGGTCGCTAGGTGGCTTGTGATGGCGGGCAAGGACACGTTCGGTCGCAGCGGTGCGATGTCGGTGTCGATGATGGCGCTGACGAGCGTGGCCGGTGGCTCGCGCAGCAAACGCTGAAGGTGGGCAACACCGAGGTAGCGCCCGGTTGGGGTATCGGTCGGTGGCCGCACGACGTAGACCTGACTGGCGGTTGCCGGAGACAGGTCGGGATTGCGTACGTGCGCCAACGCCTCGGCCACGGTTGCGGTCGGGTCGAGAATGACCGGCTCGGTGGTCATCAGACCGCCCGCGGTGTTCCACGAATAGTCGAGCAGGCGTCGGATTGGCTCGGCCTCCTCGGGCAGCATCAGCCCGAGCAGGCGCTCCTTCTCCTCTTCCGGCAGTTCCGCAAGCAGGTCGGCAGCGTCGTCAGGGCCCATCTTCTCGAGCACGTCGGCCGCCCGCTCGCCCTCGAGAGTGGCCAGGATCTCGACCTGCTCGTCTTCGGAGAGCTCCTCGAGGACGTCGGCCAGCCGCTCGTCGTCGAGGGCGGCGGCAACCTCTGCGCGGCGCTTGCCCGAAAGGTCGTGCATCACGCCGGCGAGGTCGGCCGGGCGCAGCTGGTCGAACGCGGCGAGCAGGTTGGCCGCACCCTGCGCGTGCTCGGGCAAGGAGAGGCCGGCGACGGCGTCCCAGTCGACGACCCGAATCGCGCCGCGTCGGCGCACCCGACGGCCATCTCCGCGGATGGCGACCTTGGTGAGCAGCCAGTCGCGGGTGCGAGTGCGTTCCATCGCGACGTCGGTGACGGTGACCGCCTCGGCCGTTTCGGTCAAGCTCACCTTGCGGTCGAGCAGTTCGCCAAGAACCAACGTCTCGGCCTCGCGCTGCGCAAACCGCCGAAGGCTCACGGTGCCGGTTGTCATCACCGCGCCGGCCTCGATACCGGTGACTCGGGTGATCGGCAAGAAGATCGCCCGACGCGGTGGCACCTCGACCACGAGCCCGAGCACGCGCGGCTGCTGGTTGCCGGGTCGCAGCATGACGATGACATCACGCACCCGCCCGACCTGGTCGCCGTTGGGATCGAACACGACAACGCCGGCGAGGCGCGCGACGAAAACCCTCGGCGTCGGCCCGCTCATAGGCGGAGGTTATCCCCGCCAGAGCCGAGGTAGCCCGCCCTGGGGTCTGACGCGCGGGCACACCTCGTGGTTGAAACGTGCGCTCGCGGGCACCTAAACCTTGAGACCCGGCACGAGGAATACCTGAGCTGGGGCCACGCGAACATGCGGTAGGTGGTGTCTGGTGAGGCTCAAGCGGCTTGTTCCTGGCGGCAAAGTGGGCAAACGGCGCGCAGCGCAGCGGGTCTGGGAAGCGCGCACTGGTGAGTACGACAGCGGGGTATTCGGGGCTCGGCAGGGAGTCGCCGAACTCGACTCTGCCCGTCGCGATGGTGCGCCGGCGGCCACTTTTCGGCAGGCGCATGCCCGCATCGATGAGGCGCTGGCACGGGCCGCAGCGGCGGCAGCAGACATCCACACCGCTCTTTTCGACGCGGCCGGTGGCGTCCATCACGCTGAGATCGACCCCGACGTGGTGCTCTGGAAGCGCCGCTTGAACACCGCACTGACGCTGCGTTCGCAACACCTCATGGCGCAGGTCGACGACGAGGCGGTGCTGCCCATCACCGGCGCGGCTGTCGGCAACCGAGCCGCGTACGGCCCACAACAGGCTGGTCTCGACTTCGATCTTGACCCCGTCGTTGGTGGCGAGGCGCAGCCCGGCGGCGTCCTCGATCTGGACGGCACGCGGAAACGGACACCCGCAGAATCGGTTACCTAACCGGGCAATCCGGCGTCCGAGTGCGAGGATGTGGGCGACCCTAGGTAGTCGGCAGCAATCGGGCGGGCTGAGTCTCGTCGGAGGTGCCATGGAGATGGGCACGAGTGCCATGGAAATGGGCACGGATCAGGCAATGATGGCCCACGTGACGGCGCAACGGCCCGCCGAACTCCTCCACGCGATCGCCGTCGTCTCGGCCACCACCGAGGTCGGCGGGGTTGTCCGTGCGGTCGTCTCAGCGGCCACGACGCTGGTGAACGCCGACCAGGGAGCGTTCGCGGTCCTCGGCGCCGACGGAGATGTCGTTGAGCTCGTGCGGCACGGGGCAGGCGGGTTCGAGCCCGCCGGCGCTGGCGGGCTCGAACCCGCCGTCTCTAGCCCTTATCAGCCCGGATTCCTGGCCCGGCTCATCGGTGCGGGCGACGCGATTCGGTCCGTCAGCCTTGGACCTGCGGCGTCCACCGGCGATGTGTCGGTGGAGCCAGCGGTAGGTGCCGTGGTCGGGGTGCCGATCACGGTTCGTGGTCGGGTGTTCGGCGTTCTCTATCTGACTCGCGAGCCTGGGCGTGAGGCGTTCACCGCCGACGACGAGGTGCAGGTCAGGGCGCTCGGCGCTCAAGCCGGCCTGGCTATTGCCAACGCGGGCTCGTTCGAAGTCGCTCGGCGCCGCGAGCAGTGGCTGCAGACGCTGACCGCGGTGGCCACCGGTCTGTTCGCTGGTCGCGGTCTGGAGGAGGTGCTGCCGAGGGTGATCCGGCAGGCGCGCGACATTGTCGACGCCGACTTCGCTGCGGTCGCGCTGCCCAGCGACGATCCAGCGATTCTGACCGTCCAATACGGAGATGGCATCGACGCGGCCCATCTCATCGGCTCCCGGGTTCCGGTCGAGACCTCCTTGACCGGTCTAGCCTTTCGGACCGGGAAGATGGTCGAGGTTGGTGACCTGCGCACCGCCCCGCAGGTCAGCGAAAGCCATGAGTTCCGCTACCTGTTCGGCCCGGCGCTCTTCATTCCAGTCGGACCACCAACCGCGGTTCGCGGCGTGCTGGTGGCGTTCAATCGATCGGGCCGGCCGCCGTTCGACCGGCAGTCGGTGATGATGCTCGACGCGTTCGCCGCGCAGGTCGCGCTTTCGCTCGAATTGGCCGAGCGACGCCACGACGACACCCGGCTTGCCTTAGTCGAGGATCGCGAACGGATTGCCCGTGACCTTCACGATGTGGTGATTCAGCGACTGTTCGCCATTGGCCTGACACTCGAAGGCGCCGGTCGTTGCATCAACGAGGCCGAGGCCGGCAAACAGGTTGCGCGTGCGGTCGACGAACTTGACGAGACGATCAAGGAGATCCGGACCACGATCTTCGGGCTGCAGTCGCCTGTCGGGCCCGACTACGCGAGCCTGCGTGCGCGCACCGTGGCGGTGGTCGACCAAGCGTTACGCACGCTGGGTTTCGTGCCGTCATTGCGTTTCGACGGCTTGATCGACACGACGGTGCCCGACCGGATTTCCGACCATGTGGTGGCCGTGCTTCGCGAGGCGCTGTCGAATGTGGCTCGGCACGCACATGCGAGTCACGTCGACGTGGTGCTGGCGGTGAGTGGTGACACGGTCAGGTTGTCGGTCGACGACGACGGTGTCGGTATCACCGAGAGCGGCCGACGGAGCGGACTGCGGAACATGGAAGTCAGGGCAAAAGCGAGTGGTGGCCGACTGCTCCTGACCGATCGCGCGCCCTCAGGGACGCACATCGAATGGCTGGTGCCGCTACCGCGCCGCGCCGCATGGCGAGCGCCGTGACTCAGTGCGACCCATCTCGGGCGTGCACCCTGCTCACCATGACCGCGGCCTGGGTGCGCCGCTGCATCCCAAGTTTCGCGAGCAGGCTCGACACGTAATTCTTCACTGTTTTTTCGGCGAGGAACAGGCGCTCGCCGATCTGGCGGTTGGTGAGCCCTTCGCCGATCAGGTCGAGGATCCGCCGCTCCTGGTCGGTCAGTGCCGACAGGGCGTTGCCGGGGTGGGAGCCGCTCCGTAGCCGCTCCATCACCTGTGCCGTGGTGTCGGCGTCGAGCATCGACTGCCCCGCCGCGACCGTGCGGATCGCGTTGACCAGATCGGCGCCGCGGATCTGCTTTAGCACGTAACCGGAAGCCCCTGCCATGATCGCCTCGACCAGCGCCTCGTCGTCAGCGAACGACGTCAGCATCAGGCAGGCGAGGTCGGGCAGTCGCGAGCGCAGCTCGCGGCAGACCGTGACGCCGTCGCCGTCAGGCAGCCTGACGTCGAGCACCGCGACGTCAGGGCGGAGCGCCAGCACCGCGTCGATTGCCTCGGCCGCGGTCGAGGCCTCACCGACGACCACGAGGTCAGGCGCAGTCGACAACATGTCGCGCACACCGCGTCGCACCACTTCGTGGTCGTCGAGCAAGAACACCTGAATCTGGCCTGCACTCATGTCCGGCCGAGCGGCCGGTCGGGTGTCCTGGGTCTGGTCGCTCATCTGGCGTCGCCCCCAACGCTCTCGGCGGCCTTGCGGCGCCGCTGACCGAAGCCTATGAGTTTTGGGTACTTTGCGTGGTCTAGTGACGAAACTGGTTCCGTTGGTCAGATGACCTGATCAGTCGGCCTGCTCAGTTGACCCGAGCAGATCACCTGCTCAAATCACTTTCCAGGACCGGAGTGTGCTGAGGAGTCCCGCGCTCAGCTGGCATCGGGGAACGTCGTCGAGCGGCACCCAGGCCACCTCGGTGGCGTCGTCGCCCGCCGAAGCGATGCCGCTGATGGGCCTAACCCGGAAATCCTGAATCCGGTAGGTGATCCCGCCAGGCCCGGGTCGGGTCACCTCGCCGACGAGCGCGTGGACCTCGACAACCAGACCGGTTTCTTCCATCACCTCGCGAACCACCGCCTCCTCCACGGTCTCGCCGGTTTCGACCCGCCCTCCGGGCAGCGACCACCGCCCTCGCGACGGCGCCTGGCCCCGGCGGATCAGCAGCAAGGCTCCATCGACCACCGCGATCGCTCCGACCGCCGCAACCTCAGGCATGCCCCAACCCTACGAGCATTCGGACGCCGCGAGGGCGGCCATGTCGTACCCGCGGCGCCCGGGCCGCAGCCTGAGGTGGTGGGCCGTTCGGGGGTTCGCGAACCCGATCTCTTGACGGGGAACGGACAGAAGGGACACGGTCGAGGCGTGAAGACTGAGCCGACCTGTCCCCGCTGCGGCGGCTCCGTGCATCCGCCTGGCCTGTGGAACAGTGCGTGGAATTGTGTGGAGCACGGCCCGGTGCCACCGCTCCAACCAGTTGCGCGGCCCGGCTCGGAAGGTCTCGATCATGTGCGGTTCCAGGCACGGGTGCCGGTCTGGCTGCCATGGCCGCTGCCGACTGCATGGCTCGTTACCGGGTTCGCGCACGCCGGCGATGACCGCAGCGGTGCAGTGGCGACGGTGGTCGGGTGTTCGGGCCCCGCACCGCTCGGTGGGCCGGCCGACCTGATCCTGGTCGCCGAGTCGCCCGGTGTCGGGCTCGGAGCGAGGCTGGCCGGACTGCCCGGGCCCGACCCCGGTGTCGGGTTCGACGACGGGCCGCCGCACGCGAAGCTTGACGCCGCCGGGCACCCGACGCCGCTGTGGAGCATCGACACCGGCGTCGCCGGTCTCGACAACGCGGTCTACGTGGGAGAAGCGAAGGGCGCCTGGATCTGGGTCATTTTGTGGCCCTCCGCCGCCGGCGTGCTGCTGGTCGAAAACCTCGGCCTTGACGACCTGGTCGAACGCGCCGAGAGCATCGATGTTCCGTACGGAGCGCTGATGCCGCGACTGACCGCCCTGTCGGGCGAAGTGCGCCGATAGCCTCGGTAGCCTGGGCTTGGCCGGACGCCCGGCATCCGACATCGACAATGAGGACGGCGCGAGCCGCATGCGGATCGACCTCCACGTGCACAGCAACGCCTCCGACGGCACTGATTCCCCCGGTGACCTCGTGCGCAAAGCGTTCGCGCTGGGTCTCGACGGGGTGGCGCTCACCGACCATGACACGACCGCCGGCCACTGCGAGGCCGCAGTTGCCGTTCGCGCGTTGTCTAGCGAAGGCGGACGCCGATTTGTGGTCGTGCCGGGTGCCGAAATCTCCTGCACGCTCGGCGAGGTCAGTTTGCATCTGCTCGGCTATCTCTTCGATCCGGAAGACCCCGACCTTGCGGCCGAACTCGATCTCCTGCGTACCGATCGGGTGCGGCGCGCACGCGCCATGGTCGACAAGCTCGTCGGCTTCGGAGCACCGATCGCCTGGGATGACGTTTCGGCGATAGCGGGCAACGGCGTAGTCGGCCGCCCACACGTCGCGCGCGCTCTGGTCGCAGCCGGCGTCGTCGCCGACGTATCGGCAGCGTTTGTACCGGAGTGGATCGGCGATGGCGGACGCGCCTACGTCGAGAAGTATTCGCTGAAGCCGGCGCGGGCAATCGCGTTGGTGAAGGCGGCGGGCGGCGTCACCGTTTTTGCACACCCGGGCGCGGCGGGCCGCGGCGAGATCGTCGACGTCTCCGCGATCGAGACGTTTGCGGCGGCCGGCCTCGACGGTCTCGAAGTCGACCACCCCGACCACGATGCGTCGACTCGGGCGCGGCTGCGCGATATTGCCACCGACCTGGGCCTGCTTGTCACCGGGTCGAGCGACTACCACGGCTCGATGAAAGAGACCGAACTCGGCGCGAACACCACCGACGCTGACGTTGTCGACGCTTTGACCACGCTTGCCAGCGGCCAGGGGGTGATCTCCGCGTGAGTGCGTGGTTCGACGTACGGTTTTTCGGCGAGGTCTTCGTGACATTGCTCGTCATCATGGATCCACCAGGATCGGTACCCGTGTTCTTGTCGCTGACTGGCGCCTACACCCGAAAGGCGCGCAATCGCAGCGCCGATCTCGCGGTGATCACCGCACTCACCGTCATCGTGTCGTTCGCTTTGTTCGGTCAACAGGTTCTGCAGTACCTCCACGTGACGTTGGCCGCACTGCAGGTGGCCGGTGGGCTGTTGCTGCTGCTCGTCGCGCTCGAACTGCTGATGGGTTGGAGCAACGACCGGGCGCGCAAAGACGATGTGAATGTATCGATGGTTCCGCTCGGAACCCCGTTGCTGGCAGGCCCTGGCGCGATCGCCGCCACCATCGTGTTCGCGAAATCCGTGCACCACGAGCGAGAGGCAATGGCGCTTGCCGCCGGCATCCTCGCCGTGCACATCGTGATCTGGCTCACCTTGCGATTCTCGACGGCAATTTTGAAGGTGCTCGGTCGAAGTGGAGTCTCGCTCGTCACCCGCATCGCCGGATTGTTGCTGTCGTCGATCGCTGTTCAGCTTGCAGCCGATGGCATTGCGAAGTTCGTTGCCGCGCATTGAGCCGGTGGCCCGCGGCCGCCGTGCGACAGGCGAGAGCTATCGGGTCGATACTGGGATAGCGACTTTGGTGCGGGACAATTCGCGCCGCAACGCATGGACGTTGTTGCTCGATGGCGTCGAGAGTTCACATGTCGACCTCGATGATCCGACGTTGCTCGCGTTTGAGTACATCCGGTGGTTGGGCGACGTCATCGATTGCGTCGCTCCTGCTGGGCAGCCGGTCGATGCTGTCCATCTCGGCGGCGGGGCAATGACACTCGCGCGATATCTGATGGCGTCGCGACCTGCATCGGCGCAAATCGTCTTCGAGATCGACGGCGCACTCGTCGAGCTGGTGCGCGAACGCCTGCCATGGGCCAAGAGCCGGCGATTGCGCGTCAGGGTGGCTGATGCCCGCCGCGGACTCGACGGCCTCGCGGATGACTCGTGTGGCCTCGTCGTCCGCGATGCATTTCGATCAGCCTCAGTGCCCGACTCCCTGCGAACGGTCGAGTTCACCCGGCGGGTCAAGGCGGTCCTGCGAAGCAACGGGGTGTACCTGATGAACGTTGCCGACCGTACGCCGTTCGCCGTGACGGGCGTGGAACTCGCAACGCTGTTTGAGGTGTTCGACGATGTCGCGGTTGTGTCGGAGCCAGCAGTTCTTCGAGGGCGGCGGCACGGCAATCTGATCATCGCCGCCTCGAACGCGGCGCTGCCCGTCGAGGCCATCGCACGGCGGGTGGCGGACGGCGGTGTGCAGGGCAGGGTGCGCGACCGTGATCAGGCGCGGGCGATGGCGAGTGGGCATCGTCCGTTCACCGACGCCGACCACGATGTCGTGGTCGACGCGAACAGCTAGTACGTGAAGCGCGAGACCAACGAGGTGAGCTCTTCGGCTACCTTGCGCAACTCGTCGGTCGTGGCGCGCGCCGCTGCCACTCCGCTCAACGTCGTCGACGACGCATTGGCAACGCCCGCAATCGACCTGGCGATTTCAGCGCTGCCGGTCGCGACCTGACTGAAGCCGCGACCCATCTCGCTTGTCGTCGCCGACTGCTCCTCCACCGCGGAGGCAATCGTCACCTGGTAGTCGCTGATCTGGCTGATGACGACGCGAATTGCTTCGATCGCCGTGATCGCATCGCGTGAGTCGTTGCGAACCGATTCGATGCGGCGCGATATGTCGTCGGTAGCACGCGCTGTTTCCTGCGCGAGATCTTTGACCTCATCTGCGACAACGGCGAATCCCTTGCCTGCCTCACCCGCGCGCGCAGCCTCGATCGTCGCGTTCAGGGCGAGCAGATTGGTCTGCTGAGCAATCTCGGTGATGAGCTTGACCACGCTGCCGATATCGAGGGATGACTGACCGAGTCGGGAGATTGCCGCGTTGGTCGTGTCGGCCATTGTCACCGCATCGACCGCAACTCCGGCCGCTCGATGGGCGTTGTGTGCGATTTCGCGAATCGACGAGCCCATTTCCTCGGTGGCGCCGGCGACGCTTGCCACGTTGCTGCTCACTTCCTCGGCGGCACTCGAGGCGCTCTCGGCGCGGCGCGTCGCGTCGTGAGCGGATGCCGCAATCTGCTCGGAGGTCACCGAGAGACTTGCCGCGGAGGTCGACAGACCGGCCGCCGTGCCGGCGACCTTGCCGACCAGGGACTGCACCCCGGCTACGAAATGGTCGAACTCGCCCGCGAGAAGGCCGATCTCGTCGTCACGGTGGAAAGCGAGCCGGCGAGTCAGGTCGCCATTGCCATCCGCAATCTCGGCCAGCCGGCCGCGAAGCAGCGCCAGCGGCTCCAGGACCTCGCGCGACAGCCACCATCCGAGACCAGCAAGGACGAGTAGCAGGCCGAGCACCACGCAGGCGGCGGCGATGGTGACGTCACGGTGTGCGGATCCGGCCGCGCTGGCAAGGCTTGCGCCCTCCGGCTGGGTCGACAGGTGGTGGATAGCGCCTTGTGCCCCCTGGAGGGCAATCACGCTGGCCGCCCCGACGATGACGAAGCCGGCCAGCGCAGCTGCCGCGGCCTTGTGGACGAGCTTCATCGGTTCCTCCCGCTCACGCCCACCGCGCAGTTGCGGCGCACGTGTTCCTCCTTCGGCACGACCTGACCCGAAGCTGAGCGATCATCGCGGGCGCAGTGGTCATCGATCACCGTGATCACTGCGCGCGTTGTTGGGCGCGCGCGTTGTCGGGAGTGCACGGCAAGATGGCGTGCATGACGGGGGAGCAGCTGGGTTTGGCCGGTATGCCCAGGCGGCTGTTCTCGTGCACGCCGTCGAGGCTCACCTCATGGGCCGATTGCCCGCGTCGCTACCGGATGACCTACCTCGACCGGCCGCGACCCAGTGCGGGGCCGCCGTGGGCTCACAACAGTTTCGGGGCGAGCCTGCACGCTGCCCTTGCTGGCTGGTGGCGGCTGCCGCTCGGCCAGCGCACGGTGGCCAGCGCCGGAGCGCTGGTCGAGGCCGGCTGGTTGACCGAGGGCTTTCGCGACGAGGCGCAATCTCGTGGCTGGCGGGCCCACGGTCGGGCGATGGTGCAGCGCTACGCCGCCACCCTTGACCCCGGGCGCGAACCCGTCGGCGTCGAGCGCACGGTCGCTGCCCGCACCAGGAGGCTGGCGCTTTCGGGGCGGGTCGACCGGCTCGACGACCGCACCGATGAGCTGGTGGTGGTCGACTACAAGACCGGTCGGCGCCCGTTGACGGTCGACGACACCCGCGGATCCCTCGCGCTTGCGCTGTACGCGGTCGCCGCGGGAGCCACCATGAGGCGGCGGTGCACCCGGGTTGAGCTGCATCACCTGCCGAGCGGCGAGGTATACAGCTTCGACCACACCGATGAATCGCTGCAGCGCCACGTTCGGCGGGCGGAGCAGATCGCCGACGACGCCAGCGCCGCGGCAGAGACGTCCCTGAGCACCGCGGCCGCCGATCCGTTCCCCGCCCGGCCCGGCGCCCAGTGCGGTTGGTGCACGTTTCGGGCGCACTGCCCTGAGGGTGCGGCGCTAGTGCCGGCCCAACTGCCGTGGGCCGGATTGGGCGAGCTGGCCCCGGACGCTCTAGCCGCCGCCGCCCTGCCGCCGACCTGAGCAGCGGCGGCTGGCCAGGCGCAACCAAGGCGCAACCAAGGCGCAACCAAGGCGCTGGCCAGGCGCAACCAAGGCGCACCGAAGGCACGCCCACGGCACATTGCCATCTGAGGCTCAGTTGTTCGCCAGAACCGCCGATGCACAAGTCGTCGTAGCTGCCGCATGTGGTGGGCGGCGCTGTCATCCGACTCGGGCGCGGAGGAGCGTAGATGGATGAGTTCGACGAGATTGTGCGCGAGTTCCTTGTAGAAAGTTACGAGAACCTCGACCAACTCGACCGCGACCTGGTCGCTCTCGAGCAGGAGCCTGACGCCCATCCGTTGCTCCAGAGCATCTTCCGCACGATCCACACCATCAAGGGCACCAGTGGGTTCTTGGCGTTCGGCAAGCTCGAGGTGCTCACACACGCCGGCGAGGGTCTGCTCGCGCGCCTCCGCGATGGGGGCCTGCGTCTCACACAGGAGCGCACGACGGGCCTGTTGCAGCTCATCGACGCAGTACGGGCGATCTTGGCCTCCATCGAGGCGACGGGTCGCGAGGACGACCGTGACTACTCCGATCTCGTCCGGTTACTCACCGACCTCCAGACGCCCATCCATGACGCGGAAGCAGCTGCCGTCGCCTTGGCCGGCCAATCCCGCCGACCAGGGCGGGCGAACGCCGCCACTCGGTCAGCGGCGGCCGAGGCCGCGGCCGCGACGAATAATGTCCGTGCGGCACCCGCAAGGCGGCGCGCAGGCAAGTCGGTTGCGCAGCCAGCACGACCGGTCCGCCGGGCCGCGGCACCGACCAGCCAGTCCGGCACCAGGAACGATGACCAAGATGGCGGGGTTGCGGTCGGACGACACGATGTGAAGGCGGCCCGCGCGGCCCGCAAAGCCGGCTCGGCCGCGACTGCAGCGGCAATTCCGCCAGAGTCGCCCGGGCCGCCGCCCTCCGACGTTCCCCTGCTCGGCGAGTTGCTCCAGCAACAGGCGGACATCAACGCGCAAGACGTCGCCGTCGCGATGCTCGAGCAGCAACTCGGCGACGACCGGCCCCTTGGCGAGATCCTGGTCGATCACGGCCAGGCAACCCCGGACCAGGTGCGTGAAGCGCTCGCGATGCAGGCGGTCGCTCAGGCCGACGCCAGGTCGAGCGGCTCGGTCAGCGACGCCACACTGCGCGTCGACGTCAACCTGCTCGACACGTTGATGCGGCTGGTCGGCGAGCTCGTCCTAACTCGCAATCAGATCGTCGCCACTGCGGCCAAGCAGGTCGACCCCGCGATGCAGCGTCCGTCGCAACGACTCAACCTGCTGGTAAGCGAGCTCCAGGCTGGCGTGATGAAGACCCGGATGCAGCCGATCGACACGGTGTGGAGCAAGCTCCCGCGGCTCGTCCGTGATCTCGCCGTGGCGTGCGGCCGTGAGGTGCGGATCGTGCTCGACGGCCGTGAGACCGAGCTGGACAAAACGATTCTCGAGGCCATCAAGGACCCGCTGACCCACGTCGTCCGCAATGCCGTCGACCATGGCATTGAGAGTCCTGAGGTCCGGGTTGCGGCGGGCAAGCCGGCCGAAGGAACGTTGACATTGCGCGCCTACCACGAAGGCGGTCAGGTCAACATCGAGATCACCGACGACGGCGCCGGCATCGACCCCGCTGTGGTGGCCGTCAAGGCGATCGAGCGCGGCTTGGCGACCGTCGAGGAATTGACCGCGATGAGCGCGCGGGAAGTGACGAACCTCATTTTCGTGCCAGGGTTCTCGACCGCCGCGAAGGTCACCAACCTGTCGGGTCGCGGTGTCGGCATGGACATCGTCAGGACGAACATCGAGAAGATCGGTGGCACCGTCGATGTCATCAGCGAGACCGGTGTCGGCACCACGTTGAAGATCAAGATTCCGCTGACGCTGGCGATCATCCCCGCCCTCACGGTCGAATGCGCAGGCGAGCGGTACGCCATTCCGCAGGTCAACCTCGACGAGCTGCTGTGCCTCGAAGGCGACCAGGCCCGCGCGGGGGTCGAATACCTGTCCGGCGCTCCCGTCTTCCGGCTTCGCGGAAATCTGGTGCCGTTGGTATGGCTTGACCACGTCCTCGACCTGACCAAGGCGCCCCATGTCGATGAGTCGGTGTACATCCTCGTCTTGCAAGCAGAAGGTCAACGATTCGGCCTCGTCGTCGACCACGTGCTGAACACCGAAGAGATCGTCGTCAAACCGTTGTCGCGACAACTCAAAGACATCGGCACATACGCCGGTGCCACGATCCTCGGCGACGGCCGAGTGGCGCTCATCCTCGACGTTCGGTCGCTTGCGCGCCGGGCACACGTGGTGCGTGACGGCGACTCGGCCAGCGATCGTGAGCAGCAAACCGCAGCGCAGGCGATCGCCGACGGTCCGGAGCCGTTGCTGGTCGTCGCGGTCGGTGGCCGGCGGCTCGGCGTCCCGTTGTCGATGGTCACCAGGCTCGAAGAGATCCCGGTGAGCCGTGTCGAGCGGGTCGGTCAGCGCGAGGTCGTCCAGTATCGCGGCCAGTTGCTGCCGCTCGGGCACCTCGCGACGTTGCTCGGAGAGCCGTCGCAGGCCGATCCCGACGCTGACCTGAGGGTGGTCGTCTACACGCAGGGACGCCGCAGTGTTGGCCTCGTGGTCGACGCGGTCGTCGATATCGCCACCGAAGCACCTCGGTCGCGCGGTGACGTCGCGGCATACGGCGTATTGGGGGTGGCGGTGGTGCAAGACCTAGTGACTGAACTCCTCGATATGGAGCAGGCCATCATGGCCGCCGACCCTCGGTTCTTCGACGCCGTCGCAGCCGCAGGCGGCGCCGACGTGTCGCCGTACGAAACCTATGCGGATGACACCTACGCCGAGATCGGGTCCTGATATGGAGCTGCGACAGTTCGCCACGTTCACCGTCGACACCCTGTTGTTCGGTGTCGAAGTCCACAACGTGCAGGAAGTGTTCCGCTATCAGGACATGACGGCCGTGCCACTCGCGGGCCAAGGCGCGGCCGGGCTCATCAACCTGCGTGGTGAGGTCGTGACCGCCGTCTCCATGCGCATTCGCCTCGGTCTGCCGCCGCTTGCAGAAGGGTTGTTCCCGATGAACGTCGTCGTGCGCGTCGATGACGAGCCGGTCAGTCTGCTGGTCGACGCGATCGGTGATGTCGCGCACGTCTCGCCGGAGCAGTTTGAAGAGCCGCCGGAAACGATGACAGGTGCCGGCCGCACGCTGATTACCGGCGCCTACAAGCTCGAGGGCAAGCTCCTCTTGGTCCTCGATATCGCCCGCGCAGCGGACATTGGCATCCCGGTCTGAGCTACCGAGTTCGCCCGGTCGGCCGTCTCGCGGCGCCCCCTTGAGATGGGACACTCAAGCTTCCTGAGCCGTTGGTGGGCGCCGGTCTGTGCGTTCCGCCTCCGGCCACGGGCTTGATGGCCGGAGGATCGCGGTGTACTCGCTCGTCAACGCGCCAACGGTCGGGTTCGACCTGGCCAGACTTCCGACGGGTGCGGCGGTCGCGACGGTGCTTCTCGAGGCACTCGCCGTCCAAAGCCCGACCGGCGAAGCCGCGGTCGACCTGGGCGGGTTCGATGCTGCCAACGTCGACGATCCGCGCCGAGCCGCCGCCTGGCTTGAGGTCTCGGCCCTGACCCCAGAGCGGCGGCTAGACGATGCATTGTCCGCAGTCCGGCAGCTCGTCGACGATGCTGCAAGCGCGATCGACCTGAGCGCGCCGTCCGTGCGCGAACTCGAGCCGGTCCTGCGCGAGCTGACGACCGCCTCGTTCGGTGGTCTTGAGGATCTGCTCCGGCTGGTTCGCGTCGAAATTCTTGACGAGACCCCGGTGCATGTCGTTGCCCTCGCAAGCGATGCGCTCGCCGCCGCCTACGGCGGCCGCCGCTTGCCGGAGGAGGTTCGGGCGCTGCTGCGCACGCCGTGGGTCAGCGCGGCACGCACGCTGCCGCGGATCCCGGCTGACCTTGGGCCGTTCGCCGCCGATCTGCACACGATCCTCGACCGGGTGGCCAGCCTTACCGCAGCCGAGGCCGGCGTGCTGGTCGAGGTCGATGGCTGGTCGGACCTCGATTGGAGCGGTCGCATGCATGCGGCCGCCTGGGCCGGCTACCTATCGGGCCGCCTACGCCCGGCGGCCGCGGCCCAATTCCAAGCGGTTCGCGCCTTGCGCGCGTGTGGCGTCGACGCGTCGTTCGCTGCTCGCGGAGTGTGGAACGCCGTGAGCGGCTGCGTGCAGGCGGTCGGGTTACACGACCTGCTCGACGAGGTGACATACGGGGTGTTGGTGGCGCCGTGGGAGCGCGTGGTGGGGATTCTCGGCTGAGTCCTGCAGCGCCCTGAGCGCTTTGGCCGCTCGCAGGCTCAGTACCGGCGCGCTCGTGCCGATGCTGTAGTGCCAGTCGCACCAGCGATCGGTTCTGCGCGTCCGGGAGGTTGCGATGGCCGGCATCGGCGTTCTCGTCGTCGATGACTCTGTGGTCATCCGCCGGATGGTGTCAGCCGTCCTCGACAGCGACCCAAGCATCGAGGTCGTCGGTACCGCGTCGAACGGCCGGATCGCGCTCGACAGACTCGCGCAGCTGCACCCGGACATCGTCATTCTCGACGTCGAGATGCCCGTCATGGACGGCCTCGCGACGCTGCGGGAGTTGCGCCTGACCCACCCCAGGTTGCCGGTGATCATGTTCAGCGTGGTCACCGAGCGCGGCGCGGTGGCAACTCTTGACGCGCTCGCCGCAGGAGCGACCGACTACGTCACGAAGCCATCACGTGCAGGCAGCGTCGACGCGTCAATGGAACGGGTCCGGGTTGAGCTGATCCCCAAGATCAAGGGTCTTGTCGGAGCGACTCGTGCGCGAGAGACACCGACGAGTCGGCCCATCCCTGCGGTGGCGCCGGTCAAGCAGGATCGGGTCGACATCATTGCCATGGGAGCGTCGACGGGTGGGCCGGACGCACTCACCGCGATTGCCTCGCAACTGCCGGCCGACCTCGCCGTACCCGTCGTGATCGTGCAGCACATGCCCGCGTTGTTTACCCGCCTCTTCGCCGAACGACTCGACCGCACCTGTGCGCTGTCGGTTCTTGAGGCCGTCGACGGTCAGCCGGTCGAGGCCGGTCAGATCATCGTCGCGCCCGGTGACCGGCACCTCGTGCTCCGCCGGCAGGGCACCGATGTGCGGGTGCAGCTCACCCAAGATCCTCCGGAGAACTACTGCCGGCCGGCGGTCGACGTCATGTTCCGCTCCGCGGCGTCCGTCTACGGCAGTGGCGTGCTTGCGTGCGTGCTGACCGGCATGGGCCGCGACGGCTCGAAAGGTGCCGAACGTATTCGGGCGGTCGGCGGCCGCATCGTCGTCCAAGACGAGGCAAGCTCGGTTGTGTGGGGCATGCCGGGGTCGATCGTGGCGGCCGGCCTCGCCAATGACATCGTGCCGCTCAACCAGCTGGCTGAGACGTTGTACGGCGCCCTCAGCAGCCGCAGGCCGACCGGCGGAAGCCGCGTGCGGCCGGCTTCGGCATCGCGGGCGGCCTCGTGACCCTCAGCGCCAGCCAGTTCACCTTCGTCAGCGACCTCGTCAAGCAGCACGCGGCCATCGTCCTTGCCCCCGGCAAGGAGTATCTCGTCGAGAGCAGGTTGCTTCCGGTGGCACGCGACGCCGGTCTCGCGGACGTCGCAGCGTTGGTGGCCCGCCTCCAGGGGCGCCCGGACGACATTCTCCGGCGGCACATCGTCGAAGCCATGACGACCAACGAAACGTCCTTCTTCCGTGATCGCGACCCGTTCAACGCTTTGTCCCAGGCGATCCTGCCCAGCCTTTGCGGCAAACGCGTCGACAGTCGCAGGCTGGCGATCTGGTCCGCAGCCTGCTCGACAGGGCAAGAGCCGTACAGCATTGCCATGTCGATCCTCGATCACCCGCTGATCACCGCGGACTGGCAGGTTGAGGTCATCGCCACCGACATCAACGAGGAGATCCTCGCCCGCGCAAAGCGCGCAAGGTACTCCCAACTCGAGGTCAACCGCGGGCTCCCGGCCTCCATGCTGGTGCGTCATTTCGAGCGATCCGAAACCGATTGGCGAGTCTTGGCCCCGGTTCGGAAGATGGTCCGTTTCAAGGCGTTGAACCTCGCGGAACCGTTCGACCTGCCCCAGATGGACGTCGTTTTTCTGCGCAACGTCCTCATTTACTTCGACCCTGCAACCAAGAGCCAGGTGCTCAGGCGGGTTCGGCGGATTCTCCGCCCTGACGGGTTTCTCTTCCTCGGCGGCGCAGAGACCACCCTTGGACTTGACGACGGTTTCGAGCGGGTCACGGTCGGGTCGACGATCGCCTACCGCCCCAAGGGCGCTGGCCCGCTTGAGATGCCCGGGCAGCTCGCTCCCGCCGTGGCCGGAGTGGGACTTTCGGCTGCGCCCGGGCGCCAATCCCCGGTGGCGACCGGTCTTGGCGCGGGAGTTCGGCCAGCAGCAGGGGATTGGCCATTTCAAGCGTTGGGACAACCGCTCAATTAGTTGCAGATCAGGCCGATGAAGATGCGAAGGACCAACAGGATGCGTTTAGCAAGGCCGAAAGACCATAGTGGCAGGCCGGCTCAGGTCAGTCACCATCGAACGAGGGAAGGTGCCGTCCGTTGTTGGCCATGGTGATCGATGACTCAAGCGCGATGCGCCTGATCCTGGGCCGGATCATGCGATCACTTGGGTTTGACGTCGTCGAAGCTCCCAACGGCGCGGAAGCCATTGCGCGCTTGCAAAGCGGCGCGATGCCCGACATCGCGCTTGTCGACTGGAACATGCCGGTGATGGACGGGCTGGCTTTCGTCAACGCTGTCCGCCGTGAAGAGAAGTGGCGCCAGATCACGCTCATGATGGTGACAACCGAAAGCGAGCAGTCGCAGATCGTCCGAGCCCTCGCGGCCGGCGCCCACGAATACGTCATCAAGCCATTCACCCCTGACGCGATCGCCGACAAGCTTGCGCTCCTCGGCGTCCTCGCCTACTAACGCGTAAAGAGGTTGACGGCTGTGCCCTACATCCCCAGTGCAGATGATCTCGAGGTCATCACGCGTGAGGTCTGGACGTCATTCCTCGACGGTGACCCCGCGGGTTTGATTGCCACCAGCAGCGAGATGCCCGCGGACAAGATCACCGGCTGCGTGCATCTGACGGGTGCGTACACCGGTTCGATCATGTTGCAGTGTTCGCCTCCGGCGGCGCGGCAGGCCGCGGCGGCGCTGTTCTCCATCGCGCCCGAAAACGTCACACAGTCAGAAGTCGTCGATGCCATTGGTGAAATCGCCAACATGGTCGGCGGCAACGTCAAGAGCATGCTGCCCGGGCCTTCAGCGTTGTCGCTGCCCTCGGTGGTGCAGGGTCTGCTGTCCGTCCCTGGCGCACAGGTGGTGCGCGAAGTGCAGCTCTCCTGGCACGCTCAGCCGCTCTTCGTGAGCCTGTGGCAGCAGGCCTCGTAGGCCTGTCATGCGAATTCTGATCGTTGACGACAGCAGAGCCATGCGGCTGATTGTCGCGCGCACTCTGCGACTTGCGGGGTACGAGGAGCATGAGCTCATTGAAGCCGTCGACGGCCGGCATGCCCTCGACGTTGTCGCCGAGGAGCCACCCGACCTCGTGTTGTGTGACTGGAATATGCCGCAGATGAGCGGCTTGGAGTTGCTGACTGCTCTGCGTGGCGCTGGCTCAAGCATTCCGTTCGGCTTCGTGACCTCGGAGGCATCGCCGCAGATGCGAGTCACCGCTCTGCAGGCCGGTGCGATGTTCCTCATCGCGAAGCCCTTCACCGCCCAGGATTTCCAGGACGCTCTTGATCCGGTGCTCGCGTAGTCACATTTTCGGATGCGTCATGTCGCCGTCGTGAGGTTATAAAGCGTCACGCCGCCAACCGTCGTCGCGGTGAAATGGCTCGCCACCCATTGCGAGATCTGCGATGACGCGTTGCTGCCGCCATTGGCTGCACCGATGCCGTCGCTGCCGATGAAGTAGTGAATCTTCTTCGCACTAACGAGCTTTTCGAACTGGGCCAACGTGGGTGACGGATCGCTGCCGTTGAACCCGCCGATCGCCATCACCGGCTTGCCACTCGCGAGCTGATATCCCGACGCTGTGTTAGACCCGATCGCCGCCGCCACCCAGGTGTACGAGTTCGCGTTGGTCTTGAGTGTTGCTGTCAGTGCCGCAGCTGGCGCGCTGCTGCCGAGCAGACCGCCGGTGCCGCCGGGGCCGCCCTGAGCACGGGGTTGCCCACCCGTGCCTTGACCGCCGAACTGACCGCGCTGACCCGCAGCGGCGCCCGCCGGCGGAGTG
>Ga0080027_10000331_pt1 | contig 20349 bp, 15 predicted proteins | sample OrgsoiDNA2013046_FD_70962 | JGI IMG/M metagenome (GOLD analysis project Ga0080027, IMG submission 70962) | Permafrost soil microbial communities from the Arctic, to analyse light accelerated degradation of dissolved organic matter (DOM) -... | ecosystem: Environmental > Terrestrial > Soil >... | reverse complement strand
GGGGCCGGCAACCGCGGCGGCGCCGGCGGAAGTGGCCTCACGCGCGGTCCGACGCCGCCCAAGGGCGGAGCCCAATTCCCTTTTCCCCAGAACCGCCAGCTCACGGGGTGTATCAATCCGACGGGCTACGACAACAACGACGTGCTGGCCGCCTACGCGCAGTGGAAGACCGACCTCGTGACCTCGAACGGGGCAGGCGGCTTCCAGCGCGTGCAGCGCACCGCCAGTGACGGCTTGGGAACGAACGGCGCCACCCCGCTCAACTCCACGGTCTCGGAGGGAATCGGCTACGGGATGCTAATCGCCGTCTACATGGGCGATCCGGATTCGCACACGCTGTTCGACAACCTGTGGAAGTACTCGCAGCTCCACCTCGACGGCAACAAGTTGATGAACTGGTCGATCGACGCGAGCGGCAACGTAGCTGCGTCGGGGGGCACCACGCTGGGCGCGGGCGGCGCCACCGACGCGGACGAGGACATCGCGTTCGCGCTGGTGATGGCCGACAAGCAGTGGGGCAGCGGCGGGTCGCTCAACTACGCGAGCCTGGCCAGCGCCCAGATCTCGGCGATCTGGAACCACGAAGTCTACCAGAGCAAGCTGGCGGGGCCCGGCGACGGCTGGGGACCGACCAATCTCTTCGACAACATCAACATCTCGTACTTCGCGCCGGCCTACTACCGAGTGTTCAAGGCGATCGACTCCGACACCACCCACAGTTGGGACGCGGTCACGCAGACGGTCTTCGACACGATCGGCCTTGCACTCAATGCCACCAACAAGAACGCAACCAATGGCCTCGTGCCGGCCTGGTGCAGCACCAATGCCGCTGGCGGCACGTCGTGCGGTTCGTCCGGAGCGGGCCCGTTCAACTATCAATACGATTCGTGCCGGACGCCGTTTCGGTTGGGCATCGATTGGTGCTGGAACGGCGGCAAGGACGGCAGTATCACGGCGCTCCTCAAACCGTCGCGCGCGCAGGCTTACGTGGCCAAGACCACCAGCTTCTTCGGCGGCATCGGAGCGGCGAACATCGTCGACGGCTACAACCTCGACGGAACCGTCCTCACCGGAGCGCACACGACGACGCAAGGACAATCGGCGGCGTTCGTCGGCCCGGCGGGCGTCGGCGCGATGGCGACCAGCGGCGCCTCGAACCAGGCATTTCTCGACGCCGCCTACGCCCGCGTCAAGACCCGCCAGCTCACCATCGGCGGGGCCTACTACGACGAGTCCTGGACCGTCCTGTCGCTCCTGATGATGACCGGCAACTTCCTCGACTACACCGCGATCTCACCGGCGCAGTAGCGCCGCGATCGGTGGATTCTCAGTTCCGTGCGACGGCGCCGGGTTGGATGGCGTGCAGGGCGGCGATGCGGGGGCGGATGGCGTCCATGAAGGCGGCGTGATCGGGGACCGGCGCGTCTCGGCTCACCTGCAGCTTGCTGGGATCGACGAAAGCGCCGTTCTTGGTGACGCTGAAATGCAGGTGCGGGCCCGTCGCGAGGCCGGTCATGCCGACGAAGCCGATCACCTCTTTCTGCTTCACCTGCTGACCGGCGTGCAGGCCGCGCGCATAGCGCGACAGATGGTAGTAGCGGGTCGATAGGCCGTTCGCGTGCGCGAGCACGATGGTATTCCCCGAGCCGCGCTTCATCCCGACCTCCACCACCCGGCCGGTCGCCGAGGCCCAGACCGGCGTGCCGGTCGGCGCCGCGTAGTCGATGCCGAGGTGCGCTTTCTCGACGTGCAGGATCGGGTGGAAGCGCTTACGATCGAACTTCGAGCTGATGCGCACGAAGCGCAGCGGCGTCTTGAGCATCGTCTTCGAGTTCGCCAGGCCGTGCTCGTCGTAATACTTGCCGGGCTTGTCGCGGGGTGCGCCCTTGCCGTTCCAGTAGAAGGCGCGGAAGGTGCCGGTCTTGCCGCCGTACTCCGCCGCCAGCACCCGTCCGTATTTGTAGAACTGACCGCCCAGGAACTGCTTCTCGACCACCACCTTCCAATGGTCCCCGGGGTGCGTGTCGGTATAGAAGTTGACGTCCCAGGCGAACAGCTCGACCAGCAGGCTCACGAGCGCGGTCGACTCGCCGGCCTTTTGAACCGATTCGTAGAGAGATGATTCGACGACGCCGCCCGACTCGGCGGTCTTGAGCTCGACCGCCGCTTCCAGCTTGCGCGCCTTCCACGCGCCGCCTTCTTCGTCCTTCTCGACGAGATACCGGAGGATCGCCGAGGCCTGGTATTCGAACGAGGCGGGCGTTCCGTCGTCGCCGAGGTGAACGATGTACTTCTGTCCGCCGCGGATGCTGCGGGGATCGACCAGCTTGGCGAGCACCGCCACCACCTGCGGCCCCGCGGGACCGAACCCCTCGCGCGCCAGAACCTGGCCCAACGTGTCGGCGTTGCCGAATTTCTTTTCGACCAGGTCTTCGTGGGCCTCGCCGTCGTCTTCGGGCGGGGGCGCGAACGGAACCTGGAACGCCGCGTGCGGCGTCGTCCCGCGCGGGGTCGCCGGCATCGGCTCGGGCGGCGGCGCGAAGGGCACTCGAATCACCGGTATCCCCGTCTTGGCGCTCGCCAGGATCACCGGCGGGCTGGCCAGCGCCATCGGTGGATTCGGCGATCCGTTGAGCGCCGGCCGAACCGGAGCCCGAGGCGGCTCGTCCATCGCGGCAGGTCCGGTCTCGGACGCTGGCTCGGTCGCCGGCGCGGCGGCCGAGTGGGCGAGGGCCAAAGCCTTGGGGGCACCCTTGGCAGTCGAGGTGACCAACGGACGCGCCGCCCGCACGTCGGCGGAAAGTATCTCGCGGCGCGAGACCTCCATGGTCTTGGCGGTCGACTGCATGTTGAGGACGTCGCGCGGCGCCGTCTTGCGGTTGAAGAAGAAGACGTAGACGTTGACGCCCACCAGGCCGATGAGCAGCACCCCCAGTCGGAGCGAGCTCTTCATCTCGCCGGTTCGCCGTCTACGTCGTCTTCGTGCCAATCGCGACCTTGCGGGAATGTGGGGTGAGTGGGAAGGCGGACCGGCTCAGCCCGGTCTCTCCACGTAGCACGCGGGCCGATCCAGATCAATTTAGCGTCAACCTGTTGGCGTCAACCCGAAGGCTGGCGCGCGTTGCGCAGCATCTCCTCGGCGTGGGCCGCCGCCTGGGCCGAGGGCGCCGCGCCGGCCAGCATGCGCGCGATCTCGCCGGGACGCTCGCTGTCGGGCAGGCGCACGATCTCGACGCGGGTCTTGCCGCGGGTGGTCGTCTTGGTGACCCGCACATGGGCGTCGGCGAAGGCCGCCACTTGCGGCAGGTGCGTGATCACGATGACCTGGCGGTTGGCCGCCAGGCGTTTGAGCTTCCGCCCGATCACCTCGGCGGTGCCGCCGCCGATGCCGGCGTCGACCTCGTCGAACACGTAGGTGAGGACCCGATCGGTGCGCGCCAGCGTCTGCTTGACCGCCAGCATCACCCGCGACAGCTCACCACCGGAGGCGATCTTGGCCAGTGGCCGCGGCTCCTCGCCCGGATTGGGCGCGAAGAGGAAGCGCACCCGATCGGCGCCCGAGGGTCCGAGCTCGCGGGTCTCCACGAGGACCGGCAGGCGCGCCGAAGCAAATCCGAGCTCGCGGAGGACCGCGCTGACCTTGCGTTCGAGGTTGCCCGCCGCTTGGCGGCGGGAAGCGCTCAGCGCCGCGGCGGCCGTGGCCGCGCGCGCCTCCGCGGCGGTGGCTTCTGCCTGGCGCGCGGCCAGGCCCTCCTCGTACGAGCCGATCTCGCCGAGCTCGGCACCGAGGGCCGCCTGCCGGGCCGCCAGATCCGCGACGGTGCCGCCGTGCTTGCGGCAGAGTCGCTGGAGCAGGAACAGGCGCTCTTCGATCTCGACCAGCCGCGCGGGATCGGACCGGATGCCCCGGGCGTATCGGCCGAGCTCGCGGGCCGCGTCCTCGATCATGGCCTGGGCGTCGCCGAGGCGTTCCACCAGCGGCGCCAGCGTCGGATCGAGCGCCGCCAGCGGCGTCAGATCGCGAAGCACGCCGGCCACGCGCTCCGCCACGGCGCCGTCGCCCGCGTAGAGCGTCTCCTCTCCGCTCGCCGTGGCCGCGAAGAAGCGCTCGGCCCCTTTGAGCCGCTCTCGCTCGGCGGTGAGCGCCTCGTCTTCGCCCGGCGTCGGTCTGGCCGCCTCCAGCTCGGTGAGCTGGAAACGCAGCAGATCCTCGCGTTCGCTGAGCGCGCGGGCGTTGGCCGAAAATGTCGCCAGCGTCCTCGCGGATTCCGACTTGGCCGCGTGGGCCGCGATCATCTCGGCGCGGAGCGCCGCGTTCTCAGCGAAGGCGTCCAGGATCGCGAGCTGGCTCTCCGGATCGGTCAGCGACTGCTGGTCGTGTTGCGACGCGATGTCGATGAGACCGGCGACGGTCGCCGTCAGGTCGGCCGCCGTGGCCAGGCTGCCGCCCAGATGCGCGCGACCGCGTCCACCCCGCGCGATCACCCGCCGGACGACCAGCCCTTCATCGACATCGACATCCACCCGCCGTCCGTCGTCGGCCAGGCGCGCCCACAGCTCGGATTGCGCGGGCAGCTCCAGGATCGCCTCGACCCGCGCTTCGTCGCGTCCGGTCCGGATCAGGTCGGCTCCGGCGCGTCCGCCGCGGAGCAGACCCAGCGCCTCGACCAGGATGCTCTTGCCGGCCCCCGTCTCGCCGGTCACGGCCGTCAGCCCGGGCCCGAACGCGATCTCGAGCTCGTCGATGAGGGCGAAACCGGATATGCGAAGGAGGGTCAGCACGGCAGCTTCCCCATTATCGCCGGGACGGCCGAGACTGTTGCACGCTTTGCGGGGCCGCCGCGCTATTCGCCCGCCGCGCGCCGCGAGCCCCAGGAGAGCTTCTCGCGCAGGATCCCGAAAAAACCACGTGGCGCCTGAAAAAGCCGAAGCGGTCGGTCGGCGCGGCGCACGTCGATCCAGGCGTCGCTGGCCAGCTCCTGGCTCCACTGGCCGTCTATCGTCAAGGTGACCGGCCCGCCGGAGGCGTTGCGGATGGCGAGGTGCGAATCGGGGGGGAAGACCAGGGGCCGGTTGGTGAGCGTGTGCGGGCAGATCGGCGTCAACACCATGGCCTGCACGTCGGGGGTCAGGATCGGGCCGCCCGCCGCCAGCGTGTAGGCCGTAGAGCCGGTCGGCGTCGCGATGATGAGGCCGTCGGCCTTGTAGGTGGCGATCTCGGCGCCGTCGAGGCGCGCCTCCAGATCGAGCAGCCGCGCGATCGAGCCTTGCTTGAGCACCGCATCGTTGACGGCAGACCGGGGCGGCGTGGGCACGCCGCCGTCTTGCGACCGGATGGCCACCGCCAGGCGGATTCGCTCTTCGATCGCCAGCTTTCCCTGGCAGGCGTCGTCGATCGCGGCCGCGGCCTCGGCGCGGGAATAGGGCGTGATGAACCCGAGGCTCCCCAGGTTGACGCCGAAGATCGGGACGCCGTGATCCGCGGCGAACGACGCGCCATAGAGGAAGGTGCCGTCGCCACCCAGCACCACCAGGACGTCGATCGAGGTCGCGAAGCTCTCCGGCGACACCACCGCCGCGCCCGGGATGGCGACGGCATCCTCGGCCAGCGCGACCACCGCCGCGCCCCGGCCGGCCAGAACCGCGGCCAGGCTCTGCGCCAGTTCTTGCGCCTCGGGCTTGCCGCGCTTGAGCAGGAAGCCGAAACGCATGCGGGGCAGCTACTGCGGCGAAATCTCGTAGAAGATCGTGATCGACAGACAGTGGAACTCACTGTCCGAGCTCTGGGTGACGATCTTGTCGAGGATCTTCGCGCGCGGATTGTCCCGGATCCAGCGGGTCAAGACTTCCCCGAGCTCCTCACGGTCTTTGGCCTTCGTCGCGGTGAAGACCTTGGCCCCCATGACCATTCTGTCAGCTCCTTTTTGACCGAGGAACCCGGAAATCCTTACCGGTAAACCCCGCGGGAATATTGCGAAACTTCTGCGTTACATAACCCGTCTCGCGGCTGGGTGCAAAGACTCCTTTGAGGGTCGGTGGCCGAGAGGACTCTCATTCAGAGGAGGGGGGCGGCGGGGGGCGCCTTGACGTCGCCCGTTCGAGTGTGTCAGATCCCCACTCCTCAAAGGAGCCCACGCTTGGAGACACTGCTCGGCCGTCCGCTTGAAGTTGAAGTTCGGGATTCCGTCGATAAGGCGTTGAAGATCTTGAAGCAGAAGATGTCAAAGGAAGGAATCCTGCAGGAGATCAAGCGGCGACGGTATTACGAGAAGCCTTCGGTGAAGAAAAAACGAAAGATGCGCGAAGCGCGCAAGCGGCGCCGTCGCGAGGCGAAGCGGCGAGTTCCGAGGTAGCGCTCGCACCCTGGCGTCGGGAGGGGCCTTTACCCCTCCGACGCGGATCGGATCGGCTTTGGGCTAAGCTCGGCGCGCTTTGACGATGTGGGTTGAGGTTGTGATCGAGCTGCCGGCCGGTGGGGCCGAGGTGATGGCGGATGCAGTGGGGGAGCTGACGGAGGGGGTCGAGATCCGGGATGGGAGCACCATCATCCGGGCCGGGGCGGGGTTGGCGGTGATCGTGGCGCAGTGTCGGCCGGAGGTGGAGGCCGAGGTGCTCGCTGAGATCGAGGCGGTGGCGGGGCGGCTCAAGGCGGCCGGCGTCGAGGCGGAGCCTCTGTCGGTGCGTCGGCGGGAGGCGCACGAGGACGAATGGCGCGACGTCTGGAAGCAGTACTTTCGGGCTTCACGGGTGGGCCGTACGTTCCTGGTGCGGCCAAGCTGGGATCCCACGCGGGCGGCGGACGGCGACCGGATCATCGACATCGATCCCGGGCGGGCGTTCGGCACCGGCGGCCACGCGTCGACGCGCCTCGTGATCGGGCTCTGCGAGGAGATCGCGGATCGGCGGGTCGAGCGTTTCTTGGACCTGGGCTGCGGCTCCGGGATCTTGTCGATGGTGGCGGCGCAGCTCTGGCCTGCGGCGCGGGGGTTGGCGGTCGACATCGATCCGGAAGCGGTGGCGACCACCGTCGAGAACCTCGAGCGAAATCGGATCGCGACGGTCGAGACGCGGGTGGGAGTCCTGCGCGACGTCCCCGAGGTCAGCGACCTCGTGCTGGCCAACATCGAGGCCGGTGTTCTGGTCCCGCTGGCCGCCGATTTTCCGGCCCGCGTCGTTCCGGGCGGAACCGTCATCCTCTCGGGTCTGCTGGCGGAGCAGGCCGAAGAGGTCACCGGTGCCTTCGTCGCCGCGGGTTTCCTGCTCGAGTCGCGGCGTGACGAAGACGAATGGACGGCGCTGGGCCTGCGCAGGTGATGGCGGGTCCCCGCCTCTACGTTCCCGGCGAGCGGCTCGGTGGCCCGCGGCTGACCATCACCGGCCCCGAGCACCGGCACCTCGGACGGGTCCTGCGCGCGCGGCCGGGAGACCCGGTGACGCTGTTCGACGGGGCGGGCGGGGAGGTGGAGGCGCGCGTCGCCCGGGTGGGGCGCGCCGAGACCGAGCTCGAGCTGGGGGCCCGGCGGGCGACGGTCGTCTCCGCGGCACCCGTCACGCTTCTGACCGCGATCCCGCGCGGGGCCCGGATGGATTTTCTGGTGCAGAAGACGGCGGAGCTGGGCGTCGCCCGGCTGATTCCGATCGTCACGGCCCGCTCGGTGACCCGGCCGGACGCCGAGGCGGGGCGCCGCACGCGCTGGGAAAAGATCGCGCGCGAGGCCGCACGGCAGTGTGGGCGCTCCGACGTGCCGGTGGTCGACGGTCCCGTTTCTCTTGCGGTCGCGCTGGCGGCGACCGATCTGCCGGCGCGGCGGCTGGCGCTCTTCGAGGGGGAGCACCGGCGATCGCTGCGATCGCTCCTGGCGGGAACACCCCCGACGGCGACGGCATTGCTGGTGGGTCCGGAAGGGGGATTCGCGCCGGTCGAGATGGAGGCGGCGGTCGGCGCGGGGTTCGTGCCGGTCGGTCTCGGCAACCTCATCCTGCGGGTCGAGACCGCGGGGATCGTCGCCGTGGCGCTGGTGGCGGATGCCTCGGGCGGGCTTGGGTAGGCGTTAAACTTGCCGGCGGGGCATCGGGTCCGCAAAATGAGCTGGTGACCGCCTTCGCCGCCGCCATGTCCGCCGCTTCGAGCTCACCGCCATCGCAACCAAGAGAAGAGCGCGTGCTCCGCGTTCGCGTGACCGGATTCCCGCGCCGTGTCGTCGCCGCGTTCTGCGATCTGGCGTTGCTCTTCGCGCTCACCGCGGCGGTGACCACCACGTTGGCGATGTTTCTGCACGTCCCGATTCCGGGGCTGCGCGAGGTCGGTCCCGATCTCCTGGTGGCCGGGATCCTCGATCGCAACCCGATGGCGGTCGGGGCGGTCGGGCTGTTCCTGGGAATGGCCGGGCTCTATCAGCTCTACTTCGCGGGGATGGCCGGCCAGACGCTCGGGATGCGTCTCGTCGGCATTCGCCTGATTTGTCGGCGCGGGCGACCCCCCGGGCCGGCGCGCGGGCTGGTGCGGCTGCTCGCGCTCGCGCTGAGCGTTGGGCCGGCGGCGCTGGGGTGGTTGTGGGCGCTGTTCGATCGTGAGCACCGCGCCTTGCACGACCACCTGGCCGGCACCTACGTCATCCTCGACGAGGAATGACCGAGCGGCCGCCGTTTGGTCGCGCAGGTCGGCGGGCGAACAAGCAGAGCAGGGCCAGCAGGACGCCGCCGATTTCCAACCCGCCGACCGGGTCGGCGGCCGTCGTGCGACACGAGCAACCGCTGCTTTTCGCCGCCTGACCCGCGCCGCCGCCCGCGTCCCCCGACGTGCCGGACCCCCCGCTCCCGGCGGAGCCGGCCCGTCCCCCCGCGCTCCCGCCGCTTCCGCCACCGCCGCTCGGGCTCCCGGCGTCGGTCGCGGGGGGCGAGCCGCCCGGTCCGACGCCCGCGCCGCTGGTGGTCGACTCGAACGCGCCGATGTCCTTGGCCGAGGCCCGGGGCCGGTACATCCGCGTCGTGGTCTCGTCGCGAAAGTATTCCTGCGTGGGCGCGCCCGTGGCGGGCGCCAGCGCCGCACCGATCGCCGGGCTGCCGGCGGCGAGCGTGAAGTCGTTCTGTGCGGCCCCGGCGAATTTCGGGTCGGCGCCGAACACCGTCGCCGCGAGATCGGTCGCGCTGGCGCCGGTGGGCAGCCAGTTGTGCGTGCCGCCGACCGTGCCGTGGGCGGTGTCTTCGACGTTGGTCGCGGTGGTCGTGCTCGAGATGAGGTTGTCGTCCAGCTCGGCGGTCATCGTGGTGCCGTCGGCGTTGGACAGGTGTACCAGCGCCGCGTGGCCGCCGGTTGGACCGATGAAGGTGTTGTAGAGCAAGGTGACGTTCAGCGTGAGCGCGGCCGCGCCCGCGTCGTTGTAGACCGCGATGATCTGCGAGGCGTTCGACTGGGTCGTCCCCTGCACGATCACGTTTCCCCGAAAGGTCATGCTCTGGGTGAACGGTCCGCTGCCGTCGTCGTCGTCGTCGGTCATCAGATCGCCCGCGTACGACTTGGCCCGCGAGAACCAGTTGTATTCGATCACCGACTGCTTGGCGCGGATGTGGAAGTTCTGGCCCTGCACCGGATCGTGCGCGTACGAATAGCGAAGCGCGAAGGTGCCGCCGTAGATATAGATGTTGTGTGAGGGCGCGCTCGTCGGTGCCAGCAAGGTGCCGTTGGCGTCGAACTCGGAGAACTCGACGGTGATTTCGCTCGACTGCGTTCCACCCGTGAGCCCGTTGTCGTTGGCGCGAAACGCGATGTCCGAGAGCACGATTCCAGTCGAGCCGTTGTAGTAGCGCAGCCCCGCCGAGTTGGCGTCCTGGTTGTGGCAGCCGGTGATCACCAGGCCCGAGATGTGGATGTTCGTCGCGCCGGAGAGCTGCCAGCAGCCGCGCCCCCGATCACCCGCGGTGTAGCTGCCGGGCGCGTTCTCGACCAGGCCCGCGCTGAGATCCCAGACCGGCGGGTTGTTCGGATCCTGCGCTCGGATGACGATCGGGTTACCGGTGGGCGCCGCTCGGGTCAGATAGACGCGAAATCGGTAGGTGCCGGGCGCGATCACCACCTCGTCCCCCGCGACGGCGCCTTCGATCTTGGCGTACGAGTCGCCCGGCCCGACGTTGATGGTGGCGGCGCGTGCCGACGCTGTTCCGAGCGCGAGCGCGCCCGCCAGGAGTGTGGCGGCGAGGCCCTGGGATCGTGGCACCGATTCAGTGTCGGACCGCGCGACCTGTTTCGGCAATGTGGGAAGGTGACGACCTCCTCGCACCTCCGGTCAAAGGTGAGGTAGATCTTGGGTATGGCGTCGCGGCTTTCCGATCGGTTGCTCGCCGCCGGGCAGGTGTCGGAGGAGACCGTGCGCGCCGCCATCGCGCGCCAGGCCGTGTACGGCGGCGCGCTCGATACGGCGCTCCTGGAGATCGAGGCCCTGGACGAGGCGACGCTGTGGAACGCGCTCGCCGATGCGACCGACCTGGCCGTCCCCGACCGGGCGCTCTGCGAGGCGCCCGAGAAGTATGTGAGCCCCACCGGCGCGGCGATCGAGCTCGATGCGGCCTGGTCGGTGCGCTGCCGGGCCGTCCCCGTTCGGTTCAAGGACGGGACGCTGCAGATCCTCTGCGGCGAACCGGTGGCGCGCGTCGAGATCGATGCCACTGCCGCGGCGCTGGGGGTTCCGTTTGCCCTCTACGTGGCGCCCGAGATCTGGGTGGCGGCGGTTCAACAGGCGGTCTTCGATCAGACGATGGCGCCGCGGCTGGTCCGTCTCTTTGCGCGGGTGGTCGGGGCGCAACCGGTGCGGCGCTGGCAGGCCAGCTACGCGCCGGAGCCACTGCCCGCGTCGCTCGCCGCGATCGAGCGGTTGCCCCCGCGGCCGCCTCCGACGGAGGCGGTGCCACCGTTGTCCGCGACGCCGTCACCGTCGCCACCGGCCGCGCCTGCGCTCGGCAAAGCCGCCGTGCCCGCGCTGATCGAGCGTCTCGAGGTGGCCGGCGACGACGCGGAGGCCGCGCACCAGGCGCTGGTCGCGATCACCAAGCAGGACTGCGGCCCCAAGGCCAGGCGGTGGACGATCTGGTGGGAGCGCCATCAGGACGACGATCGCGTGGACTGGCTGTTCGATGGTCTGTCCCACAAGACGCCGGAGATCCGCGCGGCCGCCGAACAGGAGCTGCGCGCCCTGACCGGCGAGTACTTCGGCTACCACTTCGATCTCCCCCGCCGCGACCGCGAGACCGCCCGGGCCCGCTGGCAATCGTGGTGGACCGAGACCCAGGCGCGCAGCTAATTCGCGTGGGGGCGGACGAGCTTTGCTCGTCCGAGCCCGTCGCGGGGCGGGTGAGACCCTGTCAGGGTCCCAAACACGACGTCCCCCGGATACAACACCCCAAATACGGTGCTATCTTGCGCGCCCTATGTTCGAGACGCTCACCAAGGGCTTTCGCAGCGCCAAGCAGCGGTTCCAGGGGCTCGCCGAGCTCGATGAAGCGACCGTCGACGAGGCGCTGAAGGATGTCCGGACGGCCCTCCTCGAGGCCGACGTCGGTTTCGAGGTCGTGCAGGACTTCTGCCAGCGGATCAGAGAGAAGGCCATCGGCGTCATCGTCAAGGTGAAGGCGTCGACCAAGGAAAAAGTTCGGCGCGTCACCCCCGAGGATCACTTCGTCAAGATTTGCCACGACGAGCTGGTGGAGTTGATGGGTCCCGTCGACACCAGCCTGAAGTTCGCCAAGAAGGGTCCGACCGGGATCATGCTGGTCGGCCTGCAGGGCTCGGGCAAGACGACCAGCGTCGGCAAGCTGGCGCGCTACCTCGAAAAACAGCACAAGCGGCCTTTGCTGGTGGCCGCCGACGTCTACCGGCCGGCCGCCATCGAGCAGCTTCAGATCATCGGCCAGCAGCTGGGAATTCCGGTATACGCCGAGCCCGGCGGCAAGCCGCCCGAGATCTGCGAGAAGGCGGTGCGCGTCGCCGCCGAGAGCGGCCGCGATGTCATCCTGTTCGACACCGCCGGCCGATTGGCGATCGACGAGGTGCTGATGGCCGAGCTCTCAGAGATCGACCGCCGCGTCCACCCGGGGAACATCTTGCTGGTCGTCGACGCGATGATCGGCCAGGACGCGGTCGGGACGGCCAAGGCGTTCAACGAGCGTCTCAACCTGGACGGCGTGATTCTCACCAAGCTCGACGGCGACGCCCGCGGCGGCGCCGCGCTCTCGGTCAAGGCGGTCACCGGCAAGCCGATCAAGTTCGTCGGCATGGGCGAGTCGTCGGACCGGCTGGAAGAGTTCCGCCCCGACGGGATGGCCAGCCGCATCCTGGGTCGCGGCGACGTCGTGGGCCTGGTCCAGCAGTTCGAGGACGTCGTCGACGAGGAGAAGGCCGAGCAGGACGCGAAGCGCATGCTCACGGGGAAGTTCGACATGAACGACTTCATCGAGCAGATCGCCGTCCTCAAGAAGATGGGGCCGCTGCGCGAGATGATGGACAAGATCCCGGGCGCCTCGGAGGCGATCCCGGAAGGGGTGCAGGTCGACGATCGGGAACTGGTGCGCATCAGCGCCATGATCTCGTCGATGACCGGCGACGAGCGCCGCCATCCCGAGCGTTTCATCGTCACCAGCTGGGAAGAGCTGGTCGAGGGCGGCAAGCGCAAGAAGAAGCGCAGCGCCTTTTACGACACGACCCGCTTGCGGCGGGTGGCGCAGGGCTCGGGCCACAAGGAGCAGGAGGTGGCCGACCTGCTCAACCGATTCGGGATGATGCGCCAGATGATGATGCAGATCGGGATGTCGACCGGTCTGCTCGGCAAGATCCCCGGATTCAAGCAGCTGGCGCAGGCCAAGAAGATGATGGGCCTCGACGTCAACCAGCTCGCCAACATGATGCAGACCCCGTCGGCCGAGCGCGGCCATTTCCAGGCGCCCCAGCGCAACATCGATCGGGGCAAGGAGAAGCGGAAGCGGAAGGAGGCGCGCAAGGCCCGCAAAAAGGGGCGCAAGCGCCGTTAGGTCAAAAAGGGGCCCCAAGCGCCTGGAAGCACATCGGCGATCGGGTCGGGCGCCCGGGCGCTGTCAGCCCAACGCCAGCGCCAGGACGACCGCCCCGACGATGAGCAGGACGATCGCGGCCACGGCGATCGCGGTGCGCGAGCTGGAAGCTCTCGGCGCAGGCCCGGTGGCCGGCGGTGCCCGATCGGACAGTGGCTGGGTGTCGACCACCGCGATGGGGGCCGGGACGCCCTCTGCTTTCGAGGTGCCTGCAGCGGAATCGGATACCGGCGCCGCTGCACCACCCGCGCCCGCGCCGTCGCGCGCCTCGAAATCGCGGAGATATCGGTCGGCCGGATCCGACACCCGGAGGGTCGCGGGACCGATCCGGACCAGATCACCGTCGTGAAGCCGTTGCTCGACCACCAGCGCGTCGTTCACCAGGACGCCGTTCTTGGAGCCCAGGTCCTTCACGACCACGCCGTCCCAGAGTCGGACGAGAGCGGCGTGCTCCCGGGAAATCTCGTCGGACATCAGGTGGAGATCGCAGGTCTCGACCCGCCCGACCAGGTAGCGGCGGTCGAGAGCTTCGAGACGGAGCGGGGGTGCGGCCGGAACGCCCGAGACGATGCTCAGGCTCGGCGCGGCCGTCCCGGGCGCGGCGGCAAAAAGATCGCTGACCAGACGTCGCGCGATGGTCGCCGTCCCCTCGGCGCCCAGGATCGGACTGACCATTCCGTCGAAGATCAGGGTCACCTCACCCAGCGCGACCTGCGTGCCCGGGGCCACCGTCCGTGGTTCGCCGGGTGGCAGGCGCTCGCCGTCGACGCGCGTACCGTTGGTGCTGCCGAGATCCTCGATCAGCCATCCGCCGCTCCCGCGGGTGAGCCGCGCGTGCAGGCCGGAGAGCGCGGGGAAGGGGAGCGGGAGCTCGACGTCCGGCCGGCGCCCGATCCGAATCTCGTTCGAGCCATCGGCGAATTCGATGGCCCGCTCCGTCTGGCCGGGCGCAGGCAGCATGCGCAATCGGAGAGGCATTGGCGTCCGCAGTCTATCGTGGAACTTCGCGCGATCCCCAGCGCCCGGTGATCCCGGCACCCGACCCGGTCAGGAACTGAACCGCGCGCGATCGTTCGGCGACCATTGTCGCCGGTGCCTCGTCGAGGAACCGGCGCAGCTCGCGGCGCGCCTCTTCGGCGCGCGCCAAGCGGATCAGCGCCTCGGCGCGGACCAGCCGCGCCTCGGGATAGTGCTCGCGGAGCGCGAGCGCATCGTCGGCGGCGCGCACGGCGGCCGCGGGGTCACCCCGGTCGAGCGCCACGAAAGCCAGGGCGAACCGCACCTCCGGTCGGCGGGGCGCCGTCTCGACCAACGACGCCAGCTCGCGGGTGGCTTCGTTGGGCAGCCTCCGCGCGGCCATCACGGTGGCGTGGGCCAGCCGGTCCTCGATCGAGGCCGGGTTCGCCGCGATCGCCAGATCGAGCTCGCCCGTCGCCGCTTCGAGATCGCCGTTGTTGCGCAGGACCTCGGCGCGCGCCCGGTGGGCGGCGGCGAGGTTGGGATCGATGGCCAGCGCGGCGTCGGCTTCTTCTTCGGCGGCGACCGGTCGGCCGAGGCGCGCCAGCACCAGCGCGTTCGCCGCGTGTGCGTCGGCGCGCCCCGGAAAGGCGGCGCAGAGTTTTTCCAGCTCCCAGTGGGCGTCGTTCGGGCGTCCGAGCCGGAGCAGCAGCTCACCCGAGAGGAGCCGCGCGTCCGCGTAGCCCGGATCGATCGCCAGCGCGGCCCGAACCTCCGGGAGCGCGTCGGCGTCCGCATCGCGACGCATGAGCAGGCCCGCGATGTTGAGGTGGGCTTCGGCGAGATCCTCGTTGACGGCCAGCGCCGCGCGGAATCGCTCCTCGGCCCGCTCCCAATCGCCACGGCGAAGCGCCACCAACCCGAGGCCGTTCTCGGCCTCCGCGAGACGCGGCTCGTACTCGAGCGCCAGCGAGAAATGGCCGGCCGCGCGATCGAGCTCGCCGCGGCCGAGGGCGTCTATTCCGGCCGCTTGCAGGGCCAGCGCGCGCGGCTGCCAGCGGTGCGGTGCCGTCGCACAACCGGCCGCCAGCGCCGCGACCACCAGTCCCAGCTGAATGCCTTGGATCGTTTTCATGTGCGGGTCATCGGGCGGGCCCGTCGTTTGGTTGCTCTTCGCTTTGGTTCCCCATTTTTATTCCCCTTCGTCGCAACTCCGTTCGCAGCGCACGGCCAGGGTGCCGTCGGGCGCGATCGTGACCGTGATGGCGCCGTCGCGATCGGTGCGCAGCACGCGCGCGCCCTCGGCGGCGTAGCGCGCCAGCACTTCGGGGGCGGGAAAATGGAACTGGTTGTGCCACCCCAACGAGATCACCGCCAGCTTCGGCGCCACTGCTTCCAGGAGCTCATCGCTGGACGATGTCCGACTGCCGTGGTGGGGGACCTTGAGGATGTCGGCCGCAACCACCTGACCGAGCGCGCGCCGGCCCACCAGCTCTCCTTCCCCGTCGGCCTCGAGATCGCCGGGGAAGAGCAACGCGCGGCCGGCGAAGGCGACGCGGAGGACCAGCGAAGCGTCGTTGACGGTGAGGCCGACCGGCGCGCCGATGTGGTCATCGATGAACGGCCCCAGCGGGTCGACGCGCGCGCCGCCGAGCGCGGTGGGCGCGACCTGCGGCGTCGGGATGCCGCGCTTCCGCGCGAGCTCGACGAGCCGGCGGTACTCGGGGTTGCGCCCGTCGTCGCCGCTCGACCAAAACGCATCCACCGCGAATCGGTCGAGGACCCGGAAGAGGCCGTTCAGATGGTCCGGGTGCGGGTGCGAAAGCGCGACGATCTGCAGGTGGCCGATCCCCCGGGCCCGCAGGAAGGGCTCGACGATGCGGGCGCCGGTATCGAAGAGGCCGTCGCGCGTCCCACCGCCGTCGATCAACATGGCGACGCCGCCGGGCGCCTCGACGACCGCCGCGTCCCCCTGACCGACGTCCAGAAAGGTCACCCTCAGCGCGTGGTCGGTCCGGCGTCGCAGCTCTCGGACGGTCAGGCTGGAGACCGCGACGAGCGCGCAGACCAGCGCCGCGAGGGCCGCCGGCCGGCGCCGCGCGGCGGTGGCGCCCAGCGCACCGAGCGCCAGCCCGCCGGCGGCCGTGAGCGCGAACGTCTCCAGGCTGTTCGGGGTCCGGCAGACCCAGACCGGCGCGTACGCGCGAAAGCCGGCCGCGATCGCCAGCGCCAGGCGCGCGGCGGCCGCCGCCAGCGCGAGCGGCAGCCTCCCGAGCGGCGTCCAGATCGCGGCGGCGGTCGCGCCGGCCAGCCCCGCGGGAACCACGCCGAGCTCGACCAGCGGGACCAGGGCGAGGTTGCCGAGCGGGGCCAGTGGCGCCACCTCCCCGAAGCAGTGCGCGACCAGCGGCGCCGTCGCCGCCGTCGCCGCGGCCGTCGCGGCGCCGAAGCGCCAGAGCCACCGGAGCGCCCGCCGACGGAATCCGTCGGCCCGCGCCGCGCGGGGACCGAGGTGGCGGGAGAGGAGCGCGATGCCGGCCACCGACGCCACCGAGAGTTGGAGCGACACGTCGAAGATCTGCAACGGCCGCGCGACGAGCAGGATCAGCGCGGCCGCCGCGATCGTCGGCCCGGCCGATGCCGGGCGTCCCACCAGGAACGCCCCCATCCCGATCGCGAGCATCAGCGCCGAGCGCTCCGTGGCCACCGCTTCGCCGGTGAGCAGGGTGAAGAAGGCGATCGCGGGCAGGGAGGCCGCCGCCGCGATCGCGCGGGGATCGAGGTAGAGCGACAGCCGCGGGATCCGCGCGGCCGTCCCGCGGACGATCAGGAAGAACAGCGCCGCCACGGCCGCCAGGTGCAGGCCCGACACGGACAGCACGTGGGTGGCGCCGGCGGCGCGGAAGCCCTCCTCGACCTCGGGCGCGACGCCGCGGCGATCGCCGAGCACGGCGGTCTTGAGGAACGCGGCCGCCTCGCCCCCGACGTTCCGATCGATCGCGGCACGGAGCGCCCGCCGTGCCAGATAGGCCGCGCGGCGCGGGCCGGCCGCGGGCGGTTCTGCAATCCGGCGGATGGCGCCCGCGGTCGGCACGCCCGCGAGCGCGTCGATCCCGACGGCGCGCAGGGCGAGCACCGGGTCCGGCAACCCTGGATTGCGCGTGCCACGCAGGGCGCGCAGCCGCGCCTGGCAGGCGATGGTCTCGCCCGGTCCGAAGTCGGGCCAACCGTTCAAGACGGCGAGCGCCAGCGTGCCGGCCGCGGGCACGCCATCGATCGTTTCGAGCGCGACCACCAGGCGCGCGCCGGCGCTCGCGTCCTCGGGGCCACGTTCGACGACGGCCTCGATCGACCGTGGTTCGTCGGACGCGATCGCGGCCGCCAGTGTGGGATCGAGCGCCGGCGGTCGCGAGGCCCGGAGCCCGAGCAGGGCACCGAGGGCCAGAAACAGGAACGGTCCGGACATCTCCCGGCGATGCCCCCGCGCCCGCACCACGACCGTCGCGCCGATCGCGGCGGCCACGACCGCCAGGGGCCAACCCACGGCGCCCAGCGCGCAGGCGTCGCCCACGGCAAATGCGACGGCCCACAGAACGAGGCGCACGCGGTGTCTTCGGAATCCCGAGCTTTCGGTTGCCGGATCCTTCGGTTAAGTTGCCGCATGGCCTCATCTTGTCTGGTGACCGGCGGCGCCGGTTTCATCGGTTCGGCGCTGGTTCGCGCGTTGCTGGCGCGGGGGGACCGGGTGCGCGTCATCGACAACTTCTATTCGGGCAAGCGGGAGAACCTGGCGGCGGTCGCGGCCGACGTCGAGTTCGTCGAAGGCGACATTCGCGACGGCGGCGCGCTCGGCCGCGCCCTCGCCGGTGTCGAGATCGTCTTTCACGAAGCGGCGATCGTTTCGGTTCCGCGTTCCCTGGTCGATCCAGACGCGAGCCACGACGTCAACGCGACCGGCACGCTCCAGTTGCTCGCCGCGGCCAAGCGCGCCGGCGCCCGCCGCGTGGTCTACGCCGCTTCCTCGGCGGCCTACGGCGACACCCCGACCCTGCCCAAGGTCGAGACCATGCGGCCGGCGCCGCTTTCGCCTTACGCCGTCTCGAAGCTGGCCGCCGAGCACTACTGTCAGGTGTTCGCCGGCGCCTATGGCCTCGAGACCGTCTGTCTGCGCTACTTCAACGTCTTCGGCCCGCACCAGGATCCGACCTCCGAGTATGCGGCGGTCATCCCCCGGTTCGTGACCGCCGCGCTGGCCGGGAAAGGCGTCACGATCTTCGGGGACGGCACGCAGTCGCGAGACTTCTGCTACATCGACAACACCGTCGCGGCGAACCTGGCCGCGGCCGTCACGCCGGAGGCGTCGGGACGGGTGTTCAACGTCGCCTGTGGCGTCGCGACCACGCTCAACGAGGTCGTGCATCTGGTGGGTGACATCCTCGGCCGCGCGGTCGACGTGACATACGCGCCCGGACGGGTGGGAGACGTCAAGCATTCCCTGGCCGACATCACCGCCGCCGGCGATTGTCTGGGCTACCGCGCCGAGATCCCTTTTCGCGAGGGCCTCGAACGAACGGTCGCCTGGTACGCGGGCCGGATCTGAGCCGCCGCTGCGCGGCCAAAATCTCGTCCGCCGCGATGAGCGCGGACGAGCAAAACCCGTCCTGGCTTGATCCGATCCGCGCCTCAACCGTCGAGGAGCGCGACGGCGGCGATCGGCGTGGGCGAGATCTGCTCGACGGCCCGGCGGAGATCGCGCCGCAGCGAATGGCCCTTGAGGGCCGCGAGCACCACCGCGTCGGCAACGTCCTTTACGTCGTGTACGCCGCCGCGCGCGAGCACCGGCGGCGCGTCGACGACGAGATAGTCGAACGTCTCCCGAAAACGTCGTACGGCCGCCACGAAGCCGGCCGGGTCGAGCGTATCGGCGGCGACGTGACTGAACGTGGTGCCGCAGCGGCCGCAGAAGCGAGCATCCTGCCGCAGCGCCGCCGCGCACTGCGGGCAGCGGTGTGGCTCGGCCGCCATCACGAACAGCGGTTGCGTCCCCACCTGGACCACCACCCACCGCTCGTCGGGCAGGGTTCGATGGCGCTCCAGCTGAGCGCCGAACCCGATCGGTGGCTTGAAACCGAACACCTCGCTCAGCGCGGCCGCGCCTAGGCTCCCCTCGATCAGCAGCACGCGGGGCCGCCCGATCTCGGCGTAGGCCAGCGCCAGGTTGGTCGCCAACGTCGTCTTCCCCTCGCCCGGATTCGCGCTGGTGCAGAGGATCGTGCGGGGATCGTTGCCCGCGATCAGCTGCTGGCGCAGCTGCCTGAAGGCCGCCGCGCCCGACGGGCTTCGCTTGTTCCACAGGAGGGCGCGCGGGTCGTGCGGCGTCCGCGGTGTGAAGCGGACGAAGGAGACGCCGATCGTTCTGCCGTCGTCGCGCGGGACGAGGGGCGACGACTTGACAGATTCCGGCGAGACGCCGGGGACCCGGGCGGCCCCCCGATAGCTCGAGTCGTTGCCGCCCGAGCCGCCGTCGCGGTCGCCGCCTTCAGGCGCCACTGTCCTTTGCCCCGACGGGAGGTCGGCCCGCCAATTTGACGCCGAGCTTCGGAATCACCACCACCACATCGGCACCGAGGGCGCGCGCGACGTCCCCCGCATCGTGGACGCGCCCATCGAACCGCCCCGCGAGCGTCAGCGCGAAGAGCCCCAAGAGCGCAGATATCGCGGTTCCGGCGAGCGCCACCTTGTATCGAGCGTGGGCGATTGGCCGGCTCGGTGGGTAGGATCTCTCGGAGACGATCAGCCCGCCGCCCTGGCCCGCCGCGCCGAGCGTCGACAGAAGCTGGGCCTGGAACAGCTTGGCCTCGAGCTGCCGCCGTCGCTCGCGCGCCTCCGAGACGTCGCGCGCCAGACGGGTCCCGGTGGTGTCGGCCGCGGCGGGATCGGGGCGCGGTGGCCCCGATCGGCCCAGATCGCTCTGGGCCTTGAGCGCGCCGATTCGCGATCGCACCATCGCCAGCGCCCGCCGGAGCGAGGCCACCTGCTCGTCGCTGCCGGCCTTCACGGCGCCGGGCACCGCTTGGGCCGCCGCGGAAGCCGCCACCGCCGCATCGGCCTCGAGCAGCGCCGCGCGCTCGTCCTCTACCCGGCGTTGCGCGATCTTGACGTCCGGATGCTGGTACCGAAGGTGCGTCTGCTTGTCGTCGAGGTCCCGCTCGGCGGCCGAGAGCTCCGCGGCGACTCGAGCGCGCGCGGCCAGCACCGCCGGATCGGGGGTATGCGGCGGGCCCGGGACGGCCGGGTGTCCAGGATTTGGATGCCCGCCCGCCTGGGCCAGCTTCT
>Ga0080027_10000328_pt1 | contig 20384 bp, 19 predicted proteins | sample OrgsoiDNA2013046_FD_70962 | JGI IMG/M metagenome (GOLD analysis project Ga0080027, IMG submission 70962) | Permafrost soil microbial communities from the Arctic, to analyse light accelerated degradation of dissolved organic matter (DOM) -... | ecosystem: Environmental > Terrestrial > Soil >... | reverse complement strand
CGTCGCGCTCAGGGATTAAACAGCGGTGATGATGGTGGTGACTCCCAGTTGCGCTCGTATCAGCGGTCTCTGCAAAGCCTGCTTCGCGGTGACGTTCTGCACGCCATTGCGCCCGGCTTGGACAATGGCGATATTGCCGCCGCCAGCCTGTTCACTACGGAAAGCGCCACCGCAACCCTTGAGAGTATTCGCGACCAGATCAAGATGGCTGCCGCCCCGCAGGTGAGCTTCACGATTGGCTCCAACGGTGAGAAGACTGTTTTCCCGGTGAATACCGTGTCTGGGTTTACCTGGAATCAGCAGACTCATACCACTGGAGCACTGGTTCCCGTGAACTTCAATGCTGATCTGGCGGCCTTGCAGGTTTTCCCCGGCTCCATTGGCACCATCGCCTTCGGGAAATTCAGTTCCAAACAATTTATCAATGCCGGCGTCTTCATTCCCGCGGTGCCTACGCGCAATGACGTCCCCGTGCAGTCAACGCAGGACGTGTTCTTCAATCTCTTTATTCCGTCCGGCAAGCGTCCCACCAATGGCTGGCCGGTGGCGATCTTTGGCCACGGATTTACTGACAGCAAGCAGGGCGCTCCGTTTGCCGTGGCTTCCACGCTGGCTCACAACGGCATCGCCTCCATCGCGATCAATGTTGTTGGCCACGGTTTTGGTCCCAACAGCACGTTGACCATCAACCAGGGCCCCACGTCCGTCACGTTCCCGGAAGGCGGCCGCGGTATCAATCAGGATGGCACGGGCGTCATCTCTTCCTCTGGCGGCTCCTCCACTTTCTTTGCCAGCCCGCAGGGAACCATTGGCTCACGTGACGCGTTGCAGCAAACCGTGGCTGACATGATGCAACTGGTGCGCGCCATTCAAGGCGGCATTGACGCCGATGGCGACGGACTGCCGGACCTGGATGCCAACCGCATCTATTACTCCGGACAGTCATTTGGAGGCATCTACGGCACCATCTTCATGGGCATTGAGCCTGATATCCGCGCCGGAGTGCCGAATGTTCCGGGCGGCTCCATCATTGACATTGTGCGGCTCAGCCCGGGCTTCAAGTTGCTGCTGACACAATCCCTTGCCGTGCGGACACCCAACCTGCTGAATGCCCCCGGAACGCCGTTTTTATTCAATGACAACTTGCCGCTGCGCAATCTGCCCACGGTGATCAACAACGTGCCTGGAGCGATTGCGATTCAGGCGGTGGAAGAAAGCAGCCGCTGGCTGGGCCAGGCCGGTGATCCCGTCGCCTGGGCGCCGTTCATCCGCAAGTCACCATTGCTTGGCCAGTCGTCCAAGCGCGTGATCGTCCAGTTTGCCCGTGGCGATGAGACGGTGCCGAATCCAACCGCAACGGCCCTCATCCGCTCCGGTGATCTGGCTGATCGCGCAACCTTCTTCCGCAACGACCTGGCTTTTGCCCTGGGCGTTGGCTTTGGCAAGAATCCGCACACGTTCCTCACCAACATTGGAGGCACGCTGCCGGTGGCAACCGTTGCCGTCGGCGCTCAGACCCAGATCGCAATTTTCTTTGTGACCGACGGCGCCTCGACCATTGATCCCGATGGTCCGGGGCCGTTGTTTGAGGTGCCGATCGCAGGCGCACTCCCGGAGGACCTGGGATTCCTGCCGTAGGCGATTGTTTTGATTGGTTAATTGAGTAAGTTGGTAAATTGGGCAATTTGGTTTTGCACACGAGTGCAGCCAGATTGCCCATTTTGTTGTCAATAATCCAGTAACAGAATTGGTCCCTAACAGATTATCCACGCAACAGAATCTAATCCTCGCCGTCTTTCCGACACCCATTTCTTCCCACCCATTCCCAGCACCAAGAACGCACACATTTCCGGCCCCGCCGTCACCTTAACGCTGTTCCAGCCGGCTGCCATATTTTGTCATTCACACAACGTTGACATAACGGTCCTTGCAGGACTATCGTCGCCCCCGCTGCCTTCCCAGTCTCCCCGGAGATCTGTAACACGGATGAAGCAGGCATTGATGAGGTATGCCCTTTGCTTTTGCTGTTGCTGTTGCTTTTGATTTTCGATCTTAAACGATGCGGGTTTGATTTACGCTTTTCTCTTCTCTACTCTTATCTCCTCTAATCTCCTCTCTTCTTCTCTTCTCTACTCTATTCTCATAAGAGTTTTTGTTGATGTAGAAGGGACTTAAAAAGTCCACACACTGCTCACAGCCATGTCACAGACCCTTTACGACCCCTGCGAAGAGACGAAAATTCATGCCGTGGCCATACGTGTGACGTACCACGGCATATACGCGGCGTGAACACGGCATATACACGCATGAACACGGCATGAACGCGGCATGAACGCGGCGTGAACACGGCAACGACGTGCAACTACGCCGTGGCTGCGAACTGAGCGGCATTCGCATCAGGCGGCATTTCCATGGGGTCTTCTTCTTCGTGGTCGGTGGGTATAAGAAATCCAGAGGCAATGATTGCCCTGATGGCGCTTGCTACAAACCTTCTCTCCTGCGGCAGAATCATCAGGGCCCGGGCAATCCACTGCGGGTCATTGGGAATGTTGTGCCCAACGCGGGACCGCAGGCGGCAGCAGCCCTCAAGAAGGTAGCGCTGGAGCATGGTCAGGTGGCAAAAGTCGTAATCGTAGTCTTTGCCAACGTACGTGCGGATCCACGGGCAGTATTGGGTGAGGTCAGCTGATTGATATTTGTGCCAATTCTTGATGGCAAGATATTTCATGGGGGCTTCCGGCGCTCAGCTGCAATTTCGTCAAAAAACAACATGGAGCGCAGCCGGCTATTAAACATTTATCACTACTTTTGTTTAAATGGAAACGCGTGTTTTGCAGCCGTACTGACGGATTCGAGATTATCTGGCCTTAACAGGAAACAGGCGGCTGTATATGGTGCCAACCGTCAGATATTTTTTTTATTCATTCTTCCGGTTGAGCCTTGCCTGAGTTGTCTGGCTTTACTATCATCACCAGCGAGCTCTAAGTCCTGCGATGACCAAAAACTTTCGTTTCCTCACGCTGATCATCTTCTTCGTCTTTGCCGTGGCATCGGGCGCGAAGTCGCAAGCCAGCCATGAATCTGCCCACGCCCAGGCCCGGAAATTCCCTCTTTCCTCCTTTGACCGAACGGACTGTCGTCTCAAAGCGCGCTACCAGGAGTGCCCGAGCAAAGTGATGACGGGGATACTTGGTCAAGGCAAGGGTGCAGTCCCGGTACTGATTTCGCAGCTTAATGATTCCGGACGGACGAAAGAGCCCATTGAGCCCGACTGGAGTTATACCGACTCAGGCGACGTGGCTTATTTCATCCTGATCAGCCTGTTTACCAATGGAGATGGCACCTTCAACCTGCCTGATGTGCCGACCTGGCAGACTGTGATGAACGGCTGCACTACCGGCGTGGAAGGTTGCTGGCGGGAGTACGTCAGGAAGAATGGACGCCAATCCGTGCAGCAGGCCTGGATGAAAGCCTGGGACCTGAACAAGGACAAAATCTCCTGGGATGCAAAGGAAAAGTGCTTCCGCGTGGCCGGAGTGATTACGGGAAGAGGAAAAGCGGGGAAAAAGTAATCGGGTGCTCGCTTACTCCTCCGCAATATTCCTTCGGCGTTATTCCTTTGGCTTTACTCTTTCAACTTCAGCTTGCTCTTGTTTTCTTCCAGAAATTCACGGAGTTCCTTGGCCTGGTCCAGCAGGCGGACCCACTGCTCGTAATAAAGGGTGACGGGAAAACGGCCAAGGCCGTACACGCTTACGCCGCCCTTTTCGCTTACCTTGAATTGCATAACGCCGGTGCGCTGCTTCTTGGATTCCAGTTCGGCCAGTTTCGCCTTGAGCTCTTCGTATGTTGGTTCAGCCATGCTTCACCTCTATGATTTCCGGGAATACAAGATTGTAGCCCAAAAGCGGAAAATCAAATGCTTACCGCGGATGAACGCAGATGGTCGCGGATCAGAAGAACCAGAAAATTGCTGAAGTCTACGCCAAATTGGGATGAGTGGGATCGGATGGAGTGAATGGCGGGTTGGGGATCGCCGAGAGCGACGTCATCGCGCGACATCGCCGGGATCGGAAGATCAAATGCTTACCGCGGATGAACGCGGATGGTCGCGGATCAGAAGAACCAGTAAATTGCTGAAGTCTACGCCAAATTGGGATGAGTGGGATCGGATGGAGTGAATGGCGGGTTGGGTGGATCGGTTGATATGGTGATCGGCTGATCGAGTGATCGGCAAGGGAGGTACCTGCTGAAAGCAAAAACGGCAGCCTGGTTTGACTGCCGTTCCTGCCGACGAAGCGGCGTTAACTTGATGTCGCCGCTATTGAACGTTGACGTTCTCAACCAACCTATAGAGTTTGCCGGCTGAGTCCCAGGCCTGGATGGTGAGAATCTGGGTGCCTTTGTTGGCGTTGACCTGCTGGTCAAGAGTTGGGCCGGATGACACTGCCACCACAGTACCGTTCAGGTAGGCCTTCATTCCGGTGATGGGCGCGGGATTGTTCTCCACGTTGAATGACACACGGAATGGAGAGGTCACATCCTGTCCGTCGCCCGGACCGGTGTTCGCGTAGATACCGGGCTCACAGGTGGTTCCCTTGGGCGGGCAGTTGCCGTCGTAGTAAGCAGTGAAAGCAACTTTGCTGGAATAGACGTGACCCTGAGCGTCCCATGCGACCACGGTGAGTGTGTGGTTGCCGGGGGTTGTGGGTGAACCCTGGCCTTCAATCCATTGTTCGCCGGAGGTGGCCGTATCGAAATTCATGGTGTTGTCCACGTAAGTGCGAACGTGAGTGATGTTGGCGGCGCCCTTAAATCCGAACGTCATAAGCATGTTCTGTGAAACAAACTGTCCGGCTGCGGGATAGCAGATCTTTACGCCAACCGTGGACATAGGGCAGGTGGTAGGAGGAATACCGGTGGAGGTAAAAGTCTCAGCGGTTGCATAGCTGCGTCCAAAACTGTCCACGGCAGTGATGGTCATCTTATGTGTGCCCTCCCCGATGGCTCCATCGAAGAGGTTGATTTCCGGGCCGTTGTTGGTGAAGATCTGCTGGCCGTCAAGGGTCACCGTCATTGACGTAATGGTTCCTGAGGAAGGTTCGGCGGCGCTCTCAATGAACGGTACGCCATTGATGACCGAGTTGGCGCTGGGCTGGCATATGCGTACGCCCGAAGTTGCGGGCGCTGCACATTGCGCGGCTGCCTTCCCTGGCAGCATTGCGACTGTGATGGCAAAGAACGAGGCGACGAGGACGGAGACGATGGACGACGCAGACTGGTATTTCATTTGGGTACGGCCCTTTGGTGGTGCTTCGATGATGTTGGTGGAGTGTCTTGCTGATCTTCATATGAGCAATTCACAAGCCAAGTAGCTGCACTCTGAAAAATCCAGAAAAGTTGAAAAGGAATGTAGAACAACGTCCACTAGTGGAACGCGGGTACATATTCAGAGTAGAACCCGAGCTAAGGTATGCGCCAACTGCGCGCCTTCTGCGTAAGGTTCATTGAGTTATATCGCGCAGCGATGTTGTCAGGCTGCTGGTTGGGTTTGCAGAACAAATCTTCTATAATTCGCCGACGAGCAATGAGTGAAAACAACGTTAAAGCCGTAGAAGCAACCGCACCGGAAGCAACGGAAACAGCCGCCAGCGTGAGTGGACCAATGGACATTGGCCAGATTCAGGCCATCCTGCCGCATCGCTATCCTTTTCTTCTGATTGATCGCGTACTTGAGGTCCATCGCATGAAGAAGATCGTGGCGTTGAAGAACGTCACCATCAACGAGCCGTTCTTCCAGGGGCACTTTCCTTCATTCCCCATCATGCCGGGCGTGTTGATTGTGGAAGCCATGGCACAGGCCGGGGGAACCCTGTTGCTGACGGAGATTGAAGATCGCAATGACAAGCTGATGGTGTTCACCGGCATTGAAAAGGCGCGCTTTCGCCGCCCGGTGGTCCCAGGCGATCAGATTCGCATTGAAGTTGAGGTGCTGGCCTGGAGAAGGACGGCCGTCCGCATGGGCGGTAAGGCCTATGTCAACGGCAAGGTGGTTTGTGAAGCCACCATCAGCTGCCAGCTTGTGGACCGCTCACGTGGCAAGAGTTCGTCCACGAGCACGACCGAATCAGCCGAATGATCAGACAATCATGACACAGCCCAAAATGTCAGAATCAAAGACCATTCATCCCACGGCCGTCATCGAGCCGGGAGCTAAGGTTCCGGCATCATGCACCGTGGGGCCTTATTGTCATATTGGCAGTGAAGTTGAGCTGGGTGAGAACTGTGAACTCATGTCTCATGTGGTGGTGGCAGGAGTAACAAAGATTGGTTCCAACAACCGGTTCTTTCCGTTTGGCGCCATTGGCTGTGAGCCGCAGGACACAACATATCAAGGTGAAAAGACGCGCCTGGAGATTGGCGACCACAACGTAATTCGGGAGTACGTAACTCTGAACCGCGGTACCGCGAAAGGCGGAGGGATCACCCGCATCGGCAGCAATACCTTACTCATGGCTTATTCCCATGTAGGGCATGACTGCATGGTTGGTGATCGTGTGATGCTGGTGAACGGAGCTACTCTGGCAGGCCACGTTACCGTGGAAGAATGGGCGGTGGTGGGAGCGTTATGTCCGGTGCACCAGTTTGTCAGGATCGGCGCCCATGCATACATCGGCGGAGGAACGGTGGTGACAAAGGACGTTCTGCCTTTTGCCAAGTGCGTTACTCCTCGCCATACCAAGGCTTACGGGCTGAATGCTGTTGGATTGGAGCGCCGCGGCTTCAGCAAAGAGCGTATCCGCAAAATCCATCATGCCTATAAGCTGCTGCTGAATTCCAAGCTGAACACAACGCAGGCCCTGGACAAACTGAAAGCCGAAGCCGACCTGGGTGAAGACGTGAGCATGCTGGTGAAGTTCATTGAAGATTCAGAACGAGGCGTAATCAAGTAAGACGGATAGAGTCAGGCTATTTTCTTTTCCCGATCAGTGGAACGGCGCGCCAGCGGGCCAGAGATTGGCTGGACTGGTTCGTTGACAACGGGCGGATCAACGCCGTTTATCAACGTATCGGCATAGCGCAGGTAGCGCTTGATTGTGCCTAGCTCTTCCGGCTGTAACGATGGGTCGGCTGCAATGTCTGGAATCTCAGGCTCAGCCTGCAACTGCTTAAACGTGCGAAACCCTCTAAAAGCAGGGATCCGGTACTTTGAATTTGGCCGTCGAGTCATAACTAAGCAGAGTTAACTAATTAGTTAAGATGCGATCTTAACCCAATAGATGCCCGTTTTAAGGCATTGTTTAGAATTACTGATCCAACATCGTGCCGGCCAAAGCAAAACTCGGGTTGATAGCGGGAAATGGAAGCTTTCCCCTGCTGCTATTGGACGCGGCGCTCGCCCAGGGCACTGAAGTTGTAGTTGCCGCCATTAAGGAAGAGACTTCACCGCTCATTGACGGACGCGGCGCGGCCTCAGTTCATTGGATGTCACTCGGCGAGCTCAGTAAGCTGATCGATACATTCAAGCGTGAAGGCGTGACCACGGCAATCATGGCTGGCCAGGTGAAGCACAAGCAGATATTTTCCAGTATTCGTCCCGATTGGAAGCTGGCCAAGGTGCTGTTCTCACTGGGAACGCGCAATACGGATTCGCTGATTGGCGCGGTCGCCAAGGTGCTGGAAGAGGAAGGCATTCACCTGATCAGTTCCACGTCCTATCTGGAACCACTGCTGGCCAAGACAGGAGTTCTCACTCGGCGTGCACCCAATGAGGTAGAGAGCGGGAACGTGGAATATGGCCGCAAAGTGGCGCGGCAACTCGCTCAGTACGATATTGGACAAACCGTGGTCATTGCTGAATCAGCCTGCGTGGCGGTGGAAGCCATGGAAGGCACAGATGCGACGATCCTCCGAGCCGGAGAGATCATGGGGAGCCTGGGCGATGTGCAGAGTGGCGGCGCGAATCCGGGCGAACCCGCGCTGAGCAGGTCACTGACTGTGGTCAAAGTTGCCAAACCGAACCAGGACATGCGCTTTGACGTCCCGGTAATCGGGCTGAAGACACTGGAGACAATGAAGCAGGCAGGAGCGACATGCCTGGCTGTCGATTCTGGCAAGTGTTTATTCCTGGATGGTGACAAGATCATTCAGGCGGCGGACGAAGCAGGGATAGCGATCGTGGGGGATTGATGCCGGTCAGAATGATTGCTGCCGTGCAAGTCGCGTTGATTTTTCTCTCGCCGAACTCATCGATGACCCAAACCATCCCAGCACACGGGTGCGTATCATACGAACCTTCCCACGTGACGCTGCAAGGTACTCTCGTGCGTAAGACCTTCCCCGGGCCACCGAACTACGAGAGCGTTAAGAACGGCGACAAACCTCAGACGAGTTGGATCCTGGAATTACAGGAAAGCATTTGCGTTGATGAGGACAAAGCGCAACCCGATCTCAACCCGCAGCAGAGTAGGATCAGGGAAGTTCAATTGGTGCTGCCATCCCAGCAGTTTGCGGCATATAAACACCTTGTCGGAAGGCGGGTTACTGCGACCGGCACCATGTTTGGGGGAATCACGGCGCACCATCACACGCCAGTTCTCCTGACCGTTTTAAGTTTAAGAGGCTCAGCGAAATAACGCAGTGATCGTTGGTCAGCGGGCGCGGTTTTGGTTCTCTGTTTCTTCGAGTTGTTTCCGAGCCAGTCCTTCGCGTCCGTCATAGCGAAGGAAGGCAGGATAGATCGCGGCCAGCGCGGCGGTTCCCAGAACACACAAAATCCCACCTGAAATCACAGATGTCCGTATGCTGAACAGACTGGCCACAATGCCGGCTTCAGCGTTACCGAGAAGCGGTCCGGTCGTATAACTAACCACTTCAATTCCGGCGAGGCGTCCGCGCAGATGATCAGGAATGGTCTGGTTCCAGATGGTCATGCGGAAGAGTCCGCTGATCATGTCAGCAGCGCCGGCAAGCAGCAGCCAGAAAAGCGCCAGCCAGAGCTGGTTGGCAAAACCGAATGCAATGATGGCCACTCCCCAGAGTGCAGCTGCAATGGTTACCGCAAGACCGTGCCGGTTCACGCGGGAAGACCAACCTGACGCAAGCGTGGCCAGCAGCGCACCGGCAGAAGGCGCAGCATAAAGCAGACCGACGGAAGCTGCACCGAATTTCACAGCAATCGCGGGGAAAAGCGCCATCGGCATGCCGAAGAACATGGCGTTGATATCGATCAGGTAAGTTCCCATCAGCTCTGGGCGACTGCGCGCGTATCTCAGTCCTTCAGCCAGAGTACGCAGGCTGGGACGGTCAGCGCCGGGTCGAGGCGGCATGGCGCGCATCATCCACAAGGCGAGAAGGGAAATGGCGAAGGTCGTAAGGTCGATGGAATAGGCAACTGCCGCGCCGAAGCTGGCGGCAAACACTCCGCCAAGAGCTGGTCCAACAATGCCTCCGAGAGTGGCTCCGATGGAACGCAGAGCGGACGCCGCGGGCATCATTCCAGGAGGCAGCAACTTGGGAATCAGCGCTTCCAGTGACGGACGTTTCAATCCGTTGAGGCCGGCGAATGACGTGGCACAGACGAACAAGACCCATACGCGTGGATGTGGGATAAGCGAGTTGATGATTAGAGTCGCGCTGCCCACGGCCATGAGTAATTCGCTGATCCGCACCATGCGCCGACGATCAACGTAATCCGCCAGAGCGCCGCCAATGAAAGCCATTACCATGATGGGGACAAATTCAGCCGCACCCAGCAACCCGACCGCGAGCGTTGATCTGGTGAGCTGGTACATCTGCCAGGGCAGAACCACAAAGCTCATCATGGAGCCGAAGAACGAGACTGAATGGCTGATAAAGAGAAGCCGGTAATCGCGCGAGATTCTAAGCGGAGTAATGTCCAGGGCAAAAGCCTTCAACAGGCCGCCCGAGGTCGCAACCGTGCTTTCCGCGGTTGGGTCGGGCGTGAGATGCGGCGCAGGGGTCTCCACCTTGAAAATATACCTTGAAAATATACCAATGTCCGGCGCACCAACCCGGGCTGTAACCTTTTAGCCGCAGCACACTCTATTCATGTGCAGGAGGAATGAAGAATTTGGCTTCCGACACACTGATAGCCGGATCTGCGTTCAGTGACGAACAGATTGTGGAGCGGGTGGTTGCCGGCGAAACCGCTCTGTTTGAGATCCTGATGCGTCGCTACAACCAGCGGCTTTATCGCGTGGCGCGCAGCGTCTTGAAAGATGACGACGAGGCGGAAGACGTAATGCAGGAAGCCTACTTCCGCGCCTACCAGCATCTTGGCCAGTTCGAAGGGCGTGCAAGTTTCTCCACCTGGCTGATCAGGATCGCCTTCCATGAGGCGCTGGCGAGAAAGAAGCGTCGCGGCCGGCATGACGAGCTCGACGCTATTGAGGAGTCAAAGGGAGATTCCACCATGATTTTGAAATCGGGTAACCCCGGCCCTGAAGAGGACCTGGCTCAATCAGAACTGCGTGGTTTACTCGAGAACGCAATTGCAGGCCTGCCCGAAGCCTTTCGCACGGTCGTCGTGATGCGTGAAATCGAAGAGATGAATATTGCTGACACGGCTGCGGCTCTCGGGTTAAGTGAATCCCTGGTGAAGACGCGTCTGCATCGTGCGCACGCCATCCTTCGCAAGGACCTCCACTCGCGCGCGCGCGGGCGTCTCACGGAAATCTATACCTTTCATGCTGTGCGTTGTGATCGCGTGGTAAAAGCCGTATTTTCACGGATCGAAAGCCAGAGTCACGGCCGGTAGAACAAGTGCGCAGGGCTATTGCTGGCTGATCTGCATGCTCTGGTCAATGCTCAGCGATCTTGGCATACCGGAATTCTCAGGACCATTGTAGGTCGCCAGAATGCGGAAGCTCGCATCATCGATCTCAGACGAGTAGTTGTATGGACCGCGGCTGGTGCGTGACATGGTGAGATCACCCTGTGAGCGCAGATCCTCCAGTGAAACATAGCCGCCCTTCATGGCAGCATGGCTGCGCTCAGCCTGCGCTATGGCCAGCAGGTCATTGCGGACGCCGGTCAAGTCAATCACCGCAATGGGATTATTGGTGCCTGCGCCGGCAACCGTCAGCCCCTGACGCATGTAAAACCACATGCCCACAACCAGAACGAACAATAAAGTTACGAATCCGAATCCACGTCCCATATGTTCGAATCCTCCTATCGGCCAATGTTTACGCTGTAATGACCATCTCCAGCAGAGTTTCTGGCCGAATAGAAATCATATCTTTGCGGCGAGGCATAAGCTCTGAGAAAATCAATAGGTTGACGAACGAAAGTGCAATCCGCGTAGCAGTCGTTGGTGTAGGCTCTTTTGGCCGTAACCATGCCCGCGTGTACCACGAACTGGAAAAACAGCAACAGGGTGTTCAACTTGTGGCCGTGGTGGATGCTAACGCTGCTCAGGCCCAGTCCGTGGCTGCGCAGTTCGGCTGCAAGGCTTTCACCCGCGTTGAGGACCTTTTCGGTATCGTGGATGCCGCGTCTGTCGCGGTTCCCACGGTGCATCACCTGGGCGTCGCCTCCGCACTGATGGAAGCAGGTGTGGATGTTCTCATCGAGAAACCGCTGGCTTCAACCCTGCAGGAGGCGGACGCGCTGGCAGCCATCGCCAGGGCCAGGCAGCGAGTCGTTCAGGTGGGCCATCTTGAGCGGTTCAACCCCGCTGTGCGTGCCACTCTCCCTATCATCACACGGCCAATGTTTTTCGAAGTACATCGCCTGAGCATCTTCACCGCTCGCAGCCTGGATGTGGATGTTGTTCTTGACCTGATGATCCACGACATTGATGTGGTGCTGTCCTTCGTGAAGTCGCCGGTGAAGGAGATTCGCGCGGTTGGATTGCCGGTGATCTCAAACAAAGTTGATATCGCCAATGTGCGTCTTGAATTCGAATCTGGCTGCGTCGCCAACCTCACCGCCAGCCGTATCAGCACGGAAAAAGTTCGCAAGCTGCGCTTCTTTCAGCCCAGGGAATACGTCTCCCTGGATTACGGACGTCAGGATGTATTGCAGTTGCGCGTCGGTCAGGAAGAGAAATTTTCTCTGGATCAACTCCTGGGCATCGTCGGCGAACCCTCGGATGTGCCAATTCCCGGCGTTACCGTCAATAGGCCTCCGGTCAAATCGGAAGAGCCATTAAGCTCAGAGCTCAAGGCATTTCTCACTGCTGTGCGTCATCGCTCAACGCCGGTGGTTTCCCTGGATGATGGACGCAAAGCCCTAGCCGTGGCTCTGGAGATACTCTCGGCGATTGAACAACATAGCCGCCGTGCAGGATTGCTGCCGGTAAACTGAACAAGCGCCATTGCCTTCGTGTATGTAAATACTTGTTAAGCAGTGCTGTATGGCCGTTCGTAATTCGGTGATTTCCATTAGTTTATTGGAATTTTGATGCTACCCGGCACGCAAGGACAGCTCACAAATGTCGTTCTAATGAGAGAATAAAGATACGCTCCTTGCACGTGCCGGCGGTGTTCTATCCCTCTGATGGAAGAAGAAAAAGTTCGGGAATCCAGAGTCTCCTCGTCGCCCAGAGACGGAGAACTCCATCTGCTCTTAACTGACCTGGAGGATGACATATCCTCCTATCGTCGGCGTGAAGCTGCGTGGATTTCCGGGGCCGTGCATGCCGTCATCATCATTCTTCTGGTGCTGGCTCCTAAGTGGATTGGAAACACAGCTCACGTTCTGCCGATGATGGCAAAACAGCAGAGCACCTATCTGGAACTTCCCCCCGATGCGATGAAGCTCAAGACGCCTCCCAAGACCGACCGCATCTCAGACTCAAACCGAATTGCGCAAACGCGTACACCGGTTCCCAGCAAGGAAGCTTTAAAGAAACTGCTGGATGCGCGTGATCCTGGCAAGCCCAAGACGCCACCGCCCGCGCCCGCGCAGCAACAGGCTGAAGCCACACCGCAACAGCAGCCCGCTCCTCAGCAAGGGCAAACGCAGACTCCGGAACAGCAGCCACAACAAACGGCAAAGCTGGATGCACCCGTCCCGCCCAAGCCAAAAATTCCATTTCCGGTGAACTCACCCGGCGCAGCCTTGAGCAAAGCGATTGACAACGTGGCCAACTCACACGGTGCCGCAAGTGTTCCGCTCGGTGGCGGCAACTATGGTTCCGGTATCCGTCCGCGGGTGGACACGCGCGGCAATCTGGAAATCCTCAGTGATACCATGGGCGTTGATTTTGGCCCTTACATGCAGCGCCTGCGCCGGGCCGTGCAGGAACATTGGGACCCGTTGATTCCTCAGTCCGCCATGCCGCCGGAAATGAAACGCGGCACTGTCATTATTGAGTTTGCCATCTTGAAAGACGGAAAAGTGGCCGGCCTGCGCGTAATTAACGGATCAGGCGACACCGCGCTGGATCGCGCTGCCTACGGCGCCATTACCTATGCCATTCCCCTGCCGCAATTGCCGCAAAATTTCAGCGGCGACTATCTCCTGCTCCGCGCACACTTCCTCTACAACCCTGACAAGAACGATCTGGAATAAGACATTAAGCTCACTCGAGATTTCTGAAGATCGGAGCGCGGATGATCCTGCCCGTGATTTCTTTAAGCTCAGTGATCCGCGTTCATCCGCCGTAGGAGTTTTCTGTTTTGACTGCCGCCTGCGCCTGCTACAACTCCATCATTTTCACCAGCGTCCTCTGCGCGAACGGCATATAAATCAGCGCAGCCGTTGAACCCAGCGCCAATCCAAGCCCAATGCGATCAGCCAGCATGAATGGCGCCAGGGCCCATAACAGATCCAGAATAAACAGCGCAGGAAACAGAACGCGAAACTTCGCGCCAAGCAGGTGATAATCCAGCGCCGTGGCGGAAGTCAGGTACAGCCTTACCACCAGGCCGATCAACGCCGTGACCAGATAAACCACAAAAGCAAACTGTCCCAGGTTATGCCACGCCATCTCTGCCGATTGATGCAGCCGGTCAAGCCGGAACAATGCCGAAATGTAGAAAGCCATGTACATCACCTGCGACAGCACAAACAGTGTCCGTGAAGTCTTTCGGCTTGCCCTGGGAAGTTCAGTCGATGGACTTTTTTGACCGGCTGCGGACTCCTGCGGAAGTGCAACCTGACTTTGCGCTGGAGAAGCAGGGATCGCAGCGGATGTCGATGCCACAGCCTTCGGAGCTTCTGACGGTGTTAACGCCGACGACGCTGTCTCTTCCACCTTCTCCACTTCAGCCAGGAAACGGTAGCCGCGTTTGGCAATCGTCTCAACATACTTCGGGCTTGCGGCTGAATCGCCCAGGGCCTCGCGCAGCTTGGCCACCGCCGTATTCAGTCCATGATCAAAATCCACGAATGTATCTTCCGGCCACAGCCGTAGCCGCATTTCTTCGCGGGTTACAACGTCACCGGGTCGCTCCAGCAGCGCCACCAGAATCTGGAAAGGCTGCATCTGCGTCTTGAGCCGGTGACCTCGCTTGCGTAACTCCGCCGCCCGCAGGTCCGCTTCAAATTCCCCGAACTTGTACTTCAGAACATTCGCCATGAATTTTGCTGGTTATCTTAATTGAAGATTGGGATTCAAAACCGGGATTCATGAGCAGTTGATTAGAATGGACACCGTGGCAATGGACGCGCACCGCCAACAGACGCTTGGCCTTACCCTGGTCGCAATTCTCATTTTGCTCTTTGTGCTGCTTCGCCACCTCTGGGGCCGCCCATGACGCAGGAAACTCAATCTGCCCGGGATCCATTGCTGGTCGTGCTCCTCGGCCCAACCGCCAGCGGAAAAACCTCACTCTCGCTCCATCTGGCGGAGAAGTTCAACGGAGAAATTGTCAGTTGCGACTCCGTAGCCGTTTATCGCGAATTCGAAATTGGTACCGCCAAACCTTCGCTCGCTGACCGCCAGCGTGTCCCGCATCATCTCATTGACGTGGCTGCGCCCACGGAGCAGTTTACCGCCGGCGATTACGCTCGCATGGCCCGCACCGCCATTGCAGACATCCATTCCCGTGGTCTTATGCCAATCGTTGTCGGTGGAACTGGGCTTTATCTCCGCGCGTTGCTGGAAGGCCTGTTCGCGGGCCCGGCGCGTTCAGACGAACTGCGTGAGCGCCTCCGTGAACTTCAATCTGCTCGCGGTGTTGAACATCTTCATCGCCTGCTGCGCAAGCTTGACCCAGTCGCTGCCGCGGCCATCCACGCCAACGATGTTCCCAAAGCCATTCGCGCCATTGAGGTCTGCTTGAGTGCCCGCACCTCTTTGACAGAGATGTGGAAGGCCGGGCGCGATCCCCTCCGCGGATTCCGCATTCTTCGCATCGGCTTGAATCCTGATCGACTTGTGCTTTATCAGGGGATCAACGCGCGTGCGCGAGCCATGTTTGAGGAAGGACTGGAGGAAGAGACAAGACGGCTCAAGGATCGTTATGGGGATTCCGCACGATCTTTACTCTCGCTTGGCTACAAACAGGCCATGCAGTTGCTTGTGCATGAACTCTCGCTTGAACAGGCGATTTCCGCGGCCCAGCAGGGCCATCGCAACTATGCCAAGCGACAGATGACCTGGTTCCGCCGTGAACCAGATGTTCAGTGGATGGATGGTTTCGGCAACCAGCCTGATGTGCGGTGCCGCGCAGAAGAATTAATAACCAGAATGTTGCGCTGAGAAAACTTTCCTCACCTGTGCATCACGCGTTGCTGCTTTCCAGCAGTCGCACCGTTTTTGGGGCAATTTGGCGATTTCACCAAATCTGCTTTCCGTGACTCTCAAATGCCTCATATGCATTTTTTGGTTGACATTGCAACACTCATACCTCAATATCTTGGGTGTAGACGAGCGGGCCCACTAGAAGTAGGGCTGCTCAAGGCCCAAGGAAGCAAATCTGGCAAGGAGGACGAATCGCACATGGCAACCAAGAAAAAGGCGAAGAAAAAAGCAAAGAAAAAGTAGTCATGTAGCGGAGCAAAGTCTCCGTTATTTTTTTTTCAAGGGAAAATAGTTAAAGCGGGGGTGTTCACGTCGAACACCCCTTTTTATTTTGCTGTTCTTGAACCGCCGCAGACTGTCATCATTACGAGGTTCAAAAACAAGGGCTCGCGCCGTCCACGCGCGTCGAGCCCGCTGCAACAGGTGCCTCCGAACCGCAAATCACGATAGACGTACTCGAGCAGTTCTCGCGAAGCGAAAGAAATTAACGTCGCTCGCGCCGTCCACGCGCGTCGAGCCCGCTGCAACAGGCGCATAAACAAAGCAACCACGAGGAATGCATTCAAGGCGGTTTGGATCCCAGCGACAGTTGTACGATTCCCCGCCTGCATGCTTCAATTAAAACTGGCCTGGAAATGGATCGAATGACGAAAATGCGCTTTTTTTTCACCTTGATGTTTATGTTTTGTTTGCTCGCTGTCAATGTAGGTGTCGCACAAAACGCCGCGCCAACTCCCAGACCTGCCGGTAGCGGCGCAGAGAACATCATCCCGTTTCTGAACCAGAATATCCTCTGGTATCGCGGTCTCACGCTGCAGCAGCAACTAGCCACTGAACCCAGTGACGTGATGTTTTTCAATGACAACCGCCAGCTTGCCGAGCAGGTCGTGCGCCTTTCCTTTGAATACGCGCGTGCGCGCGCCCAGGCGCTCGCCGCTCAGTCGGACGCAAATGGCAATGCCGAGGACGTTTCCCAGCTCCAGACACTGGCCGGTTTGGCCGCCAAAGCCGACCAGCAATACAAGGAAACCCAGAAAGAAGTGGACGACCTGCGCCCGCAGTTGGCCTCCGCAACCGGGGCGAAACGCAAAAAGCTGCAAGCCACGCTCGATGAAACGCAGAGTGAAGTTGAATTGTTTCAGGCGCGGCGTGATAGCTTGCGCAACATGGTGCAGTTTGCCACCGGAGCCACCGCAGGGGGAGTAGGCTCGGGCACTCTCACCGGGCAAATTGAAGAGCTTGCGCGAACCGTGCCTTCCGCCAATGCGAACACTAAGGAGACTGACAACGATAAGAACGTCTCAGCTAACAATAATGCCAACTCAATGGCGGTGGCAGCCCGTGAGCGCAAGCAGGAGCCCAGCGGTATTCTGGACATTATCGCCAGCCTGTTCAACCTGCATCGGAAGATCAAGTCGCTCGAAGATGACATCAAGGTAACAGACAGTCTTGCTGAAACCAGCAAGGCAATGCGGGCTCCGCTTGCGGCAAAAATCCGCGAGCTTACCCAGCATGGTGATCAGTTGGCCGCGCAGGCGGACACTGCAGATCCTGCGGCCCTGGCCCAGGAACGCAAAGACCTGGATTCTCTTACCCAGCAGTACAAGCAGCTTTCTGCCAGCCTCTTGCCGCTCGGCAAACAAAACATATTGCTCGATCTTTACAAGCGCAGCGTCACCAACTGGCGCAACGCCGTGCAAAGCCAATATGACACGGAACTGAAAGGTCTGCTCTTGCGGCTTGGCGGTCTGGCATTGATTCTGGCCGTGGTTCTCGGTGTGTCTGAACTCTGGCGTCGCGCTACTTTCCGCTACATCACGGATCCGCGCCGCCGTTACCAGTTTCTTCTTATCCGGCGGATCGTTTTGTGGATTGTGGTTGCCATCATTGTGGCGATGGCCTTCGCCAGTGAACTCGGCGCCATCACAACTTTTGCCGGATTAATGACTGCAGGCATTGCCGTTGCGCTCCAAAATGTCATCCTGTCTGTTGCGGGATATTTCTTCCTCATCGGCAAATACGGTGTGCGTATAGGTGACCGTGTACAAGTCGCGGGCGTAACCGGTGACGTTGTCGATATCGGTCTGGTTCGTCTCCACCTGATGGAAGTCACCGGCGCAGGCAGCCCCCGTCCCACCGGGCGCGTGGTGGTCTTTTCGAATTCCGTTGTTTTCCAGGCCAATGCCGGAATGTTCAAGCAGATTCCTGGCACCAGCTTTGTCTGGCATGAAATCACGCTCACCATTGGTTCGGAAGGCCACTACCATGAGGCTGAAAAGCGATTGCTGGAGGCGGTGAACAAAGTCTATGCCGATTATCACGACAAAATGGAATTGCAACGGGCCAGCATGGAACGGGCCCTGAACTCGGCCAGGATCAACGCCTTTACGCCGGAAAGCCGCCTTCGTCTCACCGGTGCCGGCGTGGAGGTTGTGATCCGCTATCCCGTGGAACTGAGCAGCGCCGCGGAAATCGATGACCGGATTACCCGCGAGCTGATTGAGGCCATTGACCGCGAACCCAGGCTGCATCTGCTGGGTTCCACGGTAAAGGTGGAAGAGTCGCCTGTGCCGTCGCCTGCGGCATAATGTCGCCGCCGTGACTTACATCACATCAATTTTTCTGTCCTGCTTTCATTCTGTATGAAAGCGTTCTGAATGCATTCGTGAAATTAGGGCTGCACCTGGTACACCCTGTACATGGCAGCCCTGTCTCTGTAAAGAAACAGCCCATGGGGAGGAATGCATCTGGCGGTGTGCATCTGAAACAAGAGAGTCAAACTGTCAGGTTGGAATCACAAGCGGTCGCGGGTTAAACTGCTAGGCGCTTCTGTGGTTTCCGTGCCAGGCTTGAACGGCCACAGTTTCGGGAGGACAAACGTGAAAACGGTATTCGTCATTGGCGCGGGCCCGGCGGGAATGTTTGCCGCACAGAAGATTGCCCAAGCCGGCCACCAGACCATTATCTTTAATCGCGACATCAAGCCCGGCGGACTGGCCGAATACGGCATTTATCCCACCAAGGACAAAATGAAGATTGGATTGCGCAAGCAGTTCAATAAAGTTCTGAGCCTCAATAACCTTCATTATTTTGGCCATGTGCCCGTGACCCAGGGTTCTGCCATTTCCGTGGCCGATCTCCAGGCGTTGAATCCCACGGCCATCGTTTTCGCGGTGGGCGCGCAGGGTACCAAGAAGCTGGGCTTGCCCGGTGAAACCGCCGGCGGCGTTTACGCAGCCAAGGATTTCGTCTATCACTACAACCTGCTGCCGCCGTATACGTCGCACAATTTCTCCACCGGAAAGCGCGTTGCCATCGTCGGCATGGGCAATGTTATGGTGGACATCGCGCGCTGGCTGCTGCTGGATGCGCCAGTGAAGACGGCGGAAGAGGTAATCGTTGTGGCTCGCCGTGGCCCATTCGAAGCCAAATTTGATCAGAAGGAATTTGATCATATCCAGCAGTTCCTTGACCGCACTGCTTTTGATGACGAGCTTCGCCGGATTCAACCCAAACTCAACGCCATCGGGCAGGACATAAGCAAGCTTGCTGACGAGACTTTCCCTGTCCTGGCCACGCCTCCGCAAGAGGTTACAGGTCCGCGGCTCCGCTTCCGTTTCCTCTGCTCGCCCCAGGCCATTCATGCGGACGCATCCGGACGAATCAAGCGCCTGAGCGTAACGGAAAACGTTCTTGCTGAACGTGATGGCTCCATTGCCTGCAAGTCCACGGACCAGGTCGCTGACATCGACGTCGATACCATGATCTTCGCCATCGGTGATGTGGCTGATCCTGCCATTGGTTTGCCTTATAGTCGTGACGCCTACGTCACGAACCCTGACCAGGTCGATCCTAAGCGCGCTGCTTACGAGCTTTATGATCCGCACCACAACAAGGTTCTGGAAGGCATGTACGCCGTGGGCTGGGCCCGCAAAGCCAGTGACGGTCTGGTGGGCATCGCCCGCCATGACGGTGAAGTAGGCGCCTCACACGTTCTGCAGTACCTTGAAACCATCGCGGACAGCAAGACGCCTGACGCGTCTCATATTCAGCGCCATCTTCAAAGCAAAGGTCTGCACGTGATCACCAAAGAAGACCTTGAATGTCTGGCCCGCGCAGAAGAACAGATCGCTGTGCAGCGCGGCATCGCATGGTTCAAGTTTGATAAAGACGAAGAGATGCTTCAGGCGATTGAAGCCGAAAAGGGAAAGACGGTTTCGGTCTGAAACCTAGCGCGGTTCGAATCAGCTAAGAGTCGCCGCCGCCCCCTGCATCACAGCCGGCGTCGCTTCCAGCGTCACAACCGGCGTCGCCTCCAGCATCTCCGCCACAGTCATGAGCCCCGCTGTCACCGGAGAAAGAATGAGAAGAGTCAGCTAGATCAAAGCCTTCCAGGTAAGGAACGTCACTGTCTGAAGTGGGCTGGTCTGGGTTTTGAGCTCTCCTGAATTGCCAGACAGCAAACGCAATTCCCAAAATTGCCGCCAAGCCTACAAACTCAATTAACATGAAACCCCTTGGACGATCCAGATCCATGGAAGTGTAGCGGAAAAGCAGCCCTGGGGAGCGCTTTAAATTGCCAAGACTTTAAATTGCAGTGAAGTGATGAAATCCGACCGCGGATTTGAGCACTGGACCAGGTATGGTTAAATCGAAGAACAAAATG
>Ga0080027_10000325_pt1 | contig 20488 bp, 17 predicted proteins | sample OrgsoiDNA2013046_FD_70962 | JGI IMG/M metagenome (GOLD analysis project Ga0080027, IMG submission 70962) | Permafrost soil microbial communities from the Arctic, to analyse light accelerated degradation of dissolved organic matter (DOM) -... | ecosystem: Environmental > Terrestrial > Soil >... | reverse complement strand
CCCTGCTGGATCGCATCTTTCGCCGTCAGGGTTCGCACTTTATCTTTGTCGTGGATGAAAGGGCATCCGGCCACGTGGAAGAGTTTGCTGTCGGTATCGGTTGAGACCACGACGGCCATGTCCGGCGGGATCTCGTGCCCAGGCTGGGCGTGCTGCACTTTGAGCGGAGGAGTATGCGTCACGGAGTTGGCCAGACGCAATCCGCCGGCAATCAATGCCAATGCCGCAAGCGGGACCAGCCACGCCGACAGTGAGGACCAGTGACTGCCGCTCGCGCGCGCGTTCTGCGCCAGTCGCCTTTCCATGCGGCGGCTATAACCGGCGGGCACTGCGATCGTCTTCTCGCCGGTCGTGTATTCAGCGATCATGCGCTCGTCGGAATACAACGCGACCACGTTTCGCGTTCCTTGCAGCACCGACCTGCAATGCGGGCACGTCTGAAAATGAGCGTCCATCGCGGAGCGCAGCGGCACGTCGATTTCGTCATCCATGTAGTTCGAAACCTCGCGCCGGACGAGTTCGCAGTTCACGGAGTCGTTGTTTACCATGGTTTGGTTCCCTTCTCGAACGGCAACCGGCTGAACCAGCCTTGCTCCCATCCAGCGGCCAGCAGATTGCGCAACATCAGGCGCGCCCGCAGCAGCCGCGTCTTCACAGAGGCGATGGAAATGCCCAAGGCCTCAGCCGTTTCTTGAATGTTGAGTTGCTCCATGTCGCGCAGCACGAAGACTTCGCGATACTTGCGGTCGAGAGCGGCCAGGGCCTCGGCCAGGCGCTGCCGCACTTCTTTTCGCTCCAGCGATTCGGAGGGAATCTCGCGCCAGTCGGCGAAATCGCGCGGCGCATATTCGGTTTCTTCTTCACGACGATCGTCGATCGCTTCCATGACCACGGTTCGCTCCCTTCGTCGCCGCATCAGCGCTTCGTTCACGGTGATCTGAATCAGCCAGGTGCTGAAGCGGGCCTCGGCGCGGAACTGGCGGATGTTGGCAAGGGCTTTCACCACGGCTTCCTGCGCCACGTCCTCGGCGTCGGAAGGATTGCGCAGAATGGCGAGAGCCGCAGCATAGACGCGCCGCTCGTAGGGCTTTACGAGTTCATAAAAGAGCTCGTTCTGCCCGCGCTGAACGCGCGCGATCAAGTCCTGCTCGCGCGTCATACTCGCCTGCTCCGGATTGTTGAGCATTTCGTTCGCTTCCGCCATCTCGTCAATAATCCGGATGTTTCTTCCAGCCGGTCAGCATCGAAACGAAATTATTCCAACCGTGCAGAAGGACCATGATCAGATGGCCGAAGACAAAACCTAAGATCGCCCACATGGTCAGGAAATGCCACAGGCGTGCGTAGTGGAATCCGCCCATCAGCCATGCCAGCCCGTTGAACTGCACCGGCTTCCACACGGCAAGGCCGGTCAGTACCGAGAGCACGCCCAGTCCGATAACTGTGGTGTATGCGTGTTTTTGGAGCGGGTTGTAGGCTTCACGCTGGTCGGGCCTCGAACCGAAAAAGAAATAGTGCTTCACCATCGGCCACACGCCGGGGATGTCGCGATGCGTGAACAGAACTTGGCGATAATGGCCACTGAACACCTGATAGCCGATGTAGATCACGCCCGTGGCGATGTAAATCCACATGAAGGTGAGGTGCCATTGCAGCGCGCCGCCAAGCCATCCGCCGATGGCGAAGGATTTGGGCCAGTTCAGTAAATCTTTCTGCGGAATTTTGGCACCGAAGCTGGGGAAGGCGCGAAAAATCTGCAGGCCGCTGCCGACCATCACGAAGAGCGAAATCGCATTGGCCCAGTGGCAAAGGCGAACGGGCAGCGGGTGCTCATAGGCGGCGCGGGCGACTGTTTCGGTTTCGCCGTTAGTCCGTGTGATTTCGACCACTGCGTCGCTCATAAGCACGTCTCCAGGTAGCGCCGGCATCCTGCCCGCGCAGCGGCGGCGAGAGGCCGCCACGACAGCCGCCGGGACGGCGGCGCTACGAAATCTCACAGCCCGTAGAACTCTGAATATCCCTGGTCTTCCCAGTAGCCGACCTTTTCCAGAATGTTGGTGACTTTCATATCGGCCAAGTATTTTGCCTGCTTGTAGCCGACTTTGGTCGGAATGTTCAGCCGCAAGGGCGCACCGTGCTTGCGGGTGAGCGGTTGATCGTACATTTCGTAGCAAAGCAACGTCTGTGGATGTAGTGCCGTGGCCATGTCGAGCGACTCGTAATAATCATCGGCGCAGGTCACTGTCAGAAAGCGAGCAGTCGTGTCGGCGCCGATCATGCTTAAAAAATCGGAGAGGCGCGCGCCGCCGAAACGGCCGATTACGTCCCAGCCCTCGACACAGACGTGGCGGGTGTTGTGTCGCATCTTCGGCAGAGCTTGAATCTGAGCCAAGGTGTAGTCGCCGGGCTTCTTCACCGCGCCGCCAACCGTTAGAGTCCAGTTCTCGAAGATCACGCCGGGATCTTCGACGTCGTATCCGTTGATCGGGAATTTCTCGAAAGGTGTGAGTTCAGAATCGGCAAAAATTGTCGCCAGATGGCCGCGACGGTAGAGTCGCGCCGAGGCCCAGTCGCTGAAGGCCAGTCCTTTCTTGAGCAGACCTTCCTGAAACGCAGGAATGGCAAACGCGCCCAAGGCGAGCACCGGCGCGAGTTTCAGCAGTTCGCGGCGGGACACCCGCCCGAATTTGCGTTGCGTGATCGTGGGACGAACGATTCTTGTTGGCTGGACCTGTAACGGTTTGGGTGGCTGCGGCACTACTTCTGGTGCGGCGGGTTTCGAAGGGGCCGCTTCGTGCTTCTCCATTGCCGGATCTGCCGGCCTTGATGCCAACTCGCCGGCGTCGGGAGTCTTCGCTTGGTCTGCGTCCGGTTTAGTGTTCTCTGGTTCCATGACGTCCCCCGCGCTCAACCTGCTCCTCGCATACGATTCGCGAGGGTCGGCAAAAGTTACGGCCAAGATACCATGATCGGGTTCAATTCGTTCGCATGTCCATACGAGTGGGAGCGAGAACGTGGCCGTGCTTTCTTTTGGTGCATTTTCGAGGCATACTAAGCGGTAGGGACATCCTTCCGTCGAACTGAAAACTTGCATGTTCGAATCGAAAAAGCCCGCAGCGCAAGATCGCCGGCTCCTCGAAGCAGCCCGCTCCGAGAACGCTGTGGATCCTCATTACGAACCTCAGCACGAGCCCAAGCAGCGGCGCATGATGGTGATCGCTCTGGCGCTGCTCATCGTGGCGTTGGGATTCGTGCTTTTTCGGGATCGCGATTTCTGGTTTCCCGACATGCAGGATGCGATGGATGCGGACGCGCCTGCCTCGCAGACGGCGACGGCAACCCCTCCCGCACCGGGGGGCACGAAGGCGACGAATCCTGTTGCGGCTTCGAAGCATAGTCGAACGGTTGTAGCGGAACCGGCGAGGGATACTGGCCAGACTGCGGCGTCCGACCCGCCAGGGGCCCAGATTCAGCGGACGGTATTGCCTCCCCTTGAAGTTGAAGTGGTAGCGGGCGATGCTCATCGCACGGTTCGCCCCGGAAGCAACTCGGTACACGTCGATCTGCAACCGGGTTCGTTGCAATCAGGTTCGCCGCAGGCAAGTTCGTCCCAACCCAATTCGCCCCAACCAGAAATTACCGAGGCGCCCGAGGCGGGTGCCGCGCCTGCGAAGGCGGCGAATCTAACCAAGGCATCGGAGCGGGTCGAAGTTGCGGCCGATGCATCGCAGCTTGTGAGCCACTCGGTACGGCCGGGGTATCCCATGCTGGCGCGGCAGATGAAAGTGCAGGGCTCGGTGATATTGCAGGCGCTGATTAGCCGCGATGGTGCGATTCAGGACCTGCATGTGATGAGCGGACCGCCGATCCTGGCGGGGGCGGCGCGTGAGGCGGTGAAGCAGTGGCGCTTCAAACCGCATTACCTGGGAGCCGAGGCGGTCGAAACTCAGGCCAAGATCACGGTGAACTTCACCATCTCAACCAATTAAAGCGGCGGAAAATTTGGAGACGAGAGGTGTCGTCCCTTCGGGACTCGCGTCCGCTTCCCAAACACTTCCCGGCACTGCCGTGCCGGATTTTCACATGCCGCCGCTTCGCGGCTAGGGTTCAAGCTAAGCAGGCAAGAAATTCTGTGCCCCAGAAATTCCTTGAAGATCGAAAACATCCTCCAAAAATGACGAGCGTCCTGCGACTCTTGCGAGTCCAGGACGCCCGGGCAGCCCTCCCCAGAACTGCTCACCGAACAAAATAGTCCTGACGTGATTCTCTGCCTATGGCACTCCTGTGCCATATCTACCCCAAAGGTGCCATCCCGTAACTGCTTGAAAGATTGGGCCACAGGCGGGGGACTGTGGAAACTTCGCAGTCCGCAGGCTCTGAAGTCGGCAACGGATTTTGCCGATGAGGCCTGTAGTCGGGCGAATTCTCCGCCTGTCACCCCATGCCTTCCTTTGACGATGCCGAAGTCTATCGCAGCATTCTTGAGAGCCTGCCGGTTGCGGTGTGCGTGGTCGACCTACAACAGAAAATCGTGCTGTGGAGCGACGGGGCGGAAAAGATCACCGGGCATCCGCGGCACGAAGTGATCGGGCATTCTTACACCGGGGAAGCGCTTCTCCCTTGCGATCAGCCGGGGTGCGAGGAGTCTGGCGAGGAATGCCCGCTGGTGCAGGCAATCAAGATGTCGCATACCATTGAAGGCATCGGCTACCTGCGGCACAAGGCGGGCTACGAGATTCCCGTCCGCATTCGCGCCGTTCCGGTGCACAACGCGCATGGCTCGATTATTGGCGCGGTGGAAACGTTCGAAGACGATGCCAGCGCCAGCCCGGATCATCACGAAGACAATCTGAAGCTGCCCGGCTTTGTGGACGAGTCCACGGGCCTCGCCAGTCACGCCATGATGCAATCGCATCTGCGCGAGACCCTGGGGACGTTTCACGAAGTGAAGGTGCCGTTTAGCGTGCTGTATTTCCGGGTGGATGGGCTCCGTCGATTTCGCGCCAACTTCGGCACGGAGGCGGCGGATTTGCTACTGGGAGTGGTGGCACGCTCGCTCGAAGGCGCCCTTTGGAAAACCGATTTCGTGGGGCGCTGGAGTGAAGATCAATTCGTTGTGATTCTGAACGGCTGCCGCGAGGATGTGCTTCACGCCGTGCGCGAACGCATTCGCCGCATGCTGGCCGGCAACGCCATTGATTGGTGGGGAGAGCGGCGGTCCCTGCCAATCTTGATCGGCGAGGCTACGGTGCAATCCGGCGACACCCTTGATCGCCTCATGGAGCGGGCTGAGAGATCACTGGCTGACGCTTCGGCAGGGCGATCTCTGGCCGCCTCCGCCAGTGGAAACCCAACTTCCGGGAGTCACTAAATAATGTTTGCGATTATCGGGATCGTCGTCGTCTTCGGATGCGTGGTGGCCGGCTACCTGATGGAGCACGGCAACCTCAAGGTGCTGATCCAGCCGGCGGAGTTGATCATCATCGGCGGCGCGGCCGTGGGCACGGTGCTGATCTCGAACCCCCTGCACATCATTAAGAAGATCATTGGCGGAATTGGCGGCGTGTTTGGCGGATCAAAATTCGGCAAGCAGGCCTACATCGATACTCTCAAGATGATGTACGAACTACTGAACAAGGCGCGCAAGGATGGGCTGATGGCGCTGGAGGCCGATGTGGAAGAGCCCTCGAAGAGCGCCGTGTTCTCGAAGAATCCCGCATTCGTGAAGAACCATCATATTTGCGATTTTGTTTGCGACTCGCTGCGCATGGCGGTGACCGGGGTCGACGCCTTTGATCTGGACCAACTGCTTGATCTGGACATGGAAGTGCATCATCACGACGCCAGCCAGCCGACGGCGGCGCTCAGCACCATGGCCGATTCCCTGCCCGGCTTGGGGATTGTCGCCGCCGTGCTGGGCGTCGTGATCACCATGGGAGCGTTGGGCGGGCCGCCGGAAGAAATCGGACACAAAGTGGCCGCCGCGCTGGTGGGCACATTTCTTGGGATTCTGCTGTGTTACGGATTGATCGGGCCGATCGCGGCCAACATGACCAAAATCGCCGAGGACGAGCACGCATTCCTCTACGTGCTTCGCGTCTTGATGGTCTCTTTCCTGAAAGGCAGCGCTCCGATCATGGCGGTGGAAGTGGCGCGTCGAGCCGTGCCGGGACACGTGCGGCCGTCATTTAAAGAACTCGAAGCCGCGTGCCGTGGCGGAGGCGCCGCTGCTGCCGCCGCATCCGCCTGAGGCCTGAGCATGAGCACAGACAAAAAGCGCCCCATCATCATCGTGAAGAAAAAGGGCGGGCACGGCGGCCATCATGGCGGCGCGTGGAAAGTTGCCTATGCCGATTTCGTCACCGCGATGATGGCGCTGTTCATCGTTCTATGGCTGCTGAACTCCAGCAAGCAGATACAAGAAGCAGTGGGCGGATACTTCAAAGATCCCACCGGAACATCGAAGAAAGTCGGCTCAAATATGGTGGGGTCGGGAGAAAACTTTGTCCTGAACAAGGACAACATGCCCAAGCTGAAAGAACAATTGCAGCAGGCTATGAAGCAGATGACGGACTTCGAAAAACTGAAGAGCCATATCGAGATGACCGTGACCACCGAAGGGCTCCGCATAGAGTTGTCTGAATCGGCGAACGGCACCTTCTTCGATAGCGGCAAAGCCAAACTCAACGGCGACGGCAGCGAGTTGCTGGTCACTCTCGCGCAGGAACTCGGGAAGCTGCCGAACAAACTTTCGATTGAAGGTCACACGGATTCCAAGCCCTACGCAGCCTCCGCCAATTACGGCAACTGGGAACTCTCCTCCGACCGCGCCAATGCAGCCCGCCGCCTATTGCAGACCAATGGCATTCGGGAAGACCAGATTACGCAGATCCGAGGTTTTGCCGACCAGCGACTGCGCAAACCGGAAGCGCCGCTCGACCCCGCGAACCGCCGCATCTCGCTGATCGTGCAATACATTATGAAGACCGATGACGACGATGCGAAGCCTGCGGCCGGCGGCGAAGAGCATCCTGACTCCAACAAGCAGGAGAATAAAAAGGCGGAGAGCAAATCGGCGAAGCCCGCCGAACCTAAGCCCTAAGGAGTGGCGCCAGCAGACCGGATCGACTCTCTGTTACACCATGTCTTGTTATTAACTTGTTGACTCCTTCCAAATTTGTAACGTTTGGTTTGACCCTCCGGAAGGACTGTGCCACACTGCCTTCCGGACTATTTATGACCTGCAGTTGGAAGATAGTGGCGACGTTTTCAATGCGCTACTTCGGTGTCGCGTTGTACCTCGGTTGTATGCTGTGTGCTCCTTCAGGGGCTCAGTCCGTTGACCTTCGGGATAATCCCGGCGCGATTCTGGCCCTCCCCACTTACTACAGAACGGCTGTGGGGACGGGAACGATCGTGCTCGCTGTCTCGTCCGAGCGTAAGAGCGTTCATCTCGATCGTCAGGCTTTGTTGAAACTGGTGAACGTGAAGAATCAGGCGACTACCTGGCAGACTACTGAAGACACGTCGAAGGGAGTATTCGCCGATATCCCTTATGGAAGCTATTCCGTAGACGTGAGCGCGGTGGGCTACCTCAGCGCCCATAAAGATATCCAGGTCATGGACTCCTTCGGTCCAGTGCAAATCGAGGTCGTGCTGCAACGTGATCCGGCGGCGCTCAATCTAGATGTTGCCGACGCGGTTATGTCGCCCAAGGCGCGAAAAGACACCAAGCGCGCCGTTTCTGCTTTGAAGTCGTCCAACCTCGAAAAGGCCGAGAAGCAACTCGACGAGGCCTACAAGTTGTCACCCACCAGCCCGGACCTGAACTTTCTTCTGGGCTATTTGTATTTCCAGAAGAAAGATTTCGTGCGGGCTGGAACGTTTCTGACGACGGCAACGAATCTGAACCCTCGTCACGCGCAGGCGCTCGAGTTGCTGGGCAGGGCCGGCCTGGAGCGGCAGGACTATCCTGCGGCGCGGTCCGCGCTGGAACAAGCAGTATTGGCCGATGAGGAAAACTGGCTTCCCCACAACCTGCTCGCCGACGCCTATCTGCACGAAAGAAGTTACGACAAAGCACGCGATGAGGCTCAGGTAGCGATCTCAAAAGGCAAGAGCAATGCCGGACCCGCCGAACTCGTACTCGGGCAGGCGCTGGTGGGGTTGGGGCAGAACCAGGAAGGCATTCAAGCCCTTAACGCTTTCCTGCAGGAATCGCCTCAGGACGCCATGGCGAAGCAGGTGCGCGATCTGATCGTTCAGGTGCAGGAACGTGCTTCGAGTCCGACGCAGACTGCGAATGCCCCGAAACTCGAGGCGCAACTCTCCGGCATCGACAATCTAGCATCGCTTCCAGCACCAGGGCTCTCGGTGAAACCGTGGCAACCGGCCAGCATCGACGACGTCAAGCTCGCCCTTGCGTCCGGCGTCGCCTGCCCTTCCGACAAGGTGATTGAGGAATCGGGCAGGCGCGTGCAGGAACTGGTGCAGGACGTAACCCGCTTTTCTGCGGTTGAAGATTTGTTCCATCAGCCGCTCGATGAATTCGGCAATCCCCTGCGTACGGAAACGCGGCAATATAATTATGTTGCTTCCATCTCGGAGCCCGAGCCCGGCTTTCTTGCCGTCGATGAATACCGCGCCCAGAAGATAGCCCTGACCGACTATCCCGGCAACATCGCCAGCACTGGTTTTGCCGGACTGGCATTCGTCTTCCATCCGCATGTGCGCGACAACTTCGACATGTCGTGCGAGGGTCTGGGGGACTGGCACGGGCAAGCCACCTGGCTCGTCCACTTCCGCCAGCGCGACGACCGGCCCAACCGCATGCACGGCTACAAGGTGGGAGACGAAGTGCACCCCGTCAAGCTCAAGGGCAGAGCATGGATCACCGCCGACAAATTCCAGATCGTTCGCATCGAAGCCGAGATGGTCAGCCCCATGCCTGAGATTCAGCTCCTAAGCGAACACCAAGTAGTGGAGTACGGCCCCATCCCGTTTCAGAATAAAAACATCTCACTGTGGCTGCCGAAGACGGCCGAAATCTATTTCGATTTCCGCAAGCACCGCTACTACCGGCGCCACAGTTTCGATCACTACATGCTCTTTTCGGTAGATTCCGAGGAGAAACGCAAGGTACCCACAAACAAGCCCGCCGACAAGCCAGAGGGCTCGGGACACGAACAGAGGCGATAAAAGCCAACTGCCTAGGAGCAAAAGTCCTATACTAGAATTCCTCTTCGCGGAGGGTATCTCCTGATCCCGACTAGAAGTGAGAGCCGCCCAGAAGAAACTTTGCCGTACTGAAGCCGGAAACTAGCCATGGCTTGCAAATCGACTATCCTCCGCGGCCCTCGCGAACGATTCTTCGTTAGCTTGTTTTTTGTCGTCGGTATGTTCTGCGCGATCGCCGCGAGCCAGGCCGGGGGCAGCTATGGCCATCCTGATGAATCGAGACTCATCTACCGCACGGCCCCCAACACCGGCATCCTTACTTTCAAAGTCTTTGCTGAACGCAACGGCAGCCGTCTGAACCAGCAGGCCGTGGTGAAGCTGATTAATCTTTCGAATCAAACCGCGACCTGGCAGCCGACCGACAACGCTCAGGGAGTGTTCACCGATATCCCCTACGGTGACTACACGGCGGAGGTCAGCGCCGTCGGCTATCTGAGCTCGCGTCAGGACCTGAAAGTAATCGCCATTCGGAACATCCTGGAATTCGATGTGGTGCTGCAGCGCGATCCTGCCGCCATCAACCTCGATGTGGCGGACAAGCTACTGCCCACGAAGGTACGCAAGGAAACAAGGCGCGCGGTCTCGGCTCTTAAGGCAGGAAACCTCAAAGATGCGCAGAAGGATCTCGACGAGGCGTATAAGTCGGCTCCGTCGAGTCCCGATCTGAACTTCTTGCTCGGCTACTTGTATTTTCAGAAGAAGGATTTCGCACAGGCAGGAACTTATCTAACCACGGCAAAAAACTTGAATCCGCACAACGCGCAGGCGTTGACGCTTCTAGGGCGCGCTGGCCTGGAGAGGCAGGACTATCCCGCGGCGAGATCGGCGCTGGAGCAGGCAGTTCTCGCCGACGGCGAAAATTGGCTCCCGCACAACCTGCTCGCCGATACCTATCTGCACCAAAAAGATTACGGCAAGGCACGCGACGAGGCCCAGGTTGCGATCGTTAAGGGCAAGAGCGTCGCAGCGCCGGCCCAACTCGTGCTCGGAGAAGCGCTGGTTAATCTGGGACGCAATCAGGAGGGCATTCAAGCTCTGAATACTTTCCTGTCAGCCTCGCCGAAGAATCCGGTCGCAGGACAGGTTCGAGAACTTATCGCCGAGATTCAGGGACAAGGCACCTCGCCCGCGCCTTCAAACAATGCATTGCAGGCAACGGCATTGCAGGATAAAACCCGGCACTCCGGCGTGGACCCGTTGCTGGCGATGGAGTCTCCGCGCCTTTCGCTGAAGGCCTGGCAACCTCCCGACATTGACGACGTGAAGGTGGCGTTGGCTGCGGGGGTGAGTTGTCCTTCGGACAAGGTCATCGAGGAGTCAGGCAAGCGCGTACAGGAAATGGTGGAGGATGTAACTCGCTTTGCGGCGGTCGAAGACCTGTTCCACCAATCACTCGATGACTACGGCAATCCGGTTCGCACCGAAACACGGAAGTTCAATTACGTGGCGTCGATCTCCGAGCCGCAGCCCGGATTTCTTTCGGTCGATGAATTTCGCGCCGACAAGCTCTCGCTGGCGGGTTATCCCGACAACATCGCCAGTACGGGCTTTATGTCGTTGGCTCTGGTCTTCCATCCGCACATGCGGGACAACTTCGAGATGATATGCGAAGGGCTGGGCGATTGGCATGGACAGGCTAGCTGGCTGGTGCACTTTAAGCAGCGCGATGACCGGCCCAACCACATGCACAGCTATAAAGTCGGCAATCAGGTTCATCCGGTGAAGTTAAAGGGCCGCGCGTGGATTACCGCCGACAGGTTTCAGATTGTACGCATGGAGGCCGATATGGTCAGCCCCATGCCGGAAATCAGGCTGCTCAGCGAGCATCAGGTTGTGGAATACGGGCCCGTCCCATTTCCGAAGAAGAACACATCGCTCTGGCTACCGAAGAGCGCGGAACTTTATTTCGACTTCCGCAAGCACCGCTACTACCGGCGGCACAGCTTCGACCATTACATGCTGTTCTCGGCGGATACCGAGGAAAAACGCAAAGAGCCAGTCGTCCCACCCGTGCCGGAGAAACAATCTTAAGACGGATTCACAGTGACGCAGCGAAATGCATTTCGCGTTGAAACAACTTTACAATCCCTGTCTGCCGCGTCACGACACACCGGCTGTATAATCCCCCGTTGCTTTCCTCGCAGGAGCATTGATCATGAAGAAGATTCCCCGTCTTGCACATTCTTTCGTCGTCATCTTGTTGTTCGCATCCGCGGCGTGGTCGCAGGAAAAGGTCGACCTCGAGACCATCTCTCGCATTCGCTACGAAGGTTTTCATAACTCCGAGGTCATGGAGCTTGCCACCGGCCTGATGGATTCGATCGGGGAAAGGCTCACCGGCTCGCCTAACATGAAGCGCGCCAACGAGTGGACTCGCGATCAACTCACCGCCATGGGCCTAAGCAATGCGCATCTCGAATCCTGGGGTCCTTTCGGCCGCGGTTGGGCCAATCAGTACGTGAACGCCCGCATGACCTCGCCCGACATCGCCTCCCTCCTCGTTTATGCAAAGGCCTGGACCCCCGGAACCAACGGCGTCGTCACGGGCAAATGCATTCGCGCCAACGTTGAGAAGAAGGAAGACTTCGACAAGTACAGGGGCAAGCTGGCGGGTATGATCGTGATCTTCGGGCCCGACGCCGAGGTCAAACCGATCATCGAGTCTCCGTACAAGCGTCTGAGTGACGATGAACTGGCAAAGACCGGTGAATACGAAATCCCCGGGGAGCGTCCACCGTTTCGCATGGCTGAGATCGCCAAGCGGCGGCAGTTCATCAAGGATCTCAACCAGTTTCTCGCCGATGAAAAAGTTCTCGCCGTGATCGATCACAGCCGCGGCACGGCAGGCGGCGGCACCGTGTTCGTTCAGTCTGGCGGGTCGTACAAGCAGGGTGAGACAACAACGGTCCCTCAGCTGACCATGGCTGCAGAGCACTGGTCGCGGATCGCGCGCCTGCTGCAGCAGAAAAAAGACGTCACGCTCGAACTCAACGTGACCAACACCTTCTACGACGACGATGCCATGCAGTACGACACCATCGCGGAAATTCCCGGCACGGACAGGAAGGATGAAGTCGTGATGCTGGGCGCGCATCTCGATTCGTGGCACGCAGGCACGGGCGCGACCGACAACGGCGCCGGCAGCATCGTCATGATGGAAGTGGTGCGCATTCTGAAGGCTCTCGACATCAAGCCCCGGCGCACCATCCGCATCGGCTTGTGGAGCGGCGAGGAAGAAGGCCTGCTCGGTTCGCAGGGCTACGTCGAGCAGCATTTCGGTTCGCGGCCGCCAATCGACGAACCGAACATGAAAGGAATGCCAACGTTATTGCGCCGCGATGCCGGCCCGGTCACCGTGAAGCCAGAGCAGGCGAAAATCTCCGCATACTTCAACGTCGATAACGGCACCGGGAAGATTCGTGGCATCTACCTGCAGGAAAATGCAGCGGTTGCACCGATCTTTGAAGCGTGGATGCGCCCGTTCAAAGATTTGGGCATGACCACGATGAGCATGCGCAATACCGGCGGCACCGATCATCTTTCCTTTGACGCCGTCGGCATTCCAGGATTTCAATTCATTCAGGATCCCATTGAATACGAAACGCGTACCCACCACTCCAACATGGACGTGTACGACCGACTGCAACCGGACGATCTGAAGCAAATTGCGGTGATCGTCGCCAGCTTTGTCTATGACACGGCCATGCGCGACCAGATGCTGCCGCGCAAGCCCATCGAGAAGCCGCTGCCCAGGGAGATCGAGAAGAAAGAAGAATAGGAAATATGTTTTCCCCTCAAGCGATTGGATACGCGACGACTCCCTACACCGCAACGAAGCAGATCCCCAAGGGGCCGGGAGCCAAGCACGACGCCGAGGGCGTACTCGAAATTCTTCCGGAGTTTGAATTGGGCCTCACCGATATCGAAGGGTTCTCGCACCTGTTTGTGGTGTGGACCTTCGATCGCTCCGAGGGATTCGAGTTGCTGGGCACGCCGCCGATCGACGACCGTCCGCACGGCGTATTTGCCACGCGATCTCCGCGACGCCCGAATCCCATCGCGTTAACGGTAGTGGAGTTGCTCCGACGCGAGGGCGCGAAGCTGCATGTACGCGGCGTCGACATGCTCACTGGCACTCCGATTCTCGATCTCAAGCCGTATCTCTCGAGCATTCCAACAGAACAATTAAGGCGTGGCTGGCTGGAACAGGCTGAAGCACGCCGCGGAAAATAGCGGCGCCGTCCCTGCGTTGGCCATGCCATCCGCAAACAGCGTATACTGAGACCCACTTAACCTCGAAGATACGGCACACCTTGCGCCTTCGCGATTGAGAGAATCGAGAGGCGTTTTCTTTTGTCCGCGCGTTTCACGCAGCACCCACCGGCCCGCCAGACGATGAGTTCTCCGTTCGCGGGATTGCGGCCCGATGGACTCCCACCTCTCGAATCGAACTCAGATCCCACGATCCAGATTCAACGATCCAGTCGAACTACAGGAGCTCATCATGTCCGGAATTAATGGCGACAAAGCCAGGTTTAATCGCTTACGAAAACAGAAAATCGCGCGCCGCCTGCGCAATCAGGAAATGTTGAAGGAAATGGCTGCGCCCGCGAAACCGAAGTCATCGAAAGCAGCGTCGCCAAAAACTGCGGAATAGCCGCGGACTGCGGCGAGCCAGTCAGACGTTCAGAAGTGAATGATTCAGAGAGGAAAAGGAATGAAGAACATTTACGTCGGTAATCTCCCCCACAGCACCACCGAGTCCGAGTTGCGAGGCGTTTTCGAAGCGCACGGCGCGGTTGAAAAAGTCAGCATCGTCACCGACCGCGAGACTGGCCGCGCCCGCGGTTTCGCCTTCGTGGAAATGACCAACGCTGGCGAGGCCGACAAAGCCATCGCAGCGCTGAACGGCAGCGAACTCGGCGGTCGCGCGCTGAAGATCAATGAAGCTCAGCCCAAGGCCGCCCGCCCCAAAAGCGGCGGCGGACAGCGCTTTGGGGGCGGCGGAGGCGGAGGCAGCCGCGACGACTATCAGGGCCACGCCCGCCAGCCGCGCGAACCGCGCTGGTAGTGAAGCAGTGCGTCAAGCAGTGGCAGTGACTAGGGCCTGATGGCCGACGACGTCTGGCTCAGGATGCGGAAGAGCAGCAGCCAGCGCTTCACGTTCGTCGTCATCAGGAAGTTTTCTTTGACGTGCTCGCGCCCGCTCACGCCGATTCTGTGGGCGAACTCCGGATGGGTAAGCAGATAACGGATCTGAAACGCGCACCCTTCCACCGAATGCACCAGCACGCCGGTAAGCTTGTGGATGATCTGGTTGGGGATGCCGCCGACGGCGCCGCCGATTGTCGGTTTCCCTTTCCACAGCGCCTCAGTGACGGTCAGGCCGAATCCTTCCTTTAGTGATTTCTGAATGACGATGGTGGAGGCTCGCTGGATCGCGTTGATTTCGAGCGCGCACCAGGGCGGAAGATCGAGAAGAATAATGTCGGGATCGTTCCCGGCTGCTTCCTTCACTTCCTGCAGAACAGCCGCGCCTTCGGGATCGTCGCTCGCGCCTCCGCCCGCCAGAACCAGTTGGCAGTCGACATATTTCTTGGCGAGTTTGTAGGCCTGCACAACTCCCACCGGATCTTTCAGGCGGTCGAAGCGCGAAACCTGCGTGACGATCGGGCGCTTGCGGTCGATTCCAAATTCGTCGCAGACCTTCTGCACGAATGAATCCGGGAGATCCTTGTTCTTCTCCGAGAGCGGATCGATACAGGGATAGAACAAATATTGCGGAATGGGAAGCTGCCTGGCAAATGATTGCGAAGAAAAAATAGCCGCATCGAACTGCTCGACGTAGGGACGAAGAAACTCCCACACTTTCGCATCCGGATTCGACAGGTCGATGTGGCAGCGCCAGACCCATTTCGCGCTGCTGGTATGCCGTGAGCGGATCAGTCCCACCGGTTGCGGGTCGTGGATGACAACCAGTTCTTCATCGAACCGCATCCGCCCGCGGTTCTGCTCGTTGTACATCAGGAATATTTCCTGCGCGGCTTTCGTCAGCTCGTAGCTGCTGCCCTGCAGGGCGTTGTGAAACGCCTTGGTGACTTCGAAAAAGTCGTTGCCGCCAGTAATAACGTCCCAGTGGGTGGGCACTTCCAGCTCCGAAAGCAGCGGCACAAGACGGTTCAGCATCTCGGCCACGCCGCCGCCGACGGCAGTGGAGTTGACCATCTTGATGGATTTTCCCTTTAGATCCTTTGCCAGAAAACGCAAGGCATCGATCTGCGCCTGCCCAATGATGCTTTTGTAGTCGTCGAAATGCGGCGGTGGTGGCGGCGGCGGAGGCGTCATGACACTCGCCGGAAGCGGGCGCTCTTCTCTCCGGCGCGGAGCCGGAGGCGTGGTAGTTGCGAACGAAGGCGTTGCCTCGCCGGCCTTTTCGGACTCGGTGTGGGGCGGTGTAACTACGGTCGTATTGTTCACGTCTCTTGGATTCATGCTCTCTCGCCGTTCTGCTTCAGCACCTGCTCGACGGTACCGGCAATCTGCCTCCGCACACCCTCCATGGTATTGGTGTAAATATCGATGTGCTCAATGGAGTCGCCCGCCGCGGGCAGACCGACTTCTTCCTCAAGCCATTGCGAAAAATCGTTCGACATGCGGTGCAGCCGCAGTCGCGCTTCAATGAAGTGGTGATGAATGGAATGCACGCTGACCTGGTTGATGCCGTCCAGAAACCCTGACAACGAGTTCGCCACGAATGCGGTTGGCAGGACCACGATGTCAGAGGCGCAAAAATAGAAAGGCTCGTGACCCGCGTGACTCGCCGACCGCGGATTTTTCTCCAGAAACTCATCCACAATCTCGACCATCCGCCCGCGAAGGCCTTCGATCGCAGTAAATTCCCGCACGTCGACGCTGGCCAGTTGTTCCGCCAGGATCGGCTCGTTGCAGGCCGAGAGGATCCAGTGCGCGAAGTCGTTGGAAAATCCCTGGCGGATGAAGTGATGGTCCTGTAGGGTGCGGAAGGTATGCTGAAAAATCGAATCGTCGGGGCACGTTCGCAGAGCCTCCAACAATTCTGCAAGTGTGCTGGCCTTCTGCCGTCCGATTCGCAGCAGATGTTCTGACGTGTTGAAGTAAAACGGTTTGCTGGGCTTGCGAACCAGCGGGTTAAGCACCGGCGAATTGTGAACTGCCACCATCAATTTCGTCCTCTATTCCATCCTTTAATCGTCCGATTTGGGCCGCCCAGCCTACCGCTCGTTACCAGCCGGCCGAGGCGCTGGTCCGGAATTTCTCGCCGCCGCTTTCCGGCAGATCCAGGCGTACGTCGCACAGCTCACCAATCAGAGTTCCTGCCCAGCGATAAATATTGTGTTCACGCACCAGTTTTCGCATGCGCTGCATGCGCGCCTGCTTCTCTTCCGGTTGCATTTCGAGGGCCGCGCGAATCGCCTCCGCGGTTTGGTCGATGTCATAAGGATTCACCTGCAACGCATCTCGCAGTTCGCGCGCCGCGCCGGTGAAGCAACTCAGAATGAGCACGCCGCGTTCGTCGCGGCGAGTAGCGACGAATTCTTTCGCTACCAGGTTCATTCCGTCGTGCAGCGACGTGACCAGGCACAGGTCGGCGGCGCGGTAGTATGGCTCGATTTCTTTGTGACTGTGCTGCCGGTTCAACAGCACAACCGGCTTCCATTGATCCGCCTGGAAGCGCCAGTTGATGCGATCCGCCTCCGCCTCCACTTCGGCCTGCAGATCGTGATAGCGCTTGATATGAGTGCGGCTGGGCGCGCCAATCTGCACAAAGGTGAAGACGCCCTGATAGCGCGGATATTTCTCCAGAAACCGCTCGACCGCGAGAAGTCTTTCCAGAATTCCCTTCGTGTAGTCCAACCGGTCCACTCCCACGCCCATCAATGCGGCTTCGACTCCCAGCGCTTTTAGCAATCCGGCTCGTTCTTCATAGGCTGATTCGCGCGTCGGTTCGACCGCCGAATCGACAAAGTCCACACTGATGGGGAATGGACGCACGGCCGTGCGATGATCCAGCCGCTGCACGGAGAAATGCTCCCAGTCGATGCGCGACTCCACGATGCGGTCGACCGTCTGCAGAAAATTCGTGCAATGCGACTGAATGTGGAATCCGATCAGATCGGCGCCGAGCAATCCATCGACCAGTTCACGTTGCCAGGGACAAATCCCAAACGCTTCCGGATTTGGCCACGGAATGTGCCAGAAGATGGCGACGCGCGCGTCCGGCCGACGCTGCTTGATCATTCGCGGCAGCAGGGCGAAGTGATAGTCCTGCACCAGCACGACCGGGTGGCTGATGTTCTCCATCTCTTCGAGCAGCGCGTCGGCGAACTTCTGGTTCACTTCCTGATAATGTTTCCAGTCGCTGGCGCGGAAGAGAGGGCGGGTGTGCGCGATGTGGCACAGCGGCCAGAGTCCCTCGTTGGCAAATCCGTAGTAGTAGCCTTCTTCCTCTTCTTTGCTAAGCCAGACTCGCCGCAACGTGTAGCGCGGATCATCCGGAGGAACCGGCAGGCGGTCATGCGCATCAACAGCATCCTGATCGGCGTCGCCAGAACCGTGTGCGACCCAGGTACCGTCGCAGGCGAGCAGCACGGGTTCGAGCGCCGTGACCAGGCCGCTCGCCGGCTGATTGACTACGACCGACTTTCCCTTCCGCGTGTGCACGTACGGCTCGCGGTTCGATACGACGAAAAGCCTGCCGTCCTCCAGCCGGGCACGCACATGCACGGCTAGCCGGTCCGCAGTCCAAATAGATTCCCCGGATTCGCGCAGACGGGCTTCCTGTGCGGCCGCCGAGCGCGCAGTATTCAGGCTCTCGGCAAAGGTCGCCACTTCGCGGGCGAGCGGGCGAAACAATTCGAGGTCCGGCACTTTGATCCGGATCGCCCCACGGCCCGTGCGCAGCGCCTTCATCCAGTGGGCGGTACGCGCAATGGGTCCGGCGATGCTCCAGCGCACAATGAGCAGCGTGATGAGCGCAATTAGAACAACATGAGCCAGCGCGCTGAGAAACGTTTCCCGCCAGATGCGCAGGCTTTCCCCGCGGATGTAGCCGGAGTCATGCACAATCGCGAGAACGCCCACCGCCTCATCGCCGCGACGCAGGGGCACGGCGTAGATGTGGATGGAAGCGCTTCCGATCTTAAGGAACGCGCTCTTGCCGTCGTTTTCCTTTAACGCCTCCGACACTACTTCCGGAGCGCTGGCCATCAGGGGCTGAAGACTGGCGGTAATTGCGATGGGATGGCCTTGCGGGTTATAAACAGCCAGTCCGGCGAGGTGTTCGCGGTTGGCGAACTGTTGCACGGTGCGCTGAAGAGCCTGCGGCGTGTCGCGCGCCATATCGCGCTCGACGTTCTTCGCCAGACTCTCTCCGAGAACCTCGGATCGCCGCTCCAGGTCTTTTCGCAGCCCTCGATTTAGCACCAGAACCTGGTAATACGACGTACACAGCGACACCAGCGTAACGCCAATGATCAACGAGATGATGAGTCGGGCGCTTAGCAATCGCATGAGATCGATCCTTGCAACTCATAATCCAGCGGTATGCCCGCTAACGCTTTTTGAATGATTCTGATTACCGGCCAGGGCAGGCAGCCAGAGGTTTGGGGACGCAGCCAGCACGGCCACGCAAGACGAGTGTCACGACGACCAGGGCGTAACAAAAAGCGAAGACGAACCGCCGTCCCGCTCTACGAAAAAGATCCAACCTACGCCAAATAAGCTCCTATCTGAGGACAGGAACGCGCAAAAGGTTGCACTGCACTTGCCAAACGCCCAAGCTGTTCATTTTCAGCAGATTGCCTCGCCCGCTGGTGGAGGGCTGGAAGGTAATTCTTGCACTTTTTCGTTCCATCTTCTCGGGGCTCGAGATGTGGGGAATGAACGAGCGGGGACGCAGTCCCCGCTCGGGTTGAAGCGACTCATTTGCTTTCTCTACTCCTGGGGAGTCTGGAGCCGTTCTCCGTACGATGTGGTCGCGAATCCCGGATCAATAACCACGGTATTAATGTGGTTCCCCCAGTGGGAAATGACGAACTGAACATGGATGGGGGGCTGGTCACCGTTGGTGACGTTAAACGTTCCGGTGCAGTTGGGGTTCACCGAGTAGCTGCCGGTGCTGAAGCGCCAGCCTGGCGCCACATTGCCGTTTGTGGCGACGGCGTCCAGTTGCGTTAGATTGCCGGCACCGTCAAATTTCGTCTTGGCAAGGCCATCCACCAGCAGTGTTCCCGCCCCCTCGGGAAGGAAAACCTGACCGTGGATTGTAAACGCATAGGTACCCTTGATGGTGGCATTGCTGCAACCGCTGGCATGGGCCGTCACGGCTGACGATGCAGCCAGAGCAAGAGTGAACAGGAAGAGCGAAATGCGGAATTTCATAGTGCCTCCAGATTTTCAGTTCAAATTTTGAAGCTGCGCCTGAGCTCGAATCCTCCGGCTGGCCGCACCTTCGCACGCCTCCATCAATGGATCAATGCACCGCGGGTGAACTGAAGGTGAACTGCGCAACTTCTTGCCCGCGCGGCAGTTAGCGGCAGATCGCGGCACCGGAATCACGCGCTTCGGGCGAAATTGAGGTACACTTCCCTCAATTCGTTGGGGCACTAAGTCGAGGTCGAGGTGGCTTTCTACGGTTCTCTCCGTCGGGCGTGTGCACGATTCGACTCGTTCCAGGTCGATCTGAGCAGCGGTGAATTGCTGCGCTCGGGTGTGTGTGTGCCGATTCAGGATCAGCCCTTCCAGATATTGCGGCTGCTCCTGCAGGCAGACGGAAGAGTCGTTACCCGCGAGCAAGTTCGAACTGCGCTCTGGCCCGAGAACACGTTCGTCGACTTCGAGCATGGGGTCAACACCGCCGTCAAAAAGCTGCGCCAGGCCCTCGAAGATTCCGCCGAGTCCCCTAAGTTTGTAGAAACCTTGCCCAGAATCGGTTATCGCTTCCTCGTCCCGGTGGAATGGGTGCCGGAAACCCTGGGCAGGAATCCACTGCCCAGCGTCGTGCCGATCACGCCCCCCAAGCCGACTCTGGTGCCTACGTTGGTTCCGGCAAAGCGCCAGTGGAAGTTGAAGTCGGCCGTCGCACTCGCCATATTAGCGGGGATTGTTTCGACGGCATTCTTGTTCAATGAAAACAGCGGCCTGTCCCGCACCCCACTGGGCACGTGGATCCGTCATGTCGCCCTTGGGCAGAACCCTGAACGGCAGCGTATCC
>Ga0080027_10000321_pt1 | contig 20717 bp, 19 predicted proteins | sample OrgsoiDNA2013046_FD_70962 | JGI IMG/M metagenome (GOLD analysis project Ga0080027, IMG submission 70962) | Permafrost soil microbial communities from the Arctic, to analyse light accelerated degradation of dissolved organic matter (DOM) -... | ecosystem: Environmental > Terrestrial > Soil >... | reverse complement strand
TCTCGCGCGCGTGGGTCTGCCGGTGCGCGTGCTGCTCACCGTCCCGCGCGGCAAGATCCGGGGCGACGCGGCGCTCGCGCTGGGGGCCGTCGAGCGGATGTTCCTGGCCGTCGAGGATGGCAGCGGCTGGACCGAGCAAACGCCCTGGCGGGCGCGTCTCGGCGAGGCGACGGTGATCGTCGACGCCATCTTCGGTACCGGCTTCCACGGACCGGTCACCGACGTGCCGGCGGTGGCGCTCCAGGCGATGAACGAGGCGCGCGCGGCCCGGATCGCGATCGATGTCCCGTCGGGGCTGGACGCCGATACGGGCCGTGCCGAGGGCATCGTTTTTCGAGCCGACCTGACGGCCACGGTGGGCGCCTGGAAGATCGGCCTCTTGGTCGACGCGTCGGCGCCGGTCGGGCGGGTCGAGGTGGTCGACCTCGGCGTTCCGGTCGCCGCGGTGAACGCGCGCTGCCGTCTTCTCGACGATCGCGGGATCGTCGCGAGGCTGCCCCACCGGAGCGCGTGGGCCCACAAGGGCAGCTCGGGCGAGCTGCTGGTGGTGGCGGGCTCGGCCGGCAAGACCGGCGCGGCGTTGCTGGTCGGGCAGGGGGCGTTGCGGGCCGGCGCCGGCCTGGTGACGATCGCTACGACGGCGGCCGGGCAGATCGCGCTCGACGCCAAGGTGATCGAGCTGATGACCGCCCGCTATACCGAAGGCGACGACGCGGATCCGGCGACCGCCGTCGCCGCGCTGACCGCGCTGGCCAAGCGCGCGCAGGCCCTCGCCATCGGCCCCGGCATTCCGACGGGGGCGCGGATGCGCGCCCTGGTCCGGCAGCTCGCCGCGCGCCTGTCGGTGCCGATGGTCCTCGACGCGGACGCGCTCAATGCGCTCGGGACCGAAGCGGCCGGCCTCTTGGCGACGGCGCCGTCGGTGCGGATCCTGACGCCCCACCCCGGTGAGATGGGTCGCCTGCTGGGGATCGGAATCTCCGATGTGCAAGCCGATCGGCTGGGTCATGCCCGCCGCTTGGCGGCGGATGCCCACGCCGTGGTGGTGCTCAAGGGGGCACGCACGGTCATCGCGGCGCCCGATGGATTCGCCTACGTGAGCCCCATCGCCTGCGGATCGCTCGCAACGGCCGGGAGCGGCGACGTTCTGTGCGGTGTCATCGGCGCGCTGTTGGCGCGGCAGCTCGATCCGCTGACCGCCGCGCAGGTCGGGGTCTACGTCCACGGCCTGGCGGGCCAGGAGCTGGCGATTCAGCTGGGAGACGGCCTGGTGGCGGGCGATCTGCCGAGAGGCATCGCGACGGTCATGGCCCGTCTCGCAAAATAAATCCCTCGGCGCGGAGGTCGAGGCGGCCATCGGGTAGGCCGGCGACGCGTGCGACGCCGAAGCTGTCGGTCAGGGCCCGGACGGCGACGCTGCCCGGATCCGCGATGGTGACCCAGCGACCCACCAGCGGAGCGCCATCGGGCGCGCGCAAGCGAACGGCGGCCCAGGCCGTCCCGGGGGCAGGGGGCGCGCTAAGAGCGGCCTCCGCATTGCCTGCGACGGGGCCGTCTCCGATGCGCGCGGCGGCCTCTAGGGCTTTGCGGGCCTCGGCGCGGCCCCGGGCGGCCCAGGCGGCGGCGGCGCGGACCTCCGGTGCCTCGTCGGGCGCCTCGATCAGCGCGGCCAGCCACGCGCCGCCGTCCGGGGTGCCCGCGATGGCCGGACAGAGGCGCGCGCGCACCATCGGCTCGGCGTCGCCGAAGGCGCGGGCCAGCGTGGCCAGCGCCGCCGTCGGGACGACCGCCACCGCCAGCGCGTCGTCCGCGGCCAAAGCCGACAGCCCGCCCTCGCCCACGGCGGCGATGAGCTGGTCGATGAGGGCGCGGTCGGAAATCGGTCGTCCGACGTGCGCGGCGGCGAGACCGCGCGCGACGGCCGCTCGGGCGCCGCCGCGGGCCAGCGCGAAGGCGCGCGCCAGCTCTCCCGCGTCGGTGGCGCTCGCGATTCGCTCCAGCGCGTCGCCGATCGCTTCAGCCTCCCCGTCGTCACGGGGCGGGGCCCCGGATTGCGTGAGCGCGGCCAGCACCGATGTCAGGAGCTGGCTCGACGGATTGGCCACCCGCGCCAGTGCCTCCGCGGCGGCCCGGCGAACGGCCGGATCCCCGTCGGCGATCCGCGCCGCCAGCGCGGGTGCGGCCCCGCGGGCGTCGATCCTCGCCGCCAGCCGAGCAGCGAGGACGCGGACGGCGGGATCCGAATCGACGAGCCCGCCTTCGAGCACGGCGACCGATCGCGGATCGGCGATCGAGAGCAGCGCCGTGAATGCGCGCCCGCGGAGCTCGGGGTCCGGCGATTCGGCCGCCCGCGCCAGCGTGGGAACCGCCGCGGGATCGGCCATCCCGGCCAGGGCCTCGAGCGCGGCCAGACCGATCGCTCCGCCGCGCTCGACGACCGCGCACAGGGGGAAGGTGGCGCGCCGATCGCCGATCTCGCCCAGCAGCCTGGCGGCGAGCGCCGCGCTTGACGGCACGCCGCGCTCGACTTCACCGACCAGCGCCGAGGTAGCCGCCGCGCCCGCGTGGCGGAGCGCGATCGTGGCCTCCTCGGGGACCGGCGGTGTTCGGAGCGTCACCACCAGCGCGCCGATCGCGCCGGGCGTCGCGATTTCACCGAGCGCCAAGAAGGCGTGGCGGGCGAGATCGTCGGCAGGGCGGCGGGCGAGCGCGATCAGCCGGGGCGCCGCCGCGGTCGCCTTGAGCGTGCCGAGCGCGTCGATCGCGGCCGTCCGCTCGTCCACCGTTCCCTCGTCCAGCAGGCGCAAGAGAGCCGGCGCCGCGCGCAGATCGGCCAGCCGCCCGAGCGCGGAGATGGCGAGCAGGCGAACCTGCCGATCGGCGTCATCGAGCCGATCGCAGAGGGCCAGCGCGGCGCGCGGATCGCCGGCCGCTTCGGCCAGGCGTACGGCCCACAGCCGCACGTCGCGGTTGTCGTCGTCGAGCGCACCGAGCACCACCGGGAGAGACGGGCCGATCGGATGCCGCTCCAGGGCTTCCAGCGCGTGCAGGCGGATCGCCGCCTCGGGATCGCGCGTGGCCTGCTCGATGGCCGTCCGGTCCGCGGGCGACAGAGTCGGCGCCCAGCCGAGCACCTCTAGGCCGAACGTGCGATCCACGAGCGGAACGGCCGGCCTGCCGATCCAGGCGGTCGCGGCCGCCCCGGCAGCCGGCGAGCCGGCGTGCGCCAGCAGCCGCGCGGCGTAGAGCCGCACCGACGTTTCGCGATCGGCGAGCAGCGGAAGCAGAAAGGGTGTCGCGGCGGCCACGCCATGGACCGCGATCAACCGATCGATCGCCATCAGCCCCTGTGCTTCCGTCGACGGCCCCTGTGCTGCGGCCAGATCGTGTGCGGCGACGGCGCGCCCGTCCGCCCGGCGGGCGCCGGGCCACGAGAAGGACCCGACCAGAAATGAGAGCGCCAGCAGGAGCGTCGTCCACGTCGCCGTCATGGCGCCAGTATAGCGACGCCGTGCCGGCAGCGTGGCGACGGCAGATCGATTAGACTGGCCGAATGACGCGAGAGATCATCGTCAGTATCCTGGAAGGCGAGGGGGCAGAAGGGCGCGCCGGCACCTTCACGATTCCCGAAGCGCGCGAGGCGACCTGCTACGTCTCGAACCCCGGGGAGCTCCTGGCGATCGGGCGGGTCGTCCGTGCCGAGCTCAAGGACCACTACATCATGCTGGCCACGGCCAAGGACGAACGGTTCGCCTTCGCCTACGAGGATGTGCTCGGCTTCAAGCTGGCCGCCTCGGCGCAGTTCAAAGATCGCTCGGCGGGCTTCGGCCGATAGCCGCTAGCGCGTCGACAGCGCTAGCGCATCGACATCGACCAGCTCGCGATGGTCTTGCTGCCGTTGAACTTGGGGAAGGTCGGCATGCGCGAAAGGATGCAGCTCGCGAACGCGCCCTTTTGACCGTTCACCTTGACGGCCGACACCTTCCCGTTTCCTCTCACGACGAAGTCGAGGCTCATCTCCGAGAGCCCCGGGTTGTGCTTTCGCTCCGACATCAGGCAAGGGACCAGGCCGCGGTAGTGGCCCATCATGGTCTCCTGGATGGTGCCGTCGTCGAGGACCTCGTCGCCGGCCGAGGCGTACTTGGAGGCGTCTCCGAAGTTCGAGTCGTTGCTGAAGTCACCGTCGTTGGCGGGCGAGCTCGAGCCGCCGCCGGCGTGGTGGCCGCCGCCGGTTCCGCGCTTGGCGACGTGTGCCCCGACGAAGCTGAGCTTCACGTCCTTGAGGAAGGCGTCGATCTCCGCCGCCTCTTCCCGGGTGGCCAGCTTGTCCTCGCCGCTCGCCTTGCGGGTGAGGATGTAATAGGTCAGGCCGACCCCGATGATGGCCAGCGCGCCGAACACGACGAAGAAGGTGACCGCCGATTTTTTCTTGTCGACGCTCTCCTGGCGCTGCTCGGCGGCGGCGCGGCGGTTCTGCTCCCGGTGCCGCTCCGAGGTCTTGGTGAAGTCGCGCAGCGGCGGGAAGTCTTTGACCTTCTTGCGCGCGCCGGTATCGCTGTCGACGATCATGTGCTCGCCGAGGATCTCGCCGCGCGAGATCTGGGCCCGCACCTGCGCCAGCGAGAACGGACCGAAATCGAGGCGGTCTTTCTGAATCAGCCAGCGCTCCTGGGAATCGTCAATCGCGCCGCCGGCGGCCTCGGCCACGTTGAACAGGCGTCCCAGCGAGCTGCGCGGCCCGCCCTTGGCCTCGGGTGCCTGTGCCGGTTGCGCGGCCGCCTGTCTCGGTGCCGCGGCGGCCGCGGGCTCGGCGGCGGCGCCACTCCCTGGTAGCGCGAGCGCGGCGAGGGCCGCGCGGAGCTCCATGGGCGAGCCAAATCTGGCTTCTGGCGAGCGGGCGAACGCCCGGGCCAGGACCGCGTCCGCCTCGGGGGGCACGTCGGCCGCCGCCTGGCTGAGCGGCCGGAAAGGGGACGACGGCAGCCGGCCGGTCACCACCTCGTAGAGCAGAACCCCCAGCGAGAAGACGTCCGAGGCCGAGGTAGCTGCTGCGCCGGCCAGCACCTCCGGTGCGATGTAGGCGGTGTCGGGCGCGCCGTCGGGGGCGCCGCGGCGGGCCAGCAGGGGAATCGTGCGGGCGAGGCCCAGATCGGCAACCTTGACCCGCCCCGCCTTGTTGACCCAGACCGATACCGGGTTGAGGCCGCCGTGGGGCATGAAGCCGGCGGCCCGCTCGAGACCGTTGGCCACGTGGGTGATGAGGTTGCAGGCGCCCTTGAAGGAGACGCCGCGCCCCTCGCGCCGCTTGCCGTCCATGAATTCGCGGAGCGTCTGACCGTCCTGCAGCTCGGTCGCGATGAAAAAGAAGTCCGACTCGCGCCCGGCGGTCAGAACCTCGATCAGGTTCTTGTGAACGAGAGCGCTGGCGTTCTCGATGTCGGTCTCGAGCTGCGCCGCCGCGGATCCGAGCGCCCGTATCGGGATGATCCGGATGGCGGCGGGGCCACGGCGGTTGATGTCGGTTGCGCGATAGGTCTGGCCGACGGCGTCCTGCTGGAGGACCCCCTCGATGCGGAAACGGCCTCCGATCACGGACCCGGGCGGAATCTGGCCCGAAGGGGCCGACACGGCTAGCGAATCACGTGGGGGGGCCATGGTAAGTCGACAACTTTAACAAAAATCGGGCACAAACCGAAATCGGCGCTCCGCTATTTGCTTTCGACAACCTGCGGAAGCTTCTTGGCCTGCGCGATCCAATCGGCAAGCTGCGGCTCGGTCGGAGGCTTCTCGCTTATCTTGGCGGTACGATTAGCATTTTCGATGGCTGTGGTGAGCGCGGCCGGCACCGCGGCGCGCAGCTCCGCGGTGCTCTTCACGCCAGCGGCCTCGAACAGCAAGACCATCTCCGACCCCACGCCCTTGATGCGCAGCAGGTCGCAACGGCGCGCCAGGGCTAGCAGCTCGGCGGCCGGCAGGCCGGTGGCCTTGGCCAGGGCTTTGCGGTCCTTGCTCTTGGCGGCTCGGTCGAAAAGCTGCTCGGTCGTTTCGACCTTGGCCTTGTGAAGCTTTTCCACCTGGCCGGACGTGATGATCCGGGGAACGTCGGCCACGGCGTAGTGGCTGGCGCGCGCCAACCCCGCCCAGCCGAGGATGAGGGCCACCAGCAGTGTTGCCGGCAGCGCTTTGGATACGGGGGGCAGGGGGCTTGGCATAGGTCCTCCAAGATCACAGTGTCTTGAACCGGCGAACCAGCTCGCGGAGACGGCGAGAGCCGCCGCCTTCACGATAGATGAAACGGACGCCGGTCTGATTGTGACCGGCATGGTAGACGACCCGGCCGGAAAGGTCGAACGGCGCCTCACTGCCGGGGGGCGCGATCTCCAGCACCACATCGGTGCCGATGGGCGGCTGTATGGGGCCCATCAGCAGGCCGCCGCTCACGCTGATCTCACGGAGCTCCGCGTCCATGAGGTCGAGCCCCGTCGCGATGCGGACCTTGCAGGGGATGCCGATCGGGATGCGGGTGTGCTTGCGGCGACGGGTGAGGGTGGCCGGCCGCTCGCCCCGCAGCGTCTCGATCACGAAGTCGCGTTTCGCGCTCTCGTCGGCCTCGAAGGCCACGGTGGCGCCCGCGCGGACCCGCATCCGTGGCAACGCCGGCCGCCAGGCGGTCACCGTGCCCCGGATCAGCACCTTGTTCGGCAGGCCGTCGCAGGCCATCTCCACCACCACCGCGGTTCCCGGCGCAAGCTCGGTCGTGGTCGGACAGAACACGCCGCCGGTCGGCATATCGAGCTGGTAGTGCTCTTCGAACTCTTCGAGGTTCCGACAGCGGACGCGCAGAATATTCACAGGGACTCCCAAGACCGCCTCTGGGACGGCCGGTGAGAAAGATAACTCAGGTTGAGTCGCGCCCGTTGATTCGATTGGCCGATTGGCCGATTGGCCGATTGGCCGATTGGCCGATTGGGACGTTCAAAATAGCCGAGGCGCCTCCGATGTACTAGGGTTCTGCCGCTCATGTCGATACGCGTACACATCGATGGCGCGGTTTGCCTGCCCGAGGCGGCGAAGGTCTCGATCTTCGATCGGGGATTCCTCTACGGCGACAGTGTCTACGAGACCATCGGCACGGCGTACGGTCGGCTCTTCGCCGCGCGCGACCACCTAGTTCGGCTGGAGCGCTCCGCCGAGCGCATCGGGTTGCGCGCGCCCCCGCGCGCGGTGGTCGAACGGGCGATCGCCGAGACGGTGGCGGCCGCCGGGAATCCCGAGTCGCGCGTGCGCGTGATCCTGACCCGCGGCACCGGCAAGCTGGACCTGGACCCCGCCACCGCCGACGATACGCAGCTGATCGTCATCGTGTTCCCGCTGGGGGCGCCCACGCCGGAGATGTACCGCACGGGGGTGGCCGTCGCGATCGTGTCGATCACGCGCAACAGCCCGCTCGCCATCGATCCGGCGGTCAAGTCGGGCAATTATCTCAACAACGTGCTGGCGCTGGGTGAGGCCCGCCGCCGCTGCCGCGCCTACGAGGCCATCCTGTGCGCCGGCGACGGGAGCATCGCGGAGGGATCGACCAGCAACGTTTTCGCGGTGGTGGGGGGCGAAGTGCGCACGCCGCCGCCCGAGGTCGGAATTCTCGACGGCATCACCCGGGCCAAGGCGATCGAGCTCTGCCGCGCCAACCAGATCCCATTTTCGCAGCAGCGCATCTCCCCCGCAGAGCTGCGCGGCGCCGACGAGGTCTTCATCACCAGCGCCACCCGTGGCGTCCTCGCGGTGACCACCATCGACGAAAAACCGGTGGGTCCGGGGGTGCCGGGACCGGTCACGCAGCGGCTCATGGCGCTCTACGACGAGCTGGCCCGCCGTGGCGTAGACTGAAAAGGGGAGGGCCGTGAACAGCGCCGCCACTTTTCTTCCGAAGTTCTTCGTGGTCTGCAGCTCGATCCTGCTCCTGACCGGGATCGCGCAGTACTTGGTGCGCCCGCGCGCGCCCAAGGAGACGCTGGCCGCCAAGATCATCAACCGCTCGTCGATCACCGCCCTGTTCTCGGTCGCGCTCGGGGTCTGCGGTCTGCTGATCGGCCTGGGCATAGTCAAGATGCCGCATTTTCGCTAGCCTACACGGCGGACGGGATGGCTGACGAGATCGCCAAAGGATCGGGAGCGACGGTCCCGGGACCGGGACCGGTGGTGATCCCCGGCGGCGATCTGCCGCCCGGGTTCGCGGTGGGCGAGTTCCGTCTCGATGCGGTGGTCGGACGCGGCGGGATGGGGGTGGTCTATTCGGCCACCCAGCCGGTGATCGAGAAGCGGGTGGCGATCAAGATCCTGAACGCCCAGTACTCGGCCGATCCGGCGCTGGTGCGCCGTTTCACCGACGAAGCGCGGGCCGTCAACCGGATCCGGCACCCGAACATCATCGACATCTTTTCGTTCGGTCAGCTCGGGGACGGGCGGCATTACTTCGTCATGGAGTATCTGGAGGGCTCGACGCTGGGCGCGCGCCTCGAAAAGGGGACGCTGTCGCTCGAGGAGGCGCCGGTGTTCCTGGCGCAGATCTGCGACGCCCTCGACGCCGCGCACGCCGAGAACATCGTCCACCGGGATCTCAAGCCCGAGAACATCTGGATCGTGACGCCGCGGCGCGGACGGCCGTTCGTCAAGCTGCTCGACTTCGGCATCGCCAAGCTGATCGCGGCGGCGGACCAGTCGTCCACGCAGACCGGCGCGGTGATGGGCACGCCCCACTACATGTCGCCCGAGCAGTGTCACGGCCGGGCCGTCGATCACCGCACGGACATCTACGCGATGGGGGTGATCCTCTATCGCTTCTACGCGGGGCGGCTGCCGTTCGAGGGCGAGACCTTCATGGAGGTTTTGACCAAACAGGTCACGCTCGCCCCCGATCCGCCGTCGCGCCACACCTCGATACCACCCGCGCTCGATCAACTGATCATGCGCTGCCTCTCCAAGGATCCGGCCGGCCGGCCGCAGACCGCTCGCGACCTCGGCAGTGAGCTGGAGGCGATCTTCTCGACCTCGTCCCTGCCGCTGGCCATCTCGACGCCGCCCATCGGCGTCTCGACGACGCTGGGCGCCTCGGCGTCCGAAATTCCGCGCCAGGTCGCGCCGGCGGCGATCGCGCCCGCGGGCCGCAATCGGGTGTGGGCGGGCGTGGCCGCCGGGTTGGTCGCGGTCGTGCTGACGATAGTGATTCTGGCCGCCAGCCACCACCGGCAACCACAGCCTTCGCTTCAGATGGCCGGGGGACCGCCGGTCACCCAGCCGCAGCCTGCGGCCACTGCGCCGCCGGTCGCGCCGGCACCGACCGTGACGACGCCGGTGGCCGCCGCGCCAACCCGCCGCGAGCCTGCGCCGACCGGTGACGCACCGGCGACGCCCAAGAAGCAGCGGCGCACGACGACCAAGAGCGATCGACCGACCGAAGAGGGGCCGCCGCCGCCCCGGCCAGCCCGCACGCGCGCCTCCGATACGGGTCTGGCGCGAGACAACCCGTTCCAGTAGCGCCCGCCTCTTTGGCGGCGCTCAGAATCTTTCTCTAACGGCGATTTAGAATCTTCCGCCGAAGGTCAGACCGTTGGTCTGCCCGTCGGTCCAAAAGCCGAAGGACGAAGCCGACAGCCCGGCGCCCTCCGAAGCGCGCTTGCCGGTGACCAGCAGGTAGGTTCCGACACCGGCGACCACGGCGCCGAGCCCGATGCCGGCGTAGGCAATGTCGCGTTTGACCTTCGCGGAGCTGACGGCATCCTGGTCCGCCGCCTTGATCTGCGGACATTGGTTGTAGTCGTAGTTGGTATTTTTCAAGTAACAGGTCAGCGTGGAGGTGGTAGCCGTATCTTCATCCTTGAGCTGCGCCGCCAGCACGGCCTCCGCGTCCGACACGTCGTGCCGGGTCGCGTACGCGAAGATCGCGGCGCCGCCGGCAATCGCCACCCCGGCGGCGATCAGCGACCCACCCCAGACGTGCCGGTCATGCACCTTGTCGTCGGTCGCGGCGCGGGTCTCGGCCGTCGGGACCAGGTTGGCCACCAGCGAGGTCTCCGCGCCCGCGCCCACGTCGACTTGGCGCTCGAACACGATGAAGCCGGCGCGCTCGACCCGCAGCGCGTGCGGACCCGCGACCAGGGGAACGCCATCCGGCGCGTCGGGTCGCAAGACGCCGTCGACGCTGACGGTCGCAACCGCCTCGCTGGGGGTGACGCGCAGACGCCCTTTGAGCGAGGCCGGCGTCGCCGGATCTTCCTCGAGATCGAAGCTCAACGTGCCGTTCGATCCCTCGTCGACCTGGATGGTCCGCTTGGTGTCGCGGTAGCCGGTGCGCCGCAGCTCGATGACCGCCGCGCCCGGCGCGACGGCGACGCTGGTTGCCAGCGGGGTCACCCCGGCGCGCTGGCCGTTGACGAGCACCTCGGCGCCGGGCACGGGAATCACCAGCGTCAGGTGCGCGTTGCTGCTTTCGGTCGGCAGCAGCGTCAGGGTCAACGTCTGCATCGTCCGCCCCGCCAGCGTGATCTCCCGGCGGGCCGGCAGGCAACCGGGGGCCAGCGCAGACAACACGTGCGCGCCGCTGGCGAAGCGCAGGGGTCGTTCGAGCGGCGTGCGGCCGATCTCGACGCCGTCGACCTCGATGACCGCCGGCTTGTCGGTGAGCACCATCACCTCGGCGATTCGGGCCGCCTGATCCGCGCGCACCTGTCGCGCTTTCTGCGCCTGCGCCGGCGCCAGACCGGTGGAGCTGTCGAGGACCTTGTCGAGCGCGTCGACCGCATCGACCGGCCGATCCATCGCCGCGTACACGAGGCCGATGTTGAAGAGGACCAGGACGTTGGGGATGAGCTCGTAGGCGCGTCGGAACTCGGCCAAGGCCGCCGCGTTTTCGCCCTTCTCGAACAGGTGCAGGCCTTCGTCGAAGCGTTGCCGCGCCTCGGCCTTGGTCGAGGCGGGCGAGGCCGCCGGGATCGCCGGTGGCGCGGCGGGCACGGCCGGAGCCGCGGTCGGCTGCTCTGCGCGCGCGCTCCCCCCGGCCCCGCACACAGCGGTGAGCACCGCGAGGGCGGTCGCAAATCGTCGGGCATTCATGAGCACGGGCAAGCGGCTTATTTCAACGCACCCCCAAGGGTTACTTGAGCTTGGACGAGACGGAGACGTGGTCCTTCGGCAGGGACGACAGCGCCGCCTTGTACGTCTTGGTCTTCTGCTGCTCCTGATCCTTGAGCGCGCCCTTGTCGTCGGTCTTGTGCAACCCGAGCTTGGCGAAGGTGATCGCGGCGTAGGAGGCGATGGTCTCCTGCACGTTCGATAGGTGCTGGTCGAATTCCTGCCGGGTCACGGTGATCTTGAGGACCGCCTGATCGTCGAGGATCCCGCTATAGGTGACCTCCTTCAGCTCGGGCGCCTTGAGGAACATCGCGGTCAGAAACTCCGCCCAGTAGGTCATGGCGTTGTTGAACGACAGGGTCTTGGCGTACTCGTCCTTGCCGGTCTCTAGGTACGGATAGCTCACCTCGACGGCGTGCCGGGCCGGGTCGATCTTAATGGTCGGCTTGTGGGTGAACTTGTCGTCGATGTGCGTTTCCTTCTTCTTCTCATTCAGGTGGCAGCTGTCGTTGAGATCCTCCACCTCGCCGCGGTTCAAGCTGTGCAGAAAGGCCTTCTGCACCTCCTCGGGGAACTCGAGGCCGATGGCGTTCTCGCACTTCGGCCCCTTGTCGCCGCGGTCGCGCCAGATCTTGGCCACCGGGTTGCCGCCGGTCTGGGCGTCGCCCTCGGTGTTGTAAAACGCGCCCAGGAAGCCGACGGGCTCGAAGGTGTTGCGGGTCATCGCGTATCGGTAGAGGAACTGAAGCGCGGAATAGATGTCGTCCCGCTTCGTTTTCTGCTTCAACGCGACGTGGATCTTCACATCCTGCCCGTCGGAAGGCCCGCTCACCTCGTCGCGGACGACGATGAACGCCGCGATGCCAGGCGGAACCTTGGGCTGGTCGCAGCAGGTGGTGGGCGCGGCCGGCTGTTCGGTCTTGCAGGACGGAACCACCAGCAACGCGGCGAGCGCCGCGCCTCCGAAAACCATAATGCTACGCGGCAGAGAGTGGGAGCGCATCGGTCCTCCAGGTCAGGGCGGGTGAGGCGGAAGGTACATCAAAAGACAGCGGCTTCAGGGTCTTTCTTTTCAACGGGTCGGAGGTAGGGTATTGTGCGCGCTGGGAGCTGATCTAATTTTTCGGCTTTCATTTAATAAAGGTCACTTGACTGCCATGACGCGGCGAATTCGCGTTTTTCCAGCGCGGCCCTCTGGGTTTGCGCGCGGCGCGTTTGGGCTGGTCTTGCCGCTGCTGATCCCCGTGCTGCTCATGGCTCTCCCGGCGCGGGCGGCGCAGGCGATGCAGCTTTCGCCCCAGCAGAAACAGGATGTCCGGCTACACTATGAACGGGCGACTCGGGCGTACGACCTGAACAAGTACCAGGAAGCGGTCGACGAGTACCAGAAGGTCTACGAGATCGACGGCGATCCGGTGATGCTCTACAACATCGGGCAGGCGTATCGGTTGAACGATCAGCCGCAGGACTCGATCCATTTCTATCGGCGCTACCTGCAGCGATCGCCCGAGGCGAAGAACCGGGACGACGTGAACCGGAAGATCGTGAACCTCGAGAAGTTGATCGAGGATCGCCGCAAGGCCGCGGCCGCCGTGACGCCGCCCCCGCCCAGCGCCAGGGCGCCCCTGGTGGAGCCGCCGCCGCCGCCACCGCCGGTGGCGGCGGTTGTGCCTGTTGTTGTGCAGCCGCCTCTTGCGCCGCCAGTCCCGCCGTCCAACGCGCGACGGGGTGTGGGTTGGACGATGGTCGGCTTGGGGTTGATCGCCGACGGCGTGGCGGTTGCCGAGGGAATTCGGGCGAAGAACTTCGGGGATCAGCTCACGCAGGCGTCGAAGCCGAGCGATCCGCCGATATTCAAGCCGTCGATTGAGTCGTCGGGGAAGACGGCCAATCTGGTCGCTATCGTGTGCGGCATCGCGGGGACGGCGGTGGCGATCACGGGGGCGATCGTGCTGATTACGAACGGCTCGTCGGGAGCGTCGCGCCCAGAGACGACGGCGGCGCCCGAGACCGTGAGCTTTAGATTCACGCCGTGGATCGGCCCCGGATTGGTCGGCGGCGGCATGGGCTTGAGGTTCTAGCCTTGCCCTCCGCGCGCGTACTGGCCGTTCGGGCCGCGTTGCTCGGAATCGTCTTGGCCAGCGGCGCCTGCTTCCGCCCGAAGATCTTGAGCGGCGGATTCAAGTGCGACACGACCCCGGGCGCGAAGTCCTGCCCGGATGATTTTGTCTGCGTAGGCGGGTTTTGTGTGACGCCGGCGACGGACGCCGGGACAGACATGGCGAAGGGTGGGAGCGGCGGAATGGGGGGAGGGGGAGGTGGAGGTGGAGGTGGCCACCAAGTAGACGCTGCAACCGACCTGCCGTGCTTGCCTGCTGTGCCGAATTGCCAACCGAGTGATGCCGGATTGTGCGATCCGGTTTGCAACGTTGGTTGTACCCAGTGCGACCAGAAGTGCTCGGCAATTACCACCTTGGCGTCGAACAACGGCTTCTTAAGTGGCGATCTGACGTGTAATCCCCTCATTCTGACGCCTCCAGGCTCAGCGCCCAAAGGCGCTCTGGCGAACTGCACACAGCATTCCGCTAGCATGAATAAGCAGACGGACGACTGCGCTCCCGGGATGGTTTGCCTTGCTCTGGAATGTGCGTCACGTTGCTATCAGCTGTGCCGAAGCACCGCGGATTGCACAAACAATGCGACCTGCTCGCGCGACGCGGGCGGCGGCTATAGTTTTTGCGACGTGCCGCCCACCTTCTGCGATCCCACTCCCGCCCCATACGGCCAAACCGGCTGCACTGCCAACGCGACGGCGATGGGGTGTTATATGGGCACCGACACCAAGCAGACCGTCTGTGACTGTCCGTTTGGCGCGAACCAGAACGGAGGAATGCAGAGGGGGCAGGGCTGCACGCATTCACGCCAATGCGGTGTCGGCTTGGTCTGCTTCGACTATACCGGTACGGGCAGCCCAATCTGCTTACAGGTATGCCATTTGCCGGGCGACGGGGGAACGAACACTGAATGCTCTCTGGGTGCACGCACGTGTTCTGCGTTTTCGTCGGGCAACAACGCGAACAAGGTATACGGCTACTGCCCGCTGCCTTGAGGACTCGTAGGTAACGATGGCTATCCGTAGACGGATCTGGACGGTATTGTCCGCCGGGCTATTCGGGACACTAAGTGTGGCTATCGGTTGCTACCGCCCCAGCATCGAGTCTGGCGGCTTCAAATGCGCGACCGGCAACGTCTGTCCGGACGGCTTTCACTGCGTGACGTCTAACAACCGTTGCTATCAAGGTGACGCTGGCCCCGAAGCGGCAGCCTGCACCGCGCCAACACCAGCACCGGCGGAGAATTGTTCGAGAGGACCCGACAGCGGGATATGCAATCCGAGCTGCCAAACGGGCTGTGGATGTGGCTTCTGCTCAGTAGCCAGCGGCGCGACGACCTGCCTAACAGTCACAGCAGGAAAAAATGATATCGGCGAGTTCTGCGACCCTACGAAAACGGCCGATTGCAAGGCGGGGCTCTTCTGTCGACCCGAATGTCAAACGTCCGCGCCTGCGATCGGTCGCTGCTACAAGTTTTGTGGTGTGGACGGTGATTGTCAGATTTGCAGCGACGCTGGTTGCCAGAGCGGTACCTGCGGCTCAACGGGAAGTTCGAGTGATCAGAGCGGTCGGGCTCCTCTCTCGGTCAAACTGTGCAATATCCCGGCCCAGCAATGTAGTCCCATTGGGATGACGAGTGGTTGTCCCATGTCGCCGGGCCAGGATTTGTTTGCTTGCTACGCGGACAGCACTGGCCAGACCACTCTCTGCGACTGCAAGGGCGTGAAAGCAGCAGGTGCGACGGGTTGCCTCTTTGCAAACGATTGCGCTCCGGGCTACAACTGCGTGGGCATGCGGGGCACGAATACCTGTCTAAAGACGTGCGCATCGAACGACGATTGCGTGGCCCCTGCGGTGTGTAATCCCCTGACAGCCAATGGCAAGTACGGCTATTGCATGTAGGTGGCTGGCTTCGCGATTGGAACCTGTCCAATTACGTGCATCGCGCCGACCTCGCGAACGATGCCTGTGACGCTGAGACCTGCGATGGCGGCGAAGAGCTCGTGGCCCATATCCGCGGGGCGGGGCATCAAGGAGCGGAAGACCGCCCGGATGGAGCTGCGCCTGACAGAGTTGTCCAAGAGGATGATCGCCCGTGCGGTGGCCGTCTCCGACCTGGCGTCCGGCGATCTCGCCTACGAGGCGGCGCGCCGGATCGTGGAAGACAGCGAACGGTTCGTCCTGCGCGACGAGGATCGAGATGCTTTCTTCCGGGCCGTGCTCAACCCGCCTGCGCCGACGAAGAAGTTGGTGGCAGCGCTGGCCCGGCATCGGAAGGCGACACGCTAAGCCTCGACGTAGCTCGTTTTCGATCCGCTCGGCCGATCTCACGACCGCTCGCGGTTCACCTGCGGCGAGGCGGTGCTGGACCGCTGGTTTCACATCTAGGCCGGTCAGGAGTGAGGGGTAACGTCACGCGGGTCTTCATCGCCTGCGACTCCGAATCCTCGGATAGCCTGACGCGTTAGATCCTCGCAGATTTAACATCTGGTGTTCAATTTACAAGGTTCTGGGTTACGACCGACCTGCATCCCAGTCACAAGCCGGCCAGAAGTTGAGATCGTCATAACCCTGCGTTCCGGAGGGTACGAACGACAGGTCGACGTCTCCGAAGCGGGTGGTCAAGTTCACCATCGACATCTGGCGGATGAACGTCGCGTCGCACGAGAAGGGAATTCCATCCGGCGCATCGGCGGCGCGGATTCGAGCGCCCGTTTCCTTGAGGGCGTCGGCCAACGCTATCAGGTTCTTTTCATCGCGCGAGGGGCAGATGTCGGCATCGTTGGTGCTCAGCGGAGAACCGAAAAGCGTGCCGCCCAGGTTCCCAATGACGACGTACCTGACATTGTGGTCGTTGAGGATCCGGAAGATCTGGCGCGGCTGGAAAACCGACACGCTAACGCGTCCGGAAGAGCGCCGCCCGGGCCTCTTCCACGAAACTCAGCGGCGACCAAGTTGTCCAGCCTCTCGTCGGGAGTTGCCGCAAGCATGCCAGCAATTTGATCGGCACCCGCGACATCCTCGCGACCCATATCCGCCAAGCGCGGATCCTCAGCGGAGGTGATGGGCGAGTGGTCGAACGCCGACATGTTCAAAGAATACCACGCACCGCGACCGCCGCCCGGACCTGCAAAGTCGGGTATCTTGTCCCGATGGCTTCGTCTCCCTCGGCTACGCTTCCGCGGTTTGCGTTCTTGACGCCGCGGACGCTGCCGCCCGCGGCGAAGATCGAGGGGCGGGCCGCGGTGCTGGATGTGGCGTTTGCCAGCGAGGGCGGGGGATCGTCGTTCGAGAAGACCACGCTGCCGTTCATTCGCGGGCTCGGGTCGCGGTTGGCGGCGTGGGTCGACCACCACGATCACGATCGCCACGTCGATTATGCGGATGATCCGCGGTTCGTGCTGACGACCAAGGCCCAGCATGGCGCTTGCCCGGAGCTGGTGACGCCGGAGATCGTCAAGGCCGCCGGGCCGATCGACACGGTCGCGATGCACCTGGATCTCGACGGGCTCTATTCGGGCGCCAAGTGGGTTCTAGGTGGCGTCGAGCCGTACGAGGGCGCGGACGCCGACGCGCGCGCGGTCGACACCCGCCGCGGAACGCCCGGGCCGATCGCGTCGCGCATCGACCGGGCCCTGCGCGCGCGCTTTCGCGACCAGACGCTCAAGCATCGGGTGATCCAGTACCTGCTCGCGCGCGGCAAGGCGCCCGTCCTGTGGGACGAGATCGAGGAGGCCGCGCGGGAGATTGACCCGCTGCTCGACGAGAGCCGGCGCCTCGCGGACAGCTTCGAGCTGCGCGACGGCGTCGCCTACGTCGAATCGGCCGGGAAGCCTTACGACAAGACGGAGCTTCTGCTCATCGGGCAGGAGCGGTCGCCGGTGGCGGTGGTGCGGGATTCGGGTGCGCTCACCATCGCGGCCGATTTCGATTCGGGGCTCGACTTCGTGAAGATGTTCGAGCTCGGCGGCGGGATGCCGACCCGGGTGACCGTCCCCGAGGCGCGCCGGGCCGAGGTGATGTCCAAGCTGGCGACGGCCGTCGCCGGGCGCGCGCCACAATCGCCGACGCGGCCGCTGGTGTAAGCTCAGACATGGCCACGCACCGCCCCGCAGGCGGCTCCCGCTCCCATGCCGGTTCCCATTCGGCCACGCACCGTCCCGCAAGCGGCTCCCGCTCCCATGCCGATCCCCACGCCGCGCTGGCGTCGCGCATCCTGTCGGCCGCGGGCGGGTTGCCGGCGGGCCTCGCCTCGGAGGGGCCGCTGCCGTCGCGGCAGGACGTGCGGACGCTCGTCGAGGAGCTGCTGGAGATCCTGTTCCCGGAGTCGCATCGCCTCGGCACCGACGGCGGCAACTTGCGCGACCACGTCGCCACCACGATCGGCCTCCTGTCGGAGCACCTGGAGGCGGCGATCTACCTGGGCCTGCACCGGCTCTGCGGCGAAAAGAAGGCCCCCGCCGATCGCTGCCGCAAGCGCGCGCGCGCGATCACCCAGCGCCTCCTGACGGCGCTGCCCGACGTGCGCTCTGAGCTGGCCAAGGACGTGCTGGCCGCCTACGAATCCGATCCGGCGGCCAGCGGCATCGACGAGATCGTCGCCTGCTATCCCGGCCTCTACGCGATCGCGATCTACCGGGTCGCGCACCGCTTGCTCGGCACCGGCGCGCCCGTGGTGCCGCGGATGCTCACCGAGTACGCGCACTCGCGCACCGGCATCGACATCCACCCGGGGGCGACCATCGGCGCGTCGTTCTTCATAGACCACGGCACCGGGATCGTCGTCGGGGAGACCAGCCGGATCGGGGACCGCGTCCGGATCTATCAAGGCGTCACGCTGGGCGCGCTGTCGGTGCGCGATCGCAGCCAGACGGACAAGCCGCTCGGCCGACAGCGACATCCGACCATCGAGGACGAGGTCACCATCTACGCCAACGCCACCATCCTGGGCGGCAACACCGTGATCGGCCGTGGCGCCGTCGTGGGCGGCAACGCCTGGATCACCTATTCGGTGCCGCCCGGCACGCGGGTCGGCATCGGGACGTAGGGCCGAGGGCGAGCGGCCATGAGCCGCACGCCCAGCGCGAACGTCGCCAGACAGGCCCACTGGGCCGGCGTCAATCCGCCGTAGCGCTGATCGGGGCGGGCGACGTCGACCGCGCGCAGGAAATCCAGGCCGAATCGAACCGGGGCGTAGAGCAGCGCGGCGAGGCCGATGATCTGCCCGGGCTTGCGCGGCTTGCGCGCGTAGACGAACAGGACGACGGTCATCGCGATCGTGAAGAGCAGCTCGTCGAGGCCCAGGTCCAGCCGGGGACCCGCGACGTCGGTCGGCGTCTGCCTGGGATACCAGACCGACAGAACGAAGGCGGTGTGCCGGCCCGGGTGATCGTGCGCCGTGAAGCAGCCGGTGCGGCCGAAGATCCACCCCACCGACAGGCCGAGCGCCACCGAGTCGGCGTAGGGGAGGCGGGGAATGTTCTCTTTCTTGGTGTAGTAGAGAAACGCCAGCAGCGCGCCCAGGAATCCGCCAAAGGACGAGAGGCCGGCCAGCGGGTTCAGCAGCACCGACGGGTGCTCCTTGATGCGCTCGGGAAAATAGAAGATCACCGAGACCAGGTGGGCGACGATGAAGCCGCCGATCACGATCCGCGCGTTCAAGAACTTGGTGTCGGCGTCGTCGAGGCCCCGTTTTCGTCCCTCCCGGACGACGATCCGATCGCCGACGATGACGCCCAGCGCGACCAGCAGGCCGAACATGTGAATCGGCAATCCCGCGACATCGAAGAGATGCGCGTTGAAGTACGGGATCAATTTAACCGGGACCCTGGGAGGGTCCCGCGCCCCCCGCGATGGGGTCCGACGAGCGAGGCTCGTCTTCCCCCACGCGATCTGGTCGGGACCCTGGGAGGGTCCCGCGGCGTAGGCCGAGGACGATGTCGCGCTGGCCGTCGGCGTGGTAGCTGGATCGGACCATGGGGCCCGACTCGACGTGGGGGAAGCCCATGGCGAGGGCGGCGGCCTTGTGCGCGGCGAACTCGTCGGGCGGCGCGAAACGCGCGACGGCGAGGTGCTTGGGCGACGGGCGCAGATACTGGCCGAGCGTCAGGATGTCGACGCCGATCTCCCGCAGCTCGCGCATGACCCGACGAATCTCTTCCGGCTCTTCGCCGAGACCCAGCATGAGCCCCGTCTTGGTGATCGCGCCGCGCGCCTTGGCGTGGCGGAGGACGGCGTACGAGCGCGCGTAGCTCGCCTGCACGCGCACCTGGCGCGACAGGCGCGGCACCGTCTCCAGGTTGTGCGCGAAGACGTCCGGTCCGGCGCCGAGGACGGTGTCGACGGCGCCGGTGTCCCCCTTGAAGTCGCCGGTCAGGACCTCCAGCACCAGATCGGGGCTGCGCGCCTTGATCGCGCGGATGGTGGCCGCCCAGTGGGCCGCGCCCCCGTCGGGAAGATCGTCTCTGTCGACGCAGGTCACCACGGTGTGACGCAGCCCGAGCTCGCCCAGCATCATCGCCACGTTTTCGGGCTCGGTCGGATCGGGCGGCAGCGGGCGTCCGGTCGGCACGTCGCAGAACTGACAGGAGCGGGTGCAGGTCCCGCCCAGGATCATGATGGTGAGCGACTGGCGATTCCAGCACTCGCCGATGTTGGGGCAGGAGGCGCTCTCGCAGACGGTGTGCAGCCCCAGCTCGGCGACCCGCTTCTTGAGGTCGAAGAAGGTGTCGCCTGCCGGCATCTTCATCCGGATCCAGTCGGGCTTGGGCGGGGGGCGCTCGGGCGCCGGGGGCAGGGCGGCATCCTGTTGCCCTTGGCCTGGCACTTGGCCTTGCGTCGCCAGCTGGTCTTCCAGCTCGGCTTGCAGGATCCGCAGCTTGCGCGAGCGGGTCTCGACGATTCTTTCGGCCATCGGGGCGACCCAAATCTACCCGATCGCGGGGCCAAGAACCTTGTCGCGCGCGAAAAAATGAGGTTACTTGGCGGGAATTTCCCGATGATCGATGGACTGAAAGTCGTGGTTGTCATGCCGGCCTACAACGCGGCCCAGACGCTGGAGCGCACGGTGGCGGAGGTGCCCGCGCTGGTGGACGAGATCATCCTGGTCGACGACAGCTCGTCGGACGGAACGGCGGCGGTGGCCCGCGGCTTGGGCCTGCACACGCTGGTGCACCCCAAGAACCGCGGCTATGGCGGCAATCAGAAGACCTGCTATGTGGCCGCGCTCGAGCGGGGCGCCGACATCGTGGTCATGGTCCACCCCGACTACCAGTACACGCCCAAGCTGGTCCCGGCGCTGGCCCACTGCGTGGCGAGCGGCCTCTACGACGTGGCGCTGGGCTCGCGAATCCTCGGGGGCGGCAGCCTCAAGGGCGGGATGCCCGCGTACAAGTACGTCGCCAACCGCTTCCTGACGCTGGCCGAGAACCTGCTCCTCGGCGAGAAGCTGTCCGAGTACCACACCGGCTACCGCGC
>Ga0080027_10000319_pt1 | contig 20725 bp, 21 predicted proteins | sample OrgsoiDNA2013046_FD_70962 | JGI IMG/M metagenome (GOLD analysis project Ga0080027, IMG submission 70962) | Permafrost soil microbial communities from the Arctic, to analyse light accelerated degradation of dissolved organic matter (DOM) -... | ecosystem: Environmental > Terrestrial > Soil >... | reverse complement strand
GCCCACCACGGTGTAGGTGACCTCGTCGCCGCTGTCGGCGTCGGTCAGCTTGACGGTCGCGCCGAAGACCACCTTGGTCCCCGACAGCTTGGTGGGGTCGATGACCTCCGCCTGCGCCAGGATCGACTCGATGTCGCGCGAGCGCCCCTCGATGAACCCCTGTCGTTCCTTGGCGGCGTGGTATTCGGCGTTCTCCTTGAGGTCGCCGTGCGCGCGTGCCTCCTCGATATCGAGCACGTTCTTGGGGCGCTCGACCTCGCGCAGCCGTTTGAGCTCTTCCCGGAGGGTCCGCTGCCCCTGCGGTGTCATCGGGAACTTTGCCATCGCGCCCTCACCCTCTCTGGTATTCCTGCAGCGAGCGTACCTTCATTTTTCCGGCCCGCAGCTCGGCGATGGCGCCGACCGCGGCGCTCGCAGCCGACAGGGTCGTGTAATAGGGGATTCCGCGCAAGAGCGCGTTTCGGCGGATCGGGAAGGAGTCCTTGATCGCGGCCGCGCCCGAGGTGGTGTTGATGACCAGGTGGATGCCACCGTCGAGGATCCGGTCGACGCTGTGCGGGCGCCCCTCGCGAACCTTGTTGATCCGCTCGACCGCGATCCCGTTTTCGCGCAGCAGCCGGTGCGTGCCCACCGTCGCCAGCAACTGAAAACCGAGATCGACCAGTCCCTTGGCGACGGCGACCGCGCCGGCCTTGTCGCTGTCCTGCACCGAGAGGAACACGCAGCCGCTGATGGGCAGCTTGGTGCCGGCGCCGAGCTGGCTCTTGCCGAAGGCCGCCGCGAAGCTGGTGTCGATTCCCATCACCTCGCCGGTCGAGCGCATCTCCGGACCCAGGATGGTGTCGACCCCCGCGAACTTCGCGAAGGGGAAGACCGCCTCCTTGACGGCGACGTGCTTGGGCGTCACCTCTTTGATCCCCATCTCGCGCAGCGTGCGTCCCACCGAGATCCGGGCCGCCACCTTGGCGAGCGGCACGCCGGTCACCTTGGAGACGAAAGGCACCGTGCGCGACGCGCGCGGATTGACCTCGAGGATGAAGATGCCGCGGCCGTCGCGCGGCACGGCGAATTGGACGTTCATGAGGCCGCGCACCTCGAGCTCGCGGGCCAGGGCGCGGGCCTGGGTCTTGATGGTCTCCACCGTTTCGGGTGACAGCGAGTGGGGCGGCAGGCAACAGGCGGAGTCGCCGGAGTGAATGCCGGCTTCCTCGATGTGCTCCATGACGCCGCCCACGATGACGTCCTGGCCGTCGGCCACCACGTCGACGTCGACCTCGATCGCGTCGGGCAGAAACTGATCGATGAGGATGGGGGCGTCCTCCTCGCCGGCGCGCGAGCTCAAGCTCTCGCGCCGGGAGGCCTCCATGGCGTTCGCCACGAAATGCGCCAGCCCCGATTCGTCGTGGACGATCTCCATCGCGCGCCCGCCCAGCACGTACGAGGGCCGCACCATCACCGGATAGCCGATCCGTCGCGCGATCTCGGTGGCCTCGCCCAGCCCCCGCGCGGTGCCCCAGGCCGGCGCGCGCAGCCCGAGCTTGGCCAGCAGATCTCCGAAACGCCGGCGGTCCTCGGCGCGGTCGATGGCGTCGGCGCTGGTGCCGAGCAGCTTGACGCCCGCGTTCATGAGCGGCACCGCCAGCCGCAGCGGCGTCTGCCCACCGAACTGGACGATCACGCCCTCGGGCCTCTCGGCCTCGATGATCTCGAGCACGTCTTCTCGAGTCAGCGGTTCGAAGTAGAGCCGGTCGGAGGTGTCGTAGTCGGTCGACACGGTCTCCGGGTTGCAGTTGATCATGATCGTCTCGTAGCCGTCTTCGCGCAGCGCCTGGACCGCGTGGACGCAGCAGTAGTCGAACTCGATCCCTTGGCCGATCCGGTTGGGTCCGCCGCCCAGGATGACGATCTTCTTCTCGTTGGTCGGGCGAATTTCGTCTTCTACCGTTTCGGTGCCGGCGTTTTGGCCGACCTGCTCCTCGAAACCGCTCTCGTAGGTGGAGTAGAGGTAGGGGGTCTGCGCCTCGAACTCGGCCGCGCAGGTGTCGACGCGCTTGAAGACGGGGCGGATTCCGAACTTGAGGCGCGCCTGGCGGACCTGTTCCTCCGAGGTGCCGGTCAGTTTCATGATCCGGCGATCGGACATGCCGATCCGCTTGCGCCGCAGGAGGCCGGCGGCGTCCTCGAGCAGCGCGGCGCCCTTGGCAGCGCCTTCGATCTCGGTGTCGCGATCCTCGTCGGTCATCTGTTTCAGATGGCGGAGGAACCAGGGATCGATCTTGGTGAGCTGGTGGGCCTCGGCTTCCGTCAGGCCGCCCCGCATCGCCTCGGCGAGCTGCCAGAGCCGATCCGGGTTGGGCCGCACGATCAGCCGCTTGAGCTCGTCCAGGGGGGGCGCGCCGTCGAGGTGCAGCCCCCAGCGGCCGATTTCCAGCGAGCGCAGCGCCTTCCCCAGGCTCTCTTTGAAGGTCCGCCCGATCGCCATCACCTCGCCGACCGACTTCATCTGCGGGCCCAGCTCCTCGTCGGCGCCGGGGAACTTCTCGAACGCAAACCGGGGGATTTTCGTGACCACGTAGTCGATGGTGGGTTCGAAGCAGGCGGGCGTCTCGCGCGTGATGTCGTTGGGGATCTCGTCGAGCGTGTAGCCGACAGCCAGCTTGGTCGCGATCTTCGCGATCGGGAACCCGGTCGCCTTCGACGCCAGCGCCGAGCTGCGCGACACCCGCGGGTTCATCTCGATCACGATCATTCGGCCGTCCGCGGGGTTGACTGCGAACTGGATGTTGGACCCGCCGGTCTCCACGCCGATCTCGCGGATCACGGCCAGGGCCGCGTCCCGCATGATCTGGTACTCCTTGTCGGTCAAGGTCATCGCCGGCGCGATGGTGATCGAATCGCCGGTGTGAACGCCCATCGGATCGAAGTTCTCAATCGAGCAGATGATGACCGCGTTGTCCTTCTTGTCGCGCATCACCTCCAGCTCGTATTCCTTCCAACCGAGGACCGACTGCTCGACCAGCACCTCGCCGCGCGGGCTCTGCTGCAGGCCCCACTGCATCTTGGCTTCGAACTCCTCGGCGTTCCAGATCACCGCGGCGCCCGAGCCGCCCAGCGTGAACGACGGCCGGAGCAACACCGGGTAGCCGACGCCCGTCTCCGCCGCCATCCAGACCTGGATCGCCCGGCCTTCTTCCAGGCTGTGCGCGTAGCCCGATAACGGCACGTCGAGGCCGATCTTTTGCATCGCCTTCTTGAAGAGCTCGCGATCCTCGGCCTTCTCGATCGCCTCGACCTGGGCGCCGATCAGCTTGATGCCGTAGGCGGCCAGCACGCCGGACCGGTGCAGCTCCAGCGCCAGGTTGAGGGCGGTCTGCCCACCCAAGGTCGGGAGGATCGCGTCCGGGCGCTCGCGTTCGATCACACTGGTGAGCACCTCGACCGTGAGCGGTTCGACGTAGGTCCGATCGGCGATCTCCGGGTCGGTCATGATCGTCGCCGGGTTCGAGTTCACCAGCACGACCCGGTAGCCCTCCTCCTTGAGGGCCTTGACCCCCTGGGTGCCGGAGTAGTCGAACTCGCAGGCTTGACCGATCACGATCGGGCCCGACCCGATCAGCATGACCGTCTTGATGTCGTCGCGTTTCGGCACGGCGTTATTCCTTCGCCGCCGGCTTCTTCTTGATCCGCGACGGGGCCGCGTCCTTGGCCTTCGGATCGCGCGGCTCGATCTGGAAGGCGTCTGGCAGGACCTTCTCGACGGCGGCCCGCTTGTCGCCCAGCGCCCAGCCGAGATCGGCGAAGCCCTCTGCGATCCGGAGCCGGATGCGCAGGCTGTCTTCTTTGTCCGACACGAAGTGATCGAGGAGCGCCACGCGGGCCGCCGGCTCGTCGGCTTGCCCCACCAGCGCATCGACGGCGGCGCAACGCACCCCTTCGTCCATGTCGGCCAGGTAGGGGAGAACCAGCGGTGAAACGCGGGGGTGCTTGATCCCTTCCAGATGTTTCATGAGCTGGATCTTCTTGGTCGGATCGCGCTCGTAGCCGGGCTCATGGCGCGCCATGACCTCCTCCAGCATCGCGATGACCTCTTCCTTGGTCGCCACGACCTTGTCGAGCAGGCGCAGTGGCCAGGTGATCGACTCCGCGGAAAACAGATACTTCTTGAGCGGCCCGAGCACCGTGGCCCCCTTTTCCACCAGCACCTCGAAGACCCACTCCTTCTCCTGCTCGTCGTCGATGGTCTTGTCGTACATCATCCCGAAGCGGCGCAGGAGGCCGTAGAGCGCCTCGGGCGAGCCGTCCTCGGCCAGCGACTGCAGGGCCTTCAGCCGGTCCGGCGACTGCGACCACTTGTTGATCGCGCGGGCGATGTTCTTCTCGCGCGCGCGCAGGTCGCGGCTATCCTTCGAAAACAGATCGAAAACGCCCATAATCTTTCCGCGCGGGAGTCTATACGGCCCGCGCGGTCGGCTCCACGCGAAAAGAGGCGTCCCGCTCAGCGAAGCGCGACCGCACGGCGGAGCGTGTCGACCAGGACCTCGAACCGCAGCGGCTTCACCAGACACTCGAAATCGGCGTCGGGCGAGGGGAACGCGGTGAGGCCGACGACCGGGATGTCGGCGAGCGCCGGGTGGCTGCGCTGGAGGGCCCGAAAGGTCAGTCCGTCCATGACGGGCATCATGATGTCGAGGACGATGACGTCCGGGTGAAAGCCGTCCTTCAGGCGGGCGAGGGCGGTCTCGCCGTTCCAGGCGGCCTCGACGGCGAAACCCTCGTCGGAGAGGAGATCGCCGAGCAGCTCGCGGATGTCGCGATCGTCATCGACGATCAGGACTCGAATCGGCGGCGGAGGGGCGTCGGACATATCATTCCTCTGATCTTCCCCCGATCCTTAACTTCCCCCGCCCGCCACCCGGCGTCAAACATAAAGGGACTCTCAAAAACATACCCGATCAAGGGGGCGCATCGCCGGCGTCGCTGGGTCCGTCGCCGCCGGCGTCGCCGGTGACGCCCGTCAGGGTGCAGGTCCCCTGGCCATCGTCCCGGTGGCAAATATTGTCGGCCTGGCAGCTATAGCCCGACGGACAGAGTCCGTCGGGCGCGCAGGAAAACGCGCATCCCGGCTGCTGGGGATCGAAGCAGGCGCAAAGGCCGACCGTGGCCGCGCCCAGCAGGACCGCCAGCCGGAAAACAGACCCCCAGCGTCTCACCACCGCCATGTCCAACCTCCGACCGCGGCCAGCCCACCATCGCGCGTGGGGGCGAGCGAGACCGACGGCTGGTGCGTGAGCGTCGCATCGAAGACGAAGAAGAGCGTCGCGACCGCGGCGGTGGCCGTCGCACCGACGAGCGCGACCTTGGCGTCGCGATCGTCCCGGCGCCCTTCGTCCATCGCGTGGGTGTATTCCGGCGCGACGCTCGAATAAGCGAGCGGCGCGCCGGTGGCCGGATCGTGAAACTGAACGAGACGGTTGACGTCGTCCCGATCCGAGCCAGCCGACGCGGCGAAGAAGCCGGCCGTTCCGAGCAAGACCACCGTCACCGCCGTGGCCACGACCGCCGTCATGTTGTAGCGGTTCCACCCCGAGGACGCCTGGACCTGGCTCTGGGGCAGCTCGTCGTCCGCGCGGGGACTGCCACCCGGCGCGACGGCGGCCCCCGGGGCGGCGGGCGAAGGTGCGGCGGGTGTGCCGGGCGTCGCAGCGGTCCCGGGCGCGCCGGGCGTCGCGGGCGCTGCGCCGAACTCTCCGGGAGGAGATTCGGCGGGCGCCGAGGACGCCGCCGGTGGAGGCGCGGCGGGCGCGAGGCGCGCCAGCCGCTGCTCGATGTCGGCCCGATCGGAGGCGTCGGGGACCTGCTGAAGGTAGCGGTGATAGCTCGCCGCGGCCTGGACGGGCGCGCCGGCCTTTTCCTGAGCTTCACCGATGTGAACCAGAAACGCCGGATCGTGACCGAGCGCGTAGCCGGCCTGCCAGGCCTTTTCGGCCGCCTGGGCGTCGCCGCTCGAAAAAGCGCGGGTCCCTTCCTCGAAGAGCCGCTGCTCATCGGGCGATGGGGTCCGCCCGGGGGCGCCCGCCAGCGTCACCAGCGCCGCGAACAGCCGAACGGCGTACGGCAGGGCGTGCACGGGCGGAGCTTACTGCAACCTTCCGCGGGGGGCCGACTCTATATGGAGGATGAATCTCGTTTCGGGTGGCGCGGGCTCAGCCGCCGAGCCGGCCGACGAAGTCCTCGAGCATGCTGCGGCCGAGGCCGACCGGCGTGCAGCCGCCATGGCCGGTGCAGACAACAGACAGCTCCGCGCCCGTGAGCTCCTGCTTGAGCGATCGGATGGAGGCCTTGGCCTGCTCGGTGTTGCTGTCGAAGAAGGACGGCCCCGTGTCGAGGCGCCCTTGCTTGAGCAGGAGGGTGTCGCCCCCGAAGAGCACGCCGTCGTAGAGGAAGACGTACGAGCCCTGCGTGTGGCCGGGGACCGGAAAGGCTTTCACGGATTTCCCGTCGCCCACGTCGACGACCACCACGCCGGTGAGGGGATTGCTGACGCTGATGGGCGGTGCGGCCATCGCCTTGGCCATGATGCGGGCCACCAGACTGTCCGGCGGCGCCTTCCCCTCGGCGAGCGGCACATCGGCCGCGCCGAGGTGGACCCGCGCGCCGCTCAAGCCGGAGGCGCCCGCGGTGTGGTCGCCATGGCCGTGGGTGAGGAAGAGATCGGAGACGTCGCCGCGCCCGGCGCGAAGCGCGCCCAGCGCGGTGTCGATCGTGCTTCCCGCCGGATCGGCGCCGGTGTCGAAGAAGATCACCTTGCTGCCGACGCGCGCCGCGTAGACGTAGGTCCCCGCGGCGCTCACCGCCATCAGGTTCGGTTTGATCTCCTCGGGGGTGGACGGCTTTTGGCGGGCGATGCGAAGCGCCGCGACCGCCCCGCCCCCCAGCACCGCGACAATCACGATGAACACGAAGAGATTCTTCAGGGCGCGCATGGGTCCTCCGGGAGCGAGGATCCGGCCGCGGGGCCGCGGAATCAAGCCCCGAAAGTGGTGGCCAGATCGGAGGCGGCGCGGATGCAATCGGCGAGGCCGACGCCGCGCAGGGCGTTGCCGATCACGGCCAGCCCGGGGAGCCGGGCCAGGGCGGCGTCGACAGCGCGCGCGCGGGTGGCGTGATCGAGGTCGTATTGCGGGATGCCGGGGCGCGCCCGCCAGACGTCGACGAAGTCGGGATCGCGGCGGAGGCCGGCCGCGCGCTTCAGATCGGCGACGGCCTGCCCGAGGATGGTGTCGTCGTCCGCATCGACCAGGGCGGGATCGAAGCTGCCGCCCATGAGCGCACGCAGCAGGACGCCACCTGGCGGCGCCCGTCCAGGGAAGACCGACGAGTCGTACTGACAGCCGAGGAGCTGCAGACCTTCACCGCGCGCGGCGACGAAGCCGTAGGCGTGAAGGTCCATGCCGAGATCCCGCTGCCCCGGTCCGCCGCGAAAACCCAGGCAGGCTACCGCCACCGGCGCGTGGCGGATCGCGCGCAGGGCCGCTGCTGCCTCCGGCGCGCCCGGCGCCAGCAGAGTCGCGGTGGCGGCCGCGGGCGTCGCAAGGACGATCCGCTCCGCGTCCACCGTGGTGCCCCCCTCGGTGCGGATGCGCCAGCCGCGGTCGTAAAGCTCGATGGCCGCGGCGCGGGCGTTCAGGCGCTCACCCGCGAGGCCGGCGGCCAGCGCGGCCGGCAGCTCGCCGAGGCCGTCGGGGAAGGAGATCGGCTTTCCGATCCCCGGCGAGCCGCGCCGGCGGAAGAGCGCGCGCAACACGCTGCCGTGCTCACGCTCCATCGCGGCCAATCGCGGCAACGCGGCGCGCACTGAAAGCGTGGCGGCGTCGGCGGCGTAGACGCCGATCAAGGCCGGGGCGGCGACCCGACGGGCCGCTTCCGCGCCGAAGCGGCGGGCGACGAACGCCAGCACGCTCTCCTCTTCGTCGTCACCCACCTTGCGCTGCGCGACGAAGGGCTCTCGGAGGAGCCGCAGCTTGGCGCGAAGGCCGAGGAGGTTGGTCTTGAGGAGGGCCGGCGGGCTACCGGGAAACGGGCGCAAAGCGCCGTCGACGTAGACGAACCGCCGCCGCGCTGCCGGCGACGCGGCGAGCGCGCGATCGGCGAGGCCCGCCGAGGCGACGAGGCCGCGGGTCTCCGCTGCACCGTCGAGCAACGCCTGCGGTCCGCGCTCGCACAAGAATCCGTCGCGCCGCACGCTGGCGATGAGGCCGCCGGGGGCCACGCCGTCGTCGATGAGGACGATGTCGTGGCCTCGGGCGGACAGAAGATGCGCGGTCGTCAGACCCGAGATGCCGCCGCCGACGATCGCGATCCGCACGGGGCCGCCCTAGATCCAGCTCCGACCGCGGGCCGCCGATTCCACCAGATCGGCCAGCGCGCCGATGAAGGCGGGGTGGCAGCCGACGGTGCGCGCGCGGGCGAAGCGGACGATGCCGGCCCGTTCGGCCCGTTCCTTGTAGAGAATGTCGATCTCCTGCAGCGTCTCGATGTGCTCGCCGGTGAAGGCGATCGGGACCACCACCACCGCCTGGGTGCCGGCGGCGGCCAGCTGGTCGAGCGTCGCCTCGGTCGACGGCCCGAGCCAGCGCTGGGGACCGACGCGGCTCTGGAAGCAGAGGCGCGTGCGGCGCCCGAGTCCCAGGCGTCGGCTGACCGCCTGGACGGTGATGCGCACGTCGTCGAGATAGGGATCCCCGCGTTCGATGTAAGCCTCCGGCAGACCGTGCGCGGAGAAGAGCACCGGGGCCCGATCGCGGTCGGCCGGCGGCAGCGTGGCGACCGCCTCCTCGATGCGGTCGGCGACGGCGCGGATGAATCCTTCGGCGTCGGGATAGCGGCGAATGGCCGCGATCTGCACACCGCCGCCTCGCGCGCGCGCCGTCTCGAGCTGACCAAGAGACGAGCCGGTGGTGGTGCGCGACTCCTGGGGATAAAGCGGCAGCGCCACCGCGCGCCCCACGCCGTGCGCCGCCAGCTCCGCCAGCGCCTGGTCGGCGTCCGGGTGCCAGGCCGCCATCGCCACCGTGGCAAATGCGGCGATTCCGCGGCGCCCGAGCTCGTCGGCGACGGCGTTGGCTTGCGCCTTCGTCTCCTCGGTGATCGGCGATCGGCCGCCGATCTGCGCGTAGGCGGCCCGCGAAAACGGCGCGCGCCGCCGCGCAATGAGCCACGCCAGCAGCGGCTGCAGGGGCCGCGCCCATCCGAGCTGGATGACATCCGGGTCGCCGAAGAGGCGTCGCAAGAAGGGCGAAACCTCGTCGAGCGATCCCGGGCCACCCAGGTTGAGCGCGACGATGCCGAGCGGCGCGTCCACGGCCGTCAGCAGCTCCGAACGGCGGCGACCAGCGCTTCGACGGCTTCGATCGGCACGTCCGGGGTAATCCCATGGCCCAGGTTGAAGACGTGGCCGCGTTTTCCGCCGCGCTCGACGATCTCTCGCGCCCGCCGCTCGATCTCCCCGACCGGGCCCAGCAACACCGCGGGATCCAGATTCCCCTGCACCGCGCGCGCCCCGCCCAGACGCGTCCGCGCTTCGTCGATGGGAAGCCGCCAGTCGACGCCATAGACGTCGGCACCGACCCGCGCGACGCGATCCAGGATCGCGGCCGCGCCATTGCCGAAATAGATCACCGGCACGCCGGTCGCCCGCAGCGCGGCCACCAGCGCCGCGGTCGGCGGCAGCGCGTAGGTCTCGAAATCCTCGGCCGACAGCACGCCGACCCACGAATCGAAGAGCTGCACCGCCTGCGCGCCGGCCCGAACCTGCGCGACCAGGTAGTCGCGCGTCGCCTCGCCGATCAGCGCCAGCAACCGATGGGCGGCCGCGGGCTCGCGGTAGAAGAATTTCTTGGTCTCGCCGAAGGCTTTGGAGGTTTTTCCTTCGATGGCGTAGGTGGCGACGGTGAACGGCGCGCCCGCGAACCCGATGAGCGGCGTGTCGCCGAGCTCGCGCGTCGCGCCGGCGATCGTTTCCAGCACGAATCCGGTGCGCGCCGCCGGATCGAACGTCGCCAGGCGCCCCAGATCGGCCGGCGTGCGTACCGGCTGGGGCAGGCGCGGGCCCTCGTCGGTGAACTCGACCGCCAACCCCATCGCTTCCAGCGGCACCAGCAGATCCGAAAATAAGATCGCGGCGTCGAACCCGAAGCGCCGGATCGGCTGCAGCGTCACCTCGACGGCCAGCTTTGGGGTCTTGCACAGCTCGAGAAAACTGACGCCCGCGCGGACCTGCCGATACTCGGGCAGATACCGCCCGGCTTGCCGCATGAGCCAGAGCGGCGCCCGCTCGGTCGTTTCGCCTCGGCAGGCGCGCAAGAAGAGGGGGGCCTTCACGCCCGCTACTCTACCGCGCCAAGCCCGTTACTTCTTTTGATATACGCGGACGTAGTCGACTTCGTATTTGATCGGGAAGCTGGTGCCGCTGGGGTCGCCGCCGTTGGCGCCGATGGCCAGGTTGACCAGGATGTAGAACTTCTTGTTGGCGTAGGGGTTGGTCTGGCCCGAGGCGTTGGCCGTGGAGACGGCGTAGGTGTTGACCAGCTTGTCATCGAGGAAGAGGTCGATCTTGGTGGCGTCCCATTCCATCGCCCAGACGTGGAATTGGCTCGCCCAGGTGCTGCCCAGCGAGGCGGGAGATTGGTTGGTGCTGTCCCAGGTGCAGTTGCCCCCGGCCGGCGTACAGACGTTCGCCAGCACCTTGTTGGCGTAGTACTCCATGATGTCGACCTCGCCCGACTGCGGCCAGCCGGTCCCGCTCCCCAGGATCCAGAACGCGGGCCAGCTCCCCTGGCGAATGTCGATCCGGGCGCGCATCTCGAAGCGGCCGTACTGCCAGTCGCGCATCCCCGAGGTGGTCATCGAGGTGGACGTGTAGTTGATGGTCTGCCGGTTGGTCTTCCAGTCGCTGCTCCCCGCGACGTAGTTCGGGTTCGACATGCTGACCTTGGCGGCGTTGATGGTCATGATTCCGCCGGACACCGTGGCGTTGTCCGGCTGGTACCACTGCAGCTCCTGGTTGCGCACGAAGCCCTTCTCGAACCCCCAGTTGTCGGGGTTGGGCGCGCCGTCGACGTTGAACTCGTCGGACCAGACCAGGCTCCACGTGCCGGCATCTGTGACCTCGGTCTGCGGGGGGCCGTCGGCGCCCGCGTCGACGGATCCGCTTGCTGTTCCGGCCGCGCCGCCACGACCCGCGGCGCCGCTGCCGCTCTGACCCCCGCGACCCGCGCTGCCCCCAGCACTTCCGCCGCGACCCGCGCTGCCGCCCGAGCCCGCGCTGCCGCTTGCGCCGGCGGTGCCGCTCGAACCGGCGGCGCCGCTTGAACCCGCCGTGCCACTCACCCCGGCCGTGCCGCTCACGCCTGCGGTGCCGCTCACGCCTGCGGTGCCGCTCGAACCGGCGGTGCCGCTCGAACCGGCGCTGCCGCTCGAGCCCGCGCTGCCGCTCCTGCCGGCGGTGCCGCTCGTGCCTGCGCTGCCGCCGGTGGTCCCGCCCGCAGGCGGGTTGCAGCATTTGGAACCATCGCCGCAGCTCAGGATGCCAGCCGAGATCAGAGCCGTGGCCACCGCGAAAAAACGGGGGTGCGTCATGGTGGGGGCTCCTTAAAACTGCGCGAGGAGGCTAGCGATACCGCTGGCAGCGAAGCTGGGGACGGGGGTCACCGCGGTCGTCGTCGCCCCACAATGATAGCCGGCGAAAAAGGGGTTTGCTACCTCTACAGCCGAGCTCCAACTAGGTGGATGCTTCGGGAATTGCCGCGCTCCGAGGGCCTAAATGCCCGGGTAACGGCCGATCTCGAGGTAGCGGCGCTGCGCTGCGTCCCAGGCGAACTGCGCGGCGCCGCCGACGCCGTCCGCGCGGACGTCGATCACCAGGTATTCGACGGGATAGCTCGGCTCACCATCCATCTGGGCCGCAGCTTGATCGGTGTCGCTGAAGTAGGCGCCGACGTCGACGTGCGAGTGGTAGACGATCTTGGCCGGCGCCTCGCCGCGCAGGCTCTTGTCCAGCTTGAACAGATCGGGGGCGCCCAGGTTGTACGCGGTGCGCGCGTCGCGCACGTGCCTGACCGGATCTTCGGCGTGCAGCTCGTTCTGGATGTTGGCGCAGGCGACGGCGCGGTCGGCCGCCGGCGCGCCCTGGGGACCGAAGACGATGCCGCAGCACTCGTTCGGGTAGTCGCGGCGCGCGTGCGCGTACATCTCGGCCAGCGCTTCGGCGGTGACGACGGGGTGGGGCGGCGCAACCTCGCGCGGTATCACGGCGCGCGCACCGGCTTGGGGGCCATGGGCGCCTCGAAATAGCGCTCGGCCCGGTCGGGGAACAGCGTGACCACCACGCCCGGCCGGCGCGCGGCCACCAGCCGCTTGGCGATTCGTAGACCGCCCGCCAGCGACGCGCCCGACGAATGTCCGACCAGCAGCCCCTCTTCTTTCGCCAGCCGCTCGGAGACGTCCCAGGCCTCGTCGGTGTCCATCGGCAGGACGCCGTCGAGCTCCTCGGGATGATAGATGGGCGGGACCAGCGAGCTCTCCATGTGCTTGAGCCCCTCGAGGCCGTGCAGCGCGTCCGCCGGCTCGACCGCCCAGACCTCGATGTCGCGCCGGTATTCCTTGAGGCGCCGCCCGGTGCCCATCACCGTCCCCGTCGTGCCGATGCCGGTCACGAAGTGGGTGACGCGCCCCTCGGTCTGCTCCCAGATCTCGCGCCCGGTGGTGTTGTAGTGGGCGAGGGGATTCCCGAGGTTCGAGTACTGGTCCGGGTAGAAATAGGTGCCCGGATTGTCTTCGACCATCTGGCGGCAGAGGCGAATGGCGCCGTCGGAGCCCTCCATCGGATCGGAGAAGACCAGCTTGGTGCCGAAGGCCTCGGTGATCTTGCGCCGGGCCCAGGAGACGTTCCCCGGCATCACCAGCGTCACCGGATAGCCGAGGGCGCCGCCGATGAGCGCGTAGGCGACGCCGGTGTTTCCGCTGGTCGAATCGATGATGGTCTTCCCAGGGCCGAGCTGACCGGTGCGGATCGCGTCGCGGATCATCTGGCTGGCCGCGCGATCCTTGACCGAGCCGCCCGGGTTCAGGAACTCGCACTTGGCCCACAGCTCGACGCCCGGGGTGTCGCGCTCGAACGCCGGCAGCCGCACGATCGGCGTATCGCCGATGAGATCGGTGATCCGCTCGGCGACCCGCAACCGCGCGCGTCGGATGGGATCGAGCGCGAAAGTCAACGCGTGCCGATCTGCTGCGCCAGCGGCGCACCGCCGTCGAGCGGCAAGCGCAGGTGGCGGGCGGGGGCGTCGCCGCGCGCGAGCGAGGTGAGCGCCTCGGCAGCGGCCAGCGTCCCGGCGAGCACCGCCCCGGCGCCGCGGTCCGTGGGCGTCGCGTGCCGCGACGGAATTTCCAACGAGGCGTCCGGCGCGGGCGCGCGCCGGGGGAACGAAACGAGATCGACGAAATCGGACGTCGCGCGGACGACCACCACCGGCAACCCCAGACGGGCTGCCGCGCCCAGCATCGCGTCGTCGTCGAAGCCCGAGCGCACGACCAGGTCGACGCCGTCGAGCGCCGCCAGCCAGCCCGCGCCGTCGGTCGGCAGCGTCGCGGGCGCGATCACGGTGCCGACGCCGCCGGCCTCCAGGTATCGCACCGCGGTCTCAGCCGCCAGATCGGCGCCCGCCACCAGCACGCGCGCCGCGCAGATCCGCGCTTGCCCGTCGGGGCCGATCTGGGGCAGCGCGATCTGGCGAGCGAAGCGGAGGGCGTCGTCCGTCGTCATCCGGCGAATCGGGGAATTACCAGCCGCCGGCAATGGCCGGGACGATCGACACCTCGTCGGTATCCTTGACCGGCGTGTCGAGGTTCTTGAGGAAGCGAATGTCCTCGTCGTTGGCGAAGATGTTGACGAAGCGTCGGACCTGGCCGCTCTCGTCGCAGATGCGCTCCTTGATCCCCGGGAACTGCGCCTCGAGGTTGGCGATCAACGCGCCGATAGTGCCGCCCGTGGCGGTGACCTCTTCCTTCCCCTGTGTCAGCTTGCGAAGCGGCGTCGGTATGCGGATGGTGGCCATGGCGTGATCTCCTTTAGGTCCAGGTCGCGTGTAGATCGTCAAAATCGTTCAAGCGCGGGCCGATCAGCGCGGGCACGGGCAGCTTGCCGACCAGCGGATCCTGCGTCTTCATGCCGTTGCCGGTGACGCAGATGATCACCGGCCCGTCGTCCTTGCCGATGCGGCCGTCCTTGATGAGGCGGATGGCCGCGCCCAGCGTCACGCCGCCCGCCGTCTCGGTGAAGATCCCTTCGGTCTCGGCGAGCATCCGCATGGCGTCGACGATCTCGTCGTCGTCGGGCTTGGCGGCCCAGCCGCCGGAGCCGATGATGGTCTGCCGCGCGTAGTATCCATCCGCGGGGTTTCCGATCGCCAGCGACTTGGCGATGCTGGTCGGCGTCTTGACCGGCCGGACTTGGTCGCGGTTCTCGAGCACCATGTCGACGATCGGGGCGCAACCGGCCGCCTGCGCGCCGTGGATGACCGGCTTTTTCGCCGCGGTCGGGACCAGGCCCAGTTTTTCCAGCTCGCCGAACGCCTTGCCGACCTTGGTCACCAGCGATCCGCCCGCCATCGGCACCACCACGTGCGCGGGGAGCTTCCAGCCGAGTTGCTCGGCGATCTCGTAGGCGTAGCTCTTCGAGCCCTCGGCGTAGAAAGGGCGCAGGTTGACGTTGACGAACCCCCAGCCGTATTTGCCGGCGATCTCCGAGCAGAGGCGGTTGACGTCGTCGTAGGTCCCTTTGACGCCGACCACGCGCGCGCCGTAGATGCTGGTCCCCAGGATCTTGGCCGGCTCGAGATCGAATGGGATCAGGATGACCGCCGGCAGCCCAGCCGCCGCCGCCTGCGCGGCCGTCGCGTTGGCGAGGTTTCCGGTCGACGCGCAGGCGATGGTGCCGAGGCCGAACTCCAGCGCCTTCGAAACCGCGACCGACACCACCCGATCCTTGAACGACAGCGTCGGGTAGCTGACCGCGTCGTTCTTGACCCAGACCTCCTCGAGACCGAGGCGCTTGGCCAGCCGATTGGCGCGCAAGAGCGGCGTCATCCCGGTGGCCTGGCCGACGGCCGGCGGGCCGTCGAGTGGCAAGAGCTCCGCGTAGCGCCACATCGACGCCGGCCGCGACTCGATCACGGCGCGGGTCAGCACCTTGCCGATCGCGGCGTAGTCGTAGGCGACCTCCAGCGGGCCGAAGCAGAATTCGCAGACGTGGATGGGCGCCTTGTCGTAGCTGTTGCCGCACTCGCGGCAGCGCAGCCCCTCGACGAAGCCGGTTTTCTTCTGGCTGGTCACGGGCGCGGTGCTCATAGGGGGGCGCAGTCCGGCGCGGGATAGTTGGCGGGCAGGAGCGCGTGGATGCGCGCCTCCGGTCCGCACACGGCGCAGACGGGGTTGGCGTTGTAGCGGACGATTCGGAACGACATGGCCTGCGAATCATACTGGACGAGTCGCCCGACGAAAGCGGGAGTTTCGCCCCGCAGCAGGCGAGCCGCCTCCACCCCCTGCAGAGCGCCTACCACCCCCGGGACGGGCCCGAGGACGCCCGCTTCGGCGCACGACGGGCCGACCCCGGCCGGCGGCGGCTCCTCGAAGAGGCACCGGTAGCAGGGGCGGCCGCCCACTGGGACGGTGAGCAGCTGGCCGCCCAGCGCCACCGCGGCGCCATGCACCAGCGGCCGCCGCGCCAGCACGGCGGCGTCGTTGGCCAAGAATTTGGTCGCGAAGTTGTCGGTGCCGTCGACGACCACGTCGTAGCGGGCGATGAGGTCGCCGGCATTGGCGGCGTCGAATCGGACGGCGTGCGTCTCGACCAGCAGCCCCGGGTGGCGGCGGCGGAGCGCCCGCGCGAAGGCGGTCACCTTGAGCTCGCCGACGTCGGCGTCGCCGAAGAGGACTTGGCGGTGCAGGTTGGTGGCCTCGACCCGATCGTCGTCGACGACGCCCAGCCGGGTGACACCGTCGGCCACCAGCGCCAGCGCCGCCGGGCAGCCGAGGCCGCCCGCCCCGATGATGAGCGCGGCGGGGGTCATTCGAAGTAGGCGTCCGATGAGAAGTAGCGTTCGCCGGTGTCGCAGAGGATGGTGACCACCGTCTTGCCGGGGCCGAGCTCGCGCGCGATGTCGAGGGCGATCTTGACCGACGCGCCCGCCGAAATCCCGACCAGCAGCCCCTCGCGCCGCGCGAGCGCCAGCTTGGTCCTCTGCGCGTCCTCCTCGGAGATCGTGCGCACCTCGCTGATGACCGAGCGATCGAGAATGGCGGGAACGAACCCGGCGCCGATGCCGTCGATGCGGTGCTCGCCCGCTGGGCCGCCCGAGAGGACCGCGCTCTTCTCGGGCTCGACCGCAATGATCCGGACGTCGGCGCGGAGCGCACGTAGAACGCGCCCGACCCCGGTGATGGTGCCGCCGGTACCGACGCCGTGGATGAAGGCGTCCGGAACGCGGCTCCCCATCTGCGCGACGATCTCGGGTCCGGTCGTCAAGAAGTGCGCCGCCACGTTGGCGGGGTTGTTGAACTGTTGAGGCATGAACGCGTTTGGGTTGTCGGCGGCCAGCTCCGTGGCCCGCTCGACCGCGCCCCGCATCACCGCGGCCGCGGGTGTGAGGTGCAGCTCGGCGCCGTAGGCCTTGAGCAGCGCGCGGCGCTCCAGCGACATGTTGTCGGGCATGGTGAGGATGAGCTTGTAGCGTTTGGCCGCCGCCACCAGGGCCAGCCCGACGCCGGTGTTGCCGGAGGTCGGCTCGATGATCACCGATTTGCCGGGCGTGATGAGACCCTCCCGCTCGGCGGCCTCGATCATGGAGAGGGCGACCCGGTCCTTGAGCGAGCCGCCTGGGTTGAACTGCTCGCACTTGCAGAACACGTCCGCCATCGCGGGATCGACCAGATGACGCAACCGCACCAGCGGCGTCCCACCGATGAGATCGAGCATGCTGTTGACGGCGACGGCCGGCATCTCGGGCGGCGGAGCTTAGCAGAGCCCGCCCACGACAAACAGCTCAGGGGCGCTCGCCGATTTCGACGATCGAGCAGGCCACGATCGGCTCGAGGCCGAGCGCCTCGGCGCGCGCGATCAGCTCGTCGCTCTCGGCGCCGGGGTTCAAGAAGAATTCCTTCGCCGCATTGGCCTTGATGGCCTCGAGCAGCGTCACCCCCACCGCGGGCGACACGTAGAGCGACATTCGGTCGACGGGACCGGGTAGCTCCGAGATCGACGCATAGGTTGCGAGACCTTCGATGGTCTTTTCCTTCGGGTTCACGGGATAGACCGTCCAGCCCTGTCGCAGATAGGCGCGGACGGCTTTGTTGCCGTACTTGTGCGGCGCGCTCGAGGCTCCCACGATCGCGACGCTCGGCATGATCTAGTCCGCTCTTCGACCGCAGGTGCCGCAGACCCCGTCGGCACCGACGACCCCGACGCAGCTTCCGTCGTCGCACAGCCGCCGCTTGGCATCGAAGCCCGACGCCGTCGAAGACGAGCCGGAAGACGGGCCGGAAGACGAGGCCGAAACAGAGCTCAAAGAGGACGGCAGGGCGGAGGTCGAAGCCGGCAGGGCGGAGGTCGAAGCCGGCATCGGGTCAGCTTCTTCGTCGGTGCTCTCGATGTCCGCGGCCGCGGCCGCCGCGCTCTCCGTGCGCCGGCAGACGCTGCAGCGCCCGTCTGCGCCGAGGACGCCGACGCAGGCGCCGTCGGGGCAAAGTCGTCTTTTCGAATCGAAGGGGGTCTCTTCCATGGCCAGGTCTCCTGATCGGATCATCAACGCGTTTTCGCCGGGGCCGGGAGCAGGCCCGGTGCCGGTGACGCGCTCGCGCTCGCCTCCTGCCGGTGCATCTCTTCTATGACGAGATCGATCTCGGCGCCAACCTCGCCCAGGTCGACGGCTGGTTTCTTGTCGGCCGTGCGCGCTTGGAACACCATGTTCAAGACGGCCGTGACCGGGGCGTCGCTGCGCGCGGCGCGGGGGACCTCGATGGCGAAGGCGCTGTCGCGCAGGCAGCTCTCGATCTCCGGATTGCCGAGCGTCGAAGACTCGACGGTCGCGCGGTCGACCTCGCCCCGCACGAGATCGATCGCCAGCCGCACCCGGCCCGCCAGATCGCGCAGCGCCGGCGTGGCGCCGGTCCGGTTGAGGTAGCAGGCGCGCGCGCGCGGCATGTAGGCCAGCGACAGCACGTTGCGAATCACCATCCGATCCATCGACCCCTTGACGGAGGTCTCGGGGGCGGCGGCGGGACGCAGCACCGGTTCGACGAGCGCGACCAGGGCAGGGGTCACCAGCACGCGTCCGGGACGAGCGCCGGTGGCGATGAACGGGCGCAGCCAGGAGGCCGCGATCGGGGTCGGGGCCGGCGTCGCGACCAGTCGCTTTCCGCGCGAGAGGCCCTCGACCTGGATCGGCCGGGGTGGCCGGCCTGGCAGGGTGACCACCCCCGAGGCGATCGCGTCCGGCGGCAAGACATCGGAGATCGCATGTCCGACCCCGGCGGCGAGGAGGCGGATCGTGCCGACATCCCCGCCGCGCGCGAGGTCGGCCAGCGCCGCCGGCACCGCGTCGCCGATCTCGTTCGCGCGAAGCTCGCGCGAGACGCCGCCCCGCGCGCCGGCGAAAGCGGCCAGCGCCTTGCGCGCGCGCGGCCCGACCGGCTCGTCGTCGACCGGGCGTATCGCGAAGATGGCGACCGCCAGGTCGACAACTGGCGTCGCCGCGAGCGCGCGATCGAGCGCCGCGCCCTCGAGATCGTCGGGCAACGCGCCATCCGTGACCAGGACCAGGAGCGGGTGCGGTCCGAAGGCGTTCTGCTCGCGCCGCAGCAGCTCGCCCGCGCCGCGCAGCGCCGCTGCGAGATCGGTCCCGTTCTGCAGACGATCGGGGACCATCTCCGACTCGAAGGCGTCGATCGCCTCCCGCGTGGCCGGACGGCTCATGGGGAACAGGCGCTTGGTGCCGCGATCGAAGAAGAGCGCATCGAAACGCGTGCTGGGCGGCAGGGCTTCGATGAGGCGGCGGCAAAGATCTCTCTCGGCCGACAGCCCCGGAAGACCGACGCTGCGCGATCGGTCGACCAGGAAAAGCACGTTTCCTGGAGACCCCGCCGGTCGGGCGGACCGATTCTGCACCAGGAACGCCAGCGCGGTCTCTGTCGGCGACAGCGCGGCCAGCGCGATCCGCGCGTCCAGCGCGGGCGCCTCGGTCGCCGCCTTGGCCTGCGTCGCCCAGGAGACCTCCCAGGGTGCGCGCATCGAGGCGCGGCCAGCCGCGGTTCCGAAATTGCCGGCAAACGTCGCCCGCACCCCCGCGATGTCGAGATCGGCGGCGCCGCGCGCGCGGACCGTCACGTCGGCCGGCGGCGGCAGCCGCTCAGTCCCCGCCGGAAAACGGACGCGGAGGCGACCGCCGTCGAAGATCGGTACGATCGAAAATCGATAACGGACCTCGACGGGGAGGGTGGCCTGCGCGCCGCCCCGGAGAATGCGGAGGCGGTGGGTGGCGCTGTCGTCGAAGGGCTCGATCGCGGGCGTCACGCCGCGCGCCGCGCTCTCGGTCCGATAGAGATCGGCGGGCGGCGCGGCGCCGCCGGTGGTCGGCTCGAGGCTTCGCCAGCGGCCACCGTCGCGAACGTCGACCGAGGTCAGCGTGGCGCCGTCCGGCAGGGCCAGGTCGAGCACCGCTTCGGCGCCGCCCGATTCGGAGGGCTCGGGAGTCAGCACCCGGGTGATCTCGACCAGCGCCAGAGGCCCCCGGGCGTCGATCGCGATCCGGTGTGGCGAGGGGGCGGCGGGGCGCCCGGGGGTCGCGCGACCAACGCCCGCCTGGCCGACGGTCAGGGCCAGAAGGACGGCGAAGATGCAGCGGGCGTTCGGCATCGACATCGGCGCCGAGCGGCACCGGGCGCAAAGCTTAGCACCGTCAGGCGAAGCCCTTGCCGCAGAGGAAGATCTCGATGCTCTCGCTGCGGGAGCTGTCGGGTTTGATCGTCCGGACGTCGGAGAAGCGCTCGGCCAGCCGACGCCGGATCGACTCGAGGTCCGGCCCCTGGAAGATTTTCCCTACGAAGGCGCCACCCGGTGCCAGCAGGCGTTCCGCGCGGGCCAGCGCCTCGCCGAACAGCGCGGCCGAGCGCGCCTGGTCGGTGGCCCGGATCCCGGTCGTGTTGGGGGCCATGTCGGAGAGGACCACGTCGAACGCGGCCAACTTCCCCAGCAGCTCCCCGTCGCTGGTGGTGAAAGCGTCGCCGCGCAGGACCCGCGCGCCGGGGATCGGCTGGGGCAGGGGATCTCGATCGATGCCCACCACGGCGCCGTGGGGGCCGACCACCTTGAGCGCGTACTGCAGCCACGATCCCGGCCGACAGCCGAGGTCGAGCACCCGGTCACCCGCGCGCAGCAGGCGCAGTCGCTTGTCGATCTCCTCCAGCTTGTAGACCGCGCGCGCCGCGAATCCCGCCCCGCGCGCCTTGCGAAAGAACGCGTCGTGGCGATGACGCGGATCGCGCAGCTTGGACAGGGGACTCCTCGGGCGGAGGCCGCGTCTGGCGGCCTACTTCTTGGCCTTGGACGGGGCGGCGCTGGGAGCGCCCTTCTTCGAGGCCTTCATCGGGTTCTTCGACTCGACCTCTTTGATGA
>Ga0080027_10000318_pt1 | contig 20752 bp, 10 predicted proteins | sample OrgsoiDNA2013046_FD_70962 | JGI IMG/M metagenome (GOLD analysis project Ga0080027, IMG submission 70962) | Permafrost soil microbial communities from the Arctic, to analyse light accelerated degradation of dissolved organic matter (DOM) -... | ecosystem: Environmental > Terrestrial > Soil >... | reverse complement strand
ACGACGACCGCTGTTTGGAACACGGCGTTTGGGTGCCCCGGGTGTCCTGGCTGTTTTATCAACCCCTCTTCCACGAGCCGCTTCGCTTTCAGCTTCTGCCTGAATGCGCGCCGCTTTCTTTTCATTCTCATCGCTGGTCACGTCTTCTATTCCGTCGTCATCTTTCGCAGCCTGTCTTTCAGTAAGTCCTTCTGCAATCGCGGCGGCGATATAGTTCACAATGATGGCGATGGATTTGGTAGCATCATCATTTGATGGGATTGCGAAATCAACCTTGTTCGGATCTGAATTCGTATCAACCATACCAAACGTTGTGATGCCAAGCTTCTTGGCTTCAGCCAGCGCGATATGTTCATGACCGATATCAATCAGGAAAAGTGCGGCCGGTACACGTCCCAACTGGGCTATCCCGCCAAGTACTTTTTCCATTTTATCCTTATCACGAGCCAGAGTGAGGCGTTCTTTCTTTGTAATGCTGTCGAAAGTTCCGTCCGTCAGCATTTTTTCAATGCTCTGCATTTTCTTCACGCTTTTACGAACCGTGTTGAAATTGGTGAGCATACCACCCAGCCAGCGTTCTGTAACGAATGGCATGGATACTCTTTTTGCACACTCGGTAACGATTTCCTTTGCCTGCTTTTTAGTGCCGACAAACATGATCTTCTTACCGGATTTTGCGATCTGTTTCAATGCTGCAGACGCTTCCTGAAGCGCTTCTGTCGTTTTATTCAGGTCGATAATATGGATGCCTTTCTTCTCCGCGAAGATATAAGGCAGCATTTTCGGATTCCATTTTTTACGCAGATGCCCGAAATGCACGCCGGCTTCCAATAACTGTTGCTGAAGTGAAGTATTCTGTTCCATATTGATTAAACTTTAAGCCCTGGTCGCGGAACCCGGCTTTCAACTGATTTGAATTAATAGAATTAACGTTTACTGAACTGGAAGCTTCTTCTTGCTTTCTTGCGTCCTGGTTTCTTACGTTCAACCTTTCTTGGATCACGATGAAGCAATCCGGCAGCTTTCATGGCCGGACGAAATTCCGGATTCACCTCAAGCAAGGCTCTAGCGATTCCTAATTTACAGGCCTCTGCCTGACCTTTGATACCACCGCCGGTTGCGTTGATCTGAATATCATATTTGTCAAGGGACTCAATCGTTTTCAAAGGAAGATCCACCTGGTTCTGTAAATAAGCCAGGGAGAAATAGTCTTTGTAATCCTTATCGTTGATAACGATTTTGCCTGTGCCACGGGTAAGAAAAATGCGTGTTACGGCTGTTTTCCGTCGTCCTGTGGCAAGTTTTTGTTTTTCCATTATGAAGAGAAATTTGAAAAATTTAGAACTTTAATTCTTTCGGTTGTTGAGCACCGTGAGGATGCGCGGAACCGGTATAAACAAATAATTTCTTGTACATCTTGCGTCCAAGTCTGTTTTTCGGCAACATACCTTTCACGGCTCTTTCAAGTATCGCTTCAGGTCTGCGTTTTAAAAGATTCTTCGCTGTTTCTTCCTTCTTTCCACCTGGATATCCGGAAAAGTTGATGTAAATTTTGTCTTCCAGTTTATTGCCTGAAAAAATCACTTTCTCTGCGTTGGTAATGATCACGAAATCTCCGCAGTCAACGTGAGGAGTGTAATAAACCTTATTCTTGCCGCGCAGGATTGCTGCGATGCGGGCACACATGCGGCCAACGGTTTGATTAGTACCGTCTACAACCCACCAATCCCGTTGTACGGTAGCCTCGTTCGCATGTTTGGTAACGAAATGTAATTTGCTCATGATTCTGTTTTTGATTTACCACCGCTATCCCGGTAGCTAATTTAAAGGACGGCGAAGGTAGGAGAAACGGGGGTGTATTTCCAAAGAATCTACCCATATTTTTACAGGAGCCTTTGTAATGTATTGATTATCAATAAAGAATTTGATGGTAATTTTAAATACCTGGAAGGAAGGAGGCGTGAGGCGGGAGGTTTGAAGCGGAAAGCATGAGGCTTGAGGCATGAGGCCTGAAATGTGAGAATCAATACTTATTACTAAACAGTTGATACGGATAACATATTGTCAAGCTTCACGCTTCACGCTTCACGCTTCAAGCCTCCTGCCTCACGCCTCACGCCTTACGCCTTACGCCTCAAGCATTATTTTGCTTTTTGAAATAACATCAGGTCGTCATTATTACGGGCTATCAGTACCAGTGTATTTTTCCCTCCTGGATTCAGCATTTTAGCATCCCTCACTTCGCCTCTGACAAATAATCCGCTTTGTTTGGGAGCCACATAATGAAAATGGTGATGGAGTCCCTGGAGGAAAACTGTACCGTAACTGGCATCGAATCGGCCTGTCTGCGGTTTCAGCCCATAAAAATTACCACCCAGGAAAATATCATTGTACCCGTCCCCATTCAGGTCATAAACCAGGCTGGCATATACCGGGCTCAATTGCGCTTCGATCGGAAGAGCCTGTATTTTAAAATGCCCGCTGCCATCGTTCAGGAAAATGGCCGTGCGTGTTTCATTCACGGTTAATACAGTAGCCTGTTTTAATTCATCCGCACTGTAAATTTCCCTGAATTCTTTTCCGGCATAGGATTTAAACTTGAGGAATTTCTTTTTCAACCCGGGTATCTCTTTTTCCAATTCTCCTTTCATCCAGAATGGATACGCCTTCCCGTCTGATTTATAGTAAACAGGAATACATTGGGTTTGACCGTTCTTATTGAAATCGGAAGTAAATAACTGGGCCGGGTGTAATGAATCAGCCTTGATTCTTGAATTTAATCCGAAATTTCCAGCCACCAGGTCCGGAAATCCATCCTGATTAACATCGGCTACCGTTAGTGCGTTCCACCAACCGGAGGAGTTCGGCAATTCCTGGACAATTTTGAATTTTTTATCCTTTTCGTAATGCATGACCGTAACAGGCATCCAATCACCTACAACAATCAATTCGGCAGATCCGTCAGCATCGATATCAGCCCAGGACGCATCGGTTACCATACCGAGATCCAGAAGTTGGGGGGCAATATCTTTTGTTACGTCCTTAAAAACCCCCTTGCCTTCATTCTTTAATAAGACACTGGCTGGCTTCAAACCATAATGACCTGGAATAACACGGGCGCCGATAAATAAATCTGTCAGGCCATCCCCGTCAAAATCTCCTGCTTTTACACAGGAAGCATTCACCATTACATCCGGCCATCCCTTCATACTCCGGGAAAAATTTCCCTTCCCATCATTAATATATAATCTGGTAAGCAGGTTGGCAGATCCGGGGAAAGCCTGGTTACCACCTGAACTAACCACCAGGTCCAGATCCCCATCGCCATCCTCATCAATAAAGACTGCGCCGACACTTTCAAAGTACCTGTCTTTTTCAAAAGCCACCTGGGGTATTTGTTTAAACTTTCCGTTTGGTTGCTGCAGGAATAATTTTGCCGTATCCGCAAATGCATTGCCCAGGTAAAAATCTTCAAGCCCGTCTCCATTCACATCTCCCACGGCCAGCTTGGGACCTTCAGTAGATAACATTTTCGGAATTAATTTCTCCCGGTTAAAATCTATGTATTCATTTTCCGTGTGATGAATATTTCCCCTGAGATAAGTGGAGGTCACATTATTATATATGGGACTGGATAATTCGGGTTTCCAGGGAACCATATTCACTGCATCTTTCCGGTGTAAAGTAATCGTCGTATCAACTCCCAGATTTTTAAGAATGGCATAGTAACCGCCGGACCATTGAATGGTCAGACTGTCAATCCGGTTTATTTTACCGAGTCCGAAATTTAAGACGGGATCAACGCTACTCTGGAATCCGCGGCTGGGCATCTGCTCCAGGACCTGTGAATTGCTATCCGTATACAATCTGATACGTGCCCCGTAACCATAGGTATTCATAGAATCACCTTCCAGCTTCACTTTCAGGTAATGGTTATGAAGTTGTTCCGTGGCCATGTTCCGGTATACAAAAGCATCCTGGTTCTCATTATTGATCACGAGGTCGAGATCACCATCACCGTCCAGATCCGCATAGGCGGCACCGTTACTAAAACTCGGTTGGCCGAATCCAAGTGCTGCTGATTCATTTTTAAATGTCAGGTTTTTCTGATTGATAAATGCATAATTCGGAATAGGTACCGAAGGCATTTTTTTTAGAATATCCGTAAAGTCAAAGCCTTCTTCCTTATACCTGTTCAACGTTTCGGGATTACTGAAAAATTCCAGGAAATCCTGGTCAGTCAGGTCACGGCTGATTCCATTACAAACAAAAAGATCCTTCCATCCGTCATTATTCATATCAAAAATCAATGCGCCCCAGCTCCATCCGGTAGCATCTGCGCCGCTCAACTGGGCGATATCACTGAAGGTACCATCCTGGTTATTTAATTGCAGGCAATTACTCGTAAACTGATGGTGATAATCGAGTTGGTTTTTTGCATTGACAACATCGTACTCGTCAAACTTAATGGTTGTTTTTAGTCTATAATCTGATTCGGGCAGCATTTCCGTAGTAAAAATATCGAGGTAACCATCATTGTTGATATCCGCCATATCCGAACCCATGGAGCCCTGGCTGGTATGACCCATCGCGTAATCGATTACTTCTTTGAATGTCCCGTCGTGTTGATTCAGGTAGAGATAATCGCGCTCAAAAAAATCATTTGAAACATAAATATCTTCCCATCCGTCATTATTTAAATCACCGACAGTAACACCCAATCCGAATGCAATGGCGCTGCCATAGATGCCGGCCTGCCGGCTCACATCGGTGAAATGCCCGTTATCATTACGATACAGGCGATCTCCATTTTCCGGATCACGAATCAGTCGGAGATCTTTTGAATACCCGAAACTTTCTACCGATTTGTTGCTGTTGTTTAATATGAAACAATCCAGGTCCCCGTCATGATCATAATCGAAGAATATTGCTTGGGTTGATATGCCGTGGTCATCGAGCCCGAAGGCATGCGCTTCTTCTTTGAATGTGCCATCCTTCTGATTAATATATAATTCATTTGCACGGTCATCGCCTTCCACATCGCCGCCATTACAAACATAAATATCCAGCCAGCCATCCCCGTTAATATCCACCATACTGACTCCGGTATGCCAATGATGTTTACTGGTTAATCCTGATTTCGAAGCAACTTCTTCGAACTTCCAGTTACCCTTATTGATGTATAACTGATTTTCGTGCTGGTTGGAAGTAAAAAAAATATCGGGGAGTCCGTCATGGTTTACATCCCCTATCGCAACGCCGGCGCCGTTATAAAAATTCCTGTATTTAAAAATGTTAAACTCTTTTGTATCCTCTACCCGGTTTTTGAAATGTATTCCGGTTTCATCAGCGGGTAAAAGCTGAAACAAAGGATTGGCGGGCATTCCGGGCTCCTTCGATGTACAGGAAGTGATCAGGAGCAGGATGATGGCAGGCAAAAAGAGTCGACAGTTCGGGCTAGACATAAATCAAAAATTGGCTACTTTGCGCCCCAATTGTTTATGAATATATGAAGAAATGGATTGTTTGGCTACTTGTGATTTTGGTTTTGGGAATTGCAGCTATTTATATTTTCATCCCCCCAAAGATCGTAATAACTAATATAAGCTCCGCAGAGGCAACCATTAGCGGCGAATTCAGGTATATAGGTCAGGAAGAAAACTGGGAGAAGTGGTGGCGGGACGAAAATGGAAAATCCCATGTGAAGGGTGAGCCGTTTACTTATGGAAATTATCAGTACCATATTACTAAACAGGCCTATAATTCGGTAGGCGTTGAAATTGAACGGAGCGGAAATAAGATCCCCAGTACCATCAGCCTGGTTTCTTACTCACTGGATTCCACCGGGGCCATATGGGTTTGTGAAATATCAGCACCTATTAATCCCGTTGCACGGCTAAGGATCGATCTGAATGCCTCCGAAATGAAAAAGAGCATGACAAGTGTCATGAAAGTTTTCTCAGCATTCATATCTAATCCGAAGAATGTATATGGCATGACCATTTACAAAACAACTGTCCATGATACCCTCATGGTTTCAGCCAGATTTATCAGTCCGACTTATCCGACAGCGATTCAGTTATATAGTTATTTTGATACACTGAAACAGGCGATTTCAAAACAGCATGGAACAGCGGTCGGATTCCCGATTATGAACCTGAGAAAAATGCCGGACGGGGAATTCGAAACCCAAACAGGTATGCCAACCAACCGGCTTTTAAAGAATGACGGGAAAATACTGGCAATCAGAATGCCGCCCGGACTTTTTCTAACTTCAGATATAAGAGGAGGAACCTATTCGGTAGACGAGGCCGTGAAACAATTGGAATTATTTGTTACGGAATATAGCCGGATCAAGATAGCAACTGGATTTCAAATCCTGATAACCGACAGGAGAAATGAACCGGATACAACAAAATGGATTACACAAATCAAAATACCGATTGTACCCTAGCTGAGTTAATGAAATAATAATTCATTAATTTAATGTGTTATCAGGACATTTCTATTGATTTTTTAAGTTAAATTACTGCATAACTAATTACTAACGACCCCCTGATTGCCTGAATTGCGGATGGGATAATGTGCTTCGATATGAAATTAAGGCTTGCTGTTTGCGTTGGATTATTATTTTCCGTTTTTTACCTCACCCGGACCTATGGCCAACAGTCTTCTGATTCTGTTTTATATAAAGAATCCATTTCTAAAATTCACCAGGTTTATCTGAAAGAAATCGGCGACAACGCCCAGATTTATCATGGCACCGAATTCATTCGGAACGGCCAGAAAGCGAATGGATTCCCTTTTTACCAGAGCGACAACATGATCGCTGGTTCCGTTTATTATCAGGGAATGACTTATCCAAATCAAAACATTTATTACAATATTGTTTCTGACGAACTCATTACAAATAATTATACAAAAAATGCATTCATCGTTCTGGCTCCGGAAAAAGTAGATTCTTTCTTTATTCAGAACCATGTTTTTGTACCCCTGACAGCCAGCAAATCGAACCGTCTTGAAAATAGCGGATACTATGACCGGCTATGGGCTGGCGAACCGGGTGTGTATGCCAGGAGGGAGAAAAGACTTGTGGTCGGATCGGGTAGCGAAGAAACCAAATACATTCAGCACGAAGATTATTTCATCGAAATCAAAAATGTTTTTTATGATGTCGACGGGAAAAGAGCACTGCTTGATATACTGAAAGACCAGGAAGATGTTTTAAAGAAGTATATCCGCACCAATAAACTCAACTTCAAAAAAGACCTGGAATCCTCATTGGTGCTTGCAACGATTTATTATTCCCAGCAAAAGCACTGAAATGAGACGGATCCAACTTTGCGTTCTTGTAATTTTTTGTATTTCCGGCTTCACTGTGTCAGCGCAGGATCAAAAACTGATAACCGGGAATTTTGCCGGATACCGGTTCCCTCAACTAGTTCGTGAAATTGAAAAGCAAACTCCCTATCATATATTCTATGATTCCCTGGATACGGACAGCCTCGAAATCAACCTGAATGCCAATGAACTTTCATTAAATCAGGTTTTTGATGCAGTTTTCAGAGGTACCGATGTTCATTATGCCCTGAGTAGTGGCAATCAGGTTTTCGTAAGCAAACGCTACAGCATTCAAACCACCCTGCCGAAAAATTTCTTTGATCCCGGAAAATCAGATACCGACAGCAGTGTTCAGACCGCTTTTTTCGCGGATGATGCCATTGCCCCAAAATCCAATCTGAAAATTTCTGCTGATAATAAATTATATGATATCGGTACGAAGAACGGAAAGACTGCTTCAGGCAGGCCAACTGTTGCAGGATATGTTCGTGATATTAAAACAGGGGAGGCGATCATGGGCGCCAGCATTTCTGTTGATACACTCTCCATTAATAAAGCAACCGATCAGTTCGGTTATTATACAATCACTCTTCCCCGTGGTCGTCATATTATCCGGATCAGCAGTGTGGGAATGAAAGATGCCCGCAGGCAGGTGATGGTATATAGCGACGGCAAACTCAATATTGAACTGGAAGAATTTGTTGCCAGTCTGAAAGCTGTAATCGTTTCAGCAGATAAAACCTCCAACACAAGGAGCGTGCAAATGGGCGTAACCAAACTGAATATCCAGTCGATCAAACAGGTACCGGTAGTATTTGGTGAAGCGGATGTATTAAAAGTATTACTCACCCTACCCGGTGTAACATCCGTGGGAGAAGGAAGTAATGGCTTCAATGTAAGAGGCGGAGCTGCCGATCAGAACCTAATCCTTTATAATGATGCGACCGTTTATAATCCAAGTCATATGTTTGGATTTTTCTCTGCCTTTGACCCGGATCTCGTGAAGAGTGTGGAATTGTATAAAAGCGCTATCCCTGAAAAATATGGCGGCAGATTATCTTCCGTTCTCGATGTGGACGTTAAAGATGGTAATAATAAAAAGTGGTCGGGTACCGCCGGAATCAGTCCGCTTACGAGTAAATTCAGCATTGAAGGTCCGCTTCAAAAAGATAAGACATCTGTGATTGCCGGTTTTCGGACTACATATTCTGACTGGCTGCTTAACCAGATACCCAGCTCATCCTACAGCAACAGTACGGCAAGTTTTTACGATGCCAGTCTGCACATCAGCCATATTATCAACTCAAAAAATACTTTGTATCTGATGGGTTATATCAGTAATGATAAATTTAATCTGGACGGTGATACCACCTATGCATACTCAAATAAAAATGCAAATATTAAGTGGAAGCATAATTTCAGCAATACCTCTTATGCAGTCTTTACCGCAGGAATCGACCACTATCAATATTCAGTTTCCAGTACAAAGGTTCCGGTAAATGCCTACAAACTCAATTTTGATATCAACCAGATTTACTTTCGAGCAGATTTTAATTATTCTCCCAACAACAAACATAATATCAGCTATGGTTTGAATTCAGTGTATTACCAGTTGCATCCGGGTACGATATCACCCGATGGTCCGAAATCCCTCGTGCAACTCAATTCGGTTCAAAAGGAACAGGCACTGGAAACGGCATTATACCTGGGTGACCAATGGTCCATTTCACAAAACTTTTCAATCAATGCCGGTCTGCGGTATACGGTTTATAATTATTTAGGGCCGAGTTCCGTATATCAATATGTTCCGGGACAACCCAGGGAATCATTTACGATTATTGATACAGTGAATTATCCCAAGGGAAAAATTATAAAGACATATGCCCTTCCTGAGGTAAGATTTTCTGCCAGGTATTCACTTACCAACAGCACCTCGATAAAATTCAGTTTCAACACCATGGCCCAGTACATCCATGTGATTTCGAATACAACCAATATTTCACCTACTGATATCTGGAAACTCAGTGATCCGAATATTAAACCGCAACAGGGACAGCAGATCTCTCTTGGCCTTTATAAAAATTTCAGGCAAAACAGTATCGAAACTTCAGTGGAAGTTTATTACAAACAAATGCAGGATTATCTTGATTATAAGAGTGGCGCCAGCCTGCTGTTGAATCACCATATTGAAACCGATGTATTCGAAACAAAGGGGCAGGCTTACGGTATTGAATTTCTGCTGAAAAAAAATACGGGTAAGATTAATGGATGGATCAGTTATACTTATTCCAGGACCTTTCTGAAACAGGATGACCCATTGGCCGGACAGCTCGTTAACAATGGAGATAAATATCCGGCCAGTTTCGACAAACCCAATATGGTGAATTTTATCGGTAACTATCGTTTCTCTCACCGGTATAGTTTGTCACTGAATGTGATTTATAGTACCGGACGTCCTATCACCCTGCCGCTGGCAGTTGTGCATGCGGGCGGGGCATCTGCTTTGTACTATTCCGACAGGAATCAGTACCGGATTCCGGATTATTTCAGAACAGATATCTCCGTGAACATGGAAGGCAATCACCGGGCAAATAAAAAAACGCATAATTTCTGGTCGGCTGGTGTATACAATGTAACCGGACGTCAGAATGCATATTCGGTTTATTTTGTTCAGGAGAACGGGAAAGTGAAGGGTTATCAGCTTTCAATTTTTGGCGCCCCCATACCATTTATTACATATACAATCAAATTCTAAAAGATGAGGGCAGGGCGGCTAAAGTATTTTTTTATAACATTTATCATATTAGGTACAACCATGTGCCGAAAAGTTTACGAACCACCGGAAATTAAAGCGAGTAACCATTTCCTTGCAATTGACGGGGTTATCAATACCGGTCTGAACGGAGTAACTACTTTATCAGTGTCCCGGTCATTGAACCTATTGGATACTGTGCCCAATATTCCCGAACTCAACGCCCAGGTATCAATTGTAAGTGCCAATGGATCTATTTATCCACTGGTGGATACAGGCAGCAACGGAAACTACGTAAGCGCCTCGCTGAATCTCGATAATTCACAGAAGTATCAGGTATCTGTTACCACCAGTGACGGAGCTAAATATCTGTCTGACCTGGTTACTCCTAAAATATCTCCCCCCATTGATAGTGTAACATGGGTGGATGTGCTCGACCCGGTTGCAGGTACGGATGCAGTTAAAATTTTTGTGAATGCGCATGACCCGACAAATAATACCCGTTACTATCGGTGGGATTATGTAGAAACATATATGCATCAGTCTTACTATCAGTCATTTTGGTTCAGGGTTGGTACCACTATTGCTCCGATCGACAATCCTTCCCAGAGTACATTCAATTGCTGGTCAACAGATAATTCCAATTCCATCATTTTGGGAACCTCCATTGCACTGAGTTCCGACGTGATCAGCCAGACTTTAGTTGCCAGTTTCGCAAAAGACGATCCGAAAATGGATGTCAGATACAGCACCCTTGTACGTCAATATCCGTTGGATCAGGAAGCATATAATTACTGGTTAACAGTCCAGAAAAACTCCCAGTCACTGGGTGGATTGTTTGATTTGCAGCCATCCCAGATAAGAGGAAACATTCATGGCGTCACGAACCCTAATGACATAGTACTGGGATATATATCTGCTTCATCGGTGCAGGAAGCACGGATATTTATTGACAACCACAATTTACCCGGATGGAAATCAAATCCCGATGTCAACTGCCCGATTAAAATCATTGATACGGATCCGCTGAATACATTGTATTGGAATTATGCAGATACGGCATACGATGTGTATTATTTCAATTCCGGAAGTCCTCCGACTATAAATATTGCTTTTAAAAATTGTCTTGATTGCAGATACCAGGGAGGAACCAATATACAACCACCATTCTGGCAATAAAAAATTTGTAATGAAAAGATGTGTTGGCTTACTTATTTTTATTTTGAATGGCAGTTTGATCTATGCTCAAAATCAGCCAACGGATAACTTCCGTCAGCAATTCGATAATTACCAGTCTGAGTCGCCGCAGGAAAAACTTTTCGTTCATACCGACAAAACTTTCTATCTGGCCGGTGAAACTGTCTGGTTTAAAATATATGCAGTAGATGCGTCTTTTCACAAACCAATTGCCATAAGCAGCGTCACCTATATTGAAATCCTCAATAAGGATCTGAAACCCGTTGTTCAAAGCAAAGTGTCCATGCTAAACGGAAACGGCAACGGTTCCGTTAGTCTTCCGGGATTCCTGGCCACGGGTAATTATATCCTGCGCGCATATACCAACTGGATGAAGAATTTCTCACCTGATTTTTATTATGAACATACCCTGCATATTGTAAATACTTTGAAGTTACCGGCTGTTACCCCTTCTCCCAAATTGAGTTCCTCCATTCAGTTTTTTCCGGAAGGTGGAAACGAAGTTTTCGGGATTACCGGTAAAATCGCTTTAAAAGTAGCAGATGGTGAGGGTCGTGGACTTTTATGCAGGGGAGTGATAATAAATCAAAATAACGATACCATTGCCCGGTTTCAGTCAACGCATAACGGAATGGGAAATTTCCAGCTTAAACCTGAAAAAAATACAAGCTACTATGCCCTGGTCCGGCTAAATGACAGTTCAATAAAACAAAAATTACCCGATGCGGTGGATCGTGGATTTTTAATGACTGTGACGGAAGAAGAAACCGGCAAATTTAAAATCCTGGTGAACGCTACACCGGATTTCAATAATCTGCCTGTTTATTTGATTACTCAAACCAGGCAGGTTATTAAAAATGTACAGTCAGGGATGATCACGAACGGAGAAACAATTTTCGTCGTGAACAAAAAAGAACTGGGGGATGGTATATCTTCTATCACCCTCTTTAATCAGTACAGGCAGCCCGTTTGTGAACGATTGGTTTTCAAAAGGCCAACGGAAACATTTACTATTCAGGCAAAAGCCGATCAGGCCGTTTACAATAAACGAAAACCTATTCGTATAGATCTGTCAACTATCGGCAGCAATAACCAGCCGCTTTCCGGAAATCTCTCTTTGTCGGTATTCATGATCGATTCATTGCAACATATTCCGGAACAAAGTATTGTTACCTATTTATATTTAAACTCTGACCTGAAAGGCAGAATAGAGTCCCCGGAATATTATTTTACAAACACAGACAAAACGACCGATGAAGCACTGGATAATCTTTTATTAACCCAGGGCTGGAGAAGATTTAAATGGAACGATGTGATGGATTCAAAAAAGCCAAATTTTGAATTTCTCCCTGAATTGGAAGGGCCGGTGGTAAATGGCAAAATAATAAATAAGCTTACCGGTATGTCGGTAAGTTCCGCCAGTGCCTGGCTTAGTATTCCGGGTGACGATTACGCATTCAGCAGTGCAACCAGTGATGCACAGGGGGTAATCCATTTTGGATTTAAGAACATCTATAAAAACAACGCTTTAGTTGTCCAACCAGCATTATTGAAGGATTCTTTTAACCGGATAGATATTACCAATTCCTATTCGGATAAATATTCCTCAACCCCGATACGTTTACTGTCACTTTCAAAATCGCAGGAATCCGTATTGGTGAACAGAAGTATTAGTACCCAGGTTGAAAATACCTATGGAGTCGACAGAAAACGACAGTTTGTAAATTTCAATCGGGACACCACTTCCTTTTATGGCAGGCCGGATAAGCAGTATAATCTGGATGATTTTACACGCTTCCAGACCATGGAAGAAGTGATGCGCGAATTCATTGAAGATGTGCGCATAAGAAAAGAAGGGGATAGGTATAATTTCAAAGTCAGAAACCGGTTATTCAATACTTATTTTGAAGAAGATCCCCTGATTCTATTGGATGGGATCCCGATTTCGGACGCATCAAAGATCATCGCACTCGATCCGCTAAGGATAAAAAGGGTAGAGGTGGTAACGCATAATTATTATGTTGGTTCATCAGAATTCGCAGGTATCGTGAATGTAAAATCATACAGCGGGGAAATCGGAGCTACACAGATTGATCCCAATTCGCTGGTAGTTGAATATGACGGTTTGCAACAAAAGCGTGAATTTTATTCGCCTCAATACGACTCAAGAGAAGCAACGGACAGTCATATGCCGGATTTCAGAAATGTTTTATACTGGGCGCCAGAAATTACGACCGGCCCGGGTGGAAAATCCCAGTTGATGTTTTACAGTTCCGACCTGATGGGAAAATTTGCTGTTGTAATACAGGGAATGACGGCTGAAGGGCTACCGGGTAAAGCAATTGCACAATTTGAAGTGACGGATTCCAATTAACCAGGCCCTTATTTTCCAAACCGGATAACCATAGTACTATCATTGTTCCTGGCCAGGATAAAAGACGGGGAACCGGCTATATTTATTTTTTTAATATGCCGTACCTGGCCTTTGATCTGAGGGCCATTCAAACTTTCCGTACTGAAAGAATCCCGGCCATTATTAATCAGCAATGTGGCATAGTCAGCATCATATCTTCCCATCTGGATATTATTATCGTAATAATTTCCCACAAGCAAAATATCGGGCAGGCTGTCGTGGTTTGCATCTACAATCACCGCATCACGAAATTCAGACAGCTGGGCCTTCCACGGCATTGCAATCGCTTCAAATTTCAAATTGCCCCGGTTCATGAATATCGCATTGGAAAAATAATTGGCCGTCAATACATCTGCGTTATTCAAATCCTCCCGGGAAAAAATATCTGTAAATTTTGCTTTTGCAAAATCTTCTGCATATAAAAATTTCTTCTTTAAAATGGGAATCTGTTTTTCCAGTTCATCCTTATTCGCGAAAGGTAGTTCCCGTCCATCCAGGTAATAGGATAAAACCTGGTCCTTTTTCCCATTTCCATCAAAATCATAATAGTACAACCGGACGGGTTCCTTTTCGGTCGCTTTTAACCGACTGTTCAAACCAAGATTACCAGCAATCAAATCTATTTGTCCATCATTATTCAGGTCCACAGGTAAAATAAAATTCCACCATCCCTTCTTATCGGTTAATTCCCTTTTTTCGAACACCCCTTTATGATTCATATAGGCTTCTATCCCTCCCCACTCCAGCGAAATAATTAAATCTTTCTGACCGTCTTTATCAATATCGAACCAGATGGCGTTGGTTATAAATCCAATATTCGACAGACCCGGCGCCACCTGATCCGTTACATCAACAAATTTGCCCCTGCCATTATTTAAAAAAAGATAGGACCTGGGAACCTTTCCGTAATTAAAGGGAACCGACCTGCCGCCGATAAATAAATCCGTATAGCCATCCCCGTTGAAATCCAGGGATACCATGGTGGTCGCATTCACATACAGGTTATCAAATGCAGTTTGGTCACGCGTAAAAATTCCCTTGCCATCATTCAGGTAAATCCGGGGCCGGAGCTGCTCGTCGGTTCCGTAAAATTCATTGCCTCCATTGGCAATGATCAGATCAGGGTAGCCATCGTTATTAATGTCTGCTACGCAGGATGCCACAAATTCAAAGTTGGTATCTGTTTCAAAACCAGGCTGAACTGTCTTCAGGAATTTTCCCGATTTCTGCTGAAGAAAAACGGCGCTCTTCCCCAGCCGGGAAGCGCCGATAAAAACATCATCGAGTGAATCATGGTTAAAGTCGGCCACCACGAGGGCCGGACCTTCTGTTGACAACATATGTGGTATAAGAGGTTCCCGGTCAAACTCATGGAAAGTATTTTCCTTATGCTTGTATATGATATTGGTTTCAGCAGTGATATCCTCTACGGGCCTGGTTAAATTCTTCCAGTAATTTTTTAAAATATTGTAGTCATATTTTGGAAGCCCCTTTTTATAGCTGAAGCTGATGATTGTGTCCAGGGGCGTTAATTGAACAGGCTGGAAACTATTGTCAGGCCATACCAGGAACGCTGAATCGATCGTTGTTTTATACAGTCCAATATGCAGAGGGCCTTCCATGCTCGACATAAAGCCCCTGACCGGAAATTTCTCATATGTACGAATTCCTCCACCTGCAAATAACAGGATCCTGGCGCCCAGGGCATTGATATTTTTCTCCGGACCCTTCAGTTTTATTTCAACAAAGGCTTTCTCTTTTTTATCGTTGCTTTTATTCTCATATAAAATAGCAGGATCCTCGATATTGTTCACCAGTACATCCAGGTCCCCGTCATTATCAAAATCCGCATACACGGCACCGTTAGAATAGGTATTCTTATTGTTCTCTATTTCTGCGCCCATATCCGTAAACTGCAGGTCGGGACCGTTTTTAAAAAAACGATTGGGAATCTTAATCTGTGGAAACCGGTCGATCAGGCTAATATCTTTATCATCCAGACCGGTTGACCGCATCTTCTCCTGCAGGTCGACATTGGATATAAAGTTGATATAATCAATGTCGTTCAGTCTTTTCGGAATTCCATTGGAGATAAAAAGATCTTTTGTTCCGTCGTTATCAAAATCAAGAAACAGGGGGGACCAGGACCAATCCGACGCATAGACACCTGCATACAACCCGATCTCGCTGAATGTTCCGTTCCGTCGGTTTAGTTGCAGGTTATTTCTGGTATACTGATAATTATATCCGTATCCGATTTTTGTAAAGAAGGTTTCCCAACTGTCTTCACCTTCTGATCTCTTAAGGATATAAGGATCGGAAGGCAGCATATCCATGCTGACGATTTCAGGATATGCATCGTTATTTATATCGGCCACATCCACACCCATCGTAAACTGGCTCGTATGCATCACATGATCATTCAGCTCTTCTTTAAAAGTTCCGTTGTGCTGGTTGATATACATGTAGTCATTCTCATGAAAATCGTTGCCTATATAAATATCCGGGTACCCGTCCAGGTTAATGTCTGCCACGCTGATTCCCAATCCGTAGCCAATGACTGAGCTATGAATGCCTGCTTCTTTGGTTACATCGGTGAATTTTTTATTGCCGTCGTTGCGGAATAATCTGTCACCTGAAAGTGGATTGGTAGCTGCCAGCCGGTCTAAACGCGGGCCGAATGTTCCATTTTGGTGAATGGAATGATTCAATAGGTACATGTCGAGATCTCCATCCCCGTCATAGTCAAAGAATACTGCCTGGGTGCTGAAGCCGGAAAAATCAAGTCCGTATTCCTTTGCTTCATCCTTATAACTGGGAATGCCGTTTTTATCGATACCCTGGCAAATCAGCAATTGATTATGACTATGCAGTGTTTCATGATTACCTACACGGCAAACATAAATGTCCATGAGTCCGTCGTTGTTGATGTCCACAACTGAAACACCGGTTGACCAGGCGCCATCCTGAGGAATACCGGCCTCTTTGGTAACATCTTTAAAATGAAGATCGCCGGTATTGAGATAGAGTTTGTTCGAAACCTGGTTGGCTGCAAAGAAGATATCTATTTTCCCGTCATTATTAAAATCTGCCGTGCCCAGGCCGCCTCCATTATAGAAATACATGTATTTAAATACATTGAATTCCTGGGTAGGTGTTAGTTTATTGGAAAAACTCAATCCCGTGCGATTGGATTCGAGTGCCTGGAATAATACCGTGTCACCCGCAGCGGGCCGCTGTTTGCAGCTGTTCAGTAAAACCAGACAACCTGCAATGAATAAATAAATGATGCGTACTCCCGAACCCTGATTCATATTTAGTTTAAATAATCCACCCGAATTTTTACCTTTTACTTTTTAATTCATATAGTACAGGATACTCATCATTCATCAGAAATAAAAACCGTGTTTTCTTCTGACCCTTAATCAACGCAATATCGCGAACCTGTCCACGAAGACCCAATCCTGACTTCGCATTCGGCATGAAACTAAAATTTCCCTTTCCATCGTTTATCAACAGGTCTCCAAAACTTCCATCCAGCCGGCTGAACTGTGGAAGGAACCCAAATTCATTTCCTCCCAACATAAGATCCGGATATCCATCCCCGTTCAGGTCGGTGCATTTTATTGCATTCACGGATGAAAGCTGAACCATGGCAGGAAGTTTATGAATAATAAATTGTCCGTCACCTGAATTGATGGCGATAACTGACGGACAGTAATTAAATTTTTTAACCTGCGAGGTTTTTATCATCGCTTCCGGCAGCAATTCCTGAATGGTCTTTTTTGCAAACTCCCCGTGTTTCAGGTTTTGCTTTTTCAGGATAGGCATCTGGAATTCCATATCATGTTTTAAAAAAACGGGCATATCCTTACCATCCACCGTTCTGCTCAGAATATTATCCATGTTACCATTCTGATCATAATCATTCACCCAGAGTTTAACTGGTTCTGCTGAATCGGGATGCAGATAAAAGTTCTCGCCGATATTACCCAGAATCAGATCCATTTTACCATCTCCGTTCACATCGCTTACAGAAACGGATTCCCACCAGCCGGATAAATCTTTCAGATTGGTCAGTACTTCTTCGAAATGATCCTTATGATAACTGAATATACGGGGTGCCATCCATTCGCCGACAATGATCAATTCCCTGGAAGAATCGCCCGTAACATCGGCCCAGCAAGCCCCCGTAACCATTCCCACATGAGCGATATCCGGATTTTTTGCTTCTGCCATGTCCGTAAAATGTCCCTTGCCGTCATTTACGAAAAGAAAACTCGTTGGCGGTTTCCCATATTCTCTGGGTACGCTTCTTCCACCAACGAACAAATCCGGGAAGCCGTCGTGATTAAAATCGTATGCTATTGCTACAGCTGTGTTGATTCCGTTCAGGTTATTGCCAAAGGCAGAAGGGTCGATCGTAAAATTTCCATGACCGTCATTCTTAAATAAACGGTTCTGCATCTCCCTTGTCAGGGGTGGATTATTATTTCCTCCCGGCCCGATAAACAGATCCAGGTCACCGTCGTTATCCGCATCAAAAAATAAAACCGCTTCATCTTCAAAATTGCTGAATTGCTTAAATCCGGGTTCATCCTTTTTTTCAAATCTACCTTCCCTTGTCTGCAGGTATAACTGACCAGGATGAACAGCTGTGCCTCCAATATAAATATCATCCAGTCCATCCCCGTTTACGTCACCTACAGCCGCCTTAGGGCCTTCCCGGGAGAGCATCTTCGGAACGTTGTGCTCGTAATAGAAATCGATATTATTATCTTCTTCGTGTTTGTCAAAACCAGAATGCAGCATAGTGAGCAAAGTGGAATCTGTTGGCTTTGTTGGCTGCGCAACCGGGGTGGGATTTCCTGCCGGCTCTTCAATATTATACAATTTATTAATCGCCGGGTGATCGAATTTTATCCTGCTGCCATTGGGCCAGGTAATCACCATGGAATCTATCTGAGTTAGTTTCCCTAACCCGATTTCCTGTTTAAAGTCCATGGAGCTCTGGAATCCGCGGCTGGGAAAAAGCTCCCGATAAAAATTTTGTGTCCCCTGGTAAACATTGATCTTACTTCCGATCGCAAAACTGTTGTCACCAATTCCCTTTAACAGAACTGCGATATAATTATTTTTATTCAGGTCCCTTGCGTTATTCTTATAAATAAAAGCCGGCCCGTTTTCATTATTGATGATCAGATCCATATCGCCGTCATTGTCCAGGTCGGCATAAGCAGCTCCATTGGCAAAAGACGGCTGCGTGAAACCCCATTTGATTCCTTCATCCGAATAATGGAAATTGCCCAGGTTCCTGTAGGCTTTATGTAACATGGGATGAATCGGAACATGTCTTAATATCGCATCAACCCCCTCTTTCTTTCCCGTCAAAACCATTTTCTGCAAAACGTCGTTGGCGAAAAAATCCATGAAATCCAGGTTGGTAACGTCTTTATTTACTCCGTTACAGATATAAATATCACTGTATCCGTCGTTATCCATGTCGAACATGAGGGCGCCCCAACTCCAGTCGCTGGCCGAAACACCGGCATAATTCCCGATATCTATAAACTTACCATTCTGATTATTCAGCTGCAAACAATTTCTGACATACTGATGATAGAAACCTGCTTTCAATTTTGCATTGTATAAATCAATATTGTCGAAGGCCCCGAGCGTTTTCAATCGGTAATCGTCTTCAGGCAACATATCCGTAGTAAAGATTTCCGGGAATCCATCGTTATTGATATCAGCGATATCTGCGCCCATCGATGAAAAGCTGGTATGGCCAAACCATTCTTCCATTTCGTCTTTGAATGTGCCGTCTTTCTGATTAATATAGAGGTAATCTCTTTCATAAGAATCATTGGAAACGAAAACATCCGGCCAGCCGTCTCCATTGATATCCCCGACAGATACACCCAGACCAAAGCTGATCAGGCTTCCGTGAATGCCTGCGCTCTTGGTCACTTCAGTGAAATGACCCTTATCGTTCCGGTATAAATGATCTCCGCCTCCCTTTAAGAATTTCTCCACAGGCCATTCCTGGTCGGGTAAATCGCGGCGGTTTGAATTATTCAGCGTGTTAACCGGGATGGGGCTGTTGTCGATCATAAAGCAGTCCAGATCTCCGTCATTGTCATAATCGAAGAAGGAAACCTGCGTGGTATAGGCAGAAATATCCAGGCCGTATTTGGCTGCGGATTCGGTAAATGTGAGGTCATGGTTATTGATGTATAATTGATTCCGACGGTGGCCGGAAGTCATATGCCCTGAATTGCAGACGTAGATATCCAACCAGCCATCGTGATTAATATCTACAAATACGACACCGGTGCTCCACATACTATCCTGTACAATCCCGGAACGTTTCGTAATATCTTCAAACTTAAAATTGCCCTTGTTTAAGTAAATTTTATTATCTCCGAGATTCGACGTCAGGAAAATATCTGGTAGTCCGTCATTATTCAAATCACCTGCGGCCACCCCACCGCCGTTGTAGAAGTTTCTGAAGAAAAAACTATTTTCCATTTCTCCGTCAACCACCTTGTTGTTAAAGTCAATTCCGGTATTTTCGACAAGCTCAAACAGAGGAGGAGAATCATTTTTCTCTTTACAGGAAATGACCAGAAAAAAACTGAAAAGGAGGGAGGGGAAACTACACCGGGGAATAAACTTCATAATTTGAAAATGCTTGAATGCCTCGATCGTCTATGCTTCAGGCTGGATGGATAAAATTACAAAAGGCCATTATAAAATAATGGCCTTTTGCAATTAATAAGTAAGCTTTATGAATTAATATCCGGGATTCTGTTTCAGGTTCGGGTTAACCGCGAGTGCCTGGTTGGGAACAGGATAAACTAAATATTTAGGATCGTCAGTGGGTTTGTACTGCCAGGTGGTAAGATATACTCCGAAGCGGATCAGGTCTGTTCTTCTTTCAGATTCCCAGTAAAATTCTCTTCCGCGTTCTCCCAGTAATGTACCATAGGTATCCGCATTTGTAGGATCTGCCAGGGTCATCGTAGCCAGCGCTGCAGCACCTCTGG
>Ga0080027_10000311_pt1 | contig 21096 bp, 10 predicted proteins | sample OrgsoiDNA2013046_FD_70962 | JGI IMG/M metagenome (GOLD analysis project Ga0080027, IMG submission 70962) | Permafrost soil microbial communities from the Arctic, to analyse light accelerated degradation of dissolved organic matter (DOM) -... | ecosystem: Environmental > Terrestrial > Soil >... | reverse complement strand
TCGTGTCGAACTGGCTCGACCCGGTGTCGCGACCGTAAAGGAGGTAGGAATGCAACAGCCGCAGCGTCGTCATCCGGTCTTCGTGCCGAGTGCACCCAGTTGCGTCAGGGTGCCCAGTGCCGTTCCAGTCATCGACCGTCGTGTTGTTTACCTGTTTCCAGTTGACCGCCAGGCCATTGGTGCAGGCGTCCCATCCGTGGTTCTTGACGTCAAGGAGTATCGCCTGCGCTGCCTCGAGATCCGGCGTGCTGACGTTGGGCCGATTTCTGGTACCGACGACTGATGAATTCGTCGGGCCCGCGCCCGGCGGTACACCGACTGATGCAACGCCCGGTAACGCGCTGGCATATGCGGGGGTTGAGCGACCCCCGGTGGGCGATCCGCTTGGCGACGGGCTATGGCCGCCGTGCGGCGACGAGCAACTTGCAACGAACATCATGGCGAGTACGAACGGTACCCAACCATGTTTCATGTCCCAACCGATCTGTAGACCATGACCGCGTTGCTGTCTTCAACGAGCTGGAAGTACCGGGCGAGGACTTCTCGCTGGGCCGCGATAAGCGTGCTTGTGATGACGACCCACACACGGTGTCCGCTGGCAAGCACGTTCTGTAGGTCGTCGGCCGAGAACAGGACCGGTATTCCGTATTGGGTATCGACAACACGATTGTTCTTCTCTATGAGATACAGCATCCGGGAGCCAGGCCTGTTGGGCAGCCAGTAGTTGGGCACGCGTCCGAAGTACTGACCGATCAGATTCGCAGGCGCGGCCGCGATGATGATGTCTTTCGGAGCGATCTGCGACCGGATCGCGGCGCCGGCGTAGTCGAAATCGCTGTGCTGCAGGGGAACGCTGACGTCGGCCGCATTGCCGATCGCAACGCCGTAGTCTGCAACCCCTGAACCGAGACTCACGACGATGCCGGCCAGCGCTAGCGCGATGGCCATGCTGCTGACCAAGCGTGTGCGCAGGTTGCGGAAGAAGACGGCCCGGATGGCCAACCAGCCGGTGACGATGTCGTCGGCCGCCGCGCCAGCAAGCGCGAACAAGAACGGCAGTGTGATGAAGACGTATCGAGGTTCTTTGGCGGGCAGGACCAGCGAGAGCGTCACGAGCGGGATACCCACGAGAAGCGCGAAATAGATTCGCGCACGATCTCGCCGCTTGAGCCCGAAAGCTATCCCGACCAACGCCAAGAGGGTCACCGACAGGAACGGGGCCGCCGTGGTGCCCGAGCGGGTGAGGTAGTCGAGGTAGTAGAAAACGTCGGGCTGCCAGCGCAGGAACGGCGTGAAGGAGGCGTCTTGTCCAAAGGCCGGCGGATGGGTGAGCTTCGCCAGTGCGAACTGTCCCAAGATCACGCTGCCCGCACAAAAGCTCGGCACGAGCCACATCTTTTCCCGCAGCCATCGCCAGCCGGTTTCGGCAAACAAAATGATCGGTATCGCGGGCAACACGCTGAAGGTTTCTTCGTGCGCTAGGTACATCCCGACCGCAAGCCCGGCGCACGCCCAGACACGCTTTGGTGTCGGATCTCGGGTCGTTCGTAGCAGCGCGATGATGAACACGACGGCCATGAACTGGGCCAGCTGATACATCCGGAGGTCTCGGGCTTCCTCCATTTCGATGGGCGCGATGGCGAAAACTGCCGTCACGAGCACCCGCAGCCAGGCCCGTTGCTTGATGACGTACGGCAACAGCTTGAGCCCGAAGAGCACGACGGTCGCGCCGTGCAAGAGGACCGACGGCAGTCGTAGCGGGATCGGGCCGTTGCCAAAGACCGAACTGATCGCCGCGATCAGCGAGCTGTACAGCTCGGACTTGAAGTACAGGAAGCCTGATGGCCATTGCGGAAGGATGTGCGCGCGGATGCCTTGCGCTGCCGCGAGACTGGCGAGCTCGTCCTGCCAGTAGGGCTCGTAGGCGAGACGGTAGGCCGCGATGCCAGTTGATATGACCGCGATGGCGATGATCGCTGCGGTCGGCGATGTCAGGCGACGACGGCGCGGTGATCGGCTGATGCTCAGCTCCTGGCGGCGGTCGGCTTCGACGGCCAACTGCATGGCTCGTTTGGTGAGCCGCGGCATTCGCGTCGTCCGTACTGCTGCCACGATCACGACGCCAAGCCCGAGCAACACGACAGCCGCTTCGATTACCACCAGCGAAGTCGTGTAAGGCCACGGCGGTACCGCGTCCGCCCACAGCGAGAGCTGCTGCGCGAGGAAAGCCAGCGCGGTCGCGGGCGCCAATGCGACGATCGTGAGGCTGCACGTGCGGAGGGCCGACCGACCCTGCCGGACCTGGCTGAGCAACAGGCACCCGACGCACAGCAGGGCCAGCAAGCCCGCAATCACGAACCGAAGGCCGTATCGGTCGCGTCCCGGAATGGCGTATATGGCCTGCGGTGTGACGTGCTGAACGATGGAGTTGATGGGGCTCGGTCGGGCCGGGAGGTTGGCGCCGATGCGCACGCCGTACAGCGTGGCGGCGCTCGCGACGACGCCGGCTCCGGGGCGCTGCCACGGGTCGACGACTGACCATCCGGTGCTGGCCAGCGACGTGTCACCGCCCGGCGCCACGACGTCGCCGAGAATCGACGTGCTAATCGTCGCGCCGGTCACGTGCACGATCAGTTGGTTGGTGCCCGAGTGCAGCCACGGCTTTATGTCCAACAGATTCGACGCCTGCGTCGATTGGGGCCGGGCCAACGCCGGTGTCGAATTGGCTTGAGCGACCGCCGCCGCATTTGCCGGCGTCGGGACCTGAGCAGACGACCCCATCGGGCTGTGTGTCAGGAGCGTGCCGTTGATGGCCACCGTGAACGGCGCGTTCGCCCACACCCGGAGCCACACCCACGATGGAACCGAACCGTCGAACACGAGCGGTCGCCGGAATAACGCGTCAGTCAGTGATGACTGAACCCCAAAGCTCGGGGCCGGAGCGTCGAGTGCGTCTTGCGGTACGAGCGATCTGCTCGCGCCTTTGGACGTCGCGCTGGCCGGCGACGTCCAGCCTAGGTCCGGAAACGCGACCGAACTGAAGGTCAGCGAGTCGAGCCCGATCTGGGCTGCTTGTGTCGGCGTCATCGAGAGATTGAGAAGCGCCGCATTCGAGGTGACCCGCCACGTAGAGCTAGGCCCTACGCTTGTCGGCAGAGCTTCGGAGTGCCCACCGCCAGCCAGTGCGATCTGCGCGCGAACCCGTGCGTTCGTGTGATCGCCAGAGGCGATCTCGAGCACAAGGCTGTTAGGGCCGGGCGCGACTTTGCTGCTGAGGTCGACCGCATCGACGAGCGGGCGGCCACTCGCAGCCTCGGGCAGGTTGTCGACATGGCCGGGATACGTCAAGGGCACCGCGACCCCGTCGACATAAATGTTCGCCGTGCCAGGCGTGTCGAACCACACCACAACCGAGGTCGCCCAGGCAGGGACTGCGAAGCTGTCGCGAAACCAGGCCCGCCGTCCGCCGTCCGTCGGACTGATCCACTGGCTCGAGTCCATGGGTGCGGCGTAGCTTTGGCCGCCGGGATCGAAGCGCGTATGCATTGCGACCCCGGCGATGAGCCAACTCATCAGGGTGATCACGAGCCCGAGCCCGACGACGCCAGAGCGGCGGGTGCTCATCGGGACAGCTCGTACAGACCGGCGGCGTACGCAGCGGCCTGCGTGTTCGAATGATCAGGGTCGAAGCGCAGTGCAGCTTCGACGTCCGCGCGCGCTACCAGCGGATGACCGGCCGCGTCGTCAATGAATGCAAGGTAGGTCCAGGCCGACGAACGCATGTCACCGCTGCGGGCCGATGAGGCGACGGCGAGAAACGTTGGGCGCGCGTCGGTGTAGTCCTGAACCCGGAACCGGAGCCGGGCCAGCGTGTACTGGACGAGATCGTCGCGCTGCAAAGCAGTTGGCAACGCGGTGAGCGGCGTCGGATCAAGACCACCAGCCGCCAGCTGCACGCTGGCCAAGACGAGGTCGTTCGCCAGGACGACGTTGTGGGGGTCTAACTGATGCGCCGCCCTCAAGCTCTCGAGTTGCTGCAACGTGTAGCCGGCGTTCGCATAAACCTGCGCGGCCCAGAAGATGCCGACCGCTGACGACGGCCCGCCAGCGGCGTAGCTCACTTGAGCCATGTCGGTCACCCATCGGTTGTCTGATACAACCGCCGGGTCGAGGTTGAGCGCATCCTTCAGGTCGGCGCTGGCACTTGTGTAATCACCGAGACTTGCGTGTCTGTTGGCAGCTGACGTGTAGAAAGACGCCACCACAGGGCAGCCGTACACAAGGACCGCTAACGCAACCGTGACGGCTGCCCACGTTGCGGCCCGCTGACCTGACTCGCGGGTTGTTCGGTCGCCGTACCTTGCGGGGCGGGCGGGAGTACTCAAGAGGATCGCGATGCCGGCAATTTCGAAGGTGGGCACGCCGGCGCCGACGGCGTTAAGCACGAGCGACCACTGGGGGCTCAACGGCAGACCGAGAAAGCTCACGAGCGGGCTCGTGCCGATCGTGTATTGCAATTGATGGCCGAACGCTAGGTAGCCAGCTTGATCATTGAGCAGGCTCTCCATCGTCGCGCTGCCGGCGTAGCGCTGGTGCAGAAGGAAGAGCATGGGCATCAGCACGACACCCCAGGCAAGTGTCCGACCACGTTTCCCGATCACGCGATGTACGAACGTCGCGCGCAACACCGCGGAGTTCGACAGTCGCGAGAGAAGGCAAAGCAGCACCATGAACGCCGCCACGGTGGCCCAGTTCAGGTCGCTGGTCTTCCAGTCGCGCAGAAATACCAGGGCGGACGACGACGGGTAGAGATCGTTGCTCAGGTGCCGGTCGAGCCAGGGCAACCCCAGTGCGGCCAACGCGACGAGCACGCTCGCGGCAAAAGCGACGTCGCGAAACTTCACCCTCGCTCGACGTCGCAGGGTCCGAAAGCGGCCCGCCGGTGCCAACCGGTCTGGTCGATCGCGGACGATTACCGTCAAGGGGTTTGCACTTTCGAGACCTTGACCTTGTCGCCGTCGCTGAGGTGTTGCGCGTTAGTCATCACCACCGTGGCGCCGACTGCAACGCCGCTCGTCAGGGCTGCCGTCGTGAGGTCGTGCGCCTGGACGACGACGGGCTGCTCGTGCACCCGATTGCTGCCATCGATCGTAAAGACGAAAGGTGTTCCGTCGGGGTCGTGAACAGCGATCAGCGGCAGCGCTGTTGGCGCCGATATCGGTTGCGTGAACGAGACATAGGCCAACAGGCCGATGTGCAAACGAGGGTCGACCTTGTTGAGCACGATCGTGATAGGGACGTTCAAACCCTGGTTCGTACTACCAGGGCTGATGGCTTGCACGGTCGCGGTTTCGGTCAGCCCAGGCAGCTGCGGAAACGTCAAGGTTCCGGTCTCGCCGATGCTCAAGAGACCGACTTGTGTCGCGGGGACGGAGATCGTCGCGCGCAGCGACCCGAGAGAGACGATGTTTCCGATTGGCCGACCTGACGGCAGCACCGTGCCGACGTCCGCGACCAGGCTCGAGATGACGCCGGCTGCGGGGGCGGTCACGGTCGGGGAGTACTTGGATACCTTCGTGAGTTGCGCCTGATCGACGTCGAGAGCGCTTTGTACTTCGGCGCGCTGGAGTGGCGTCGTGGAGTAGGACACTGCGATCTTGTCGTCGCTGACCTTGGTCTGGAGTTCCTTCAGGTAGTTGTCTATGGCGATGGGGTCAAGTGTCGCGATCGACTGGCCCGCCGTGACCACGGATCCGACAACGACGTTGACCTTGGTGACGATGAGGGGGTCGGTCAAGCCGGGGAAGTTCACCGTAATGGCAACGTTGGTCACCGCCCCGATCGAACCGGTCCCGCTTGCGGAAGCCTGAACCGTACCGGCCCGGACTTGGGTAGCTACGACGGTGGGAATTTTCGAGATCAGGTGCTTCGCAACGAGGGCGGCCGCGGCGAGTGCGATCACCACGACGACCGCGATGAGAACCAGCCAGGTGCGGGTGGCCGACCGCTTGACCACAGGGTCGGCGTCGTCTTCGGTAGCCTGCGCGTTCTCGCTAAGCGATGTCACCGGTCGTACCTCCCAATCGCTTTGCCTCGTTATGCGGTGTCGAGCTGGTGCGCTTCTCATTTCTTGGCAACAGGGAAGTCAAAGCCCGGTTCCGTAGACCCGTAGACGAGGGCAGTCGTCTCGAGCAGGCTCCGTCTGACGATCAGGCGGAACGATGTTGGGCGGTGTAGCTGGCTGAGAATGTTTTGGTCCACCGTCATGTGCACCACCCCCTACGGTGTGCTCGCATCGCACGTTGCGCGAAGTGCTCGTCGCGATCCTGGTCGGAACCCCTGACATCTGATGCGACACGGCCATGTCGCCGAACTGTTGATCTAGACCCACTGCCAATGGTCCGAGATCGCTGTTACCGCTGAGCAAGGCGCGGATTAATAGCGCGTGAACAGTACTGCGATCGCTCCCACGAATCACTTACGCCGCAGGGTGTACCGCCGCTTCAAGGGGGATATGTCGGGGGTGACGTATTTTTCATGATCTCCTGATTCGTGAACGCAGTCGTCGCGAGCTGGCCCTTCGGTCGTTCAGATCTTTTGCCGACCGAGCCGGTGGATTGCATCGCCGATATCGACGGCACCAGCCTCGGGAAACCCTGCGATGTGCGAATAGGCATTCGCGATCGCCCTGACGTAACCCGTTGCTCCGTAGTGTTCTTTGGCTCGAGATCGTGCCGCATGTCCGATCGCATCGACAGCGGGGCCGCCCTGCGTAGCCTTGGTCAACGCCGCGGCCAGCTCGCTAGGTGCGGCGCTCGTGAGGATCGCGATGTCTTCGTCGAGCACAGTCGTGTGGCTCGGCACCCTTGTGGCGACGATCGGGCGCCCACTGTGCATGTACTCGAAGATCTTGAGCGGGGTATTCGTTCCTGCTGAGCGCGGCGAAACCAAGGCGTCGGCAGCCGCGAGGCACGAGGGTATGTGGGCGCTCGGTAGCTGACCGGCAACCAGCACGCTGTCGCCGAGTTGGGCCGTCCGAATCTGGGCCCGAATCGCATCTTGCTGAGGTACCGACCCTCCGACCAGCACGAGTCGGTATCCGCTCGAGTCGAGCGCGACAGCATCGAGCAGGTTCGAAATGCCCTGGTACGTCTCGAGGGTTCCGGTGTAGACGACCACCGGCTTCGACGACGCGGTCCATTCGTCGCGATATTTGGCGACGAGATCCGGCTCCACGCGCGATGAGAGTGGAACGTTATAGACGACCTCGCACCACGCCTTCGGATTAACCTCGCGCGCGCGGACGACGAGGCTCGGAAAGTGGGCGATGACGACGTCGGCCGAACGAATAGTGATGTTCTCGACCAGGCGCGCCGTCTTTCGTAGCGGATGACGTGGTTGGAAACCATAGTTTCCGAGGACCGCATCGAGGTCGTTGCCCATGTCGTAGATGTGCGGCAGCCGAAAGACACGCGCAACTAGGGCGCCAAAGATCCCGGCTTCTTCGTGGGTGTGCAGCGCGTGGTAGCGACGCGGGTGGCGAAGCAGCGTCATCAACGCGCGTGCGAAGACAGCGGTGTTCAGTGGCAGTTTTGCCGCTGACGGGCCCACCTTGACTTGATGCATCCCCGGTACCGGCGCACGGAGATAACGTAGACCCGGCACCGGGACGTCTTCGCCGATCCCGTATGTGACCAGATCGACTTCGTGTCCGAGAGCCGAGAGGGCGCGGCATCGATTCAAGACGCTGATCGGTGTCCCTCGCGGTGAATACGTGGGATGCGGCGAGATCATGAGGATCTTCACAGTGCCGCGCTTTCCTGAAGTGGTGCGCCAAAGGCCTGAGCATCGGCGACCTCGTTAGCGCTTGCCCGCCGACGCAGCGAGATGAGAACCGGGAAGCCCAACAGCCCAAGCAATAGTGTTTGGCCGGTGAGGCAGACGCCGACGGCGACCCCCTGTGCGGCTACCGCGAACCCATTGACGGTCAGGAAGGCGCTGAACGCGCCCTCGCGCAACCCGTACCCCCCGACCGAAATGGGCAACAAGGAGATCGCGTTGACGGTGGTGACCACCAGCGCGGCGTAGACGATCGGGACGTGCACCCCGACAGCCCGCATATAGCAATACTGGCTGAGCGAAACGATCACCCAAAAGACGATTCCGCGTCCGGCGGCGATCGCCAACTCGCGTCCTCGCACTTGGGTGACGGCGGCATGGAGCTTCACTGCAATCGCACCGATTCGTGGGCCGCCGAACACCTTGAGGTTCAAGAAAATCGACAAGGCAGGCGTCGTGAACAACGCGACAACACAGGCGCCTCCTGCCGCGCCGACCGTTGCGTACGGCGTGATGCGCGCGGCATATGCGTTTGGCAGATTGACAAGCGTCGCAAATCCCATGATCAGGACCAGGCCAGGCAAGTTGCATACCCGCCGGAGAACCACGCTGGTGGCAGCCGGGACTCGATCGGGTCCTTCGCCGGCGTAGTACGCGCGGACCAGATCGCCGCCGATGCTCGTTGGCAGCGCTGCATCGAGCGCGTTACCGGCGTATTCGAGCCGAGCACAGCGAAGCCAGCTGCGCTTGAGCTGCAACGAACGGAGAAGCCCGTGCCACTGAGTAATTTGGGCAGCCGATCCAGCGAACCCAAGAGCGAGCCCGGCGAGCAGCCAGGCCAAAGACGCATTGCTCAGCGTGTGCCCAAGCGTGTGGATGCCCGCTTTGCTGAGCAGAAACGTCAGCAGCGCGGCAGACACCGCGATCCGAATGGCCAGGACCACGTGCCAGTGAACGCGCGTTCGATGCTTGACCCTGCCTCGCATCAAGGACGCGCGTTCCACGGGTGGTTCACCCTGCTGCGTCGCGAGGGTCCGCCGGCAGTCGGAATTGACTCGAGTTGGACGGCGTCGGACGTGCGCCGGACCGAGAACGGCGCACGCTCGCCGACCTCGTGGTAGACGCGAATCAGTAGCTCCATGATGATGCCGGTGCACATGAGCAGAACTCCGACGATCGCGGCGCTACACGCCAACAACAGCAGCGGGCGATCGGCCAATGAGTGCGACCCAAACAGCTTGTCGCCGGCAAGGTAGGCAGTCGTGATCAGACCGAACCCGAAGCAGAAGATGCCGAGCAGTCCGAATAACTGCATCGGTTTGACCATGTACGTCAAGAGAAACTTCACCGTGAACATGTCGAGCAACACGCGGGGCATGCGGCCAATACCGTACTTGCTCTTGCCGCGTGTTCGCGCCCGATGGTTGACCGGCACCTCGACGACCCGCGCCCCCGACATCTCCGCGAGCGCCGGAATGAACCGGTGCAACTCGCCGTAGAGTCGTAGGTCACGAACCACTTCGGCGTCGTAGACCTTCAACGTGCACCCGTAGTCGTGCAGACGAACGCCGGTGACACGGGAGATGAGTCCGTTCGCTACCTTCGACGGGAGCTTTCGTGACAGCGCACGGTCTTGCCGGTTCTTTCGCCAACCGCTGACGACGTCGTATCCCTCGTCCATTTTTTGCAGCAGCATGCCAATATCGTGGGGATCGTTTTGTTGATCCCCATCCATCAAGACGATGCGGCGCCCGCGTGCGTAGGCCATCCCCGCTTGCAGGGCGGCGGTCTGCCCAAAATTGCGCCGGAATTCGATAACCCGCACGCGCGGGTCACGTTCGCTCCATGCCCACGCTTTGCGAAGCGTGCCATCGGTGCTGCCGTCATCAACGAGAATGAGTTCGGCAGCCTCGGGAAGCGCGTCTAGAGCTTCGAGGATCTCAGCGACGGCTGGATCCATATTCTCTTCTTCGTTGTAGAGCGGAACCACAACAGACACCGTGGGATCGATGGGTTCGGTCGGGGTCGGGCTCTCGACAACTGTGAGGCTGCTCATACCGCCACCTCAGAGACCGACTCTGACGGGTGCGTGAGGTCGATCATCGAAGGGGCATGCGCGAGTCGCGGCGCGAGCGAGTCTGCCGATCGATTCACGCTGCGATACCAGGAGACAAAGCGGTCGACACCCTCGCGGATGTCAACCTTCGGCGCGTAGCCCAGCTCGTTGGCGGCAAGGCTGATATCAGCGTGAGTCATCGGAACATCACCGGGTTGGTCGTCACGATGGATGACCAACAGTGGCTTCTCGAGACGAGATGCGATCATGCCGACAAGATCGAGCAAGGCGGTGGTGTCCGTCGTCCCGAGGTTGTAAATGCGATAGCCGTTGGGGTTACCGACCGCCGAGATGATGCCCTCGGCGATGTCTTCGACGTACGTGTAATCTCTGCGCGTCGTTCCGTTGCCGTAGAGCGTGACCTGCTCGCCTTTGTCGATCAAGCGAGTGAACTTGTGGATCGCCATCTCGGGCCGCTGGCGTGGCCCGTAGACCGTGAAGAAGCGCAGACAAGAAATCGTCGTCCCGTACAGGTGATGGTGCGCGTAGCACGCGAGCTCGTTGGCCCTCTTTGTCGCCGCGTAAGGCGACGACGGACGGTCAGCGACGTCGGTCTCGCGAAACGGCGGCACAGATGTCGCCCCATACACCGACGACGATGAGCCAAACACGACATGGGGCACGCCGTGTACTTGCGCCGCCTGCAGGATTCGTGTCGTGCCGACGACGTTGACGTCGTCGTAAAGCGCAGGTTCGGTAATAGAAGGCCGAACCCCGGCGCGCGCCGCAAGGTGGACTATTGCGTCGAACTTATGGCGACTGAATACGTCGGCCAATAAACGAGGATCTCTGATATCACCGTGAATGAGTTCGTAATTCTCCGACGACATACAACGCATGATGTTGCGCTGCTTGGTCGCAAATGAGTAGAAGTCGTCGAAATTGTCCAGTCCGACGACGTGGTCACCTCTTTTGAGCAACGCCTCGGCAACGTGACTTCCGATGAACCCGGCGGCGCCTGTCACTAAAATCCTACGTGCAGCCATTTTGCCCTGCCCCCCACTAACCCCGGTAGCTCTTTCGGCAGGTCCCGAGCGACTGTTCGGGGCCTGAAACCCGCCGAACGCTACTCGGCGATTCCTTTTGGCAGCAAGGGAAAAAACGCGCTTCCGCCGATAAGTAACCGTAAGTTCATCGGAGCAGCGCACGCTGTTCGCCGTCGCCACTCGCTCTTTACTTTCACGCGGTTCCATTAATGGCTGCGTAACGAGTTTGTGTGCATCCGCCGCCCGCCTAGCCGCGGCGCGGGAGGTGAGTCCCGAGGACGATTCCAGTCGCGGCGTGATAAAACGGACGCAAGAAATTGGGCGGGGGCTGCATTTGACTCGGAGGAATTCGGGCACTGTCAGACCGCTGCCACGATCGGCTGTCCCAACGCACGAAATTCCCAGCCGGCCGCACGCCAGGCGTCGCGGTTCAACGCGTGTCGGCCGTCGACAATGCGTCGACGACGGACGACCCCGCCGAGGAACTCCGGATCGATTTCGCGGAACTCGTTCCACTCAGTAAGGAGGAGAACGACATCGGCATTGCGGGCAGCTCGCACAGCGCTGTCGGCATACTCGAGCTCCGGATGAGCGCGCCGCGCGTTCGCCATGGCCTGAGGGTCATAGACCGTCACGGTCGCGCCAAGTTGGCGCAGCCTGCACGCTACGTCGAGCGCGGGCGCGTCGCGAATATCGTCCGAATTCGGTTTGAATGCGGCGCCAAAGGCGGCGACCCGCAAACCGCGCAGGTCACCGCCGACAAGTTCGAGTGTCAGTTCGACCGTGCGCTCCCGCCGACGTCGGTTGATGGCGTCGACCTCGCGTAGAAAAGAGACGGCCTGCCCGACACCGAGTTCTTCGGCCCGAGCCGCGAACGCGCGAATGTCTTTCGGTAGGCACCCGCCGCCGAAGCCAAGCCCAGGATGCAAGAATCGGCCGCCGATGCGCGGGTCATGGGACAACGACTCGGCCAGTGCCCGAACATCGGCACCCGCGGCCTCGCACACCTCCGCCATTGCGTTGATGAACGAGATCTTGGTCGCTAGAAAGGAGTTCGCTGCGACTTTGACCAACTCGGCAGTGGGCAGGTCTGTGACGACTACGGGGGTTCCGGTCTCGATGATCGGAGCAAAAGCGGCTCGCAAGGTCTCTTCGGCTTCGGGTGACGTCACTCCGAACACGAGGCGGTCGGGTCGCAGTGTGTCTTCGACCGCGAAACCTTCTCGCAAGAACTCGGGATTCCACGCCAAGCCGACGCCGTCGCCGGCGGGCGCAAGTTCGCGTACAAGCTGTGCCAGCCGCGCGGCAGTACCGACAGGCACTGTCGACTTGCCAACGACAAGAGCGGGCCGATGCAAATGTCCCGCTAGTTCGCGTACGGCAGCGTCGACGTAGCGCAGGTCGGCGGCGTCTGAGCCGCGTGCCTGCGGCGTTCCGACGCAGACGAAGTGCACGTCGCCGAAATCGGCGGCCTCGGCGAACGACGTGGTGAACCGCAACCGGCCCGAGTCGACAGCCTTCGCGAGAACCTCCGGTAACCCGGGTTCGAAGAATGGCAACTCTTTTGCGTTGAGGCGGCCGACCTTGTCGACGTCGACGTCGACGCCGACCACGTCGTAACCCAGGAGCGCCATGCAGGCCGCGTGTGTCGCTCCGAGGTATCCCGTACCGATGACCGTGAGTTTCGGTTTCATGGCATGTCGCGTGTAAGTCATAGCGAACCCCCACAACTGCCGCCCTGGCCCCAGCCGAGCGAGTTTCCCCCACGGAAAGCTCCGTGACGGTAGGAAGAATACCGCCACAGCGCTTCGAGGTGGCACGCCATTGTTACGGTGCAGAAAACTTTTGGGCGGCACGAGACGGTGACGATGGCACGCGATTGGCTGCGTCATATCCTCGGTCGTTGGTTAACAGCGGGTGTACGGATTCGGATCCGCTGACGTGGGTCGGTCTTTCGAAATGGCGCACCGAGATTCTGGCATTACACACAGTAATCTTGACGCGAACTCATTGGTCTGGCTCGTCGTGACGCGTCGCCCATCTGGAGGTAACACGCCGGTCACGAGGCGCCCCAAATCCCAATAGGGAACGCTTTCTTTGAGCAGAAGACTCGTTTTACCACATGAGCAACACGGCCGGCCACCTGCCCCAAACTACCGGGCGCGCGGCCGACCTGACTCGACACGGCGACAACACTCGCGGGTCGACAAATCGGTGAATAAGAACCACGGTCGTGTTTCCGTCGGATGAATTGTTCGTGTTCTTTTCCGCACGTCGTTGGAGTTTCTCGCTGCGTAAGTCATGCTCTCGAACCGAGCCTTGGCTATGAACGTCAAGGGGAGCGGGCTCATTGACAAGGGGCGGGGATCGCACGTGCAGATGTGTGCCGACCTAGCTCCTGCGCGAATAACCGCAGCGCCACAGATCCAGACGCGGAGGAGTCCACTGACGTGGCGAGCCTGCGTCGATCGGTCACAGACATTCGGACGCAGAAGCGTCTGCGCACAAGGGGGTACGGCATGTCGGGCACAGGGTCGAAGAGTTCACGTCCGTCACACAGGTTGTCACGGACGCTGGATGCGAGGACTACGCAATACCGACGGAGAATCTCGTGGTTCGCGGCAGTCTCTGTGGTGGCGTTGGTTGCCGGACTCTCACCGATTATCACCGGAGCCTCCGCGGACACGATCACCAACTCGAACGACAACCTGCTGACCAGCTGGTATCCGAATCAGTCGGCGCTGTCGCCGCAAGTTGTGCAGAGCGGTAACTTCGGCCAGCTTGAGTCGTCAGTTGTCGACGGGCAGGTATACGCGCAGCCCCTGGTTTCGAACGGCGTGTTGGTCGTCGCGACCGAGAACGACAATGTGTACGGCCTCGACCCAGTCACCGGCGCGGCCCTCTGGAGTAGGCAACTGGGCACGCCGTTCAACCCGAACAACTATTTCGGTGCCGGCAACTCGTGTGGAGACATCACGCCGAACGTCGGCATCACCTCAACACCGGTGGTCGACGCCACGACAGGCATCGTGTACCTCACAACCAAAGTGCTTACTAACCCAGCCGACCCACACACCGCCCAGTACGTCATGCACGCGCTGTCCGTGGCGACTGGCGCCGAGCAGACCCAGCTGGGATTCCCGGTCACGCTTGGCGGGGTGGCCGACAATGACCCGACGCACTCGTTCACTCCTGCCACCGAACTGCAGCGCCCAGGGCTCCTGTTGAGCGGCGGCGTGGTCTACGCCGCGTTCGGCAGCCACTGCGATAATGGGCCGTACGAAGGTTGGGTACTTGGCGTCTCGGCGTCGACCGGCGTCACCAAAGCGCGTTGGACGGATGAAGCCGGCGTGCCGCAGGTTCCGGCGGGCCCAAACCCAGCTCCCGCGGGCGGCGGATTCTGGCAGGCCGGAGGCGGCCTGCTGACCGACGGCACGGGGCAGATCATCATCGCCAGCGGCAACGGGCACACTCCCACCGTGCCGTCGGACGGCAGTACGCCGCCCGGGTCGCTGGCTCAAAGCGTCATCCGCTTGACGGCCCAACCCGACGGCACACTGAAAGCGACTGACTTCTTCAGCCCCTACAACGGCGCATCGCTCAACCAGAACGACTCCGATATCGGGTCGGGGCCGCCGATCGAGCTGCCAGGGTCTGACACTCTGCCGGGCTCGCCCTTCGGCACGACGACGCATCCACATGTCATCGTCCAGGTTGGCAAGGCCGGATATGTGTTCTTGCTCGACGCCGCGCACATGGGTGGCTTCGAACAAGGTCCGTCGGGGTCTGACGCAACGATCAATACGGTGCAAGCGAACGGCGTCTGGGGAAAGCCATCAGTTTGGCCCGGCGACGGGGGCTGGGTCTATATGGTCACCGCCCAGGGCGGCGGCGGCAGCGGGGCGTTGCGGGCATACAAGTCGAGCCTCGATGCATCCGGCAATCCCACGCTTGCGTACCAGGGGCGTAGTGCGCAGGCATTCGGCTACGGCTCGAGTCCTGCGATAGTCACGTCCTCGGGCATGACGTCAGGGTCGGCATTGGTGTGGACTGTCTGGGAGCCCGACGCGTCAGGTGTCGGCGCTCAACTCCAGGCCTACCTCCCGGTGCCGGTCAACGGCACGCTGCAGCAGGTGTACAGCGCGCCAGTCGGCACAGCTAACAAATTCACGGAGCCCACTGCCGACAACGGCAAGATCTATATCGGTACGCGCGACGGTCACGTCCTTATCTTCGGCACGCCGCTCAATGCCGCGCTGGCGGGTCCGGCGGTCACCTTCCCGACGACCGTTGTGGGGTCGACTTCAACGGCGACCGCCACGTTCACTGCCAATACGGCGCTGACGGTCGCGTCGCTGGCCGCCCTCGGCGGACGGTTCACCGCGGGGACGTCGACTCCCGCGCTGCCCGCGACACTCAACCCCGGCGACATCCTCAGCGTGCCGGTCACCTTCACGCCTGGCACCGCAGGCTTGGCCGGCGGATCACTGGTAGCGGCGACGACGGTCGGCGCGACGGCGAGTATCGCCCTAAGCGGGCAAGGGGAGACGGCTGGTCCACACCTGGCTGTGTACCCATGCTGCGTAAGCTTCGGCGGCGTCGCCGTAGGCAACGCCGTGTCCAACACGGTGACGCTCACCAACGACGGCGCATCCACGCTCACCGTCAACGGCGTGAACCTGCCGACGCCGCCGTACGCGGTGTCGGGCATGCCTGTGGCCGGGTCGACGATCGCGAGCGGGGCCAGCGTGACAGCCACGGTCACCTTCACGCCGGCCACCGTCGGCGAGTACACGAACGAGCTCACGGTCGCCACCGATGGTGGCAACACCTCGATTTCGCTTGACGGCACCGGCGGTACTGCTCCGCAGATGCAGATCTCGCAATCGTCATTGCAATACGGTCAGGTGCCGCAGGGCGTGACTGCGACGCAGACGTTCACCGTGCGCAACGTCGGCGGAACCGCGTTGACCATCACCAAGTCGAAGGCACCGCAAGGGGACGGCGGATTTGTGACCGATACTCCGTCACTCGCCGCTCTTGCGGAGGGAACCGTGATTCAGCCCGGCCAGACGGTACAGGCGCGTGTTAACTTCACGCCGGCCACGGCCGGGTTGTCGTCGACGACGTGGACACTCAATGCCAACGACTCGGGGGGGGTGCGCCAAGTCAGTTTCACCGGTACCGGTACAACTGTGCCGAATCCGACGGTCATCGTTGGAAATGTCGACGTCACGATTCCGAGTAGCGGTACCACGCCCGCCAATTTCCCGGTGTTTCTTGCGCCAGGGGCAGTAAGTTCGCTCGCGACGACGTTCACCACGCATGACGGCTCAGCCAAGGCGTCGTCGGGTGCCTACGTCGCGGTCAATGCGGCGCCCGGTACCGTCACGCCAGGTCAAACCATGACCTTCCCGATCACGGTCAATCCTGCGGCTGGCAACGGCCAGAAGTTCTATCTCGATGCGAACGTCCCGGCAGGGCAGGGCACCACTGTCAACGGAATTGCCTGGTTGAGCACGACGCCGGTCGTACATCCGTTCATCCTCGTCGAGCCGGTAAACGCGTGGCGCAGTCCGTCCGAAAACACGACGATCAATGTGCCGATCGTGCTCGAGTCGGCGGTGACGACAAGCACCAAGATCACCGTGAAGTCAACGGACGGAACCGCGGTATCAGGCGTCGACTACGCCGGTGGCATTAACAAATCGATCACGGTTCCGGCGGGCCAGACCACCTACCAACTCCCGGTCCAGATACTCAAGGGCGCTCAGGGCAGCACCGCGCCGCTTACCTTCACGCTCACGCTCTCCGGGGCCCAAGGGTTGACGAAGGTGGCGTCACCAACGGCGACGGTCACGATCTACCCGCCGAGTTCCGACGTCTCGTCGCCGCCGCCACCGCAGCCGCTCGCGTGGACGCAGGACACGCCGTCAACGAATGCAACCGTTGGTGCGACGTATGCCTACAGCTTTGCGGCTAGCGGCGACCCTGCACCGACCTTCGCCATCGGTGCCGGCGGTCTCTTGCCGAGTGGTGTCGACCTCGACACGACGGGCATCCTTGCCGGCACGCCAACCCAGGCCGGCGACTTCACCTTCGCGGTGGTGGCGTCGAACGGCGTGAGTGCTCCTATCACGTCGCCGACGGTGACGTTGCACGTGGCCGCGCTGCCAGTCGGGCCATCGTTCGTGTCAGACAACCCGCCGACGTCGGTCGACCTGGGTGCGCATTTCAGCTACACGTTCGTGGCACAAGGTCAACCGGCTCCCACCTATTCGGTGAGTTCCGGAGCATTGCCACCGGGCATGTCGCTCAACACGGTGACTGGTGTGCTGTCCGGGTTGGCGACGACGATCGGGACCTATTCGTTCGTCGTCTCGGCTGACAACGGCATCGACGTCGCTGCCAACAGCCCACTCCTGACCATGACGGTCGGGACCGGGCTCGCATTTACCAGCACCCCAACGGCGTCTGGTTATGTCGGCCAACCGTTCTCGTACACACTCACGACGAGCGGTTCTCCCGCCGCGTCGTTGTCTCTGAGCTCGGGCGCCCTGCCCACGGGTCTGACTCTGACGTCGAATGGCGACGGCACGGGAACGCTTGCCGGCACTGTTGACCCGAGTACGGCCGTGGGTTCGGTGGCACTGGTCTTCAAGGCCATCAACGGTGTGAACTCACCGGTCACCCAGAACTTCACGCTCAATATCGCGGCCGCAGCTGATTTGGCGACGACGATGACCGGCCCGAAGGCGGTGTCTGTGGGTACTCAAGTCACTTACACGGTGACCGTGACGAACAACGGGCCGTCCAGTGTGACGACGCCGGTGACCGTCACCTTCGGTCTGCCGGCGAATACCTCGTTCGTTTCAGCGCTGAGTGGAGGGACGTACGCATCGGGCGTGGTCACCTGGCCGATGGCCAACCTGAGCAAGTTGTCACACATCAACTTGAAGGTGACGATCCAGGACAATCAGACGGGCACGGATACGGCGACGGGTAATGCGACGTCCGGCGTATTCGATCCCACATCGGCGAACAACTCTGCGGTGTGGACGAACTCGGTTCGCTGAGCACGCGTCCCGTCATGCGAGGGAGTGGCCCGCGGGCCACTCCCTCACATGCGTGTTGGCTTGGGTGCCGCACAGCATCGGTCGCGGTGTCAGGACGTAGCGGCCGAAGACTTCACGACGCGAATCGACGCGAAATCGGTGAGGATCTCACCCGATTCGTTGGCGATCCTGAACCGGGCGTCTTTCCCCTTGCTCAGACCAAAAATGTCGGGGCCGTCGTATCGCATCACCATGATGGTTCCGAGACCGTCGATGCAGGTGCAGGTGAGGACGGTCTTCGAGCCTGGCGAACACGGCATTTTCTCACCCGTTGTGGTGACGTAGCGAGAGTTGTTCAGGTCGACCTCAGCGCTGGTGTTGTAGTGGAACTCGGTCCAATACATCATGCCGCCGTCGGGGTCGTTCGAGGTATGAGGACCGACAATGGCCATGGGGCGCAGCGTGGCATACAGATGCACGAGCCCGTCTGCGCCGACGCCGCAACCTTGACCGAACTTCACGTCGAGGTAGTAATACCCGTGCCGGGTTGGCAGGCCAGTCTTCGGGCTTCCATGCGTATAGGTCCGCGCGAAAGTGGTGTCGTTATGACACGCGGTAGGGGCATCTGCGAGCGCGGGCTGTTGTTGGGCGGCGACTACCAACGCGGGAGCCGCGAGGAGCGCAGCCACGGCCAGCGATAGGCGAGATCGATAGCCGCGAGCCCTGGAGTGCTTCGCCGCAAGCCATGCATGACGCATTGTTTTCCGCTGATACATGTGAATCCACCAATGCTCAGGCAGGGGGCCTCGTGGAGCCCTCAAGAGGGCCGAAGCTGAACAACCTCACCCGTAGTATCGGGGCGGCGAACCCTGCACCTTGAGTCCAGGGCGCCACGCCCTGGTCGGGCAACCCTACTCCCGACGAATTCGTCCAAAGGTGATGCGTCACATTAACTCCAGATGAAGGATGTCAACGCAGCTCGCACTGAGTCGGAAATCGGCGCGGCCCATAGGCGACGGAGTGCCGTTCCGGGTCGAGCGCTCGCAATTAATGTGACCGAGATCACAACCGTCGCTCGACGTCGCTGTTCGCGACCGCCGAGTCAGTCGCCCGCTGTTCTAGCGCGACCGATCCAGACGGCGACGATGCCGGTGCCGAGCAGGACGAGCCCGATCAAGCCCATCAGCCCGACGTTGGCTCCGGTGAACGGTAGCGACGGCCCGGCCGTGACTGTCTCGCCGAGGACGTGGGCGGTCACCGTGACGTGCATCTCGGTGCCATCGGCGCCGACCGCGACATAGCTGAAGGTGGAGCTTCCGACGAAGTTCGCGGCGCGGGTGACGACGACCCAGCCGTCGACGACCGTCACGCCGGCGCCGCGCGCCGGCTCGGTGATCGACATGACCGTGACGGCACCGTGCCCGGTGGTCGTGCTCTCGGGGTCGATGCTCACCGAGTTCTTGTCAGGGACGATGGTGACGACAACTTCAGCGGATTCGACCTGGTGCGACGGCGCGGTTACCCCCGCTTTCACCGGCGGCTTGAGCGGCGGCACCAACGGCGGCGTGACCGGCGGGGTGACGGGAGGTACGAACAGCGAGGTGCTGTGCACCGTGAGCTGCGCGGTCGCGCTACCGCCGGCGCCGTCGCTGATGGTGTACTGCACGACGACGTCACCGATGAAGGCGAGACCCGGGACGACTTGCACGCCGCCGGCTGTCACGCTCACCGTCGCCGTCCCGCTGAGGAGATTCGCCGATGCCACGGCGAGCAGCTGGCTGCTGCCGGGGATGTTGGGGTCGCTGTCGTTCGCGAGCACGTCGACCGTGATCGAGTTGCCCATGAACACCGACGCGGAGTCGTCGACCGCCACCGGGTTGGCGTTCGTGACGGTAACGGTGACGGTCGCCGTGGCGGAACCACCGAACGCGTCCGACACTGCGTAGGTGTAGGTGTCGGTCCCGGCGTAACCCGATGCGGGTGTGTACGTCGCGTTGCCGGCGGAGTCGACAACGACCGTGCCGTGCGCGGCCGGGCCCGCCGAATCGACGGAGACCGGGTGGCCGGCCGGATCGGTGACGCCGGAGAGCAGGCCGGTGGTCACCGGCGTGTTGGTGGCCGTCGTCGCCGTCCGGGCGTTCGCGACCATGGTGGCGGTGCTGACCTGCACGGTGACGGTGCCGGTGGAGGTGCCGCCGCGCGGGTCGGTCACAACGTAAGAGAACGTGTCAGTACCGGTGAAACCTGCCGCCGACGTGTATTGCGCGACTCCGCCCACGACGGTCACCGTGCCGCCGTTGGCACTCGTCGGGTCGACCGAGAGCAGGGAGAGGGTTTCGCCGTCGGGGTCGGTGTCGTTCGCGACCACATCGACGGTCGCCGCGAGACCGGTCAGGGCCACCAGCGTGTCGGGGTTCGCGATCGGGTTGCGGTTTTGCACATCAACACTGACCGTCGCACTCGACGTCCCGCCGTGCCCGTCGCTGATGGTGTAGCTGAACGAGTCAGGGCCGACGTAGATCGCCGATGGGGTGTAGACGACCTTGCCCGCGACGATCACCGCGGTGCCATGTGCAGGCACGGTGACCGACGTGATCGTCAGTGCGTCGCCGTCAGGGTCGGTGTCGTTGGCCAGCACGTCGATCGTCACCGCGGAGCCGGCGTTGCCGCTCGCGATCGCCGAGTCGGCAACCGCGACCGGCGGCTGGTTGGCTACGGTCAGTGTGACGATCGCGCTTGCAGAGCCGCCGTGCCCGTCGTCGACGGTGTAGCTGAACGAATCAGGACCGTAGTAGCCCGCGGTAGGTGTGTAGACCACGCCACCGCTGCCGTTGACGGTCACGCTGCCGTGACCGGCTGGGCCGGCACCCGTGACTGTCAGTGCGTCACCGTTCGGATCGCTCGCGTGGGCCAGCACACCGAGGGTGGTCGCCGCTCCGCCAGCAACCGTCGCACTGAATGCGCCGGCGACTGGCGGTGCGTCGGCAGTGGTCACCGTAAGAAGGCCGGTGCCCGTCGTCGTCCCGTCGCTGATCGTGTAGGTCACCGTGTCGGGGCCGCTCCACCCTGCGGCAGGTGTGTAGAGCACCTTGGTGTTGAC
>Ga0080027_10000308_pt1 | contig 21163 bp, 22 predicted proteins | sample OrgsoiDNA2013046_FD_70962 | JGI IMG/M metagenome (GOLD analysis project Ga0080027, IMG submission 70962) | Permafrost soil microbial communities from the Arctic, to analyse light accelerated degradation of dissolved organic matter (DOM) -... | ecosystem: Environmental > Terrestrial > Soil >... | reverse complement strand
TCCCGCCAACCCCGCCAGGTCCGGAAGGAAGCAACGGTAACGGGCTCTTGCGTGTGCAGTGGACCGCCGGTGTCTGGCTTTTAGTTTTTGCAGCCACACTCGCCGAGGTCACCCGCTGGACCGCCTTACTTTCTTCGGTCTGTTTGCAGTCACTGCCATGCTGGTCACGTACGCTTTCGAAGACCGCAGCCGATGGTTCATTCTTGCCTTCGGCGCTTCCTGCTTGCTGGGATCAATCTATGGTTTTCTTCAGGGCGCTTGGCCCTTTGGAGCCGTCGAAGCCGTGTGGTCGATCGTCGCTCTCCGACGCTGGTATTTGGCTTCGAGGTCACGGTGACTCGTTTCAGTAACCGGCACGGTTAGACATCTTGCGCTGAATCGCTCAAAATACAAAGTTCAACTTCATTTGCCAGACCTCCTTCAGGAGAACTCATTGAGCCAACCGAAGCGCGCCCTGGTTCGGGCCAAGATCACCGCCCTGGGCACCTATGTTCCGCCCCGTTTGCTGACCAACGCCGATTTGGAAAAAATGGTCGACACCACCGACCAGTGGATCGTGGACCGCACCGGCATTCGCGAACGCCACATTGTTGAGAAAGGCGTTGCCACCAGTGATATTGCCGTAGAGGCCGCCAGGAAGGCGCTGGCCATGCGAGGAATGGACGCCAGCGATCTCGACGCAATTTTTGTGGCGACCGTCACGCCGGATATGTTGTTTCCCTCCACGGCGTGCCTGGTGCAGCACAAGTTGGGTGCCAAGAAGGTTTGGGGCGTGGATCTTTCCGCCGCCTGTTCGGCATTCCTGTTTGCGTTACAGAATGGCGCGCAGTTCATTGCCACTGGCGCGCATCAACGGGTGATGGTCATCGGCGCGGACGTGATGTCGTCGATCATCGACTACACGGATCGCGCCACGTGCATTATTTTTGGCGACGGTGCGGGCGCGGTCATCCTGGAGGCGGCCGAGGATACCGAAGCTGACGTCGGCCTCTTCGATTTCCTGCACGAAGTCGACGGTTCGGGCGGCGACGCGCTTTACATGCCCGGCGGGGGCAGCCTGAATCCGCCGACCCATGAGACTGTCGATAAGAAGATGCACTTTGTGCACCAGGATGGAGGGGCGGTGTTTAAATTTGCCGTTCGTAAAATGTCAGAGGTATGTGCGCAGCTTTTGGAACGCAACGGCTTGAAGGGAACGGACATCGACGTGTTTATTCCGCACCAGGCCAATTTGCGCATTATCAATGCGACGGCGGAACGGCTGTCCTTGCGTCCGGATGCAGTCATTATCAACATCGATCGTTTTGGCAATACGACTGCAGCGACCATACCACTTGGGATGCAGACCGCGATCGAGGAAGGCAAGCTGAAGAAGGGAAGCATGGTGTTGCTGGCTTCAGTGGGTGCTGGGTTTACTGTGGGGGCCACTCTGCTGCGCTGGGCTTACTAGCGCTTTTCCGGCTGTACTCGTGCCTGCGGAGCTTCGCTCCGCAGGACGGCCGGGGGCGGCCGTCCCCACGTAGATCATGTGCGCGTAGATCATGCGATGGATTTGAAATAGTGGCTCGGAATCAGGGGTTTCTATTTCTTTCCTTTGATCTCTTCCCGCTTCGCTGCGGCGTCCAGAGGACGTTGCGGTTCGGTCATCCGCTCCGGATCCAGGATCTCGCTGATTTCCTGCTCGCTCAGCAATTTCTTCTCACGCGCAATCTCAATAATCCCGCGCCCCGTCGCCACCGATTCCTTTACAATCTCAGCCGCCTTCGCGTAGCCGATGTACGGATTCAACGCGGTCGCCAGAGAAACTGTGGCCTGGGTATAGAACGCGCACCGCGTCGCGTTCGCCGTCAGTCCGGCCACGCACTTATCTGTAAACTGCCGCAGCATGTTGGTCAGAATCGTGATCGATTGCAATACGCTGTACGACATGGTCGGCATCATGACATTGAGTTCCAACTGCCCGGCCTGCACGGCCATGGCCACGGCGACGTCATTGCCGATCACCTGAAACGCCACCATCGCCGCCAGTTCCGGCATCACCGGATTGATCTTGCCCGGCATGATCGACGAACCCGGCTGCAATCCGGGAAGATTGACTTCAGCTAAACCAGTGTTGGGGCCGGAGGAAATCAGGCGCAGGTCGTTGGAGATTCGAATGATCTCGAGCGACAGATTCCTTAATGCCGAGGACACCGCGGCCATGGCCAGATTCGATTGCATGGCATAACGCAAGTCGTCCACGGGCTTCACGTTCTGTCCCGAAATGCGCGCGAGATGCAGGATGGCTTTTTCGCGGTAATCGGGATGGGTGTTGATTCCGGTGCCAACCGCGGATCCCCCCAGCCCAAGCTCGCGAAGATATCCCGACGAGTGCTTTACGCCTTCGGTAGCTCTGCGGATCGCGCCTGCGTAGGCGGCAAATTCCTGTCCCAGGCGCATCGGCACCGCGTCCTGCATGTGCGTCCGACCCGATTTCAGAATGCCATGGAACTCTTTCGCCTTCGCTTCCAATGCTTCGGACAGCCCGTTCAATGCGGGATACAGCTTGTCCAGTTCGAGCAGTGTTGCCAACCGCATCCCCGTTGGAAACACGTCATTCGTAGACTGCCCGTAGTTGACGTGGTCGTTGGGATGCACCACCGAAGCGTCGCCCAGCGACCCCCCCAGAATCTCCACCGCGCGGTTGGCGATGACCTCATTGCTATTCATATGGAAGCTGACGCCCGCGCCCGCCTGAAACACGTCCACCACAAACGAGTCATCGAACTTGCCGGTTTGGACATCCTTCGACGCCTGAATGATCGCGTTGGCACGCTTTTCGTCCAGCAAGCCCAGTTCCTTGTTCGCTTCTGCCGCCGCTTGCTTAACCATGCCGAAGGCGCGAATCAGTGTCGGGTGCGCACGCATGCCGGAGATCGGATAGTTCTCCACCGCCCGCAGGGTCTGGATACCGTAATAAACATTCGCGGGAATCTCCTTCGTACCCAACGAATCCTTTTCCAATCGGGTAGCACCGGCAGCAACGGTGGGCATAGTCTCTCCTATCGAAATTTCAACGGGCGAACTCAAAATTATAACAACCTATCCCATGCTAGACTGGTCGCTTCCCGCGCGCTTCGACCGCGGTCATCTTCGGCCCAGGATGCCCTAGTGCCCTCCGCATTGCTTGAAAATCCGCCCGTGACTCTGCCTCAAACCGAGGCGGAAACACGCCCGGATCTCGAAACAGACGTACTGATCATCGGAGCGGGCCCCACCGGGCTGGCATGCGCAATCGAATTGCGAAAGGTCGGCTTTAAGACGCGCATCGTCGATAAGGGCTGCCTGGTGAATTCGATCTACAACTATCCGACGAACATGGTGTTTTTCACGACGCCGGAATTGCTGGAGATCGGCGGTATTCCCTTCAACTCCGCGCAGCAGAAGCCGACCCGGCAAGAAGCCCTCGAGTACTACCGCCGTGTGACGCAACATTACGCTCTCGATGTGCGCCAATACCTGCAGGTGAAAAAAGTCTCGGGCAAAGATGGAAAGTTCACCATCACGGCGGTGGACGGCAACGGACTCCAACAGGTCCACGAAGCAAAAAAGGTGGTGGTCGCGACCGGGTATTACGATCTGGCCAACCAGATCGAAGTTCCTGGGGAGAATCTGCCGAAGGTCTTCCACTATTACCGCGAGCCGTTTCCTTTTTTTGACAGCGACGTGCTCATCATCGGAGGAAAAAACTCAGCCGCCGAGGTTGCGCTCGATCTCTGGCGGCACGGCGCCCGCGTGACCCTGGTGCACCGCGGGCCGCAGATTCATCCCCATGTGAAATATTGGGTGCGTCCGGATATCGAAAACCGAATTCAGAACGACGAAATCCACGCCCACTTCAACAGCCATGTGCGCGAGATCACCGAAAACGCCGTCGTGCTGGAAACCCCCAGGGGCCCTCTTCGCCTGAAGAATGATTTTGTCTTCGCGCTGGTCGGATACCATCCGGACTTCGATTTTCTGCGCAGCCTGGGTATTGAGCTTTCGACTGAGCAATATCGCCCGCTGTGTGACCCGGGATCGCTGGAGACGAATGTTCCCGGAATCTACGTTGCGGGTGTGATCGTTGCCGGCTCGCGCACGAACGAGATCTTTATCGAGAACGGCCGCTTTCACGGGCGGCTCATCGCTGGCGACGTGCAAAGGAAACTCGGTTCTTAGTTTCGTGCGTTTCGATGGCAAAAAAATACCCCGAAGCACTTGGCTTCGGGGCAATTGCAAAGAAAGAGAGAGAGAGAGAAACGAGAAACGAAAATTTAGGCGGAACGGCGGAAGCGCCGGCGCACAATTCCAGCCAGACCTAGCAGGCCGGTGCCAAGCATGGTCAGCGTGCCGGGCTCAGGCACCACCGCCATACGGCTGACTACTGCGTCTTTCCCGTTCGAGGCAGCCTGGAATAGAGGGCTTGCATAAGCCGCTAAAGGCAAAAGAATTAAGGCTGCACTGGCAAGAATCAGAAGCTTTTTTAACTGTGGTGACATTGACCCCGCCTCCAAGACTCAGACTGCAGCCTCACAGATGCAATAGGTCTGCCAAAGGGTTGCGCTGGAGGGGGTTCCCTTCCAAATAGTTGAAGGAGTGGTGTTTAAGGCTCCTTAGGGCCTGAATTTTAGAGCACGCACGAAGGTAACGTGTGCAAAGAGTTGCCGTCTCGTAGCGACGGTATTGAGGCATTGCTGGGGTAAACCGTGACTCAGGGCACATCGGAAGAGGGTGGCGCAATTTCGGCTTCAGGCGAGAAGATGGACGCCCCTCCGCCGAATATGGTTGGCTCGACAGATTCTGAGGCCATCGGTTTAGTCAGTTATTGGAGGCTGCTGCGCCGGAACCGCAACTTTCGTCTTCTCTGGAGCGCGCAAATCGTCAGCGAGCTGGGCGACTGGTTTTACACGCTCGCGATCTACAGTCTGCTGCTGGATCTCACCGGCAAGGCAAGTTCCGTGGCGCTCGCGCTGGTGTTACAACTTCTTCCCCAAACCCTGATTACGCCCACGGCGGGAGTTGTCAACGATCGCAAACGGCGCAAACTCGTCATGATCGCGGCTGACCTGGCGCGTCTGTGCATCGTGCTCGGCATGTTAGCCGTACGATCACCAGCGATGGTGTGGCTCATCTACCCTCTGCTCGTCCTGGAAACCTTTGCCATCGCCTTCTTTGAGCCGGCGCGAACGGCAGTTGTGCCGAACATTTGTCCCCCGGAAGGCATACTCGTCGCCAACACGCTTGCATCCAGTACCTGGTCGCTGAATCTGGCTCTGGGATCGGCGCTGGGCGGAGTGGTCGCGGTTCTGTTCGGACGGGATTCTGTCTTCGTGATCAACGGCGCATCTTTCGCAATTTCCGCCGCATTGATTGGCCGGATGCAATTCCACGAGCCCCACGCTGAGAACCATCCGCCGATGCGGGTCCGGGATCTCGTCGACTTTTCGCCCATACTTGAGGGGATCCGCTACGTGCGGTCCGACGCCCGACTCATCGCCATGCTGTTGGTGAAAGCCGGCCTTGGCGTGATCGGTCCAGGATGGGTTTTGTTCACGGTGATGGGAAAACAGTATTTTCCAGTCCGGTTGCATGGCCTGAGTCCGGAACGAAGCGCCATCCTGGGGATGAGCGTGCTTCTGGCCGCGCGAGGCGTCGGAGCATTGTTGGGACCGCTGGTTTCGGCGACTTGGGCCGGGAAGTCCGAAGTGCGTTTGCGGACGGGAATCCTTTGCGGATTTCTGGCTGCGGCCGCAGGCTATACGTTTCTGGGTTTCGCGAAGTCTCTGTGGCTGGCCTGTGCGTGTACGATTCTGGCGCACATGGGCGGCGCGATCGCATGGGTCTTCTCCACCACCCTGTTGCAGTTGAATACGGAGGACCGGTTCCGGGGCCGCGTATTTTCCGCGGAACTCGGGTTTGCCATGGTGACGATGGCCGGAGGGGCTTATCTGGCAGGGTACTTCCTGGATGCGGGCGTTTCGGCGTCCGCTGTTGCCACCGATGCCGGACTCCTGATGTTGGTGCCGGTTGCCCTTTGGCTTTGGGCGCAGCGGCTGTGGAAAGGCCAGCCCTCCCTTGAGAGCGCTGGGTAAGCGGTTTACAGCTTGTCGATCTTGGCAGCCAGGATAAAGTCGCTTTCGGTGAGGCCATCGATCTTGTGAGTGAAGGTGGTGATCTCCGCCTTGCCCCAGGCGAGAAGAATATCCGGATGATGCCCTTGCTGCTCTGCGACCTCACCCACGCGATTGACGAAGGCCAGCGCCTTGACGAAATCGGGAAACTCGAACTTGCGTTGCAAGTGATGACTATTCACAACCTGCCACAACGGCACTTGTTGAGCCAAAGCGTTGAGTTCCTCGCCCTTCAAGGCGGGGGTTCCGCCACGGCACGGTACACAGGTTTTGCTTGCTAGATCTGGCACGGTGACTCCTTCGCGGCCCTTACGCCGCTTTTTGCCGACCACTAAAAAGATTTACGGAAATCGCGAGCAGCGTCATCAGTGTGATGACCCCGAGCGAGCCGACACAGTAGATACACCACGCCCGCAGGACATCTTTTTCTATGTGGGCCAGGTACAAAGAGAAAGCCAGGCCCACAACAGCGGCGGCCAGGACCCACCGCCAGGCATCTTTCAGCGCCAGCACGCCCAAGCCCACGTACCCCGCCATTCCAATGATGGCCACGGGAATTCCGAACAACGACGCGTACTGACTGTGGTTCACCTCGCCGCAGTCCCAAACGTCGTTGATATGGCAGGGCGAGTCTTCCGTGCGATAGTGTTCGCGCAGGGCGAACGATGAGAAGACAATGCCCAAAACGGCCAACAAGGCAAAAACGTATTTCAAAGCTTTCTCCTTGATTCGTCCTAGACCGGGTTCGGCCTAAACCTGGTTCGTCCTAAACTGGCCGTCCGATTTTAGAACGGTATATCGTCGTCGCTGATGGGGCTGGCGTGTTCGGGTTCCGGCATGCGCTGATCCATATCGTGATTCGAAGCGCTGCCGCGGCTGGAGGAGTCGCCGCCGCCGGAACCGCCGTCGCGGCCGCCGAGAAGAACCAGGTCCGTGGCCACAACTTGCGTCATGTATTTTTTCTGCTTGGTTTGCGGATCTTCCCAGGAGTCCGTCTTCAAGCGGCCTTCGATGTAAACCTTGCCGCCCTTTTTCAGATACTCTCCGGCAATTCCCGCCAGCTTGTCCCACACGACGATGTTGTGCCAATCGGTGTGGTCCACCCACTCGCCCGTGGTCTTATCCTTGGATCGAAAGCTGGTTGCCAGGGAAAACTTCGCGACAGCCATGCCGCCCGGGGTGTACTTCACTTCGGGGTCCTTGCCGAGATTTCCCACCAAAATTACTTTATTGACGCTTTTTGCCATGGGGTGCTCCTTCAGAAATGACGAAACTACAAAGATTGTGGCCCGATATTGTGATCCGGCGACCAGGGGCGCGTAAGCGCGGACTGCTCACATTTGCAAGGACCGGAACCTGAATATAACAGAATCGGGGCGAAGGAGTTGTCGCTGGGCTACGCGGCGAACCACTGATAGAGCATGAAATAAATCACCACGCCGGTGACCGAAACGTAGAGCCAGATGGGAAACGTCCAGCGGGCGATGGCACGATGTTTGTCGAAGCGTTCCTTCAACCCGCGGTTCAGCGTGATCAACACCAGGGGCACGGTAATCACCGCCAGGGTCGTGTGCGAAAGCAGAATCGAAAAGTAAATGGGCCGCGAAATTCCCGTGCCCTGAAACCGCGTAATGGCGCCGTGAGCATAGATCTGAAGGAGCGCGTGGTAGGTAAGATAGCAAACCAGAAACAGGGATGACGTGACGACGGCCGAAATCATGACGGCGCGATGCTGCCGGATTTTCCGTTGGGCGATCAAGCGCCGGCCCGTGAGCAACAGCACCGCGCTGGCCCCATTCAAAGTCGCGTTAACTGCCGGGAAGACCGTGTAGAGCGCGCTCATGCCGCAACGGCTTCCGAAGGCTGTGCTGGCGCTGCTTCGGAGATGGCGACCGGCACGTGCCGCCAGACTTCAATGGCGAGCACAACCGCCGTGGCCAATAGCAAAGCGCCCGTCACTGTGTGTGCCACGGTTGAGATGATCATCGGCGTTTCCGGCTGGGCAGCATCGCGTCCCCACATCACGCGCGTGATGAAGGCGGCAAACCCGAGGCAGAGCTGGGCGACCATTAAACTCAGCATCAGGATGGCAGGCCTGCGTACCTCCTGAATTTCGGAGTATTGCGACAAAGCCCGCACGGCGGTCCAGGTCAAAATTACTGCGACGGCGCAGGCATTGACCACGTGCGGCCACCAGCTCATGCCGTGATGCCGGAACATGCCGCCGAGGAAAAGCTGGACGTAGAGCGCAAGCACCGAGAGCTGGGTCAGGGAGATTAAGCTCGGCCGCTGGGTATCGAAGGCCACGGGCGGGTGTTCCTCAATCCAGCGTTGCCCAGAGAAAAGCGCGATCGTCACCGCAATGCAAAAAAAAGTTTGGCCGACCATGGCGTGCGCCGTCGAAACCAGCGGAGGAAGAAACTTCAGCACGGTGATGCCGCCTAGAATCCCCTGGAGAATAACCGTTCCGAGGGCGGCGAACGCCAACTGCTTCATCCAGTTGCGGCGTTCCACCATCCAGGTCCAAATGGCGATGGCGATCGTCAGCATGCCGACCGACCAAGCAATCAGGCGATGCGTGTGCTCGTATTTGATGCCTCCCACCATGGGCGGCATTTTGTAGATGGAGCCGAACGACGTGGGCCAGTCGGGGACGGAGAGACCAGCGTCGTTGCTGGTGACCAGCGCGCCGGCAATCAACAGCAAAAACGTAACGCACGCGACAAATACAGCGAAGCGATGATGGGCGGCGTTGTAAGGAGTAGCTAGAGCTTTCAGAAAGCACCCCTGGGCTAGTCCGGTGGCCCGAAGCACAAATTTTAACAGAACGTCGGCCGAATTCTAACTACCTGAGGTCGCGGCGCGGGCCAGAAGTTGGAGGCTGAAGCTGGAGGCTGAAGCCAGAGGCCGGAGGACCTCGCGGGCGGGGGCGCCCGCGCCACACGTGCCTAGGCCATTGCTGCTATCACGGCATCGGTGAATTCTGAAGTTCCCGCCGTGCCGCCCACATCGCGTGTCAAGGCCTTCTTCTCGCCGTAAACCCTTTCGAGCGCGGCCTGAATCCGCGCTGCCGCTTGCGTTTCGCCAAGGTAGTCCAGCATCAGCAGGGAGGAACGAACGATGGCGGTTGGATTGGCCAGATCCTTCCCGGCGATGTCCGGCGCGGATCCATGCACCGCTTCGAAGAGCGCGCAGTCAGTCCCGATATTCGCGCCGGGAACGAGGCCCAAGCCACCCACGAAGGCCGCACAGAGGTCCGAGAGGATGTCGCCATACAAATTTTCCATTAAAAGAATGTCGTATTGATAAGGGTTCATCACCAATTGCATACAGGCATTGTCGACAATATGCTCAGCGTAGGTGATTTCCGGATAGTCTTTCGCCACAGCACGGGAACAGCGCAGGAAGAGGCCGTCCGACAGCTTCATGATATTAGCTTTGTGGATGACATGGATCTTCTTGCGGCCCATTTTGCGGGCGTAGGCGAAGGCGTGCTTGGAGATGCGGGTGGAGGCTTTTTCGGTGATGATCTTGAGGCTTTCGACGACGCCAGGGACTACTTCGTGTTCGATGCCGGAGTAGAGGCCTTCCGTATTTTCGCGGAAGATGATGAGATCGACGTTGGGATACTTGGTCTCCAGTCCGGGAAGACTTTTGACCGGACGGAAATTGGCGTAGAGCTCGAACTTCTTTCGGAGTTGAACGTTGACGCTGCTGAACCCGTGGCCAACGGGAGTACCCACAGGCCCTTTCAAGGCGAGCCGCGTGCGCTCGATGGATTCGACGAGTTCTTTCGGAATGTAGGCGCCGGACCTCTCGAAGGCGTCGGCGCCGACCGAGAAGCGCTCCCACTCGAATTTCACGCCGCTGGCTTCGAGAATGCGAATCGCCGAGCCCACCACTTCGGGGCCAATTCCATCGCCGGGGATCAGAGTTCCTTTATAGGTCATGTGTCGTCACAATCCTGAAGTTAACGGTTGGGGCCGGTTTCGTTCGATAGTCTTAGTTCTTCCCGCTTTTTGCCGGCGCGGGAATCGGTTCTTTGGTTTGGACCAAATCTTTCAGTTCCGACATGAACTCTTTCACATCCTTGAAGTCCAGGTAAACGGAAGCAAAGCGCACATAAGCGACTTTGTCGAGCTTGCGCAGGCGGTTCATAATCAACTCGCCGATTTCGCTGGTTTTGCGCTCACGTTCGGAGGAGTCAATGACGTAGGACTCGGCGTCGTTCACGATGCGTTCCAACTGCGAGATCGCTACCGGACGTTTTTCGCAGGCGTGGAGCAACCCGTTGAGCACCTTTTGCCGGTCGAAGCGCTCGCGGCGTCCGTCCTTCTTGACCACCATGTACGGAATTTCATCGATGCGTTCGTACGTGGTGAAGCGCTTGGCGCATTGCAGGCACTCACGGCGGCGGCGGATGGAATCGGCTTCTTTGCTTTCGCGCGAGTCCACCACCTTGTCGTTCAAGAACGCGCAAAAAGGACACTTCATAAAGGAAAAATTCCTGGAATCATGGGCCTAGGCTGGGCCGCTAAGTGCCAAGCTGTCCGTCACTTAGGGAACCAGTTCTTAGATTGTAGCAGGAGAGCTGGAGGCTTCCGCCGCGGCACTTTCCTTGGAGAGTTGACGCAGGGATAGTCGCGCCCTGTGGGCTAAGGCCAAGCCAAGCGGCGCGACGGACATGAACGTAACCAGCCACAGCAGCATGCCGCAGCTTACCGCCGACTCTTTGGGTACGGAGAAGATTCCGGAGAGAGCGCTGATCGTGGCCACCTGGGAACCGCCACCCACCGCGGGCAACTGCACCATCGATCCAACCATGCTCGAGCCCATGAGTAAGAGAACCTTGGAGATGGTCAGGTGATGCAAAGCGGGAATGGCATAGGCGTGAGTGACTTCGCGGTAAGCCAAGGCGATCAAGTACCACATGGCGACCGAGACGGCCGAAAGTTGAGCTAAGGCCCAAGGACTTTCGATCGTGTTCAACCCCAACCCGAACTCACGGATCTTGGATGCGACCTTGTGACCGAACTCGGCGCGGATGGAACCAATGCGCGCCTCTGCCCAGTTGGCCAACCGCTCCCCGTTCTTTGCGATTACGACCAACACCAGGGCAAGCCCGGCAACACCTGCCATCAAAACGAATCCTGCATCACGGAACTTGGCATAAAAGCTTAGTTCGCGAAGTCCCTTCGAGACAAAGATGGCCGCCACCATCAGCGAGGTGAAGGCCCCAAGGTCGAAGATCCGCTCGACTGTCCAGACGGCAATTTGTGAGGAGAGGGAGAGGCCTTCCCGCCGTGCGATTAGATATGGCCGGATAAACTCGCCGGGCCGTCCCAGCAGCGCGAGACCAGTAAAACCAATCACTGTGGGCGGGATTAAACCGAGCCAGGAAGTGTCCTTCTTCAAAGGCTTGAGGAAGATCTTCCAGCGCAGCGCGCGCAGCCCATAATGGAGATAAATCAAGGCGATGGCGTGGAGAATGTGGATGCCGCGGATCTGGTGCGTTTGCGCCCAGAACGTGGCCCAATCGAAATCTCGCCACTCACGAATCTGGGAATAAACCAGAATCCCCAGCAGGGCGACGATAACGACGGTGATCAGGGTTCGCTTGTTCTGCATGCAGCGTAATCTGCGCAGCTTGGTCGACTCAAAGCCGTTGAAGGAATCAGCAGGCGGCCCGGTCGGCGCGAACCACCACTGCCAAGGTATAGGACTCAGTCAGCGTGGTCAACGCGACTGGAGGCATTAACTTATTGTTGATGAAAGGTTTCCGCTTGATAAACGGCGCTCGCCTTGCCCTGAGCCTTGGCTTTCCCGGCGGCTTGGGATGAGGTATTCAGCGCATTTTGGGGCTTCTTCTTTGCAGGGTTGGCGTTGGCAGAGTTCGCCTTGGCGACATTCGTTTTCCCGGCTGCGAGTTTTTCCTGCGCCAGCTTCTTGCGGTTGTAGTCGTTGATGATGCGGGCCACGTACTTGCGGGTCTCGAGATACGGAGGAACGCCGTTGTGCTGATCAACCCGCAGAGGTCCGGCGTTGTAAGCCGCGAGGGCTTTGGCGACGTCGAAGTGAAAGCGCTCGAGCAACATGCGTAAATAACGAGTGCCGCCCTCGGTGTTCTTGGCGGGATCAAAAGCATTGTCGACGCCGAGCTGGGAAGCCGTTCCTGGCATCAACTGCATGAGGCCCTGGGCTCCCTTCGGCGACACCGCCCGGGAATTGTAACCGCTCTCCGCGGAGACGACGCTGCTGACGAAATCCGGATCCAGCCGGTAGCGGCTGCTGGCGGATCCGATGGCGTCGGCAATCTCCTGGGCGGAAGCCTTTGGGGAGGCTTTGCCCTTGGCAACTGACTTCACTTTGGCGGGCGCCGCCGCAACTTCAGCAGGAGTGGAAGGGAATACCGGGCTGTCGTCTTTCTCAAATCGCTCGACGTCAGCGGTAGAGATGTCCACAAAACTCGACCGATCGGCGGATATATAAAGGCGAGTCAGTTCGCCCAATTCTTCGCGGTTTTCGTGCCGAATGGTGTAGCCATTTTTCAGCACGGCTACCTCGGCGGCCGATGCTGTGGCCACGAGAAGCGAGAGAGCCGCGATTTGGCGCCAGATCCTCATCTTGAACTATGTGCTTCTAAACCATTGAAAATAACTCTATTAAACGATTGGAAAATGTACTCGCACTGCGGACGCACACTGCTGGCGAGTTACCCTACTCCCAACTTACCCCACTTCCCGCCCCATGTCATCCCCACCTGGTGGTGCCAGGAGTTCAATGTGACGCTGCCGGGAACTGGTTACCTAGCCGTCTTACCCTACCCGGCTTGCCCTACCCAACCACTGCCCGCTCAAACACTACCTCTTCAATCGCCGCAGCAACTCCGCTGGCGCTGTTGGGAAGTGTGACCCTCCAGTTCCGGCCGCGCAGCTCCTCGGAAGCGTTGCCCATGATCACCGGCACACCCGCATACTCCAGCATCTCAACATCATTGTAGTTGTCGCCGATGGCCATGACTTGCTCCCGCGCAATCCCGCGATGATTGGCCCAGCGCTCGAGCGCGTGACCCTTCGAACAGCCCCGGTTGAGAACGTCAACCATGCAGAGATCGCGTGCAGGGTATTCCGTCTTGAGGACGTTAATGCGACCGCGAACCCCGCTTGCATCGAGGACGCGTTGCGCCTCCTCCATTCTTGCGATCGTGCCGCAATACATGGCTTGTACGGGATCCTCCACCAGCGCTGTCTCGATGGGGACAACGAAGTCAATGAATTGAAGATTGGTCTCCAGCCATCGGCGAATACTCGTGCCGAGGTCGTCGAGGTGCTCGAGTACCAGGGCGCCCTTGGTTTCCTTATCAAACGTGACTACGAGATGCCCGCGAAATTCGTCCATGGCGGCGCACAGATCACGGCAAGTATCAACAGGAAGCAAATCGCGGTGAAAGCGCTCCCCCGTCAAGGATCGAGTGACCGCTCCGTTCGAGCTAATCAGGCACAAATCCACGCCAAGCTTCTGAGCCACGGGTAGGGCAAATTGATGGCGCCGGCCCGTGGCCACCACAATTTCCACGCCCATGGCATGAGCGCGCCGGATGGCCGAGAGATCTTCCTCAGAAATATGGAACTGTGGGTTCAGGAGGGTGCCGTCGATATCAAGCGCCAGAAGGCGGACGGGAAGCGATGTCATAGAAAAGTTTAGCATCCTGGTAGTTTCGATCGGGCAGTTTGAAGGATGTCCGCGCGAAAGACGAAAGTCACGTTCTGAGAAGGGCACAGCGCGTGGTATATTGCGCTCATCTCGCATGATTCCAATGCTCAGTCATGGGTTCACCTGGTGGGGCATGCTGCTCCAGGGCGTCGCCATTTTGCATTTCATTCGCCGCCGCCCCGAAACTTACTGGCTGTACATCATCATTATTGCGGGCTGGCTGGGTGCGCTGATTTACATTGGCGCTGAAGTGATTCCGGATCTTGGCCTGATGCAGGGATCCTTTCAGGCTTTCCCGCGGCGACGGCGAATTCGAGAGCTGCAAGCGCTGGTTCTCGACAATCCGTCCGCCGGGAACTACGAGGAGCTTGCCGGGCTCTACCAGGACGAAAAGAAGTACGCCCAGGCCCGGGAATGTTACGACAAGGCGATCACGGTTCGGACGGACTCGCCCGATCCCTTTTATCGCCGGGGACAGTGCGCGCTGGAGCTTGGCGATTTCGCGGCCGCCGTGCCCGACCTGGAACGGACGGTCAACAAGGATCGCAAATACGATTTCCAGCGAGCGCAGGCGCTGCTGGCCCATGCCTACGCCAATACTGGACAGTTCGAGAAAGCGGATGTGCTGTTTCGCGAGGTTCTGGTGACTTCGACGCTTTCGGAAACCTACGTTAACTATTCCGCTTTCCTGGCCGCGCAGGGACGCATCGCGGAAGCGCGTGAGATTGCGCAGAGAGTTCTGGCCAGGAGACCTGCCATGCCTGCCTATCAAAAACGGCGCGAGCGCCCGTGGTTCCGCAAGGCTGCGCAGATTCTGAAACGCCTTCCGGCGTAATCTTCGGAGGATTGTATGACGCAAACGGCTTTTCCATTCGTGGATCCGCATCAAGATTTCGGCGTGGCCACAGTCGAGCCGGAAGGAGATGTCGTTGTCGTCGATGTGTCGCTCGCTGGAATGGACCAAGTTGCGATGCATTTTTCACGACCGGTCGCTATCGAATTTGCACACGCCATTCTTGCGGCCGCGGAGCAGAATTTCCAGCGGTCGCTTCCGCAATCCCGCCAAATCGGCGGCATAATCGGCCCCTACTAATCACAGTCATCCCGACCGGAGTGGGAGGACCTGCTGTTGCTCTTGTTCTGCGACGAGCAAGGTCCGCGGGCGGGAGCGCACGCGCCACACGAACTGGGCTCAGGCTGACGTGCTAACCTAACCCCATTCCCATGCTCGACCCTCTTCGCACCTCGATTTATCTGCTGGTCATCGTGGGCATCGCGGCGGCAGCGTCGAGCGGTCTCATCCGTTCCGTTGAGTTTAAGTCGCTGCTTTTTCGTGAAGAGCGCACGCTCCGGCAAAAGATCCAGTTGATGTTGTGGGTATGCATCCCCATGGGGGTCGGCGTCTGGATCCGTACGGTGACCAACTTCATGGCGGCCGACCTATCGTTTGAGACGACGCTGGTGCTGGCCGTGCTCGCCGGCCGGGTGACGGGATGCACTGGGGGCGCAGTTCTCGCTCTACCCGCGCTGCTTCACGGAGAGTGGGCGACCTTGCCCTACAACCTGCTCGCCGGGTTAGTCGCTGGACAGTTGCGCGCGTTCGCGCCCGACCAGGAAGAGGTCTGGTATTTCTCTCCATTTGTCGACCTCAGCATCTACCGCTGGATCCGGCGCAATTTGCCGATGCCGCGGCGCTTTGACTGGCAAATCGCGTTCTTCGTCACCATTGTCGGCCTTCGGGTGCTGCGCTCGGAAGTGGCTCACTTCGCGCCGCATTCCATATTCATCCTGCGCGGCGGACCTTTCTGGCTCAAGGTTCTGATCTACACCACGCCGATTATTGCCATCGGCACGTGGCTCAAGATTTGGAACGGAGTGCGGATTCAAATTAAGCTGGAAGAACAGGAACGCCTCCTGCTACAGGCTCGCATGGAGGCGCTGCAAAATCAGATCAACCCGCATTTTCTGTTTAACACGCTGAACTCGGTGAGCTCGCTGGTCCGCGTCGATCCGGATACCGCGCGCGACATGATCATCAAACTCGCCAACATCCTCCGCCGCCTGATGCGGAACACGGAAACATTCGTGCCTTTGCGCGAAGAGCTTGCCTTTATTCACGACTACCTCGACATCGAAGTTGTCCGTTTCAGCCGGGAAAAGTTGAAAGTTGAGGAAATGATCGACCCCGCTTCGCTCGACCTGCTGGTCCCGAGCATGCTCCTTCAACCCCTGGTCGAGAACTGCATCAAGCACGGGCTTTCGCCGAAGGTGGAAGGTGGAACGATCCGCATTCGCAGCCGCCTGACGGAATCGCACCTTACGCTGGAAGTGGAAGATGATGGCGTGGGCATGAGCGCATCGCGGGAGTCTCAGAGAATGGGGCAGCCTGAGGGCGCAGGAATTGGCATGGCCAATATTGCCGAACGATTGAAGGTTCTTTACAACGATGCGGCCCGCATCAAGGTCAACAGCCACCCGGAGATGGGCACCATCATCCAGATCGTGTTACCGCGAATGCAGCCCGACAGCGCCAACCAACTTCAGGAAGCTTTTTCCAGCACTCGCCGATAGAAATCTTCGTATTGCGGGATGATTTCGTTGGAACAAAACCGCGTCACCGCGACTTCCCGCGCTGCAGCGGCCATGGTATGCAACAGCTCAGGATTCTTCAGCAGGTCAATAGCGTGTCCCGCCATGCCTTTCACATCGCCCACGCTGGAGAGAAACCCGGTTTTCCCATGATCCACCACTTCGGGAAGACCGCCCACCCGTGTGGCAATCGGCACGACTTCACAGGCCATCGCCTCGAGGGCCGCGAGACCAAACGATTCCAGGTCGCTGGGCAGAAGCATGATGTCCGCCAGGGCGAGTTTCTCACGCACGCGGTCCTGCTTTCCCAAGAACACGACGCGTTCGTGCAAGCCCTTTTGCACCGCCAGCCACTCGGCCTGCGAGCGGTCCGGCCCGTCACCAATCAGGAGCAGCTTGCTGGGAACCTGCTGCTGCACCAAGTCGAAAATCTCAATGACATCGGTCAACCGTTTGACCGGCCGGAAATTGGAAAGATGCACCAGAATCTTTTCGTCGGGCTCGGCGTACTCGAGCCGTTGTTCCGCTACTTTGGAATCCCGGGCGTATAAATCGCAGTTTACGAAGTTGTAGATGACTTCGATTCGGTTCTTGATATCGAACACGCTATGGGTTCGATCTTTGAGGTATTTTGAAATCGCCGTCACGCCGTCGCTTTGCTCAATCGAATAGCGCGTGATGGGCAAATACGACCGGTCGAGACCGACCAGAGTAATATCGGTTCCGTGCAGTGTTGTCACAAAGGGCAGCTTGCGCTTCCGTGGAGCAGCCGCCAGCATCTGGCGCGCCAGCAAAGCGCTCACAGAATGCGGAATCGCGTAATGCACGTGCAGTAAATCGAGATCGTAAAGCTCCGCCACCTCCGCCATCCGCGTCGCCAAGGCGAGGTCATAGGGCGGATATTCAAACAGGGGATACCGCGAGACTTCTACTTCGTGATAGTGAATGTTGGGCTGCGGAGTCATCAGCCGGATGGGCTGCGCGTAGGAAATAAAATGGACCTCATGCCCGCGCTGCGCCAGCTCCAGGCCGAGTTCCGTGGCCACGACGCCACTGCCGCCGTACGTCGGGTAACAGGTAATGCCGATCTTCATCGAGGATGGCCTGGGCGCAGGTGCGCGATCTTAGCTGGGCGATCGTCAGCTATCAGCTAAACGATCCTTAGCCTAGATGCGCGGCGCCAGGGAAGTGATTCAGATAGTGGGAGGAAAGGTGCGGTGGAGCTTAGCCCGCGCTCTGCGCGTTGGCGTCCCCGGAACCGGCAAAGCCGCCACTGCTTTCGCCCAGCCCATCCAGAAACGTTTGAAACCGCTTTTGCACGGCCGGTGTGAGCCCGGTAAATTCAATACCCATACCTACCCCCGGGTCCTTGGTGCGCACGATTCCGGAAGTGGACATTTTTTCCGAATCCACCCAGAACTCAACTTTCAGTATCGTTCCGGTGGCTAAAGGCAGCATGGTCTCAACATAACAGCCGTTCGCGCTGATGTCTGTGGCGCGCACGCGAATGGGCGTGTGTACGCGTTCATCGCACATTTCCATGTTAAAGAAGATTTTGTGCCTGGAGAATCGGCGCCGCGATTTCCCCGGATTGGGGTCAGCCGCAACCTGCTCCGCCGTGAGCTCTTCCGCCCACGGACACTCTTGTCCGTCGAGCAGTTGCACTTCGGCGCATGTTTTTTCGGTCGGGTTCTCGTTCTTCACGGAGACGATGCGGCAGCGAGCTTTCTTGCTTCCGTACTGCACACCAATGACCTCACCCGGTGTCAGCGTGCACTCGATCCGGTTCACGATCGCACCCGAGGTGTTGATGGAAATGGCGCGAGCTTGCTGGAAAAAGGCACGCCCGTCCTGGCTCATACCCCAGACACGCACTGGTATACCGGTCGAATTGCTGGGTTGGGTAGGTTCTGTCATGGCCGATGCAAGGTCAGAGTAACCGTAATCGCGCCCTAAAGGACAGTTCCCCAAAGGCCAATGAGGGCACTTGACCCTTTGAGCCCGCACTTTAGTAATCGGCACCTAAGCTCTCGGTCGGAGTTCGTGAAAAGAAATCATCTCGATGCCGCTCTTATCGAGTAACGACCGAGCATCGGACGACGCCAGCACTTGCCTCTCCAGTTGCCGCGATTCTCGCAGCCGCGTTTGCACTGTCGCTAATTCGGCGTCGTCGTAGCCGGGGTGGCAAACCATCTCCCAAGTTCCCTTGGGAAGTCCTTCGGCAACGGATTGAATCATGGCGGCGAATAAATCCGCATCCAGAAAGCCCGTTTCCATCACTCCCACGCAACCATCCGGGGCGGCCATGCCGTGTTCGGCAAGCAACTCGAGAAACTTCGGGAGGAACCGCCGCAGAGCGCGCGTCTGCCAATACCGTTTCCACAATACGGGACGACCCCGCAACTCTCCGAACGCCAGTGCCCGAGAGGGCACGAAGGGATTGCGAACGGCGCCAATCCCGCACGCACGGGCCGCCCGCAACAACGAACGTAGCACCGGGGGAAATAGATGGGTGTGTTTGTGAGTGTCGAAGTGGGTGAGATTCACGCCCGCTTCCTGTAGCTTCCGGAATTGCGCCGTGGCTTCGGCTTCTATGTGCCCGGCGTCGACTCGTCCCGCTGCAAGGCGCTGAAGAAAGCCGCCCATGGTTGATGAGAAACGAGATCCATTCCTGGTATCCGCCAGCGATGGAATGTCACCGGCAGGGAGCAGCGGCGCTCCGTCGACCAGGACCACGTGGCAGCCAACGCTCAGCTTCGGCAGGGAAGCGGCAAGTTGCGCCGCTTCCGTCATGGCGGCACCGGTCGCCATGAGCGTGGCGGAGGTCACCACACCGCGCGTGTGACATTCGGCTATGGAGCGGTTTACGCCGGAGGTCAGTCCAAAGTCATCCGCATTGATAATCAACCGTCGCAAGCGCCCAGTCTATCAGCCGTGATTGTGACGCGGGATCGCGCGGCGCGAGCATTCGCGCCCGCGCAACCTGGATCCATGAAACGTTGCGCTTTTATCTCGCGCTGCCACCAACCCCGCGGAATTTCAAACACCGCTCAGCTCCAGCCAACCTTCGCAGCTGCCCCGAGCGAAAAACGGCCCTACCGCGCGGGATCATCCGTGGACGTCGTCTTCAGAATGATGGAAAAGACGGTGCATCCCACTTGGATGGGCAAGTGCTTGGCGGTGCTCAAAGAAATGGAGACTCGGACTCGGTTCGAAAGCAAGCCTCAAGCCCAGTCTGCAGCGCTTCAGCTTGACACGGAGCGCTGTGTTTTGAGGCCAAATCGCCAAGTGCCAGTATTTGGGCAGTTCCAAAAAGAAATTCCCTTGCCCCTCCGAATAAATTTCTTTGCAGATTGCCTGGGTTATGGCACACTAACGTTGTCTTTCCGTTTTAGGGAACAATCCGGTTCCTCGACCGGCGCAACATTTTCCCGAACTGGGCCCCAGTGTCCAACCCCGAGCGACAGAGAAGTGGAACACGCCAGCGTGAGCGGAACCCGCCACACGCTGCGCCTTCCGCCGGGTGGAAAACGAATGACCAAAGCGACCGTTCGCGCAATTGACACCAGGCCCGCCGACCGGACCGTAACCTGCTTCCCGAAGCGAGCTCGGAAACTCCCCATCCTGGCCGAAACAGCCCACGACCTCAACAACGCCTTCAGTGCCATCCTCCTGCAATTCGATCTCCTGGCGCACGACGTCGCGGCGCACGAATGCGGCAGCACCGACAAACTTCGCCAACGACTGCGCCAGCTCCAACCAGCCGTTCAACACGCCGCGGAAATTTCACAGCAGTTGATGTATCCCGGGGGTCTCCGCACAGATACCGGCACAGCTTACCCCTGGCGGACCGCTCTCAACCCCGCGTTGCAGCGAATGGTTCCCATTCTTTCCGCGATGCTTCCACCCGGCGTCGACCTGCATCTTCGCCTAGCTTCAGATCTGGGTATGGTCGTCATCGATCCCGTGCGAATTGTTCGAATTGTCTCCAACCTTGTCCTGAATTCCTCCGCTGCTCTGGCACGCGCTGCGAGTCGCGGAACGGGAAGTGTCACGATCGAAACAACACTTGGCCGCGACCTGGCCGGCGTCGTGCTTCGCGTGCGTGATACCGGGCCTGGCATGTCCGCCACCACCCGTGCCAACCTCTTCCGCCCCTACTTCACCACCAAACCGCGCAGCGGCAGCGCCGGCTTGGGTATGGCCAGCGTTCTCCGCATGGTGCGCCGCGCCAAGGGCGCAATCCAGATCGAAAGTTCTCCTGGTCACGGCACCGAGGTTACTATCACTTTTCCCACTTCTACTGCTCACAGCCGTTTACCCAGTAAGAAACCATCACAAGCTTCCCGGCGCGTGCCATACATCGTGGCCAGGGAACGGAACTCAAGTTCGAAATCCGGGGCCGAGCACCTTCAACTTAGCACCAAGAGGTCGAAAAAATGTCTTCCATCGGAGCCAGCGCAGCCGCAATTAGCCTGACAAGCACAGCCAGCAATCTGTTGAGTCTTTTGGTCATCGACGACGAACGCGCGATCCGCGAAGCCTGCCGCGAGGTCGCCACTAGCCTGGGCTACGAAGTCTCCACCGCGGAAAGCGCCGAGCGCGCATTCCGCCTCCTCGAGGAGAAAGCTCATGACATCGTCCTTCTCGACCTGCGCCTTCCTGGCGCCAGCGGCTTCGAAGCGCTGCACCGCCTCCGCGAATCGAAT